>FRDC01001675.1_pt1 | contig 108972 bp, 100 predicted proteins | sample 1106171 | NCBI WGS metagenome assembly FRDC01 (sample SAMEA3930566, study PRJEB13176) | freshwater metagenome | biome: Drinking water system; feature: drinking water; material: water | place: Singapore | collected 2014-12-20
CTGCATTCCAAAAAGGTGGCAGGCACCGCAGTTTTTTCTCAAGTTGAGACAGATTTCGGACGAAGAGTTTTATGTCGGACAGGAGGTCTAACATGAAACTCAAGGAAGAGTTAATGAACCTAACGCTTGCAGATCTAAGCAAGATTGATTTCAAAGAACAGTTTTTAGAAGATTATCAAACCTGCTGCCTTTGCGGTGCAGAACTGTACTTCACTCACGTGACAAACTTTGTGCAATTTGGTGTACAAGAAGAGTCGTGGTGCCCAAGCTGTAATATTCGTCAGCAAAAACAGGACCACACACTTCAATAGGATTGTGAAACGTGGCATCTGAAAAAAGAAGTCCCAATCAATTATCCCAACATATTCTTCCAGCTTCAGCGAATCTGTTGGGAATTTGTTTTTTGATTTTTACTTTGGCTCACTATCAAAGCAAAGCGGAAGAAACTTTGCTTGATGATTGTTCAGCCGTCGCCATTCTAATCTTTATGTTGGCAAGTCTGCTTTCTTATTTAAGTATTCGCTCCCCCAACCGTGCTCTTCTTGAGAGAATCGCGGATATCGCTTTTTTGCTGGGCCTCGGAGTTTTAACTACGGCCGCCGTCCTCATTACCTTCCGCTTTATTCAGTAAGCCGATACTTTTTGGCCCTCACCTTGCTTTATAACCTCTGACAGTTACTGAAGTCGTCTATATGGGTTTTAGCGTCGAGAATCGCCGAAACTTGTCAGTTGCGAGTTGTTTGTGCGTCCATTTTTTGGCATTTGCTTAGGAGTAACAATGAAATATTTATTTATAATCACACTATTGAGCTTTTCAGCTTCAGTGATGGCGCAGCAAACTCAAGAAGGAATAATTATATCTGGCACAGGTATGGCAACGGCATCTATCTCTGGTAAAATTTCATTTTTAAAAGCACGACATCCCAATTTAACTGCACAGCAGATAACAGACGTAATAAGCATTTATAGCTCGGCTGTTGTAAATCGAGCCTTCTCAAATCAAAAGGGTGACCTTATTGATTTAGGATATGATCCCTCAAATAGTAAAAAGTCTGTGAGCAAACAACAAAAAGAAGAGGATCTTAATAAGCAAACTTTAATTATTGATGGCCAAAGAGTCGTTTCCCCAATTATTACGGGCGCTGTTGTGTTGATCAGACAAAAGCACCCTGAACTTCGCCCCATTGAGATCATCGAAACTATTCGCATACTGCAATAGTTTAAAAATTATTCGAGAGCCGGAGCTTCATCCGGTTCTTGCTGAAGATGCAGCAAAATTCTTTCGGCAAGCAACCGATTAATCCCTTTAATCGTCATTAATTCTTCCACAGGTGCTGCACGAATCGCATCGACTGAACCAAATTTTTTCAAGAGCAGTTTCTTTTTGCTTTCACCAAGTCCGGTGATCGCATCCAGTTCACTTTCAAATAATGATTTATCACGGAGTTTTCGATGAAATGTAATCGCAAATCTGTGTGCCTCATCTCTTAGACTGACTAAAATCTGATAAGCTTCCGAGTTTGAGGGAAAAGTAATCGGATTTTGGCGACCCGGAATAAAGAATCGCTCTTCGGTTCCCTTCACTTCAGACTGCGTAAAGTCACCTAAGGTTTTCGCTTTCGCAAGACTGACGATCGGGATATCGGTACGTCCCGTTTCTTTTAACGCTTCCATGGCGAGCTTCAACTGACCTTTACCACCATCGACCACAATCAGCTGTGGATCTTCCCATTCGGTGTGCTTAAAACGACGCCCTAAAACTTCCTTCATCGTTGCAAAATCGTTGGCACCCTCGACGGTTTTGATTTTATAGCGCTTGTAATCTTCTTTTTTAGGAAGCCCCTCTTCAAATACCACTTGTGAAGCCACTGGATTATCGCCTTGGAAGTTCGAGTTATCATAACACTCGATTCTTAATGGTAGCTCTTTAAGTCCAAACGCCCGTTGAATTTCCCCAAGAGCCGACATCAAAGATTCTTTGCGCATCACTTGATCTTGGAAATGCGCTTCCGCATTCTTTAAACACATCTCTTGTAGCTGAGTCGCATCCGGCCCCGTCGGCGGTAAAATTCTTGGCGTCACATTTTGCCGCTGTTGAAACACAGCCTGAAGTAATCGAACCAGATCGCCACTTAAAGCGACCGGCAAAACAATTTCATCGGGCACCATATTTTCATCGTAATATTGATTTAAGAATGAAACGAGCCACTCACGCACGTCTTCGTCGGGACTATTACAATCAAGTCGTGATAAAAATTGAGGGCGTGAGCCCATCACTCGACCCGAACGCACAAATAAAATTTCAACTAAGGTTCCACGCTTGTCGCCATGGTATGCAATGATATCTTGATCGTATTCACGCCCCTCACTGACGACCGCTTGTTTTTCTAAAATCGCTTCAATCGCTTTAATTGAATCGCGAATTTTCGCCGCCATTTCAAAACGCTCTTCCGAAGATAACACTTTCATTTGTTTTTCTAAATCCTTGATCGTTTTCTTGCCTCGGCCTCCCAAGAACGCAACAGCTGCTTTCACGTCTTTTCCATAATCCTCTTTATTAATCAGATCCACGCAAGGAGCAGTACAACGACCAATTTGATAGGTCATACACGGACGTGTACGACTCTTAAAAAAACTATCCGAACAGTCTCGGATTTTAAAATTCATATTAAGAAAGCGAATCGTTTCACGAACCGCATAACCACTGGTGTAGGGGCCAAAATACATGGCGCCATCGTTTTTCACGCGCCTTACAATATAAAGCCTTGGAAAATCATCGGTTAAACTGACTCGAATGTACGGATATGCTTTATCGTCTTTCAGTCGAATATTATAACGAGGTCTATGTTTCTTAATTAATGAAGCTTCAAGCAAAAAGGCTTCGACCTCAGTTCGAGTAAGCATGTAATCGATATGATCGATCAATGAAACAAGACGTTTTGTTTTGGTCGAATGATCTTGAATGCTTTGGAAATAACTGCGCACGCGGGCTTTGAGATTCTTCGCTTTGCCAACATAGATAATCCGGTCTTTGTCGTCTTTCATGAGGTAGACGCCAGAAGTTTCCGGAAATTCTTTTAATCTCTCTTTAAATCTATCGTCCGACGCCATCTGCAAAACCCTTTAAGACGCATCACCTTTACCAGTCAGAACCTTATCTAGGGTCTCATCGACTTCGCCATCAAGCAACGTCAATTGAATCATTTCTAAGCGCTTCACTTCATCACGAATACGAGCCGCCTCTTCGAAATCCAGATTATCGGCCGCCTTCTTCATTTTTTTACGCAATAATTGAGCTTCTTTAGTTGCTTTACGCGGATCTTCTTTTAAAGCCTTCAATTGCTTAGCAGATAAAATCGTTTCATCATTTTCATCCTGTAAAATATCAAAACCATAAATTTCACTTAAGCGTTGCCCGACCTTCTTTTTAATCGTCTGCGGAGTAATGCCATGTGCTTTATTATAGTCTTCTTGTATTTTACGACGGCGATTTGTTTCATCGATCGCCTTTTTCATCGAGTCGGTCACTCGATCTCCGTACAGAATCACGCGCCCATTTATATTTCGGGCTGCGCGGCCAATAGTTTGAATTAACGATCTTTCAGAGCGTAAAAACCCTTCTTTATCTGCATCGGTAATCGCAACTAAACTGACCTCTGGGATATCCAAGCCTTCTCGCAATAAATTGATCCCAATCAAAACATCAAACACACCCAAACGTAAATCCCGAATGATCTCGGTTCGCTCCATGGTGTGAATATCCGCATGCAGATACTTCACTTTTATACCGAGACCTTCATAATATTCTGTTAAATCTTCCGCCGTTCTTTTCGTTAGTGTGGTGATCAAAACTCTTTCGCCCAAATCAATTCTTTTGCGAATTTCACCAAGCAAATCATCGACCTGATGTCGAGCTCCCCGCACCTCAATCTGCGGATCTACAAGACCTGTCGGACGAATAATCTGCTCAATCACCATGCCTTCACTTTTTTGGAGTTCATATGGGCCTGGAGTCGCCGAAACATAGACGACTTTATCCATAAACGATTCGAACTCTTGGAAATTTAAAGGACGATTATCAAGAGCCGATGGTAAACGAAAGCCGTACTCAACCAGCGTTGTTTTACGAGCGCGATCACCTCGATACATTCCTCCGATTTGTGGAACGGTCACATGGCTTTCATCAATAAAAGTAATAAATTCGTCAGGGAAATACTCTAAAAGTGTTGGTGGTGGTGCACCAGGGGCTCGACCGGTAAAATGTCTGGAATAATTTTCGATCCCCGGACAAGAACCCATCTCTTGAATAAGTTCCAAATCATAAAGTGTACGCTGCTCAATCCGCTCTTTTTCGAGAGGCTTAATTAACTCTTGATACTGTTGAATACGCTCACGCAACTCATCACGAATCGTTTCAACGGCAATTTTTTGCCGATCATCCGTCGCCACGTAATGACTTCCAGGATAAACGGCAATTTGATCGATCTCTTCAATCACATGCCCGCGCAATGGGTCCACCCATGCGATCTTCTCAATAAAATCTCCGAAGAATTCAACTCGGATGGCTTTTTCTTCTTCATATGGCGGGAATAACTCGACCACATCGCCACGCACACGAAAAGTTCCTCGCGCAAAATCCACATCATTGCGATTATAACGAATACGAACAAGCTCTCTTAAAAATTGATCGCGCTTCATCTCTTTATTTGTCACCAAGTGAAGCATCATCCCTTCGTACGCCTCGGGACTTCCAAGACCATAAATACAAGAAACGGAGCTCACGATGATTACATCGCGACGATCAAACAGCGAACGCGTCGCCGAGTGGCGCATTCGATCGATCTGTTCATTAATAGCCGAATCTTTTTCGATAAAAGTGTCTGAGCCCGGGATATAGGCTTCGGGCTGATAGTAATCATAGTAACTAACAAAGTATTCGACCGCATTTTCAGGAAACAATTCTTTAAATTCGCTAAACAGCTGCGCAGCTAAAGTTTTATTTGGTGCCAAAATTAATGCCGGCAAATTTGTTTGAGCAATTACATTGGCCATAGAAAAGGTTTTTCCAGAGCCCGTCACACCCAATAAAACCTGATCACGAACACCGGATTTGATGTTGGCCACCATGCTTTTAATAGCTTCCGGCTGATCCCCTTGCGGCTTATAGTCGGAAACTAATTTGAATTTTGCAATTGGTGCTTTTTTCATCCACTTCCTTATTGAAGCAAACTTTTACTTATCGACTTCCCAAAAACTTCCTTGCGGAGTGTCCTGTAATGCGATGCCCATGGATTTTAATTGATCGCGAATCTCGTCGGACTTTTTAAAATCCTTATTTGAGCGCGCCTGATTTCTTTGATTCACAAGTTCATCAATGCTTTCGCGCTTCAGATTCTTCTGATCTAACAACATGTCATCAAGCAATAGTAAAAACTGCGCCGCTGGCTCTTGAAAAAGAGCCAAAATGTGACCTTTGTTTTTAATCCAAAGCTGAAACACATTGGCCACTTCCCGCATTTCGCCCGTCACTTTGCCTGGCTTTCGAACGGCACTGTTAAACGCACGCACCACTTCAAAAATCGAGGCCATCACTTCAGGAGTATTAAAATCATCATTCATGGCATCGATTAATTTTTGCTCGTGTTCTTCCATCACTTTTTGGAAAGCGGCTGGAAGCGGAACCATATGTGCTGGATTTTCTGCAACAATCTTTTCTGCAAAAGCTAATGCCGAATAAATGCGGGCCAGCGCCGAAATGCTATTGTGAATCTGTTTTTCTGACAAATCCATAATGCGACGATAGTGACTGGATAAAACCATAAACTTTAAAATTTCAGAATTGTACTGATTAATAAAATCGCGGCCTTTCACCACATTACCTACCGACTTCGACATCTTTTGACTGCCGAACTCGATCATATTGTTATGCATCCAATACTTCACAAAATGCTTTCCCGTGCATCCTTCACTTTGTGCGATTTCATTTTCATGGTGAGTCGGAATCAAATCCATTCCACCACCGTGAATATCAATACTATCGCCCAAGATCGAACGAATCATCGCCGAACATTCGATATGCCAACCTGGACGTCCTTCTCCCCACGGAGACGGCCACGAAAGTGGCTCACCTGGTTTTGCCTGCTTCCACAACGCAAAATCCGCTGGATGCTTTTTCTTGGAATTCACATCAATGCGAAAACCCGCTTCAATATCTTCTAGTTTTTTATGAGATAATTTACCGTACTCTGGAAAGCTTGGAACCGAGTAATAAACTCCGTCGCCTTCGATAACGTAAGCTTTCTCTTTCTTCACAAGATCTTCAATAAAACTAATAATCGGCGGAATAAATTCTGTGACTTTTGGGTTATGATCCTGTGGAGACAAGCGCATGCGCTCGTAATCTTCTTGGAACGCTTGAATATACTTTTCCGAAATATCACCTGGTAAAACGCCTTCTTTTTTGGCGCGCTCTAAAATACGATCATCCACATCGGTGTAGTTATAAACATACGTCACCTTGTAACCGATTTTCTCAAGCCAATTTCGAACCGCATTAAAAAATACGGCTCCACGAAAATTTCCAACATGCAGATAATCATAGACAGTGGGTCCGCATACATACATGCGAACTTCACCCGCTTTAATTGGTTCAAATTTTTCTTTTTTTTGCGATAATGTATTGTATATCTGCAAAGACATTACATCCCCTTTAAAACAATATCTGCACGGTGAATTAATTGTGACTTAAATAATAACGGAACCAAGTGTTTTAGTTCTGTGCCTTGTGGTTTTCCAATGACCGCCACACGAATCGGCTGGAACAATTGTTTGCCTTTTACGTTTTGCTCTTCTTTAATTTCGTCTTGGAATTTCATAAATTGTTCTTCTGTTAAAAAATCGTCAGTCACAGAGGCCACTTTATTTTTCCAAGATTCAATGACCGCTTTTGAAGTTGCAAAACCCAATACTTCAGCCGATTCTGGTTCCACCTTAAATGCAGAATCAGAAAGATCACGAAACAGGCCAACCGCATCTTTAAAAGTTTCCATCGAAGTTTTATAAGCACTGAGCGCGCGTTCTTGCCACTTCAAATTATCTGGAAATTTCAATCCCGCTTCATCTAAGTAGGGCTTAATTCGTGCCCACAACTCACCGTTCGGCAAAGCACGCAAGTGAGTCGCATTAAACCATTTCAATTTCACTTCATCAAATACCGCAGGCGCCGAATTCATACGGTCCAAAGAAAACTTCGAAATAATTTCATCCATCGACATCACTTCAGTTCCATCCGGTGAACTCCAGCCAAGGAATAACAAAAAGTTATTCAAGGCTTCTGGCATATAACCTTCTACACGATATTCATTGCACGAAGTGGCGCCATGGCGTTTCGACAACTTTTGACGATCGGATCCCAAAATCAATGACATATGCCCAAACTGTGGAACTGGAAATCCCAAAGCTTCATACATCATCATCTGCCTTAATGTATTGCTTAAATGCTCTTCCGCTCTCAAAACATGAGTGATCTTCATCAAAGCATCATCGACCACACAGCAGAAGTTATAAACAGGCATGCCACTGGATCGAATCATCACAAAGTCACCCACCATGTCGGATGGAAATGTGACTTCACCACGAACGAGATCTTTTAAAATATAATCTTGTTTGACGTCTGGAGTTTTAAAACGAACAACAGCTGTTTCGCCGCCCTTCATTTTCTCTAAGGCTTTTTCTTTGGTCCAACTACGATACGGCGAGACCACTTGATGTGGTTTTCCTGCCGCTTCCGCCGCCTTCTTTTGTTCGTCAATTTCAGCGTCTGTTAAAAAACAATAGTAGGCGTGCCCCTGATCAATCAGTTGCTCGGCATACTTCTTATAAATCTCGCGTCTTTGGCTTTGACGGTATGGACCATGAGGTCCTTCATCTTTCAAAGTTTTTGGATTTGGGCCTTCATCCCATTTTAAACCGAGCCACTCAAGATCTCCTACTTGCATTCGCAAAGCATCTTCCGTGGAACGTGCTTCATCGGTATCTTCAATTCTTAAAATAAATTGGCCGCCCATTTTTTTGGCGTAGAGATAATTAAACAAAGCCGTTCTTGCTCCACCGACATGCAAGTAACCTGTGGGAGAGGGGGCAAAGCGAACGCGTACAGGTGAACTCATAAAGATCCTTTCCAAATACAAAAGAAGCGGTTTGAAACCGCTTCTCGAAGAATCTTTAAGTTTTAAGGGTGTTGAGCGTGTTACTCAAGTCCAAATATGGCGCGTACATCATCCTGAGCTTTGAGCTCGTCGTGACTGGTCGCCAAAGATAATTCGCGAAGTAAAAGAGTGCGAGCTGTATCAAGCATCTTGCGCTCTCCAAAGCTCAATTCTTTGTCGACTTTAAGAAGGAAAAGGTCGCGCAAAACCTCTGCGATTTCATAAACCGAGCCCGTTTTGATCTTTTCCATGTATTCACGGTATCTGCGATTCCATGTTTGATTGTCGATCTTAACCTTGGTTTCCTTAAGGATTTCAATGACTTTCGAGGCTTCGTCACGTGAAATAATGGGGCGTAAACCAACCGATTCGGCGTTGTCTTTTGGAACCATAATTTTCATACCGGTATCCAAAACTTGGATGCAGTAGAAAGTGGCTTTTTTGCCGAAAATCTCTTTAGTTTCAATAGCGGTTACACGACCAACACCATGTCCTGGGTAAACGGCGTTGTCTCCAACGTTAAACAATGTCATCAAAATCCTCCTCGAGGCCGGAAATTCATATCACCTTTGACACGACCTATCAACCGTTCATATTCAAAACAGTGATAATAAATTTATTTCATGGTCGGAACCTGAAATGCCTTTATTTGGCCGCTCGCATACTGCGTGCACAACACATTGCACCTAAGGTGCCAGGCACCTTTTTGGAGTGCGGCTTATAAAATAATGGAATTTTCAGATCTCAGAAAATAAAAAACCCGGGCTTGAACCCGGGTTTCAGAAAGTAAACGGATACCATTTATCTTTTAGCGACTGACGATAAGAGCGAAAGGCTGCTTGCCGTCTTTACCACGCGGGATCGACTTGCCGATTACGCGAACTTTGACCTTATCTTGAGCCAATTCTTTGATCACGATTTGCTCAGAGTTATCTTTATCGGAGTTTGAGCTCAAAGTTTTGCCTGCTTCCACTTCAAGATCCAAGTTGTTCACCAAAGTGCGTGCTGCATTTGGAGTCCCTGGAGCGTCTGTGTACACAAGAGTCACTTTCAAAGTTTTGACGTCTTTTGTATTGATCTCAACTTCGTACTTATCATCGCCCTTAACACCTTCTGTGTTATCCACGATTTTCAAGAAGAACTCTTCGTTTGTGGCATTATCGACGTTTACACGTCCGTAACCTTCCACAACATTCGGTGCTGCAGTCAAAATCTCTTGTCCTGCTGTTTTGCCTTCATTGCCGTATTGGCCAGGGAAAACATCATCAGCTGAACTCATCAAGATACCCTTAACTAAAGCAGCCGATGGACGCTCGATCTTTTGGTTCTTAACTAAGAACTCACGAGCAACAGCTGCCGCCCCTGCAGTGAGTGGAGTCGACATTGAAGTTCCACCCGAGAAACAATAGTCCGAGTTATATGCACCCCAAAGTTTCGAAGCCCCTTCCACTTGCGAGCAAACACTAAGGATGTTTGTTCCTGGAGCAACAACGTCTGGCTTGATACGGCCATCTTTTGTTGGACCACGAGAACTGAAAGCCGCAATACCGTTGGCATCATTTGAAAGAGTATCGTCTTTCAATGGAGCCGCTGGAAAAAGCTTGCCGTCTTTTAACTCACCCAATTTCTTCTGAATACCAAGTTTCGCAACGACGTTCTCAGAAGCACCAACAGTGAGCGCGTTTTTAGCAGTTCCAGGAGAAGACACTTGGCCTTCGTCTACTCGCCCGTCTTTGTCGTTATCCACACCGCTGTTACCAGCTGCGAAGATCACAAGCATTTCAGGATTGTTCCACATGTACTCGTCAACTTGTTGAGACATGCCGTCGTAAACGCCGTACGCTTTAGGATCGCCATTCCCCCAAGAGTTGGTGTGAATGCGTGCTCCGTCCTTATATACAGGTTCAAATAATTTCTTTAGCTCTGGCGGCACAGTTAAGTTTTCGAAAAGCGCAGACCACATGCCTTCTGCGATCAATTCAGCACCATGTGCTCCACCTTTTAATAAACCTTTAGACGCTTTTCCGGATCCCATTACTGAGCCCGCAACATGCGTTCCGTGCCCCATTGGATCTGACCAGTCCATAGATAACATTCCTAAAGCATAACCTTTTGGAACATTTTTGAAATCTTGATGAATAGTTGATGTGTCACCAGAATCAAGACCTGTATCGGCCATAGCCACGATCTGACCCTTACCAGTGAAGCCACGTTCCCAAGCTTTATCAAACTTCATAATGCCTGTTCCTGTTTCCGCACCGCTCAAATCCGCATAGTCTCCACCCTTATCTTCTTTGGGAGCTTTTGGACCTTTCTTTGGTGGAGTTGGCTTTTTCTTTCCACCTTTGCCTTTACCGAATACGTCGAATTCCATGGTATCGACTTGCGGTACAGGTTGGATCCACAAGACATTTTCTAAAGTTGAAATACGCTCAAGGTCTTTCTTAGGTGAGAGGGCGACTATGTAACGACCTGAAGCTTCTTTCACTTCCACTTGTGGAATGGAACTCAAAATTTGCGCAACATTTTGCAAATCGCTTTCGCGTAAAACTTGAATCAACACGGCTTCGCGTTGTTCGGCATTGAATACGCTGCGTTCGTCAAACTGTGGACTGATTTTCCAAGTACTTAAAAAAGGAACCACTCCGTTCACACGTGGGTTACTTTGTAAAGTTTGAATCGCCACCTTTACATTCGATACTAAGTAAGCATCGTCTGGAATATATTGTAGGATTTCTACTTTTAATTTTTTAAGCCATTGTTTGTCGGCTTCTGTGATCGCAGATTTAAACTGCACAACATAATTTTGTGAGCTCACGCTTTCATTACGTGGCACATTCATAGGAACCATTTGCTCGAATGAGCTGGCGTCTTTCGTATCAAGTTCACCTTGTACAAAGCGCAGTTTTTCTCCGGCATAAGCAGAAGTGCTGATAACCAGAGCGCCCAAACTTATAAGGCTTCGTTTCCATGAAGACATTTATCCCCCTCCGTTTAAAAAGTCGTAACCAGTCAATCATGGCTATTTTTCAAGATAAAGAAGTATTTTCATGGCGTTATTCAACAAAAGTGAAATGTTAAAAAAATTTTTTGTGCATGAAATTTAAGCACAACAATTTGAGATTAACGAAATCGAGCACGAACTTCCTTTCATTTTTATTTCACCGATAAAAATTAAATTACAGAAAATTTAAGATTCTGAAATTTCCCTGACAGAGACGAAAATGCTTATGGAAATAATAACAATTATTCATGAAGGTGCCAGGTTCCCAATCCGGGTCACATAGCAGCATAGCGAATACTTTTAACTGGAGTGGATTTGGTGCGGCGTGACCCGGATTGGGAACCTGGCACCTTAGCCGACGACTTTTTTAGTTCCTTGATCGAGATATTCTTTGAGAGTCGCATGTTGTTTAAATTTTAAATCGGGATCAGATTTCAAAACGGCAAAGGCCGCCTCACGCGCATCTTGTAAGATCGCAATATCACGCACTAGGTTCGCCATTTTAAATCCTGGCAAACCCGATTGCCTTGTACCTAAAAATTCACCTGGTCCACGCAATTCTAAATCCGCTTCGGAAATTTTAAATCCATCATTTGTCGATTCCATAATGGTGGAACGCTGCATGGATTCATCACTGACGGCATGACCCAACATTAATACACAATAACTTTTGTATTCGCCACGCCCCACACGCCCGCGCAACTGATGTAATTGAGACAAACCAAATCTTTCGGCGTGCTCGATCAACATAAAATTTGCATTGGGCACATCAACGCCGACTTCAATCACAGTTGTGGAAACAAGAATTTGAATTTTACCATCTCGAAATTCGCGCATAATTTCGTCTTTTTCTTGCGGCTTCATTTTTCCATGCATCAAACCCACTTTATAATCCGGAAATTCAACTTTGATTTTTTCAAATTCTTCGACCGCATTTTTTAAATCGATCTTTTCACTTTCTTCAACGAGCGGATATACAATGTAAGCTTGCCGACCAGCCTTTAATTGATCTTTTAAAAATCCCATGACCTGTGGACGCTTACTTTGAAACGTTTTGCGCGTAACAATGGCCTGACGCCCCTTTGGCAATTCATCAATAATTGAGACGTCTAAGTCGCCATAAACAGTCATGGCTAAAGTTCTTGGAATCGGTGTGGCCGTCATCACAAGAAAATGTGGGCTCACACCTTTTTGCTTGAGCGCTTGTCTTTGACCAACGCCGAAGCGATGCTGTTCATCAATAATAACCAAACCTAAATTTTTAAAAACAACAGGATCTTCAATTAAAGCATGCGTTCCGACAATTAAATCTATTTCACCGGCGGTCAAGCGAGCCAGTACCGCTTCTTTTTCCGACTTCTTATGAGAGCCCGTTAGCCAATCCACTTTTAACCCGAGTGGCTCCAGACGTTTTTTCGCATTTCTTAAATGTTGTTCTGCTAAGATTTCTGTCGGCACCATAATCGCCGATTGAAATTTCGACTCTGCCGCATAGGCAGCTGCCATCAACGCTACTAAAGTTTTACCACTCCCCACATCGCCTTGAACTAAACGATGCATCGGGTGAGGCTTAGCTAAATCTTTACGAATATCATCATAAGCGCGCAACTGAGCACCGGTTAATTCAAACTCAAGAGACAAACGCAATTTTTCAGCGAGCTCTCCCTGATTTTTAATCGCCACGCCTTTTTCTTTTTCAATTCCTGCTTTGCGTGAAGCCAAAATTAATTCGAGCCAAAAGAATTCTTCAAAAATTAAACGTCTTTGTGCCGGAGTTTTAAACTGGGCCAAAGCATCGGCCAAATGAGCTTCCGGAATATGAATCTGCTTTAAAGCTTGCTCACGAGAGACTAAATGATATTGATCCAAAATATTCTTTGGTAAAGTATCTTCAGAAAAATCAATTGTATTCAATGCGGTTTGAATAATGTTTCGCAGCTTTCCTGGATTTAATCCTTCTGTTTCCGTGTATAAAGGGATCACTTGATCGACAGACTCTTCATCTGGATTGATGGGCTGAATATCCGGGTGATGAAATTCTCTGCGTCCACGATATTCTATGACTTTGCCTGTAACACGCACGACTTGATGAGGTTCGAATCGTTCAAAGTAACCTTTGTAAGGAACACGAAAAAATTTGCACGAGATTTGCCCCGTCTGATCACCAATGATGACCTCATACATTTTGCGATAGCTTTTCCCTAAGTTCATCGAACGCACTTTCAGGACTTGTGCTCTTAAACTGACCACTTGATCGAGCTCAAGACTTGAGACGCTGCGCGCACGTCGGCGATCTTCGTATGCGCGAGGGTACCACTCAAGCAAATCTCCAACGGTTTCGATTCCACGCTTTAGAAAAACGTCACCGAGTTTGGGGCCTACGCCCTTGATAAATTGCACCTGGGATTTGATTTCAAGAGGCATACCTTTTTATGGTTACTTGAAAACCCGCCCTTTGTCCAATGAGTCAGATGAAACTTCAATTCTGATGCCGAATCATGGCAAAATCAGAGAATGACTGTTGGCACTGAAAAATACCTTCGCGTCCGCCTCTCGTCTTTCCATCCGTCGGCGCCGATTCCATTTGATATATTTGTGTATGTGAATCAGCACTATGTTCATTATTTGCGCGCCGGCGATACCATGACCGCCGCCAAGATTGAAAATTTTGAAAAGAAAGCACCCGACAGTTTTTATATTCTGGCTTCAGAAAAGAAAAATTATAAAGCATATGTATTTGCTCGAATGCAATCGACGAATATACCTGTTCATGAAAAAGCATTGATCTTACGTGAAAGCTCGATGTCTTTAGTGGAAGAATTATTTGAAAATCCGGATGTTGAAAAAGCGCTGACAGAATCAAAAGAAATGATCACTCAATTTATTGAGTTTATGGATCAAGATCCATCGGCCATGGGTCACTTGATTGGTTTGTCGAGCCATGACTTTTACACTTACAATCATTCACTAGATGTCGGCATCTACAGCTTAGGGTTAGGTCAAGTCGCCGGTTTTAGTGGTAAAGACTTACATGAACTCGGGCAAGGGGCTTTGTTTCACGATATTGGCAAACGCCACGTGAATATCGACATTATCACCAAGAATGGCCCTCTTGATGATATGGAATGGGCACAAATGCAAAAGCATCCGCAATATGGATTGCTGATTCTTGATGAGCACAATGTGTCCGATGCGATTAAAGCCTGCTGCTTTGAACATCATGAAAGCTTCTTAGGGAATGGCTATCCACAACAATTAAGTGGCCCAGAAATTCATCCCATGGCTCGAGTGGTGGCGATCAGCGATACATATGATGCTTTAACAACGAAACGTTCTTATAACGTTCCCATGACTCCGACAGACGCTTTGAATTTTATGAAAGATAAATTGGCTGGTCGCTACGACGATGACCTTCTGAAAGCCATGTACAACGTATTATTCAAAATGGAAAAGTCACAAAAAGCCGGCTAAAGGTGCCAGGGTTCACGAGGAGTGTCCCGGCGACAAGCTCGTGAACAGCTCGGTCACAGCGCATAAACTAATAAAACTCACGCTCTGCTCGAATAGGATTGTTACTCACGATATTTATTTCTTTATACGGCGTCGCGTCCCGGATTGGGAACCTGGCACCTTTTTGAGAAGTTCGGAGTAACCGCCATTAAAGTGTGCCACGTTTTTATAGCCCAGTTCTTTGAGGGCCATTAATGCGGCAGCCGAGCGTACACCTTTATTCGAAATCAGTAGCACTCGATCGTTGCGTTCGAACCCGACGGATTTGAGCTTATCAGCAATAGCTGGATCCGGACGCCCCATGGGATCGATAAATTCTTGCCAAGGAATATTCATCGCAGGCATTTCTGGAGTGAGATACGCCGAACCATCTTTTTCTTTTGCAAAGTATTCTTCTTGTGTTCGAACGTCGATCAGCTGCACTTTTTTTTCGTCATGCGGTTTACGAGAAACCATAAACTTTTTAAACTCGTCGAGCGGAATGATCTCTTCTTCACGCAATTCATATTTCCATTCCGGTATATTCGCGCGTGGTTCCGTTTCACTTTGAGTGAGTTTGGATTTGAAGTAAGCAATATGCACCACTTGCACATTTTTAACGCCCAAATAATGAAGCGTCCACGCGAGACGCCCGGCCTCACCGTCTCCATCACGACCTTTACCGATCACCAACACCGGAGTGTCTTTATCAATCCCGAGCAGCGCCAATCTCTTTGCTGCTTTATTTAAATCTTTCAACAACACTCCGCTGCGCTGAGAACCACCATCCGTGAATTCTTCCCAGCCGACCCGTATAGAACCCGGCACATGGCTGAGACCATATTCAAAAGCAGGCCTTGCATCAAGAAACACCGTTTTTTCCGTAATCTCGATCGGCTTTAATTGATCTTGAGCGTACCACTCACGGGGGACCGTCCGTGTGTCTTTGGTTTTGGTATCAGCCAATTGGCAACCCACCAAAGTCACAAGTGATAACAACACAACAAAGCCCAGTGAAAAAATCTTTGGGCTTTTATGCATTATTTGATCCTCATTGTTGGGAAAAATAAAATATCGCGAATACTATGTTGATCCGCTAACAACATCACTAAGCGCTCAATCCCGATCCCAACACCACCGGTGGGCGGCATGCCCACATCGATCGCATGAAGGAAATCTTCATCTTTTGGATGGGCTTCCTTATCAGTCGCACGTTTAGCATCTTGCTCTTCCATACGTGAACGCTGATCTTCTGGATCATTTAATTCTGTATACGAATTTCCAAGCTCCATATGCGCAACCATCGGCTCAAAACGTTCAACAAGCCCAGCTGTCGTTCGATGTTTTTTCGTCAGAGGAGAAATCTCCATAGGATGATCCATTACAAAAGTCGGCTGCCAGAGGTGTTTCTCTGCCGCAAGCTCGAAAGCTTCCATTATCATTTCGCCTTTTGATGCCGGCGCTTTCAAATCCGAGCCTAAAGCTTTGATTTTATCAAAAAGTTGCTGCTCACTCATCGGCAAAGGATCAAAACCCGCATATTCACGAACGCCATCTAAAACTGTCAGACGTCTCCATGGAGGAGTAAAATCCAACTCTTTACCTTGATAACTAATCTTCATCGTACCGCGGACTTTTTGGCAAATCGTCGAGATCATCTCCTCGAATTGCTTCATTTGATAATTGTAATCCGTATAAGCCTCATAGAACTCAACCATTGTGAATTCCGGATTATGGGAACGATCAATCCCCTCGTTACGGAAGTTTTTGGTGATTTCATAAACTTTTTCAAATCCACCGACGATCAAACGCTTTAAATAAAGCTCAGGTGAAATTTTTAAATATAATTTCATGTCGAGCGCATTGTGATGCGTATGAAATGGCTCAGCAGATGCCCCACCATAAACCGGTTGTAAAATCGGTGTTTCCACTTCCATAAATCCGCGATCATCTAAAAATTTGCGAACTTCACGAATAATTTTTGTTCGCATTTCAAAAACTTTACGCACCTCTGGATCCATAATTAAATCCAAGTGACGATAACGATATTTAATCTCGACGTCTGCAATACCATGATATTTTTCAGGCAGAGGCTCTAAGGTTTTGCACAAAATTTGGAAACTTTGGCAATGAACGGAAAGCTCACCCTTCTTTGTACGGAAAGGAAAACCACTGATTCCAATAAAATCCCCAATATCAATTTGCTCAAAAAACTTTTGATCTTCGGGTTTTAACTCTTCGACTTTCACATAACCTTGCAGACTTCCAAATTGATCTTGAAAATTAAAGAACGCAGCTTTTCCCATATCTCGACGGGTCATCAAGCGACCAGCCATCATCACCTTGTGGTCCGATTTTTCACCGGTTTGTAGTGACGAATACTTCTCGACGATATCGGAAGTTTTATGAGTGCGCTCAAAGTTATGTGGAAACGGATCTAAGCCTTGCGACTTTAATTCATGTAGCTTTTTTCTTTTTTCCGCTCTTAAAGGATTCTCGCGCTCTGTTTCCACTTCACTCATATTAATTTCCATTTCCCGCAAAAATATCCATCACGTCTTGCAATAATTTAACAGCCTCTTTTTTCGGACGCTGAAAGGCATTGCGACCCATGATCGAACCAAAGGCTCCGCCTTGGGCCATGTCTTTGATTTCAGTTAATAGCGCTGAAGTTTCTTTTGCTTCACCGCCAGAGAAAATCACAATACGACGGCCATTAAATGCCGAGTCCACAACATGCTTAATTCGATCTGACATATTTTGAATGCGAATATTATGAGCGTCATAAACTTTTTTAGCTTCTGGTTGTTCAATATGAGCAGTCGGAGGCTTAACCTTAATGATATTCGCACCCAACTGCGCCGAAATTTGTGCGGCATACGCCACCACATCAATTGCCGTTTCGCCTTCTTTAGACAATTGCTCACCGCGAGGATAAGCCCAAAGAACAACAGCAAGACCAACACTTTTTGCATACTGAGAAATTTGTGCGAATTCTTCGTACATTTGTTTGCGCTCAGTGGAGCCTGGATAAATCGTAAAGCCAATTCCCGCACAACCTAAACGTAAAGCATCGTCAACAGACGCGGTCACTGCAGAAATAGGATCTCCGCCTGGTTTATAAACGCTATCCGAATTATTTAATTTTAAAATTAGAGGAATTTCACCAGCATACTCACGAGCGCATGCCTCAAGAAAGCCGAGTGGTGCCGCATAAGCATTACATCCTGATTCTATCGCCAAGTTAAAGTGGTACATCGGATCGTAGCCATCTGGATTTTTCGCAAAACTGCGCGCAGGTCCATGTTCAAAACCTTGATCCACAGGCAAAATAACCATCTTACCAGTGCCCTTCAAACGGCCATGATTCATAATGCGGGCCATGTTCGTTAACACACCTGGATTTTCGGCTCCGTACCAGCTCAATATCTCTCTAACTCTTGGCGTCATAGATTCCTCAACAAAATGCGGTTTTAGTAGCGGCAACAGTAGTCACTTTGCCGGTACAAATCAAGGATTTGACGCTGGATTATAGAGGGAAGTTCCGCAATAATGCTTTTGCCATGCACGAACTCCTGCAATCTCGACTCGCTCCATTTAAACACAAAGATTTTCGGCGATTTTTCTTCGTCCAGTCGCTGTCATTAATCGGAACACAGTCCCATGAACTCGCTCGCGCCTGGATTGTTGTCGAAATGCTAAAAAGTGCGGCGGCTCTAGGATCTTTGTACATGGCCATTGCCGTTCCTTCGTTGTTTTTAATTTTATACGGAGGAGTGATCGTTGATCGCGCAGATGTGCGAAAAATTCTTTTAGTCACAAAAGTGATCTTGGCGATTGCCGCGACCACTTTAGCATTTGCCGTCCAGTTCACTGAACCCAAATTTTGGTATTTTCTTTTGTATGCTGTAATTGAAGGTTTAACGGTCAGCTTTGATCAACCGGCCTACTTGGCTTTGACGACTCGCTTAGTTCCGCGCGCTGATTTTCAGCAAGCGCTCGCTATGAATTCGATTAACTTTCATACGGCACGAATGCTGGGACCCTTGCTTGCAGGCGTGTTGATGGCCTGGTCAGGGCCGGGCCTTGTGTTTTTCTTCGATGCCTTTACTTTTTTCGCCCTACTGCTCGTTTTATGGAATATCAAATTAGCAAAACCGGTACGTGAACATAAACCGAAGCAATCCAGTTTCAGTGCCACAATGGAAGGGTTTAAATATATTGCACAGAATGCGACTTTGCGTTTTCGCACATTGCAATTGGTCGTGGCGATTGTGTTAATTTTCCCTTTAATGGTGGTCGTATTCCGAGCGTACTTAAAACATAAATTTCATTTGGAAGCCGATGAGTTTGGCTATGTGTTTGCCGTACCCGCTATTGGCTCTATGGCTGGCGCGTTATCTTTTGCGGTTTTAAAACCGGTCAAACCTTTACGCGCCCTTCGCTACGGCCTTCCAGGTGTCGCCGTCTTTGTGGCTTTGATTCCTCTGGCCTCGACGCCTTTTCTTTCCGCAATACTTATGGGATTTGCTGGCTTTTCCCTATATTTAAGCTTCGCCTCACTGACTGTTTCTATGCAGCTCGATGTGGATGAAATTTATCGCGGACGTTTAAGTGCTGTGATTGGCCTCTGCTTTGTTAGCCTTGGGCCTTTGATGGGAATGCCGATGGGATACCTCTCTGATTTGTTTGGCGCCGAGCATTTGATCTGGGGAGTCGTCGCGATCTTTACTTGTATCTCGGGATCCTTGTTTTTTATGCATAGGGATGCTTTGCGTTCGCAATCCACACATCAACACCCACGAGTACCGCCCCCTCCCCCTCTTGGATTTCAACCGCCGGCCAATTTACATTAATATCTAGACAAAAGACGGAGTGGCTCTAGGAGATTTTTATTCTAATATGAATTAATGCGATCATTGTTCATCATTCTTATCTTGGGCTTTATCCCCGCTCCATCCTTTTCATCGCCACTGTTGAACTATAAAATCTCTCGTATTTTCGAAAAAAAAGAGTTTCGTCCTATGGACCAAACTTACACTTCTCGTCTCCATGGCTTTGGATTTGATCAGATGCTTTATTTATCACCGGAAAAATTTGTTCTTTTGAAGTTTTCTATTCCAGAACAAGCAAAATTGAACTTGGATCAATTGGAAACTCATGAAAAAGGTTTTTATATTTTTAAAAAAAATGAGTTTGGAAAAATATATGCCATTTTCTATTATGGATTTTCAAAGGCGGAAGCTGAACAATATAGCCATGAGTCCAAAAACAATGCTTTTTTCTCGTTAGCAATTTTGCCTGTTGCCTTCGCCGAATCAGAAGAAAAATGTGAGCCCAGTCAGCTCGAAAAATATGCGAACTACTATGCCACAAGCATGATGCCACATGTATTTGCTCAGAGAGCCGTCAATTGCTTGGTCACAGCGGCCCCTCAAGCTTGGGAAAGCACAAAGGGCTTAGCCTCTGATCTTGTTGATTTTGTTTCTAGCCCAGTACAAACCACTTGGAATAAAATCGTGCAAAAAGCCGAAGCCTTTGCTCAATTTGTAAAAGAAATGGATTCGCGGGCCAGTGAAATGTGGAATGCCCTAAAAGGCATCGAGCCCGAGCTGGCTCAGCATATGCTTTGTACAGCCTTAGGCGACATGGCCCCCGATATCGTCGCATTGATTGTGGGCGGGGCCTCTGCCGTTCGTCTTTCTGCTCGACTCACATTATTGATTCAAAAACTTTCCTCGATGGCTGCGAAAACAAAGGGCATTTCTAATATTTTTCGAACACACCCTCAATTAGCGAAAACTTTAGGTGGTGGATTGGTGAGTTGTGCGGCTCGGTAAAATCTTACTATTGTTATTTATAATTCCGGCACTTGCATATGCTGGCAATTTTTCTTGTGAAGTAACAGAAGCGATTGCAAATGCCGCAACAAGGCCGGAATTGGCTAGCAACGCAGATTTTTGGAAAGGTCTTGCGAAAATTCAAGCCGGCAATGATGCCGCTGCGGCTGAGTACTTAAAGAAGTTTGGCGTTCAAGCTCTTGTTACCGCTAGAGACACAGCGACAACAGCTGCTAGAGTATTCAAAAGTTCAGCTACAGCCCCAACTACACAGAGTGTCCAGTTTTCCAATCGCGCAGAAAAAATATCTGGCTCACTGCAACCTCATATCAAAGAAAAAATTAATGAATTTGTAAGTACAATTTCTACAAGTGGACTCAACGGAATCCGTAACAACAATCACCTCTGGGCCTTAAAAAGATTGAAAGAAACGGGCAACAATTCAAATATATATGTAGTTCGACTTAAAGGAGATCACAGACTCTCTTTTGAGCTCATTGGGGATGGTACCGTAAAAATTTTAGATATTGGTCACCACGTCTCACACTAAAACATTAGACTTCCAGCATAGAGAGGAGTAAACACCCTCTTATGTCAGAACAAGTACAAGTTTTTTACGAAGCCACGCCAAATCCTCAATCAATGAAATTTGTTTGCACCAAAGCAATTGCAGATCAATCTGTTGCTCTCAATAATGCAGCAGAAGCAGCTCGATCGCCTTTGGCGGCAAAGCTGTTTACTTTTCCATGGATGCAGTCGGTGTTTATCGGTCCTAACTTTGTGACTATTAGCAAACAAGACTGGGTCGATTGGAATGTAATAGCCGAACCTTTATCGCTTATGATTCAAGAACATTTGAATTCAGAAGAAGCCGTATTGCTCGAACCCACCAAAGGAATTGAAGTTTTAGAAACAGATTCTGAGGTCGTTCGTCAAATTAAGCAAATTTTAAATGATGAGATCCGTCCTGCTGTTGCCATGGACGGCGGTGATATCACGTTTGATCGCTATGAAAACCAAGTGGTGTACTTGCATATGCAAGGCTCTTGCTCGGGATGTCCTTCTTCTGCTTTCACTTTAAAAGAAGGTATTGAGACTCGGTTAAAAGAAGCGATTCCTGAGATCCAAGAAGTCATTTCCATAACTTAGAGCGGCTGAGCTTTAAGAAGTCGCTTTTGAGCTTCAACAACGGCTTTCGCAATTTCTCCACGACGTATATTTATTCGCGCAAGAAAGTCTATTAGATTTTCTTTCGTGTCTTGTAAGTTATGGCGACCATGAGGCGCGGGATGCTGAGCATTAAACTCTGCAATTAAATTGTATAGAGTTATTTTTTCTCTGGGTTCAATCTTAAATCCTGACTGCACCATTACATCAAAAACTTGAAGAACTTCGCTTTTCAAAAACTGCTCAGGAGACAACCCACCAGAGAACAGTCGAACAAAGTCTGGACGGGCTTTTTCTAAGAACTGTGGATCTGATGCCGGAATATTAAGAATTGAACGTATGGCCGTATTGCCAACAGTATTGCCAAAACTTACGTCTGCTATTGTAATTAAAAACTCAACCAGAGTTCGATTCAGCCCATTAAACCAAGCACGATCTTTAAGTTTGGGCTCAACCCATTCAAGAAAATCCATCGCCTGTTTGACTTGAGTCATCACAAACTTAAAGTCTTCTTCTGGAATTTCTAATAGCCCCGCATGGAAAGCATGATCATGGCTTCCATTCGCCAACGGCAATTCAAAGTTCAGTAAACGCTTCAGAAACATTTTATCTTCGACAATTCCTTCCGCATCATAAAATCGAATCGAAATCGATTTGCTTTTTAATTCTTCACTGTTTAAAAACTCAATGGACTTATTGAACGCTTCAGCACTTGGCACTGTAATCAGATCTTCTGCTAAAGATCTGTAACCAAAATAGTGAGCTGTGCGAGAACCAAAAATCAAAACTAACATTCGAGGATCCGCCTCTGGAGCACGATCCACTTCAGCAAATGAAGAATGCCACGAATATCCATTCCGCCGTGCGGTGTGCAACACACCACCTAACTCAAATGGAACACTGGATTCGAATTTTATCGGCGGATAAGGATTGAACTCTTCAAACTGTCGTACAGAGGAAACAGGAATCATGCGCGCCTCACAAGAATTCTCAACAGCAAATGCCGAATGAGCAGCCATATATAAAACTAGTAATAGAATAAACCCTACCACTTGGCGAATCATGGCTTCTCCTTCATTTGTAAGGACTCGAGTGCTTTCACCATTTCTTGTTGTCTCTTGATCAGACGATGGTAAACATCCGCTGTAGTAAGGCCATAAGGAGATTCCATAAATTCTTCAGATGCACTTTGTTGTTTAATAAATTCTTTATGTAGTCTTTGCCATTCGAACTCGAGGCTCACCGGAACCTTCGCCTTCTCCATCAATTGCGTGATCAATTCATCCATCATTCCGCGCTTCGATTTTCCATTTACAGTCAGCATTTTCCAAGTTTTATCAAGCTGGCTGGCATCAGGGCCATAAATCGAGAATCTCCCATTTATATTCGTCAAAAGTTTTCGAGTTCTTGTCACAAAAAACGGCTGTAGGTTTCCAAGCCCCGCATCAATTCGGTCGACAAGGTGTGGAATAAAGTAAGCTCGTTGCATCTGTCGTATAAACTTTTTTTCTTTTTGCTTACGAACAAACTCATAAAATTTGAGCACCCATTGATATCGTTCCACAATCGGCGCCAGTAACTCTTCCGTTAGCAGAACAGACATCAAGTGATAAGAGGCATCATGAACTCGTAGAGACCCTTTATCACTGTATGGTAAAGAGTAAAATCGGATAAACTTTCGCAAATAAGTCATATCGTGATGACTTTCAATACCCTGTTCATAAAATCGAATCGGAATTGGTTTAAAGCCCAATGTTTTTAATGAACGATTCAGTTTTAGTCGCGCCCAATTGAGTTCCTTCGCATCTGGAATCGTAATCCGATTTTCTGAAATTTCACGCAGCCCAAAAAAGTACGCCAAATCGACACCCAAAGCATTCGCTGCTGCTCGGGGATCTCCCTGATCTGCTCCCGGAAATAAACTAAACTGAGAATACCAAGAATAATATTTTTCAGGCTTTTCAAGGATAATTAATTTTCCACCATGAGAGCCTGGCATCTCACCTACAGTCTTAGCTGTTTCGGATTCTTCTCTTATAAATCGATACGAGGTCAATTCTTCGACATTCAATAGTCGGGTCTCACACAACTCTGATGCAAAGCTTGAAATTGGCAAAATAATAAAAAGAAGTTTCCACATCACTGCGACTCCTTTTTCTTAATATGTGCCAAAGCTTTTACCAGCTGTGCATGTCGTTCGCGAATTTGTGCATAGATCTCTTCACCACTTGGTACACTTGCTGAAATTTCTTTAAAACCCTGAAACCTCTGCTGCCTCCAGAAAGCGTCATAAATTTTCCAGATCGTTTCGACATCAGAAAAATCACTCTTCATAGCCTCACGCAAGGCCAGATCCACAAGACCCGGTTCATTTTCTCCGTTAAACGTTAAAGTTTTCCAAGAGTCATTCAACCAAGATTGTAAAAAACGTGTTTCAACTTTAGCTTGCTCAGCCGAACGCTCCGCCTCGGTTTTGTATTTCCGTTGTATCTCTTCCATTAACAAGCTGGAAAATTCATAGCGCGTTCTCTTAACAAATGCGGACGGAATATTTCCAAGTCCCACATCAATTTTCATATCTAAAACATTTAAATATTTTTCGAATCGGGTTCTCGTCAATTCATCAACACTTCGGTCCTGAGCAAAATGATAGAATTCAATGGCACGACGATACTTCTCCATAACTGGCCCGAGCAAAGCCCGAGGTAGCACAATCGAACCCAGGTGATAAGACACATCATGGACTCGTAAAATTCCACTCGGTGCCATTGGCAATAAACCCTTTTCATAAAAACTCGTGATATAAAAATAAGAATTTCTGTCTGCATTTTCCTGTAGATAAAAACTAATCGGTATTGGTTCATACCCAAGCTCAATCAAGGCTCGATTGAGCTTTGCTAAGGCTCCACTTATTTCTTTGACATCAGGGATTGTTATTTTCAAGTCATCTATTTCGCGAATTCCAAAAAAGTAAGCCAACTGCGCACCAAGTAAGCTCACAACCTGGCGAGGATCTCCCTGCGGGGCTCGAGGCTGAACTTGATACTGTGAGGCCCATGAGGGGGACAAACCATCTGGTACTTCTAAAATTGAAAGAAGGCCGCCATGGCTGCCTTTAAGTTCTCCAGCAAAATGAACCGTGGGAGCTTTGTAGCGAGCAGCATTGTAATAGCGAAGGGATCGTTTTGATAACAGACGCGTCACACAAGAAGAAACCTCGTTCTCTTCGGCCCATAAGCTTGAAAAGCCAAAAAACGACAGGGTCGTCAAAATCATAACCGGTAATATAGATACGAGGAGCGTTTTAAACATCGCTATAGGTATTTGCAACTTTCAAGCCCAATTTCAATAGGTTAGGTGGCCCAAAAAGGGCCCTTAAAGGACCGGTCGAACCTTGCGTGTCGCATCTGAAATGGACTGAATTTCAAGGCTAAATGTGTCCATCAAGCGCTTCGCAAAAGCTTCTGGTTTGACCTCTAAATCTTCCAAACTTAATGTGGGAACAGGTGTTCCCTCATTCGAAATATTTAACGCAAAATGCATCATGGCTGACATATTTGAAAGTGTTGCAATCGAAATACTTAATTTTTTCTCGTTCAAAAAAAGATCGTCACCATCGCGGCGAAGCTCACGTGCTTTCGGTGACATCTCTTGCAACAGATCTTTCACCATTGCTGTGGTTAATCTTTGCACCGCCACTATTGCAAACAAGCTGACATCAAATTTTTCAATAATAAAATGCAGCATATTCGAGCCACGGATTTCAGCTTTTGCATTGAGATCTTCACCGTCCACCATATGTTCAAAGGAAATATCGCACGGCCCGTGGAACGCAACGATCGAATCACCTAAAATTCCAAAATTCAAATAGGCCCAAAGATGCTTGAGTTGTGTGCCATCATATTTTAACGGTTTTTCAAGCCAATGCGTTTTCATGTAATGCTCTCTTAAATCTCAGGCAAGATTCGCACTCGCCACATATTTTTTCATTCGCAAAATAACAAGGCCATAATTCTTGAAACGGAAGTTCTAGCTTTTTCCCTTCGCGTACAATTTCAGTTTTATTTAAATGAGTTGAATACGAAAAAACCTTCATCCCATTTGCAGTCGAAAAGCGAAATGAATTTTCGAGAGCCTGTTGAAACTCAAAAGAATTATCCGGAAACGTGGCGGCTTCTTCTTTGTTAAATCCAGGGATCACCGCTTCGGCCTGAAGACCTTCCGCAAAGCCGGCCGCAATATTTAAGAAGATGCCATTGCGATTGGGCACCCACACTCTTGCGGCCGTTTTAGTCGACTGATTGAAGTCATCCATCGACACTTCTTCGTTCACAGGCACTTTCTCATCACGATTGATTAATGAGGATTTTGTAAAAGATGAAAACCACGTAATTTCAACAACTTGATGAGTTATATTCAGCTTCTTCGCGAGCTCCCGGGCAGTGTCAATTTCTTTACTGGCGGCACGCTGACCATAGTTGAACGTGAGGCTCAAACGGATATCGACACCTTCGGCTTTGGCTTTCCAAAGATTGAAGGCCGAATCAAGGCCTCCGGATAACAAGACAACTGCGGATTGGGGTCCGTTCATGACACCAGGGGTTAACACACTCCTGGTGGGGCCGCAACTAACTGTTATTTATCTATCTTTGAAGCCTCATGAGTCGCCCCTGTTCTGTCATACTTTGGCCAATAGGCCTCTAAAGGAAGTTTTTTTCTATTTTCAACGTACTCAGGGGCATGCTTATCAGGGGCTGATTTTTGAATGGGCACACACACAACCGCATAGATGCGGCCTTGATCCACCAAACGAAGAGTTCGAGGAATATAGTTTTCTCTGACTCTTTTGAGCTCCGATTTTGAGGGTACGCCATCAATACAAAAACGTTCAACACCATCAGTTGGGTTCTCTAGTGCTGAACTTCCAGAGCGGAAGATACAATTGGTACTACTGACTAAAAGTGAACCTTTATCATCTTGAGATTCCGTGACTTGAAGATCTCCATTGCAGCTTTTCGTCAGATTGTATTTGTCTTCCTGAAGATTCCCAATAGTGGCTTTTATTTTGGTTTTTTCTTCTTCTGTTAATCCTTGAATAATATGTTGCCCACATCCTATTTTACTGCATACGCAAGTGTTGTGATCGTATTCTTTCATTGAATTAAAATTAAAAAAGATGCGGCAGTCCGCTGGCAAATCTTCGACCGTGTGTCCTTCGCGAGCTTCACACCCGTTGGTCATTCCGATAAAATCTGTTCCGCGACTGGGCCTACTGAAGTAGACACTCTTTTCTTTTTCACCCAACCGAATAGAAGCCACACATTCTGGATTAATTTGTGAACCATTGTTAACTTTTACAAAGGAACCATTCGAACAACTTTTAGAAAATTTAAAATTTTTAATCGAGAGCTTTGTGCAATCCAAGACTTTCGCATTTACCAACGCAGAAAAAGACAAAAGTACACAACAGAAAATGAGCCTCATATTTCCACCCTTTTATTATGTTATGTTAGCACCAAGAGCTTTCGGCCTATATTAGAAAAGATATTTACTGCCTAAAGTAGAGCTTCAGCCTTCAGCCTAGGCCCCTCACAAGTTTGACAACATATATGTTGTCAAACTTGTGAGGGGCCTTAAGGGTTAACCCCGTCGATTTTTTCTCATTAACTCGTTGCATCCTAAAGGATATAAATTCGATTCCTTAAGCAGTCGTTTGGTTTTCGCAGATTAAATTAAATCCTAGAATAATCGGGATTCCGCTACACGCAGATCTTTCAGCAACAACTGAAGGCTTGTGCGGCCGTTATAGGAGTTCCATTGAGGCTCGGCTAACACCTCCCAATCACTTTTGTGATCATTTAAGGACTGCATTGCCGGATGATCCGATGGCGGAGAAAACCACAGAGCCTCCAGCTCATAGCGTGGATTCTCTTGCGCTAGTGTTAAACGCAAATGTCCGCCCTTTAATTCTTTGGTCGATTTTAATTTTAAATCTGAAAGCATAATCAACGGCGCTTCAAACTGCGCCCCAAAAGGGCCCAAGCTATCGTACCACTTCATAAAACCCGTGTTTACATCTTCCAATTTTCCAATGGCATCATAATCAAAACGAACGGCCACTTCGGTTTCTGAGATTGAGCTGACTAATTCTTCAAAACGCGCTTTCAGCAATGGTGCATTCTCTTGAGTCACTTCAAAGCCTGCGGCCGCCTTATGACCACCAAATTTACACAACAAATCTTTTGCACCCTCTAATAAATCTAACGCGTTCATCGGTACACCTTCCGGTGCACGCGCTGAACCCACAATTTTTCCTTCCGCATCTAACGACCCCACAAAGGCTGGGACTTTATATTTTTGTGAAAGTTTGGTGGCGACAAGGCCCACGACTCCGCGATGAAATTGATCGGACCACACCCAAACAAAACGGCTGTGCCCTTCGAACTCGACTATTTCTTGCGCGATTTTTTCGGCCGAGGCCTGAAGATCGACCCGCTTTTTGTTGCTGTCGATGACCATTCCGATCAATTCGCGGGCTTTCCTCATGTCTTTTTCTAAAAAGATATCAATCGGTCTTAAACCGGTTTCTAAACGCGAAAGCGCATTCAGTTTTGGAGCAAAACGGATGGCCACATCTTGGCTGGTAAGACTTCGACCGACCAAGTTTAATTCTTCAAGTAAAGCTTTAAGTGCAGGCCGCTTTGTCGCCTCCAGTGCCTTTAAGCCGTGCTTCACAAGTGATCTGTTTTCGTGAACAAGCGGCACCATATCAGTCAAAGTTCCTATCACAAAACAATCGAGCAATTCCTTTGAATCGATTTCGCCTTTAAGCCATCCCCGCTTTTGAAATTCCATTTTGATGGCCAAGAACAGATAAAACCCAACCCCTACTCCGGATAAATAGCCAAGACCCGATTCACAAAAGCCTTTGTTAGGATTCACAACAGCCAATGCTTTTGGCATATGATCTTTAGGTTGATGATGATCGGTTACAATGACATCCAAATTTAATTCGGCCGCTCTTTCCAAAGCTTCGAAAGCCGTAATCCCCACATCAACTGTTACAACTAAGTCCACCCCACTGGCTTTTAATTTTTCAATGGCATGTGCATGAACGCCGTATCCTTCCTGCAAACGCAAAGGCTGATAGCCTTCAACATTTTGAAAGCCTAGCATTTCAAAACCACGAACCAAAAGTGCTAAACCTGACGTCCCATCCAAATCAAAATCTGCGTAGACACAAATCTTTTCATTTTTCTCAAAGGCTGTGCACAATCTTGCGACCGCCTTATCCATATCATGAAGTAAGAAAGGATTTTTTAAGTCTTTTAATTTCGCTGAAAACAATGTGTCGATGGCTTTCATCTCAGTAACACCACGACTTTCCAATATTTGACGGATCAACTGCGGAAGCTGAGAGTTTTCAAGAGACTGGTGAACAGGTCGACGCTGCCAAATTCTCATGAAAAGAGGCTAGGATCAGTTCGTGGATTATTCAAGTGTCTGCGCGAGCGAAAGCCCGCGCGTTACGTTCTTATTTACGCTGATTTTTTATCAGTGAGTTTATGAACTAAAATCACAAGGGGGGCTGCGATATAGATGGTAGAATAAGTCCCAAGCACCATACCGATCGCCAAGGTTCGAGCAAATTCAGAAATAACACCGCCGCCCATGAACCATAATGAAGCTACAGCCAACATCGTAATACCGCTTGTTAGAATCGTGCGCGACAAACAATCATTGAGAGAGCGATTAATAACCCATGCGAAAGATTCATCGCGGAATATAGTCAGATTCTCACGCACACGATCGTAAATCACGATCGTATCATTCAGTGAATAACCGATCAGAGTTAAAATCGCAGCCATTGTTTGTACACTGACTTCCCATCTTAACACCGAATAAATTCCCAATGTTACAATCGCATCATGGAACAAACAAAACACCGCACCTGGCGCAAATTGATAATCGAAGCGCATTCCAACATAGATCAAGATCACTAAAAGAGCGTAGAACATTGCAAGTAAGCCGTTACGCTTTAATTCAGCACCAACCTGGGGACCAACAGAGTCGACTCGGCGGATATTTGGGCCCTGAGCCGCAAATACGGAAGTCAGACCATCAGTAATTTTCGTAATCGACGCGTTCAATTTATTTTGAGTGTCTTGATCATCTTTTCCGACTTCGGTTTCCATGCGAATCAAATATTCATTTTTATCGCCAATGGCCTGAACCGAAGCACTCTTCATACCCATATCGTCAGTGAACTTACGAACTTGCTCGGGCTCTACTTTTTGCGCGAATTGTACCTGAACTTCCGTTCCTCCGGAAAAATCAATTCCGTAATTAAAACCGTTAACCAAAATTTGCACCAAGCTTGCAAAAGTGATCACGATTGAAATCACCGTAAAATATTTTGCAAGGTTTAAAAAATCAAATCGGCCAGGATAGTTTTTTGTGGTCGTTTTCGTTGCTTTATTTTCTGTTGCCATGACTTTACCCACTCCTTAAACCGATACAATTTTGCGAATGTTAAACTTCAAAACCAAGACATCGAGGAACGTGCGCGCAAAAAACACGGCTGAGAACATCGACGTAATGATACCGGCGATCAAAGTGACCGCAAAACCTTTAACCGGACCCGTTCCGTAATAAAGAAGCACAATACAAGTGGCGATTGTCGTAATATTCGAGTCAAAGATCGCCGAGAACGCGTTGGCGAAACCTTCGCGAATCGCGACTTGAGCAGAAACCCCTCGTTTGACCTCTTCTTTGATGCGCTCGAAAATAATCACGTTCGCATCCACCGCCATACCGATAGTTAAGGCCAAACCCGCAATACCCGGTAAAGTTAATGTCGCCCCAAGCGAACTTAAGATCGCCAATGTTAACAAAAAGTTCAGTGCTAGCGAAAGATCCGCCACAACCCCTAAACCGCGATAGTAAAAAATCATAAAGGCAAAAATCAACATACAGCCAATCAATGCGGCCTTTTCACCCTTCGCAATTGAATCCGCACCCAAGCTTGGACCCACTGTTCGCTCTTCCAATTGAGTTAATGCCGCAGGCAATGCACCCGCGCGAAGTGCTGTTGCAATCAGATTGGCCTCTTCCGTTGCAGACTTATGATCCCGACCACCACCAAGTGTGATCACGGCCGTATCACTATCAATACGACCTTTAATCTGTGGCGCAGACTGAACAACATCGTCCAGTACAATGGCCATCACTTTACCTACATTCGCACCCGTGATCTCGGCGAAGCGACGACGACCATCAACGCCGAGTTTGAATTGAACCTCTGGGGCTCCGTATTGATCCGGTCGCACAAATGCATCTTCCAATTGGTCGCCACCAAGACCTGTATCTGTTTTTAACAACCAAGCGCGTTTACCACCTTCGAGAGACGCCGCATTATCTAATTTTTCAAATGCAACAATAGTACCCGCTGGAATTTTTCCTTTTAAGTCGGCATTGATACGCTTCACATAATCTGCGTAGCGAATATCATCTTTACCTAAAGCATACTTGCCAGTTTCTTCCGCCTTTTTGATCAGGTCTTCTAGCATTTGTTGCTGAACACGGAAGTCTGGATTTAACTCATCTGATACCATACGAAAATCTAATTTCGCTGTACGATTGATCAGATCTTTCGCACGAGCGGAATCTTCAATACCAGGTAACTGCACAACAATGCGGTTATCACCCTGGGCCGCAATCAAAGGCTCGGCCACACCAAACTCATCAATACGGTTTCGCAACACTTCAATTGATTGGTTCACGATCTCTTTACGAATTTTTTCAATCGCTTGAGCGTAATACTGTAAATAAAGAGTGCTACCATCTTCTTTGGTCAGCTGAACTGTACCTGGATAATAATCGTCTAAGTATTTCTGAACTTTATCGCGATCGGCTTGTGATTTTAATTTCACCACAACTTCTTTGCCATCCACCACAGTGATGGAGTCGACCGCTATGCCTTTTTCTTTAAATTCTGTTTCCAATGTTTTGGAAAGTCGCGTGACTTTTTCATTGATCACGCCATGCACATCAACGCCCATAACTAAGTGGGCTCCACCCTGAATATCTAAGCCATAAATGATTTTATCTTTCGGCAGCCACCAGTTGGCAGGAATATTCACAAAGTTCGGCAGCACCCATAAAAAGGCCGCAACAATTACCACGATTACGATTGTGACTCGCGCTTTTAAACTTTCGATCATTTTTTAGCTTCCTCTGTCGTTGTCGCTGGAGAAACAATTTGTGCCCGCAAAATACGAACCCGAACACCATTTGCAATTTCCAGTGTAATAAACTGATCTGTTAGACCCTCTATGGTTCCGAGGATTCCACCAGATGTCAAAACCGAATCACCACGTTTTAACTTACTTAAAAATTCCTGATGCGTTTTGGCGCGCTTTTGTTGTGGACGAATCAACAAAAAGTAAAAAATCACAAAGATAAATACAAATGGCATTAATTGTTCAAATGCGCCTGGGCCTTTCATACGGGACTCCTCCGGTAGCTAAAATATAGGGGGTCCAAAACACCACCCGAGGCTTAAAAAATCAATGACTTTGGGGCTTAACGAAACGCGTTAGGCAATGATCACGGAAGCTTTCCCACTCGCCCTTTAAGATCGCTTCGCGCGACTTGTTCATCAACTGCAAATAAAAATGCAAATTATGAATCGTGTTCAAACGAGCCGATGTGATTTCTCCGGTCATAAATAAGTGGCGAAGATACGCTTTCGAATAATTTTTGCAGGTATAACAGTCACATTCCGGATCTAATGGCGCCGGATCTTCTTTGAATTCTTGACGCTTGATATGAATTTTTCCGGACCACGTATAAAGCGTTCCGTTACGTGCGACGCGAGTTGGCAAAACGCAGTCAAACATATCAATACCGGCATCAACAGCCAAAATCAGATCAATGGGCGTACCGACGCCCATTAAGTAACGTGGCTTATCCTTCGGTAAGTGTGGCGCGACTTGCGGCACCAGTCGATGCATAACTTCTGGAGGCTCACCCACACTGAATCCACCCAAAGCATAGCCTGGCAAATCCACGCTGCAAATTTGTTCCATACTTTTCATTCTTAAGTTTAGATCCAAGCCACCTTGAACAATCCCAAAGAGCAGACTCTCTTTTCGGGTCATCGCATTTTTAGAACGAATCAGCCAACGATGAGTCATCTCCATGGATTCGATGATTTTTTCTGGCGGAGATGGATGCTTCAAACATTCATCAAATGCCATAATAATGTCAGAGCCCAAATCCATTTGAATTTGCATGCTCGATTCCGGCGATAAAAAACAAGGTGCTCCATCAATGTGGCTACGAAACTGAACACCCTCTTCAGTGATGGTATTTAAGGAAGATAGCGAAAACACCTGAAAGCCACCACTGTCGGTTAGAATAGGCCCCTTCCAATTCATGAATTTATGCAGACCACCCAATTTCTGAATGGTCTTTTCACCCGGACGTAAATGCAAGTGATAGGTATTACCTAAAATAATCTGCGAACCAAGATCCTTGAGCTCTTCAGGCAACATACCCTTGACCGTGGCTTTTGTTCCCACGGGCATAAACACCGGCGTTTTCACCGGTCCACGGGCCGTCCACAAAGTGGTGGCCCTCGCGTTGCCGACGGTGGCTTCTACTTTAAATTCTCCGGGCTTTTGGGTTTGATCCAAACGCTCAAATCTCCATAACTAAAAAGACGAAATTTATTTTCGACCGCAAAGTGATAGGCTTTTAATACATTTTCGGTGCCTGCGAAAGCACAAACAAGTGCAAGTAGTGTCGAGCCCGGCTGATGAAAATTTGTCATAAGAATATCCACCACTTTGAATGGGTGCCCTGGCAGAAGAAACAAGTCTGTTTCTCCTTGAACGCCTACTGCCGAGGGTTTAAACGCATCTAAAGCCCAAGCTTCCAGTGCCCTTGTTACAGTCGTGCCCAATGCGATAACTCGTCCACCCTGCTTCTGGGTCTGCCGAATTTTTTCAATTGTTTGAGTGGGAATTTCCACCCACTCTTTGTGCATCACATGCGATTTCACATCATCGGTCTTGATCGGAAGAAAAGTACCCAAGCCCACATGTAAAGTCAGACGCTCAATTTGCACCCCTAAATTTTTTAATTCATTTAAGTCTTGTTCAGTAAAATGCAATGAGGCCGTAGGTGCCGCAGATGAACCTGTCTTTTCTGCCCAAGCCGTTTGATACCAGCTTTCGTCCTCACTTTGTGCGTGTCGCGATCCCCTTGCTTTTTGAATGTAAGGCGGTAAAGCGGGTTCACCATGTTCAAGAAAATAATTTTCGTCGATCGACACAGAAAGCTCTATAGTTTGCGGCAAACCTTTTTTGGTGAGCTTTGCTTCGACTCCACCAGGTAAAACTAATGAATGCCCTATTTTACAATTGCGCGCTGGAAACAGCACTTTCCATTCACGAGCCGAAAGAGCATTGATAAATAAAATTTCTATTTTTTCTTTCGAAAACACGCGCCGCTTTGAAACTTTTGTATCATTGATGATCAGTACATCGCCCGGTTTGAAAGTGCGAAATAATTGGGCCTTGGTGACTTCTTTGGGTTCTCGATTCGCTTCAACCAAAAGGGTACGAAATTGAGGATTGGGCTGAGTCGCCACCAGGCTTTCTGGGTATGAGTACTGAAGTTCTGAAGTTTTCATCGGTTAGCACTTCAGACCACACCTAGCGCCATTTTAGAAGGATTTTATTGGGTATGTGAGGCTCAAGCATCCTGCTCGATATGATTCATCCTTGAATCACCCTCCCCATCCCTAAACGATGGACATAAGCACAACCCAATTCGGTTAATCACCGCATCATGATCACATAGTTCTACCGGATATCGGGTATACCAGGAGCCCGGTATACCCGATATCCGGTGTAGATCATTTTAATTTGACCTGAATAGTTCCAGCAGTTTATTTTCCTACGCTCAGTTCGCGCGGATGGTGGAATTGGTAGACACGCATGTTTGAGGGGCATGTGTCGAAAGACGTGGGGGTTCAAGTCCCCCTCCGCGCACCAAACTTTTCTTTGTATAATATTTTTTAAATATAAATTCTTAATTTGAATCCCTTAAGGGGACTTGAAGCGAATCACCGAAGGTGGCAGCCCCCCCTCACAGCTTTTTCACAAAATAAGAAAGACGTTACTCAACTGATCAAATCGCAAGATCTTAAGGAATATTATTGTGATGTAACGTTTGCTGAACTTGGAACTGATTCCCCCACTACGGGACATAAATATACTTTCCACCTGTTCCGCGATGTTGAATCCAAACGCCGGTAGTCTCATTATTGCCTACATAAGGTTTGGCCTGAGACTCTTTAACCAATTGAAGTCCAGGAATTTCAGATATTGTATTGAGGTTTACCACAGTAAATGTGAACGTTTGATTCGCGGGATCTGAGGGAACATTCGCAATTCTTTGCCTGTCTACCGTATTAAGAAATGGACGCAACTCAATTTCGACCACATCTCTTGTAGAGTCAGAAGAAATTAACTTCATTCCAATGACTTCGATATTTGAGAACTCAGAGTACGGCGATTTAAATTGAGTGGCGCTTGAAATCTTGAAGACTTGTCCAATCTTTATATCAAGAGCATTCGACTTCTCAGAGAATGAAAGCATTGTACATATTGTTAACAGTGATACAATTTTTATCATAGGGATACCCTTTCTGCTCTTTTTAATTTATCTCAAAATCTTAATTCAAAATATGTTCCATCCCCATGCTCTACTTGGCTCCAGCATTATACTGATAGTTGTTTTCGAATTGGTCTAGAACGATACTGTTTGGGGGATTTGCATCATAGCTTGATGACAAAACCATATCTTTGTCGATTGTTCGCATTCTATATGCCCATCCTTTCGGCAAAGTTAGTCGCTTTCCAAGAGTCGGCAGGTTTTCAATTGTGTTTTTCGGATCAACTTTCATCGAGAGACTAAACATCGTGTAAACAGCCCCCTCTGGTGTAACCAATTCGTGCACCATTTCTCCTGACTTGAAGGTAAAGGTGTTGGTTCGACGAGAAGTCAAAACTTTATAGGCCACTGGAGGACCAGAAATAAAGTCGTTGAAACTTGGCACTTCGAAGGTGCCATATACATAAAAAGGAATTTTATTTATGATTCGTTTATTGCAGCCATCGAAGGCCATACCCTCAAAGCCGTTAGCAACAAAGCGCCGAGGACCATTGAAGAAGACCCCATCGCTTCCAAATTTCTTTTTCAAATCATCCGCACTTATAGCCTTGAAACGTGCGTCTACCTCTTCATTGGAAACATCAAAGGTGTTTCCAATAGAGTTATAGTAGTTTCCGACAGCACCTCCATTGGCTTGGCGACTCATAAAAAGAATTTCGTAGAAGGCCTTTCCGCGCCAGTTGTCCCCTTTTACAGGGCAAGGCCGTGAAAGCTCCTGCGCTTTCGGCGTAACAGCTTGAGCTTGTGAGGTTGAGGAGCAAGTCATCGCCGCGATCAAAATGACGGCTGCAAAAAAGGCTGGTAATCCACACTGAATACAATTCATGATTCATCCAATATAAAAGGTTAATCTCGCGTGAGATTTTGCCGTTAATATTGAACTATTGGCAACGGTTAAAATCGATTTTATGCGCTCAAAAAAATTAATCTTCTCTACTCAGAATTGGCAGCTTCATCATGCTTCTTACCTCATTTAAATCGGTCATCCAGTGTTCTTCATATGGAAAGCTGATCAATGGACGAGCCGTCTTGCCGATTTGATAAAAGCGATGATTTGTATCTAAGAATTCAGGGATTTTCTCGGGCTCGCGAAATACCGTGTGCAATATTCCAGCTGCTAACAAGACCATCTGGTAAGGACTACCAAACTGGGCCAATTGCACACAGAACAGCGCATACTCATCAAGAGGAGCAGTTCCAACCCCCATTAACACATGATAAATATCGTGATTCCGAGTATTACGTGCAGCCATAAAGTTCAGCTCATTCACATCTTGCTTATAAAACATCGTGGTATCTAAACCATCAAACAATAGACTGATATTATATTTCTTTAAGTGACGACCATACGCTCCGCCAAGAGTATTTCCCGGCATTGCTAAAAGCTCTTCATGACTAGGAAACGGTGGCAAATATTTATTGTGATACATCTCCATAAAATCGGGATCATTTAAACAGGCTTGACGAGACCACTGTACCATCTGTGCACGATTCGGGTGTTGAACCAATAGCTGTTGAATATTAAAGGCGTCTTGAGTGGCTTCCGCATTGCTGGCGAAAGTTAAAAAGGATTCGAGGTTCAGATATTCAAACGGATTGTTCATCTTCAAATTCCTCCTACAACCTGCAATTAAACACAGGTGGTAGGAGTGGTCACACAAATATTCAATTTGAAAAAATTAGAATCCAAGTATCGAGGTTGGTAAATTATCGCCCATTTCATTTGGCTGATCACCACGCGACTCTGTCGTTTCGGTGCCGTGCATTCCTAACCAATTATTCCCCCAGCACTTCACGCTATAATCATTTAAAATCGCGCAATTGTGTTCATGGCCAACCGCGATGGCTTTTGCTTTTAAACCCGTACCAAAATCAATATAGGGAAGATTGTCGCCCATTTCGTTGGGATCATCACCACGGCTATTGGTATCGCCCTGACCCATCTGGCCACCGCCACCCCAACCCCAACATTTCACTTTGTCATTCTTCAACATCACGCACACGTGCTGCGATTCCCCTCCAAGCACATCCGCTTTCATACTGGTGCCTAAATCAACATAAGGCAAATTATCACCCATTTCATTCGGGTCATCACCGCGATTATCCGTATCGCCAAGGCCCAGTTGACCTACATTATTGCGACCCCAACATTTCACCTTGTCGTTATCTAAAATTGCACAAACGGAAAAATTAATTGAAGTCAGCACTTTTGCTGTGCGGCCTGTACCTAAATTTACATAAGGCAAACCATCACCAATATCAGGATTAGCCCAGCCACCGCGTTCTTGAGTATCGCCTTGGCCAAGACCACCAAAGCCATTATGACCCCAACATTTAATTTGATTGTTATCTAACAGTGCACATGTTTGGTGGCCTGAAGCCGAAACCGTTTTAACTGTACGGCCTGTTCCTAAATTAAGGTAAGGAAGATTATCTCCCATTTCACCAGGCTGATCGCCACGCCAGTTTAAATCACCCAAACCCAATTCACCATCCTGATTGTAACCCCAACATTTCACTTTATTATTATCAAGAACCGCGCAAGTATGATTTCCGCCTGCTGAAATGGCGATGGCTGTACGACCTGTACCTAAATCAACATACGGAAGATTATCACCCATTTCATTTGGATCATCGCCGCGATTATCTGTATCACCAAGACCCAATTCACCTTCACCGTTCCAGCCCCAACATTTGACTTTGTTATTATCTAGAATCGCGCATACATGCCAATCCGCAACTGACAAAGATTTTGCAGTTCTCCCCGTACCTAAATCAATTTTTTGCAAACTCGTCATATCACCAACATTGCCACCTATAGGATTGGTATGACCCTGCCCTAATTCACCCTCATCATTATGACCAAAACATTTCACATCACCCGTTTGGGACATCACACATGTTCGATTATACGAGGCTGCAATTGGCTTTAATAGCGATGCATTTGAATTACTACCGATTGTATTCAGATCACTTGAACTCACGGATAAGCACGAAGGCATAGCGAAAGCTATTGAGACACTCAGTAGGAATAGATACGATTTTACTCTCACGAAATGCTCCTCGAAATACGTGCAACTGGAACAATTGGTTGAACATATACCTATCGGACTTTCGTCTAGATAACTGTACTTACAAGTGTATCAAACTGAGACAGTTAAGATATCAGCGGCTTCGAACTAATCGAAACCCCTGCGAATTCGTACGATTGGATTTATCATCAGACGCTCTATAAGCGGCGCGAGCCATAGACGCATCAAATACCCAAGATCCACCACGAACGACATATAGATCCATGTTCGGCTCGCTAATTTCGTATTGGTTTTGCACCCACTCGGACACATTGCCTAGCATATCGTATAAACCCCAAGGATTTGGTTGCTTTGCACCTACGCTTCTTGCCTGACGATAGTAAGTGTCGTCGTTTGAGTTGTCTCGATACCATTCGTAATCAGTTAATCTGTTACTATTATCACCAAAATAATATGGAGTTTGTGTTCCTGCGCGAGCCGCATATTCCCACTCGGATTCGGTCGGTAATCGGTAAGTAAACCCATCCGCCAGTTGATTTTTCTTATCAATAAAAGCTTGCACGTCTTCCCATGACACACTTTCAACAGGAAGATCAGGACACAAACCTCTTATGAAAGTTTTCGGACAAAAATATTCGGCTTGAAAATATGATGGATTAAAACCCATCACATCCATCCATTCCTTTTGAGTCACTTCGTTGGCCGCGATTTCGAAGTCGTGCGAGATCGTTTCTTGATGGAGAACTTCATTTTCAAAACGCCCTTCTTCGGAGTCCGGGCTACCCATCCAAAATGTACCGGCTTTAATATAAACATAATTTTCAGCCGCAGAAGAAAAGGAAACAAGTAAACCCATTACAAATAGTATTTTCATGACTTCTCCTTTACCAATTCATATTCAATTGAATACATAAAGAAGAGTCAATATTTGTTATTTAAAGCAATTTTTTAGCTAATTTGATTACATTGCCTGGCTTAAATCTGGAGATACCAAAAGATTTCGAAGTGGATGTTTTTCAATATAATCCGACAAGGCATCAACGTACACTTCATTGTAGCCAAATTGACTGCGGGCCTCTTGGACTACTCCCGACGTGGCCTGGAACACCACCTCTTTACCCTGAATCAAACATATGGCTAATGCATTAACTTTCACAGTTGAATTTTGAACAAACACTGTTTGCGCAGGCAAAGTCCAAGATAGCATGGTGCTTGTATCCGAAATTGCAATCACAGCAAAGTTTGTTGGAGCGATAAGATCAATGATCTCGGGAACTTCTTTTGCGCCTGCATTAATCCAATTTAAAATAGCCGTCTTATCTTTCGCAGAAAGTGCAGGTCCACCTTGTGGCATTTCATCCGTCAACACACGTTGATAGAGTGAGCTGGCCGAAGCATTAAACGGAACCACAGTTCCTTTCGCCATTAAAGCAGAATATGAGGTAAAATCGGCGCTGTGATAATGGCAGCTGGCACATTTATCTTTAAAGATATTATCGTTTAATTCTGCAAAACTTGGAATTGTGGAATAGGAACTCAAGTTCCCCATAAACATTTCAGGTGCAGATTTACCAATGTAACCACAGTTCTGAAATAAACCTACGGCGATAAAACAAAGTAAAAATAAAAATGCGGTCTGCAACGGACGATTCATCCACAACATGTCTCATTTATCGGCAAAAATCTGGACCCTCTGAAACACTTTTTTGTCTCAGACTGAGACACTTTACAGATCCATTTGCGCTGTCCAAGTCCACATTGTCGAATTTTTGATATTTAACAGCGTATAGGCCTGAATGAAAGTGAATGAGTCACTGATTCGCCATCGCAAAAGTATTTGCGGCGCAAGCTTTGTTTGAGAATCCTTCGTCACCGTTATTGTCGAGTCTGAAGGCTTCCAATCTACCGTGCGCTGCCGCCATAGAATACCTGGCCCCACCATATAAGTTGTATTGATACGATAATAAATGGCCGCTGACGCTTGCAAAGACCACCAGGCCCGATTCACACCATCTGCGAATGCAATCCCAGAATCAAAACCACCACTGCTGGCCTTACCAAAGCCAAAGGCAACCCCGCCGGCTTGCAGCCACCGTCGCTTCAGTTTGCTATACTCGAGGCTTAAGCCAAAACCACCGTAGTTGGCGAACCCCTTACTGTCAGCCCCACTTTGGGAGATTTTTAAATCCTCATTCCAAAGCATGTAACTGCCACCGAGCGACCAAGAACGAATTATTTTTTTCTTAACTAATCTTGTTTTCAAAACACGCACTTTTTTAGGCGCGACCTTTTCGTTTGACGTCGACTCGGAAGGCGCCACCTCTTGGGATACGGCATCGTCCACAGGCACCAAATCCTCATCGGCCCTAAGATTCGAACTGAATATGATTAAACAAAGAAGAGGGGCCCAAATATTACCACGAAACATGGACTTGCCCCTGAAGTTGCCATTGGTCTCTTGAAACCGTGGCAGGTGAAAAATTTTTGATTTGTACTGCAGTCATACGCAGCTCTGTTCTTTGAATCGGAAACATCAAAAACCCAAAAGTCCAGCGCTGAACTTCAGGCGATGAAAATTTGGATTCGCGCTGACTGCGCTCGATCGTTGTTAAAAAATTATATCCTCGTGCAAAATTAATGAGAGATTGAATAAGCCCGTAAGAACCGATTGTAGCCGTACTACCTTTAGTATGATCATGCTTCATGCCAAACTCTGCCAAAATACTCGAGTTTGATTTCGGAAAACCCCATCTATTATGAATGGCCACTCTTTTTGAATCCGTCAGTTCGTTGCTTTCGGATAAAATCGACATGCCTATTCGATCTTTCTCACTTAAGCCATATTCAAACTGTAAGGATCCTCCCTTTTTTCGGTCCGCGACGTCTTCAAATAAGTTTCCAACCCAGCCATTCAAACTGATATCCCAATCTTCTTCAAACCACTGCAGCAATACACCGTGGGCCTGATCGTCTTGCCCAAGGCCAATGGCGCCCCGACTAGATGCTGTATGATCGCCCGTTCTTAAGCCATACACTTTATCCATAAGACCAATGGCAAATAATAATTTTTCGGACAGGTACGTTCGTAAATAATGTTCGCGGGTGACCATATCGATTTTTTTACCATTGCCATAATAATCCGTGTCGGCCTCTGCAAGTAATCCATAATTAACAGTAAAAATGGTGCGAGAATTTTGATCAAAACTAAATGTGACGTTCACATCTCGTTGCATGTTGATCCAACGTGTTTTTGACGTGCTACTACCTGGATTGGTTTTAAACCAAAGACCGCGATACTTTAACGAGGGACGCACCCACCATGGCAGCTCCACACCCGGGATAAATCCCGAATATTTTTCTGCGATCACTTCATCCGTAACTGCCTGTGGCGTCCAAAAATTTCGAGCCGCGATTTCCTGTGAAAAAATCGCCCGTCCATAATCGGTCAGCGGCCCATTACCCTGACTGTTGTAGTGGCACATAATGCAAGTTTTATAACCATAGCCAATAAAATCTGGATAGGCCCATACAGGGCCACTAAAACTCAGAAGAAACGCAAAGAAGATAAAAATAGGCATTACGTATTTTTAACTCTGAATATAAGTTTTATAAATCTCTTTTGTTAAAGTTAATGACTCTTCGCACAATCACCTTCGGTCGAGTCAAAAAAACTTGAACCCATTTAGAAACTGAAAGAAAGCTACAACATCAAAGCGGGGGCATTGAGGAGAATCTATGTTTTTCGCTTTTATTTTTACAATTCTTACGCCGGTTTTCGCAGCAGACGCTCCAAAAACAAATACCGAAAAAGCAATTGCTAGCTTTCAGTTGCGTGACGACTATAAATCTGTTCCAGAATCCTCTTTCATTCGAAGAATCGTCGATGCCCATGAACAAGCATTCCCTGGCGCCTTAAAACATTCCAGTTTGTATTACTATACTCCACTTAAGCGCCTTTCCTTCATTCAACAAGGTTTAGTCGCAAGCCTTCTACAAACACCTAAAGCGTTAGCTGAATTTCAAGCGCGACTACCTATGGCCGATATCACTGTAACTGTTGAAAAACCATTGTCGATAAACACCAAAAAACTCGACAGCTATCGCTGGAGCCGATTTCGAGATTCCATTGCAAGTTACTTAAGAGCTGGAAGTGGCTGGAACAACTCTATTTCAAAGGCCTTATCTCACGCCAAAGAAGACTGGATTAAAGCGACTCAACGTGCGGGCGCTAATCCTTCTATGAGTCGGCAATTTCTAAGAGATATCGGTGTTATCTATGTCATGCTATCAACTCTGGCAAAAAATAATCCATCCGCGACTTACTATGGTTTAATTAATAAGATTAATGAAATGGATGTTGGCTCTCTTGATTATCTTGTTGATGAACATCAATACATGCCCATTCTTGATTACTCGAAATCTAAAAGCAAAGATGCGGATGACTTTCGCACTGAAATTAAACGTCAAATGACAAAGGCCCACGCAGAAATCATTGACAACATCTATAGTAGCGGCTTGCAGATGGAACTGAGGGCAGGAGATCAAATCACAATTCGTGAAGTACATCCCAATATTGCCATCTTACGTGGGTATGTTGGGAACGACTGCTCCACATCGTTTTCTCCTGGTTTTGTTTTCACTCCTTATGACCGGTACTTCTATGTATTTGATAAAGACAATAGCGTACTGGGCTACGTCGGTATTTCTATGGTGAAAATCAAGAAAGACAACGTCGTATTCTTACACACCATCCAAGGACCTGATTTCACCGAAGCACAAGTCGATTTAGTTATGCGTGGACTAACCAAATCTCTTTCCGCATTTAATGCGACTCAAATTGTTTTGGCCGAAGATTCGAATATATCTGCCAACGTAAATTTTGAACCTATTCGCAAAACCATGATGCAAGCTGTAGCCGGAGTGTCTCCTCAAGAAGTGAAATGGCTCGATAAGCCGTACCGAGAATTTATTGCTCTTTGGGATAGCACCATGACATATGACGACCCCGACAGAAATCGTTTAGGACGAGCACTCACATATAAAGACGATGTTGTGAGCGTTCAAATCCAGCAAACTCCTTTTAAAGCTGAATTTGAAAAGCCCACAACAGATAATATTAAAAATATCTTTTGTGAGCTCAAATTAGTGTCGAGAAACTCTTTCTCGATCAGTGACGGATACGATTATTAATCTAGCTGTTGACGAATGCGATCAATGGCTCTCATTGTGTGATGCTTCACACGTTGATCCACGTCTCCATCAGTTAAGAAGTTATCATCACCCCGAATCATTTCACGAATGATTGAAACTAGTTCTTCGCGACTGATGTCGTCGCCCAATACTTTAATCATTTGATATTTGTTCGTATCCGTCCACGCGTTGTCGTTGAGCATATACGAGTGCGGATGCACACCAAGTGTATCCACATTTACACTACGCCAGCGGCCATTGGCATTGCGTCTCTTATTCACGATCTCACGGTAAAGATTTTTTTCGATGTGATAGACTCCGCCCATAGCCAAGACTAAGCGACCATTGGAATCCATGACATTTCGTAAAGCGAGCATAGATGGATCACCTACAAGCTTTAAGGAACCAACTAGCGTTCCATTGACACGAATAAGAACTGATTCCTTCCACTCTTCGCTGCCGATATCAGAGCGACAACCGGGATCCAAATGTAAACCAAGACTATTCATATGACCATTTGTCATCATTTCGCAATTTCCAGCATCTTGATAACTGTTATTGCCAATCATATGTATCGAATCTATTCTAACCGCTGGATATTTTCTTAGATCCACTCCCCAATCTTCTGATAAAGAGCTTCGTACGCGTTCAGGCAGTTTTCTCCAAGGAAGAACTGAGGTGAAGCGAATATCTCTCATGGCGTAATCTTCGTAGCTCGATTCATCAATTTCAGCGGCATGATCTTGACTCACCTGTGTGCGTAGGTACTTAAAAAATTTCACTTGTTGACGACGAGACAAGAACTTCGCAATCAGAGTCGCATTCATTTTATCTTCAAGCTGAGAATAAAATCGTTTTGCATTTATAAGTGCACGCGGACCAGAAATCCACAGTGGCGCATATTGCAAAAGCGCCTTCATTTCATCCTCACTTATACTGCTTCCCGATCGCTCGTAACGAAGCAAATATGCATAGACAAATTCGGCTGTATCAAAACCCTGGATACTAAACCAATACGGAAGACTGGCTATCACTTGTTCCGATCCATAGTAAGATTTGGTTAGCAGATCAGGCTCTGTCGTTGGCAAGTTTCCAAAGCCTAAATTGCGCATGACTTTAGGAGCGATCTCATCACCCCACTGCCAATTTTTATCTTCCGCATAAATGCGTATGGTTGTACGAGCTAAGCTCGCATCCCAATCGATGTCTGTTAGTTTTTCTCGTACTATATGCTTTGGATAACCTATGGACTGCATATTCTCTTTAACTGCAGACCAATCCACTTTCGTATTTAAGGGCTCAATCGTTTTGTAGCGACTATCCAAGCCGCGCAAAACCTGTTCACAGGCACCTGGTACCCCAACATATTGAACCGCATATACATTGAATGAAAAAAATAAAAGTACAAACTGTGCAACGCCACGCGTGCCAATAGATAATCGCATCATTCCCCCCGGTATGAATCGCCCCCGCGATTTTTTGTGATACAGGGCTCAATAGCAAGAGCGATGCCACACTGGAAATGAATAAATGAAACGTGATCGAATGACTCGTGTGAATGCTTTACGCGTTATAACTTTTATATAAATTTGACGAAGCACATCAATTCAGATGAATACTTGGCGATGTATGCAGTTCGCCGGGCTGATCACGAAGTGCAAGAAACATTGGACGATTTTCTTTTGTGCCAAACTCTTTTGGTTTTTTGGGCGCTTTCTTCTTCGGCTGAGGAGCCTCTTCCTCCATAAAATGACGAAGGCAAAATCCAACGGGAAAGCCAATCAACCAAAGCATAAATGTATTGTTTTCGTAAACAAACATTTTCAAAGTTTCGCGTAATTGAAAGCCTGAACTTAAACCATAGATGGAACCATAACTTGCGTGCATCATAACAAAACTTCCAACAAAATAGGCTAATGTAAAACCCAAAAAGTTGTAAAGACTCTGCTTAAGGTTCACCATCGTAAGACCTAACATCAGTGTCATGATCATCATAATAAATGGTGATTTAAGGTGTACAAAATATAGCATTTGATCCATCGCAAAAAGGATCCATCCTAATATGAGACCTATTGAAAATTCGCGGTTCATACTTACACCCCTTGCCCAATTAGAACTGCAAACGCAGCGCCACATCAGACAAAATTAGCTAAGCATGGACTGTCGAACTTCAAAGAGGTGCCTGTGAAATTGACTTCTCAATTAGTTCTTTGTCTCATTTCGATACAATTGATCCATCAGTTTATCTGTGAGGTCGTCCTGAGTGTAGAGGCTATTGAGTTTGCTTTCGATGGCAACATTCGCCTTATCTTTAAATTTCGTCTTTACACTTTTTAGACTTAAGCAGTTCAATTGACCCAAATCCATACGTACATCCATAGACTCGATTTTTCGATTCAATAAATTGAAGTGAATTTGAAAAATTCGAAATTGAACATCACGCCCTTTCGCAATCTGGTCCACAACAGAGAGGCCTGTCGCCTTGGGCCCCAGAACTCCAGCTAAAGTTGGCGTCGCCTTCTTCAATTCACAATCGCCACTCCCATCCTCTGAAAGATCGTCACGGAATATCTGCAGCTCTCCAAAAGAGGAAAAGCCATTGGCCGCACTTATTTCACCCGCAATCCCTCCAAATGTTCCAAAATCAAGATCCACCGTAGGTGTCGCTTCCGTCTTAAGCGTTTGACGAATCGAAAGCAAAACCGTCGGGGCAAATGGGACTAACGCATGAAACGTTCGCACAGCTGGCGGGATTACAAGTTTCGAGAGTTCGACCTCATCCCCTTTATCGATAAACTCGCTAACACCAGGGTTTAAGCCGCCGTACAACTGCAGTGTAAAAATACTTGTTTCTTTCTCTAATCGTATTTTAAATGCTGCCGCAGCAAACTGGAATCGATCACCATTGTTGTAGTTCGCACTAAGAGTTTCGATAATAGACGTATTCATGTGCGCATAAGTTTTCATCAATCGCTTTGCTTCTTTTTCTTCCACTACGACAACCGGAAAGCCGAATTCTGTTGTCACCGAAGCATTGTTGAGGTCTGCCTCTGGCCATGCAACAAAATAAGCGTTGATATGCATGTAGTTCACAGGCAAATGCTGTTGCACCTTCTGCAGTTTTTGGATCATATCTTCTTTGATTTGCTGTGAAGAATTTAGAAACACATCTTTACCGTCCGCGGAAGACAACATGGAAGAAAAGGACTGCAGAACAGTGGGTAGACTTTCTTGAATCCAACCCTTGGCTTCATAAGCTAATTTTTTTTGCTCTGTGGTCAGGCCTTCACTTGCTGGCAAAACCACAATCAAAGCAAATTTTTTGTTGGCAGGAGCCTTTAAAAAGTCCGCATGTGACAACGAACTGAATAATAACAACAAACCAAAATAAATTTTCATACCCACTCCCTTAAAATAGTTTCGACCATTTAAATGGCTGCATTGGACATCGATCCACTTCAGGCCCCGTAAACTTCACTGCAAACAAATCATGAAACAATGTTTGCTCTTTATTTTGTAGGCGCCTGCAATCTTCAATACGAATCATTTCTAGCGCTTGATCCATGTCATATTCTGGAAGCGGTTGACCAACAACCTTTTCATATCGCTCTGCCAAACGTTGTAGATGAGCTTTAAAGCCCACATGGCGTGCAATTCGCTTGGCTATAGCATCTTTATTTTGCAAAATTTCTTTCGCTTTTTCTGCTGTTAAAACATGACTCTGAACTAATGTCTCTAAGCCTTTTTCTATGCGGCCATGATCCAAATTTTCAAGCATTTCAGCCCACTGTGCACCGGGCCCCAAATGCTCGACCATAAAATAAAGCAGCAATGATCCTTGCGTAAAACCTTCTGGTGTATTGTCTGGCATTTTTCCAGTTTGTTTGACGAACTCATCGCCAATTTTCGTAAAGGCTAAAATAACAGCCGAATCCGCAAACGTGTACTTTCCTGACTCCATCCACTGAAACATTTTTGTAAAGATCATATCGTATGTTCGGGCAATTTCCGTAAATGCCAAGTTTCTATATTCAGCGACCATATCCAATCGTGGATCCACTTCGACATCCGCCGGCGCAAAAGTCTCACTGACCGTCATATTTAATAAGTGCATCAGTGGATTCTGATCTGGTTTATAAGTCGTATAAACCAGAGGAAACTTCGGCATATTGGGATTCTGATAGCTCGGGAAGGTTTCACACCGAATTCCAGTAGTTTGACAAGCATGCTCCATCGATTGAGAAGCCGCCTGCGAGCAAAACATGCACTTCGAGTCATGCATATCCATTGTAAAGTTATAGCAGACCTTCTCATTTTTCGCTTTATTGGCTAGCCATGACGTCGCGATACGCAAAACATCTTTTTCACTACTCGCGTTTTCATTTTTCACATTCTTTAAGCGAAAAATCGCCCAGCGAGATTTCGTATGAGTCATGTACTCTTCAAGTGGTAGAATTTGTAGCCCTGCATTTAAAACAGACTCAAGAACATACTTCTTTCCTTTGTGCCCCATTAGACTGCCATCGTCTTCATAGACAACCGCAATATGAGAAAATTGATTATCTACAGCACCGATGCGACTAATCACCGCGCTGGTAAATGAATCGCCACGACTTAACAAAAAATCACCATTTTGAATCGAAGCTAAACCTTTAAAGGAGGATCGATAGTTCGGATGAACCATCCATGTTGGCCACTGCAAATCATATCGACTTAAATCTTCTTTGGGTTTTTTATCTACAGTTTTGCCATTTTGCTTCGCCCAGTAAAGTGCGAATTGCTCTTCCCAAGAGCGAATCGAGCGCATCGCAACCCGTGTGTGATTGGCACAACTCAAAAATTCTTCACGCGAATTGAATTGGCCATCCACAACCATGCGACGAAACTTATCACGTAGAAGTTGTCGTGCTTCAAAAAGGATGGATAAACTATTGTTTGAATCATTGGCATCAAGCCCCGTCAATTGTGCTTTTGCGTACCGAGGTTTTGCTTGGCCCGTATAAAGATAGGCATATAGAGGCTCATAAAAATCTGATGCCATAGATTGGGTACAGGATTGCGCCTGAAAATCTTTTTCTACCCACTTTTTAACAGCCACCGCGGTTGATTTTAAATCTGAGGTTAAGGCAACTGGTTCTGCCATTGCTAAGTGAGAAAAAAGCGAAAATACGATTGTGCTAATAAGTCTCATTTTCATGCTCACTCCCGGTGGCTTTAATCTGCTGAGTCAAGCCTCGTCGTAGCAAAATTCCCCTTGAATGAATAGCCAATTGCTGCCAATCAAAAAAAATGCAGGATTCTCACATTCATGACTCGACCCGGACGGGTAAAAAGCTCAAGCCATCCGTTGCACCCCCCGTTGAGCGGTGCTATTCTAGGCCCACTTATGACATCATCTAGTATGACTTCCGATGACTCCCGCCAGTCTTCTATCTACGCGCTTGCGTTAGCAGCCCTTGGTATCGTTTATGGCGATATCGGGACCTCACCCTTATATGCCATGCGTGAATGTTTCTTTGGCCCTCATGCCGTCGCACTCAACGACAACAATGTATTAGGCGTTCTGAGCTTGATCACTTGGGCTTTGTTACTTGTGATTTCAGTTAAATATATGTCTTTTGTATTGCGCGCAGATAACCGTGGGGAAGGTGGAATTTTAGCTTTAATGGCCCTGGCTAGTCCGCGCCTAAAAAGACGCGCGATTATTTTTGTTGGTCTATTTGGGGCCGCCCTTCTTTACGGCGACGGAGTGATCACTCCGGCCATTTCGATTCTCAGTGCCATCGAAGGATTGAAAGTCGCGACACCCTTTTTTGAACCTTTCGTTTTACCTTTAACAATTGTGATCCTCGTTACACTTTTTCTAGTGCAAAAACATGGCACCGGAAAAATCGGTGCCGTCTTTGGTCCGATTATTCTCTTGTGGTTTGTTATTATTGGGGCACTTGGAGTGATCTCGGTGATTGAAACACCGGAAATTATGATTGCCTTAAATCCGCTCTATGCAATTGATTTTTTTGTTAATAATCACGAATTGGCCTTTGGCGCACTTGGTGCCATCTTCCTCGTCATGACCGGCGCTGAAGCCCTGTATGCTGACATGGGGCATGTGGGCCGAGAACCGATTCGTAAAGCTTGGTTTTTCGTAGCCCTTCCGGGTTTGTTATTTAACTATTACGGCCAAGGCGCTTTACTATTACGTCAACCTGAGTTCGCATCAAACCCTTTTTATTATTTAGCCCCAAATTGGTTTTTATACCCACTTGTTGGACTCGCCACAATCGCAGCTGTTATTGCTTCGCAAGCTTTGATCTCGGGAGTTTTTTCGATCACTCGCCAAGCTATCCAGCTGGGATATTGCCCGCGCCTCCAAGTGATTCACACTTCGTCTCGTGAAATCGGGCAAATCTATTTACCAAACGTCAACTGGGGCTTACTTGCTGCTACAATTTGGCTCGTGCTCACTTTTAAATCTTCAAGTAATTTAGCCGCGGCCTACGGAATTTCTGTTTCACTAACAATGGTGATCACAACGCTCTTGATGTACGTCGTGACGCGAAACTTTTGGCGCTGGGGAAGACTGGCCGCCTTTTCTATCTGCGCGATTTTTTTACTTGTAGATTTAACTTTTTTTGCAGCCAATGTTGTTAAGATTCATCAAGGCGGGTGGTTTCCACTGGCTGTCGGCCTTGGGATTTTCATTCTTATGACAACATGGCGTAAAGGTCGTTTAATTTTAGCGGATCGCTTACGCACTCTGACTCCACCGATCGATGACTTTATTGTTTCCTTGAAAAGCCAAAATCTTCCGCGTGTGCCAGGTATTTCCATCTTTATGGTGGGCGATCCTAAAACCTGTCCCCCGGCTCTTGTTCATAACGTCAAACACAATAAAATCTTGCACGAAAAAGTGGTGATTTTAACAGTTCTCACCAAAGAAGTGCCCCATGTAAAACTTGAGGATCGCGTTGACGTTCAACAACTGGGCGATGGGTTTTACCGCGTGCGTGCCCACTACGGATTTATGAGTTCGCCGGATATGTCCGAGATTCTCAAATGCTGTAAAGCCAAAGGCTTTGAATTTGATTTTAATCAGATCACTTTCTTCTTAGGTCGAGAAACTTTAATTGCCTCCCCTCGTCCGGGCATGGCGATCTGGCGTGAACATTTATTTTCGTTTATGTCGAAAAATTCTCAGCGTGCGACTCAGTTCTTTAATATTCCACCGGATCAAGTGATCGAGGTTGGAATACAGGTTGAACTCTAGTCACGTCTCAAGACGGGTTGTCATAGATATTTAAATTCACGAGCTTCGCTCACATTTAGTGAACTTATGAGTAGCCGCTTTTCGCTAACCATTATTTTATTCGCTCAAGCGGCCCAAGTACTTCTCAATATGGCATCTAATCTGCAATAAAAAGTGAATGAAAAGAAATCATAGGGATCGTCGAATGATTAAAGTGTTTATGACATTGATCTTGACAATTTTAGTCACCTCTGTCGAGGTCTTTGCCGAGGCGCAACCGCACTTGGCGCGGAAAATCGCTGAGTTAGTAGGGAAATTTCATCTTGAGTCTTGCGAACAAATCTTGGGAAAGGGCTCCACCAATAGCTGGGCTCAGGAGGATTTTTCAACTCTCGACCCCGAGCTAATTTTCCATGTTCTCGAAAACCGTGCTCAACGTCTCAACAAATCTGTTGAGGACTATGTGAATATGATTTCAAATCCGGAAAAAGCGCCTAGTGCTTTGGCTGAAATTGAAAGTTTCAAACGCCTTTTCTCTATCGAAACTTTAGGCGCTTCCGATTTGTCAATATTTTGGAATCCCAATGAACCACGATTTGAGGCATTTCATACGCAGTTGGCGGCCCTTATTACCCGTGATGGATATTCTGAGGGTGAAAATTATATTCGAGTGTTTGGCCTGGGTGAGAAGAATGCCGACTTCACTGCTGTTGTGGACCTGGTCAAAATTCAAGCTCGTTGGGTTGGATTGACAGAAGAAGAGTTTTGCCGCAAATACCGGCTGCGGTTTGGGTTCTATGACATTAGGCCGAGTGTCCTAAGTTCTGCAGCCTTTGAACTAAGGAGCATTAGCAGGACGTTGCCGTGGTTAGCAAATCGTACGGAACTTCGTTTTATGAATTTTACTGAGAACGAAAATTATGCTCACATTAAAAGTAATTCAACACTACTAACTATTTGCCGTAACACTTTTCGTGGCGAAATCGCAACCTTAGGGAGAACTGTTCTCGACCAATTTCTTCGGTTTTCAACTTCATCAGGTTGGCTTGTCACAGATGGATCAGGGGCGGGCGCCATCGAACAGTTTTTTCCCCAGCTAAAACAGGTTTTTCACATTCCTGAGCACGAAGGTGCCTGGAGACCAGGTGATTGGGATCGTACAATCTCGGTATGGAAGAGTAAATTATCTCGCTGAAGATTATCACTTCCCGATCACATCAAAGTGACAAATTATTCGACTTTCAAAAACCACGCTTGAAGATACTGGCCTTGCGGAAAATTGATTCGAGAGGCGTGGTCCACAGACGGTCCACGCACTTCTAAGATTTGTACAGACCGGCGCACATCGTGCGACACTTGTCTTAATAATTTTTCGTAATCTCCCCGAGTAATATGGTGCGAACACACGCAGCTGACTAATAAGCCATTGGGTGCAATCGCTTTCATCGCACGCAAATTCATATCGCGAAAACCGCGCAATGCCCCCTCTTTTTCTTTGGCTGATTTTGCAAAGCTTGGCGGATCGAGCACAATCAAATCTGGACGATTCACAACTTCTGATTTTAAAAATGCAAAGGCATCTTCATTAAGAAATTGATGTGATTCTTCAGGAAGTCCATTTAATTTTAAATTCGTTCGCACAGTCGAAAGGGCCGATTCACTTTGATCGACAAACTGCACACTTAAATTCTTCTTCGCTAAATGCAGTCCAAAACCACCTTCAAAACAGCATACGTCCCAAGCCTTTTTTAATTGCAGTTTTTCAGCCCATTCAGCACATGCCCGGTGATTGTCTCTTTGATCGAGGTACGCACCCGTTTTTTGTGCTCCCCCTGCTTCCATTTTCCATTTCAAGCCATTCCAATCGACTTCAACATGTATGGCCTCCGTAAATGGAATGACTTCCAGTCCTTCATCACGACGAACTTGATTATCTCTTCGAACTAGTAACTGTGCCTTCGATCCTCGATGCTCTTTCAGAATTGAAACAATCCAAGATTCAAACGCCGGCCAAAAATTTTCTAACGCCGCTGAGTTAATTTGTGCGACGGCTTTATCGCCAAACACATCAATCGTTAACCCCGGAATCCCATCGTTCTCAGAAAAAATCCAACGAAAACAAGATTCGCCGTCGAGTAATCTTTGTTTCACCGTCCAAGCGTTATGTAACATTTCTCGAATGTAAGATCCGAAATTTTTTTGCAAATCATCAACCGTCACAACGGGCTCGCGAGAGATTTTATCCGAAGGCCAAAATCTTTGTGCAGGACCTAATCTTCTTAAACGCAAATCACTTTCAGGAGACAAGAAAAACCAATGTTCACCCAAAGGAAATAAACATGGAACTTTCGGTAAGCGCACATCACGATTTAAATCTTTTGTGCGCAGCCAAAGATCGCCTGCTTTTAATTTCTGGAACCCACTTTCATTTAAGTAGAGATCTTTCATCTGCCAGACCTCACTCGAAAATAAAAGGAATGGTCATGGTGCTCACACCACGACTTTCAGGAAAGCGAGCCGCTTTCAAACCTGAAATTATTTTTTGTAAAACGGGTTTAATAGAAATACTTTTTTCATAACTGTGCAGCGCTTGTGCCAAAGCCTGAACTTCTGATACCGCACCACTTGGCTTTACTTTCACTCGAAAACTGGCGCAACCAATCACCGGAGTTAAACCCACAAGCGGAGTCGTCACGGACTTTAAAACTTCATCGAGCCAATCAAAGTTTTGTTTTTTAGACAATGCGCCTTCAATAAATGGACAAGGTTTCGTAAACCATCCATGAATCACCAATCGACCTTCGCGTGGATCTTGCACACCACTGACTCTTTGAACGGCGTGTGGAAGCCGTGGATCAAATACGAGCAATTGGTTAAAGCGCGCCGGCACTGACTCCATTAAATCATCAGTCTCAAGACCATGGCTTAAATTTTCTGGTCGCCAGTAATCCAGCATCGCAGGCTTCATAATTAAAGTTTCACCACCACGAAATTTTCTTTTTCCCCAAGGTGTTAAAGAAAACACGTAAGCCCACGGTCCATGCGGATTATCGGCATGCCAGTTTTGTGAATCCCCATCCGTATAAACGCTAAGCCATGGTGGCGTTAGTTCCGCACAACCCAAAATGTTTTGCCCAAACTCCACGAGCTGTTGTTCAAACGCATGATACATTTTTTCTGGAAAGTATGAAGCCGCAGGAGTTCTTAGCAAAGAATATTGATCTTCAACCCACCACTTGTCCCACACAAAGCGCTTCGGATGCAGCTCACGAGGATCCGCAAACTGCTGCTCGAAAAAGCTTCGCATTGCTTTTGCTTCAGTAGAAAAGTTTTGTATTCGGTTGATTGACGCCATACAGCACAAATGGGTTTATGGCGTTTTAAAGGGAAAGTCAAATAACAGACAACCTAACCGAATTATAACAAGTCTGGGGGTCGGATCTGCACTATAACTGCAAATAAGAACAAAGGGGGGACCTGCATGTTGTTTCGAGTGTTGTCTTTATTTCTATTTTTCACTTCTCTTCAAGCTTTCGCGCAAACACCTGAGTGGGTCAATACTGTGACCTTAAAGGGCGATATGCGACTTCGCCATGACTTTCTAAAAAAGGAAAGCCCGGCCAGTACACCTGACCGTCATCGAAATCAGATACGTGCACGCTTATTGACCGAAGCCAAACCCATGGACGAAGTCACGGTTGGTATTCGCATTGCCACGGGTGATTCATCCAATGTGATCACATCTAATAATACTACAATGGATGAAGCTGGTAAGGATAAAGCGATCTGGCTCGATCAAGCCTATATCTTATGGATGCCCCACGAAACGGCACGAATCATCGGTGGTAAAATGGAAAATCCATTTTATTCATCTATGAAAAATCAACTGATCTTTGATAGCGATTGGACTCCTGAAGGAGCCGCGGGTCTTTACACCTGGTCGAATGGATTATTTTTAAATTGGGGTGCTTTCTGGATCGAAGAGCGTGCATCCGGAAGTGAAAATGGTGGTCCCAGTGATTCCGGTTTATTCGGCGGTCAATTGGGTTGGAGCGGAGAAATTGGATCTGCGAAATTAACTGTAGGTGCAAGCGAATATTCTTTTGCTGGCCTTAAAGGCAAACCCGTTATCAATCCGTCGGGTTCTGGAAGTACCGCTTACACAAGTCGCGGCAATAGCTCGACGGTGGTAAGTGGAGCCACACTATATGCAAAAGATTTCTCTATTGCGAATGTGTTTATGGATCTTTCTTACTCACGCCTTGGATTTTATTTAGATGTGGCTCAAAACACATCCGCTAGTCGCGACAACATGGCCTTCTTAGCAGGAATGCGCTTTGGAAAAATAAAAGAGCGCAATGACTGGATGGTTTCTTATTCGTACCGTAAAACTGAAAAAGATGCGGTGGTGGCAGGTCTTAAAGATAGCGGTTTTGCGGATGGGTTTAATGATTCTCGCGGGCACACTGTGGCCGTTCGTTATGCCTTAGCACCAAAAAATTACGTCGAGTTTTATGCTTCCATGGCTGATGTCGAAGTCAGTGTAGATGCAAAGAAAACAGATCGCTATATGGCGGATCTGGTGATGAGCTTTTAAAGTTTTGCCCAATTGCGGTGAGTGCGCTCGATCATGCTGCCCAGCTCACTCACCCAAGGGCTTGAATCATTCAAACAAGGAATCAGCTTCAAGTCTTCACCACCATGCTCAATAAAGCTTTCTTTTAAAGCCATTTGCACTTCTTCTATTGTCTCTAAACAATCGGCCACAAAGGACGGGCACACAACCGCCACACGCTTAATACCACTGACCGCCCAGTCTTTGATCACTTGATCAGTGAACGGAGTTACCCAGCCTGTTCCTAAACGGGACTGGAAACTGACATGGGTTTCCCTTAACCCCAACTCTTTTGCAATCGCACGAGTCGTGGCCATGCACTGGGCTCGATAACACCATCGATTAGCACTATTCATGATATCACAGCATTCAGCGTTCTTCGTGCATCCACTTTCTACTTGAGTCACTTTAACTAAATGCCTTTTGGGTAAACCGTGATAGCTAAAAAGCAGTTTGTAATCTGGATGCTCTGCTTGAAAATTTTTAATCAGCTCTGAATAAGAACGAATAAATTCTGGTTCTACAAAAAAGTCAGGCAAATAAAATCCTGTAGCACCTGATTTTCGGGCTTCAACAACCGCCGTTTCTGTTGATGACAACGCATACTGCGGATAAAGTGGTAATAAATAAATGTCTTTCAAATCGCGCCCACGAAGTCGGTGGGATCCATAGCGCATCGCCCATTTCACATCCCACTCGTCACCCAAGTCCACGGCTAATTTTTCTGCCAGTTGTTTTGTATACTCGACAAGTGGAGATCCCGAATTCGTCCACACTTTTTTGTAAGCATGAGAAGAACGAAACTTTCTACGCGGCACAATTAAAATATGAACAAGAATCCATCTTAGCCATGCTGGAATATCCAATACATATGGATCCATTAAAAATTCTTTTAAATAGGCGCCCACACTATGAGGCTCTGGTGTTTCTGGAGATCCTAAATTCAATAGCAATAATTTTTTCTTCATATCGACCACCTAGAGGCCTCGTCCTTCGCCTGAAAAAGCATTTGCGAAAGCCCTATTCCACCCAAATAATTTCCAACCAAATGTACATTTTCAGGCAACTTCAAGTTTGGTAACAATTTTTCAAGTTCAACATTATAATGAGGCAAGGCTTGTGGCCATCGCGTGATCGTATGATGGATTAATTGATTTTTATCGGCAAAAATTCGAGCACGATCTTTTATGATAAAATCTAAAATCTGATCGTTGCTATTATTCATTATCGATTTATTGTGTGCCCCACCCAAAATCCAAGTTTCGGATTGATAATCACTGCGACCTGGAAAGATATCATGATTAAATAAAACACCTAATGCTTGAAACTTTTCCGATTCTGGGAAAAGGATGCCGAAACCCTTTAAATCTTCATGTTTAGAAAAAAATAAAGTCACCGTAACTATGGGAAGCATCTCGACTTGCTTTAATAATTCGGCCGTGTCTTTTGCAGAAGCTTGTAGCAAGTGCGCAGAAGCTGAGGCCGACGTGGCTAAAATCCATAAACCTTTTGTTAAACTTTCGGGCGTCACCGTACAACCATACTCAATACGTACACCATGCTGACGCAACCAATTTTCTAAACCCAAAATCCACTGTTGCATGCCTTTTTCCGGAGAAACCGTTGAACCTAAACGTGGTCGTTTTGGATTGAAATACTTAGAAAAAATTAAACTTGCACTCATGTCACGTATTTGTCCGGCATATATGCCGCGCAGTGCAGGTTCTAAAAGTTGATATGTGACAGAAGAACCAAAGACTCTTTTACCATAGCTTTCTAATGTTTCATGACTTTTAGGATGAAGCGAATTCGATCGAAAAAAACCAAAGCGAATCAGACGAGGAACAGACTTAAGCGATTGAGAAAAACTTAACGGCCAACGACGGGGACGACTTAAGTAAATATAACGCTTTCGACTGCTTTTCTTCGTCGAAATCAAAGGCACCCCAATATCTCGACTGACGCTTTGTAGTTCTTCGCAATTTAAAAATCCGTTGGCTGCTGTTTCAACTACACCATAATTGCTTCGCAAAGTTTGAATCAAACCACCAGCTTGTTGCGATTTTTCGTAAATATGAACTTTATGGCCGGCTTTTACCAAATAATAAGCGGTCATTAGACCAGAAAATCCGGCACCCACAATATGAATCATTAAACAGACCTTGAAAAAACCTTGGCGTCAGGTTTGTTCTTGCGCATATGAACATCTAAAGCCATGCAAGCGTTTCTTAAAAAAGGTTTTCCTTTTTCTAAAACTGACAATGTGGTGCCTTCGATCTGCACCAATTCATCCTCAATCAGAGGCGTTAAGAAGGCCCGCACATCCTCGATTTGCCCCGAAGTCAATTGCACGGATCCCAACGTCATGAAATCTAAAATTTGCTTGCGAACATCTTGATCTTCTTGAGTCAATTTATGGCCTCGCAACGTGGGGATCTCATTGTTATTCACTCGACGTTCATAAACTGGCAAAACCTTTTCATTTTGGTGAAAACATGTGGGGGTTTCTGAAATGGATGAAACCCCAAGTCCAAGCAATACATCGGTTTTTACCTCTGTATAACCCATAAAATTGCGATGCAATTTTTTATTCACCAAAGCTTCATTTAACGAATCATGTGCTAAAGCAAAGTGATCCATTCCGATCTCTTTGTATCCCGCTTGCATAAGCATCTCTCGCGCACTTTCAAACAGAGCGCGCTTCATTTCGGCTTCCGGAAGATCTTCATCCTTAAATAGTCTCTGCGCAGGTTTAATCCAAGGCACTAATGCAAAACTATAAAGCGCAATACGATCTGGTCTCAGTTCAATTGTCTTTTCGATGGATACAGAAAATGAATCCACCGTTTGCTTTGGCAACCCATAGATCAAATCAAAATTAACAGAATCATAGCCCATTTCACGGGCTTGATCGGTGATCTGTTTGGTAATCTCGAAAGATTGCACTCGATTCACCAAGCGCTGCACATTTTCATCAAAGTCTTGCACGCCCAAGCTGACCCGCTTGAAACCCAATTCACGAAGTACTTGCAACTGATCTTCTTTGGTTCGACGAGGATCGACTTCGATTGAGCCATCAAAAAACTCTTTGGATATTTTCACGCTCGAAAGCAATGTCGACACAAGACGTTTTAATTCGCTAGCAGCCAAAAATGTTGGCGTTCCACCGCCTAAATGCATCTGCTGCAAAGGGAAATCCAAAATTTCAGGAACTTTATCTTTGTATGCATCCCATTCTTTGAGAAGAGAATTTACATAGCCATTTTCAAGGCTATGATTTTTCGTAATCATCGTATTGCAACCGCAAAACGTACATAGCGATTCGCAAAAAGGTACATGCAGATACATGCTCCAAGAGGCATTTTGCTTAAAAGCGGACTTTAAGGATTGGATCCATTCTTCCGTTGTTGGCGAATCATTCCAATAAGGAACCGTCGGATAGCTGGTGTATCGAGGCGCTTGAACATCATACTTCCTTAACAAATCCTTCATTTCGAAAATTCCTCACGAACATGCTGCACAAAAAATCGTACATTGTCTTCATAGGTCTGAGGAAGCAAACCATGACCGACACCGCACACCCAACCCGCTCGTTCTTCCGAAGATAAGCGTTTCATTCTCTCAACCCATTGCTTGCATACTGGTCGAAATTCAGAAGGTTCAAGTAAAAATAAATTTTGATCCAAGTTCCCTTGAACAAAACCAGATTTTGAAGTCTTCAATAAATGAGCCATATCCCAACGATGATCATAACCAAATCCAGCCCATGAATGATTCTGCTGAAACTGCACTAAATGATCTGCTACCGTCCCTTTTGTATAATAGGCCAAACGCCCATGAAACTGGTCCGCTAAGGTTTGCAATTGTGGTGCAATCATCGCATTAAAAACATCGGCACTTAATTCTCCGGCGGCTGTATCCATCATCACCACGGACTCAGCTCCACCTTCTAGTTGTAAGCGAATATTCTCTTTTAAGAGAGGAATCATTTTTTCGCAGAAACTTAAATACCAATCCATATGTCCTTTGGACTTATAAAGTGTTCCCTTGTGCGAGCCCTCTACAGCATAAACAAACAATGTCCATGGCCCACCTACAAAGCCAATTAAACTTTTGCTTTGAGGCAGCCGCATTCGCGTTTGCTCAACAGCCCGTTTTTGGAATTCCATAAATTCAACAGCCGAATCCACAGAATTCATCTTTTTAATAGATTCAGCATTTAAAGAATAACTTAAGGTTGGTGCGGGATTATATTCGAGACCCATACCCAAAGCCTCTAATGGAAATAACAGGTCGGAAAATAAAATCGCCACATCAAAATCAAAATCTTCGATGGGTCCCATCGCCACTTCAGCTGCTAGTTCTGGATTTTTGCAAAGCTCAACGAACGTGTTCTTCTCTTTCATCTTTTGATAGTGCTTATGATAGCGACCGGCTTGTCGCATACACCAGACAGGAGGTACTGCTTGAGATTTTCTTTTTAATGCATTTTGAAATAAAGCGTTTGCCATTAGTTCTCCCAGTAGTAACCAACACCACGTTGAGTTTTAATTTTTAATCCTAACTTCTCGCCCAAAACTTGGCGCAGTCTTAACACCGTATTGTCGACTGTTCGATTTGTAGGAAATTGATCTTGACCCCACACCTCATTCAAAATCTGATCACGACTGACAACCTGGGGAGATTTACGAATCAACAACTGTAATACCTGTAAATCTTTAATTGGCACATGCTCTCTGCGACCATCTGGATAGCTAATATACTGTGATTCAAAATCAATTTTAATATTATCTTCTTGGATTTGTTCAGCTCGCGAATGGTTGGCGAGCACGTGTCTTACGCGAATCAGTAATTCTTTTAAGTGAAACGGTTTCGGAATAAATTCTTCCGCACCAATTTCATAACCCTGTAATCGGCTTTCAGCTGAAGATTGGGCTGTAACAAACAAAAAAGGGCAATTGATCTTCCCTTTAATTTCCTTTGCCAAATCAAATCCTGATCCATCTGGCAAACCCACATCTAAAATGACCAGATCGGGCTTCTCTAAGAAAATTTCACGTCTTGCATCTTCTAAAGTACCAGAAAGGCGTACATCATGGCCTTCCTTCTGTAATCGCTCCTGCAAAGTGCGTCCTAAGTTTTCTTCATCTTCAACAAGAAGCAAACGGCTCATGCACCCGCCCCTTGAAGTTCAAATGCAACGCTAAAGTTTTTGTCGTTTGCCTCGATTTTCATTTCACCTTGCATCTTCTGAACTAAATTTTTGACAATAAATAGGCCAACACCACTGCCACTTTTGGATGTAGGCCGATAAAAAAGCTCTCCCACTTTTTCTACAGATCCAAGAAAGCCGCGACCATTATTATGAACCTCAATGCGAACACGCGAGTTCTCTAGTCGAATTGTTTCAATAGAAATTTCATTCGCGCCACCATGAACCAATGCATTTTGAATCAAATTATTAAATACATTGAGCAGCGCTTTTTCATCACCATGTACAACCGCATCGCCATTTAATTTAATTTTAATTTTGGGCCAGTGAAACTGCAAAGATCGAATCAATTCGCTTAAGCGCATGGGCTCTAAGAATAATTTTTGATCTTCTGCTGTCGACATAAATAGACTATTTTCTAACTGCAATTCTAAACGAACAGTATCTGCAATCAAACGATCCAGTACAGGTTGATTTGCATTGGCTTCTTCCTCTTTTAAGCTTTCCGCTTGTAAACGAAGACTGGCAATAGCTGTTTTCACATCATGAGAGAAGGCCGCAAAAAATTGGCGAATTCGCTTTTTTTGCTTTTCTTCTTTATTCACCAAAGCAATCAAACCCATTGCTCCTGCAACAAGCAAAACCATCCAGACTAAACCTTCTGCAATCAACATTTGTCGATACTTCGGGTCTGCAACTTGCTGCAAACCAAAGTAAAGCCACCAGCCCGCCAAAGTGAGCGTGAGCACCAACCAAGAAAAAATAAGACTTCTTTTAAGCCAACGCATTCTGAATCGCTGTTCCTATCGACTGTTTGGCCGTTTCCAAAATTTCGTCCGTATGCGCCAGGGAAACGAAGCCGACCTCATAACCGCTTGGAGGCAAGTACACACCCTGCTGTAAAGCATTGTGAAATATTTTGCCAAAAACTTCCGATTGCTTCGTAGATATTTGGGCCGGATGTCGAACGGCTGCTGGAGTTTTCACTTGAAGCCAAAACAGTGACGCTTCGGAAACAACATGTAGCGGATAATCTTTTTCTTTAAATAATTGATTCAATCCATCCGCAAATTTTTTCGTACGCTTTTCTAAAACAACATGCACGTTTTCTTTTTCTGCAACTTGCAAAGTTTTAAGACCCGCTTGCATACCAACAGGTGACGCACTTAATGTGCCCGCCTGATAAACAGGCCCAAGAGGTGCCACTTGATCCATAAGATCTGCACGACCGGCATATGCGCCGACAGGAAAACCACCACCGATGATTTTTCCATAGGTCACAAGATCTGGCTTAATGCCTAACTGGGCCGCCATTCCACCCATGCCGACTCGAAAACCAGAAATCACTTCATCAAAAATAACTAAAGCGCCATGCTTGCGAGCCAGATCCACAACTTTATGAATGTATTCTTGGCGTTGAGGTAACAATCCATAATTCGCTGGCAATGGCTCTAAGATGACTGCGGCAATTTCTTGTCCCCGTGATGCAAAAATTTTCTCGAGCTGTTCATCGTTATCTAAATCGGCCAGCAATGTTAAATTCTGCACGATCTCTGGTACTCCTGCAGAACTGGATGCCGATTGCCCGGCCAACCCACTGCCCGCTTTCACTAGCAATGAATCCACATGGCCGTGATAACAACCTTCAAACTTTAAAATGTACGGGCGATTTACAGCTCCGCGAGCGACGCGTATCGCGCTCATCACGGCTTCTGTGCCTGAACAAACAAATCGCAATTTCTCTACAAATGGTAAACGTGCCGTCATCCACTCGGCGAGCGCTAAGGAATAAGGCTCGCAAGCACCAAGCGACCACGCTTGATCAATCGCTTGATGAACCACCTCTTGAACTTCCGGATGACGATGTCCCAAAATGTGTGGACCAAAGCTCATACAGAAATCGATATACTTTTGATCTTCAACACTTGTGAGGTAGGCCCCTTGCGCCGATTTAAAAAAAATAGGAGTCCCACCCACACTTTTAAATGCGCGAACGGGTGAATGCACTCCGCCAGGAGCTACGCGAATGGATCTTTCAAACAATTGTTCTGAATTCATTTGAGATTCCTTCTATGAGGATCGTTTTTTCACACTTTAGGACCAGTGGCAAGATGGGCTTTCCAATCCTCATAATTTAAAAAAACCCTGACTTTATCAGAACTTCCAAGACGGCTCGTAATCGCAAGATAGGTCGAGCCCGGCCCACACCCATGATACGCCTGACGTAGTGCCTCTGGAGCCTTATTAAAGGCCTTCTCGAAGTGGCTACCGCTGCTCCAAAAGAAAAATCGTTTAGTTGATAAATCTGGTATTTGCGCTACTGGCTTAAGTTGATAGGTCCCTAATTGAGTGGTGGAATCCTGTACAGCCTGTTGATGTGTTAATTTTATCCAGCCAATACGACGGCCATTGATCTGATCTAAGCGGGGACTTTCCTGTTCACCCAAAGATTCAGATGAACCATTCACCCATATGCCTTGGGCTGCTAATTTTTCCCATGTTTTAAGCCCCGCCGTCCAAACCCATTGATGTTTTTGAGGACGAAATTCCTTCGGCCAAGCTTCAGCTTTAGCCACCCACAAACCTTCGGCCTCAGCCAATTTATTTTGCAAAGCCAACATATCCATCGGGACACGCTCAAACCATGATTGCTGATTTTCAAAAATCTCATGGGCTTTTGCTTCTGGCCAAGGTTTCACATCTCGATGCAATTGAAAATGATTGAGAACACCAAACTTTTCACTTTCACCTTTGATGATTTGCACATCGCCATAAGGTCGCGGCAAACATGTAATCCCAATTTTTTGGTGGCAACCGCCACCATAGCTACGCAAGGTTTCTCGTTCAAATTGCACGGTTCGAAACGTAGACGCGCAGTTTACGGAGCGCACAAGCTCTGCTATCAAAGGACGATCTCTTTTTATTTCAATAGCTAATGCCCCTTGAGCCGCCGCACAAGGCACAGCTTGCAACGGCAAAACCATGGGCTTTAAACTAGTCAAACATTCACGAATATAATTTTTTGTTTCTAAAAATTCTTCCCGATCCGCATCGAGCAAGCGATCGAGCGCCGCTTTCGCCACAACCCACGCCTCACCCTCACCTGCCATAAGTTTTTTAAGTCGAGTCGGAATGTTACCTCTGACAGGCACAAATTCAAATTGCACGTCTTTCTTTGGCCATGCCCACTTTAAAAACGAGCGCAACGCATACTCGCGACGAGGAGAACTGGTCAAAATGCGAATTTTGGGTTTTTCTAAATCACTTTCTCGCACCAACAAAACGTCTCGCATATCCGCGCGCGGAAGTGTGGCTACAATTTCTGTATGTGGACGTGATTCCGTCGGCAAATCCTTCCAAGAGTGCACAACCAGATCTGCTCGCTCATCAATCAAATCCTGTAAGAAATCCTCGGTGAAGACACCTTTCTCAGGCATTTTCCAAAGCGGATCATGTTGATTTTGATCACCCAGAGACGCTCGAAATTCATATTGGATATTTAAATGTGGGTGCTCATTTTTTAGAGCCGCACCAACTTGGTAAGCCTGAAGCCGAGCCAAGTCACTTTTACGAGCCAGAATATTTAGGCGCATAAGTCATCCCAACCAAATGGACGAACTTTGGAATGGGCTTCCAATTGCTCGATTTGGTTGAGAATCCAGTTCAACGCCTTTTCTTTTTGTTGCACTTTGCCGGCCTTTGCTTCTTCAAGCAAAGTCCACATCTCGTGCAGAGAAACGATCTTCACACCATCCAATAGTATCGGATCAAACGCCGATTCTCCTCTGAAATCGAGGACCAAAGATAAATTGTGCGACTTTAAATAACTGCAAATATCGCGCGCCTTCATCGGAGCCGCGATAATCAAAGCGCCATACAATCTTTGCGCCTGAGCATATTCGCACACTTGTACATTTGAAAACTTTTGAAAGTCCGCTTTCACAGCCTTAGGATTGCGGGCATAAATTTGCACACTGGCTTCTTCGAGCCAAGGCATCATTCCTTGCACTAAAGAGCCGTTACCAAAAATATGAATACTTTTTTGATTATCTAGAAAATCACGCGCCAAACCGCCATAAGATGAGACTCCGGTGCCACAAAAAAATTCAGAGCGCACATTTTTAACTAAGGTTAATACTTTTTGTAGCCAAGGCTTGAGCACAGAAAACTGGGCTGTTTTCGAAAGATCCGATTCGATAAATTGTTTGAATTGACCTTGAATTTCAGTCTCGCCAATTAACTCTGAATGTAAACCAGAAATCACTTCTGCCAGAAACTGCAAACCTGAAAAACCGCTGTGAATTCCATCGCCATCGATATAGTCATCGACCCAATCTTCAGACCAATAAAAACCGATCTCACGCTGACAGGTCGACCACACAGCAAAGGCCTTGTTATCACGAACAGAAAGCGGACGCTTTAAGTTCTTACGATGCAGAATGGTCCAGTTGTTGATCATGGTTATTTTATACAAGAATTTCGTGCTGAATGTGTCACGGCAATGTCAAAGTACTTGATAATGATTTTCAACTGCAAACTCATACCCCAGACCCCTTCTGTTTTTGCTTACAGAAGGAGTCACTGTGTCAATACACCTAGAGTTCAGATCTATTTAGCCCTTGGAGTGATCTTTATTCCATCCGTATAGTTCGTCGTGAGCAGGGGCTCACAAGCGTCTGTTACCGACTTCACGATTCCACCAACAGAATCTCCCAATGGTCTTAACCCGTGCATAACGACGTGCTCCGTTGGTGTATAGCCACCAAAGAACCATCTCGAGAAAGCTCGAGGACCTAAAGCCTGAGTCGCCATCGTCGAAAAGTTACCCAGCACATTATATTCAATATTGAGAATAAAGTTGTAGAGCAGGTTAAATACAACCCTCTTTTTATTTGAAGCCTGACTTCTATACTCACGTACAAAAGGATGTGCGCGGAATTTTTTTGGAATATCGCGAATCACCCAATCTGTGGCCGCTTCGAATGCACTCGAAAATTTCGAATGCAGCCCCGACATCGGAAGTAACGCTAAAATATAAACATTCAAGAACGAATCTAAATCAAAACGCCCCATCGTTCCCAAATTGATCGCCAATGCCGTTAAAAAATAAGCCGGCATATTAATAAAGCTCAGTTTGAGTAAGTACGTATAGTTTTCCCACCATGTGTTCTGTTTTGTCCAAGATTGCTTCCAGAACCAGCCCCACCAGCCCCGCTTTGCATCGGCACCTTCTGGAACATTATCGAAAGCATTCTGTTTATCCATACGGTAATCCATTTGAATTTTCATCCAAACATCCGCAAGGAAAGAAATCAAAATTCCAGAAATAAAACCGTTCCAAACTAAGTAGCGAGACATATGGAACCATGAATTCTCACTGAACATTTCATCTTGAAGAGGTGCCATCACACCGGATGTGATCCCCACACCAAAAAGCATCAGGAACATCAATTCCATTGGCTTATCTGTGATCATGCTCACCATAAATGCACGAGTCGCACGCGCCATCGCTTCAGGGCGCTCCATCTGAAATGATGCGACTTTGAAACGATTGAGCGAGGCATTTTTAATTGGATCAAGAGCCGCCGCCACTTTTTTCTGATGGCTGAGTTTTACACGCTCCCACATTCCGCGAATAAAATTATTGGCTGCATTGTCTGCGTATTTTGCAACCTCTCCAGATTGTACCACTTGCTGAACAATCGCTTTGGCCTCGATAGCTGCATTCTCACCTGTGAACTTCGCTTTTAAAGTTTGATCCGCTCGTGCGGCTACAGCTTGGCTTTTAAGATCTCCATCTTTATCCGGCAACGTTTCAGTGCCGATCGCCTGTTTCAGCGCTGTTTTCATTGATAACTCGAAAGTTTTCGTAAAGTAAGCACGGAAATAATACTGCAGTCTTGAGCTCATTTTATTAATACGTGGATCTGTCGGAGACTCGATCGCGCCTTCACGTAAAAATGCGATCAATTCTGGATCTTGTCCAGCTACAGTGAACATATGAGTATAAGCTGCGCGCATTGAAGCCTTATACAGCTCAGCTTCGACCGGCATAATTTCTTTTTCAAAACTTTTTAATTCATCTAATCGCTTTTTAGTTTCTTCTCTGCCAAACCAGCGATGGAAAATTTGTGTTTTGTAAATTGGTCGTTTCCCGCCGTTATATTCTGTCGGAAAATGCGAACCCTTCTCTAAATCAAGGTACTGCTGTGGAGTTAAGCCATTTAAAGATTCTGGCTTATCCGGGCCCCAAATCGAACGATCAAAATAGTTTGGATAAACCAACATAGTGAGAACGGCTCTTGGACGATACCAAAAATTACGGCTGATAAACCAAGGATTCCAAATACGACCGAATAAATAAGTTGAATGTGTCCAAGTTGAATAACCAACCAAAAAGTGTGTCAATGCTTTTGCAAAAGAATTGATGCCATGTTCACTTTTACCAAAAATCGATCTTAAAATCGGCCACTCGCGCATCGCCTCAAACATGCGAGAGAATTTCTGGTCCTTGTCGCGAGCCGCCTGAACAAGACGTTCAGCCTCTGCATCTTCCTCAGGTGTACCATGTAGCTTTTCCGTTTCCGTTAAAGTACCCTCTTTCACCATTGCCTCTTCTGCTTTTTTAGCATCACGCTTCAACTTATCTTCTTCAGCTTTGGCTAAAATTTGATAGTACGTTTTTTTATCGCGGTCCATGTGCATAATAAATGAATTCTTAACTGCACCTAACCATGAACTTGATTTCGCTCGAGCTTCTTCCCACAATCCAGCTCTTAACGACTTGATATAACTTGCGCTATTGGCTGTGGTATGAAGGGTTCCAAAGACCAATCCTAGAAACGATCCAACCGCTATAGCTCCAGTCGTTAACTTCGGCAATTGTTCAGCAGATAAAAGTCGATCATAAATTTGTATGGGATTTAACCACTCAAAAGACACCTGAACAGCTTCTTTAGTGAGCTGCCATAAGTCCGAAGCTTTGCCCATAGCCATGTTGCCGACCTGTTGGATCACATCCAAACCGCCATACATAAACTGCGCAAACTCGGCTGGATAACCAAGACCTAAAATAGCTCCAACTAAAATTGGCGTCGCAACTCGCACTTTTCTGTTCGCAAAGAAACGAGCCAAACCTTCTTTGGTTAAGTCGGTCCATTGCAAACCAGGTGTCATCCAAGAATTTTGCATTGTAACGCCAGCCGCAACAATGGCTAATGCTTCCTGAATTTTAGGAGCACCAAGAGGTTGCGGCATAGTTAAACGCAACCACAGCATATGAACGCGCGCTAATAATTTACGCTGAGCCGTAAGGGCCGGAGTAATAGAACCAATACTTTTTTGTACTAGCTCATCGGTCATTAACTCGTCTGCTAATTTTTTGGCTTTCGCAATATTCGACAAAACATTTTTGCTTATTTTGGCGTGCAAAACATCTAAAGCACGTTGTCTTAACTCTGTTTTTTCGTCTTCAGACATTGAGAGAATCGCTTTCTTCTCTGTGCCTTCAGGCCACAAATCCGGATTGTCGATATTCTCAACGATGATGGCATCAATCTCACTTAAATTTTCAGTTTGTAATCGCTCAAGCTCATCCGTTAATTTGGCGTTTGGGCCCCTTGACTTCGGATCGGCTACTTTTGGCCCTGTTGCTAAGCGAAGATTGGTTTCTTGGCGAAGCGTATTGATAAAGCCATTCATCACTTCTTTGGTAACGCCAGCTCTATCAAATTCTTGCTGACTGTATTCACTTGCAGAACGCGCGGCATTTTCGAATTCAGTTGTTAATTCGGCTACGATCGGTGCTACAGATTCATAGTAATTTGGGTCAACCAATGAAACGGATTGATTGTAGAGAGGACGCTGCAAGTTTGCGAAGACATCTAAAACTTTTGGCGTTAACTGCTTATCAAGAACATTGAGGTTTGATCCATCCGCACGAATTTTAATACTTTCTGGAACTTCAAGTAAATTGGCATCGTCGACTTTAAGTGGCAAACGAAAGATCGGCAATACAGTTTTACCAAGAGCCTCTTGAAAGAATTCTAAATCAATAAAGGAAAGATTGATTGTATTTTCAAGTTTGTTGATACGCGAAGGATCGACGAAAACGAGATACTTCCCAATAAATTGCGCAGATACCAAGTTGTTTTCGAAAACATGTAGAACTTTATCTTGATAAGTCAGACGGAAGCGAAATGTTTCATTACGTCGTTCCGCTTGAACATCTTCAATAACACTAAAAGTTTTTGAAATTTCTCCGCCTCGAACTCGACCACCCTCTGCTGTAATATACTTTTGCGCTGGTGAAATGCGATTGACGACTTGATCTTTACTATCAATTACTTCGAGATATAGTTTGGAAGGATCTACAAATGGAACCTGCGGCTTATCATTCTCTTTGAGTACAACATTTTGACCCAATAACTGCCACACATCCAGTGGATGATTATAAAAATATCGCGAGTTCGGATTAGCGCTGCCTTGAGCAAATGCGCTCACACGTAGAGCTTCGATCGAAGTTAAAAATTGTTGCGCTTTAGCGGCGTCGGACTCACCACCGTTAGCCGCAGCTAACTGCGCATCCATCGATTGCTCAAGAGATTTATCCCACTCTTTCGCAAGGCCTTCGCCCTCTTGATTCAAAAACTTTTTAACAAAATCAGGAGAAACTTTGTCGGTAAAAGTTTGCGCAGGAGTTTTTCTTGCTGCCGCTTCTTGTTCGGAGTGTGCCAGTAAAGTAAATGGGCCAGAGTTGAGAAGGAAAGTAATCGCAAGTGTATAGCTCAGGGTTTGACGCCAAAAATTCACCGGGAAGCCTCCGTTAGATGTCTTTGTTGAGTTGGACAATTTATACGATGCGACGCCGTAAATCCATGATTTTATTTGGTAATTTTTACAACCGTCCACATAAAGTTCAACACATTTTGTGGATCCAAAATTCTTAGGGCCAATTTAAGTCACTTCTGGCTAGCAAATACACAAGATAAGCGCCCAAGGATAAAACAGGGCGTCCGTATAAACTATTGAAATCACATAAAAATATTACATTGATAAGGGTGCTGAAAAGCCCAAGATTTTGAGCTTTCGATGGGCCCGCTTTTGCATTGGTACTTTAGACAATGAGTAAAAGTCTATTTATCTTCATTCTAAGTTTTGCGATCGCTATTCAACCTGTGGCTTTTTATCCTTCAAAAGCCTACGCACAACCGGCAGTTGAAGCGACTAAGTTTTCAACACTCTACAAAAAAATCGTGGACGCCAAAGGCAGTTTCATACGAAATAAAGTATTTGGTGAAACACCTGGTTCTAATCCAAGCTTAGCCCCTTCCAGCTCATACATCGAATCACTGGATCGTGAACTTCAAGGCGAAAAAGACGCGTTGTTTTCAAGCGTGCGAAAAACTTTAGCCAATCCGACACTGATTCCTAATCAAGAAACCGATAAAGCCCCTATTGAGTGGGATCAACTGGCAGAGTTTTATCAAGCTGCGGCCGAGATGGAGCATTTGAAAGCGCTCAATGGCACTTTACCTGATCCAGCGGCTTGGAAGCAAAAATACGAATTTAAAGTTCAAGCTCAAGACGTGGTTGATCCATTTTTTGCCAACACTGTTAGTCTCTATATGAATAAATTTAGAAAGGAAGATAGCTCAAAATTTCCTCTTTATGTGAAGTTTATCAGCAATAGTCTTGAAGATAATTATTATGAATTTCAATTGAATCCACTTCTGGCGGTTGGGTTTGCTGAAAAGCAAATGGCCGTAGCCTCGAGCAATGACCAAATGATGCGAATGGCACAGTTAACGGCTGCAAACCAGCTTTATGAAAATCAACTGATGATTCATTCACTTAATCGTCATGAATTGAATTCAGTACCAGATGTGCCTGCAAATTTAAGAGAGAAGTTTCCAATTCTTCAGTGGAAGCGCGACAACTATATATTAACTAATGAAATTCAAGATCAACACGCGCTTATAGAAAATTTGGCCGAGAAAAAGGTTGGCGCTTTAGTAGAAAAATTAGCCAAAGAGGATTTGTTCTTTTTCGACAAGCTCACTGTATTCAAAATTTTAAACGCGGTTAATCCGACTAAAAATGTCGATATTAATGCTGCAAACATCCAAGCCGTTTTGGATGACATTCGAGAATTTGAACAAAGTCCTATATTTATAAGTCATCTACAGGCTCTTTTGTTTGAGACATCTTTTAAACTTTCACAAGCGAAAGCGTTTTGGACACAAAATATTAAGCTCACAATTACTCAAGCAAAATTGGCCGTCGCCCAAGGTTTTACTTTGAATTCAGAAGGGATGAGTGATGATATTCGACAAAAAATTCATGCCATCTTAAATGAACGTAAAGAGAGCTATTTGAACGAAACGCTACGTGCACTTAATGTCACACCAATCGTTAAACATGTAAAAGATGAACAGACTTATTTGATGGAACTTCGACAAGACTTTCAAAGAAAGCTGTGGATCAATGCAAAGCGCATGGAAAGTTCTCTGTTAGTTGAAAATGATCCAGTTGATTTAACTGTTATTGCAGACAAAAGTTTTATCGACCATTTAAATAACAATCTAAATAAAGAAGAAATTCAGTTTAAAGCTCAGCCCGACAAAGGAATTCGCGCCGACAAAGGCATTGTGATTAACCCAATTCAACCTTTAACAGCCCAATGGCTACAAACCATTTTTCAACCGAATCAAAGTTACGGTGTTTTAAAGGAAGCGTACAAGACAACGATTTTTGATGCGATAAAAGATTTCAAATTTGAAAATAAAAAAGCTCCAGAAGGCGGATTTGATCCGTTTGGAACTGCTACAGAACCGGATATTAAAGCGATTGAAACGTGGCTAAAAGGCAGCACCTATAATAAAGACGCCGTCAAATTGAGTAAAAATCCTCTGAATTCGATTGCTTTAAATCTGAATGAAAGAGCTCCAGAAGCACGTAAGCAAGAATTGCTCGAATTGATTAAGATTGGTCAAAACCTCGGATTCTTCTTAAAACATGATATTGGTGAAACACCAAAAGTCAGTCAGATGCCGTGGTCACCGGCATGGACAAAGGCTTATCACGCCGTCATTCAAAAACGTATTATTGTGGAAAATCCTTTGCTCGCGATGAAGTTATCCGACACTGAACACGAAAGTGCATGGGAAAGCGTCGCCTACTCGCCTGCGCGACTTTACAACTATGTACTTGGCAAAGGACATGAAGAAAAAAGTTTATGGCAAGAGCTCGCCCCTCTTTACACAAATGAAATGGAAACGACGGATGAGCGCGCCGATGCATTAGTGACGACATACTTAAATAAAATGCAGGAACTGATTATTAAAGACCTGCAGTATGTTGGCGAAGAAGGTGCCAAAGCAGAAGTCAGTTGGAACCCTTTAAGTTGGCATTTAATTGGTCGAAATAAACCATATGAATTCTCGTCTCAATTTAAAAAGATTGTTGCTCGCTCTTCTATTTTAACTGTTAAACTTCATCAGTTTTCTCACTTCCAAAGCCAACTTTTGAAGTTGCAGCAAGACCTAGAATACGACAGCGCAGAATCGAAAGCATATGAGCATGTGTTTAATTATTACGTTATGTATGGATTTATGGCCTCCATTCTTTTTGGCGTGGCCGGTCAAGTTGCTAAACGCCTAAATCCAAAAAAAGGTTTTGAGCTATTTCAATTATTTGAGAAGGAAGCCCTCTTTCCTGTGCTAGGACCTGGGTTAAAGTACTACAATAATTCCGCTTTAATCTGGATGGGTCTCGATATGGCCGGATCTGCGGTTAATACCTTTGGTACTCAAAGAGATCTACGTGATCGAACAAGTGATCTGGCCTTTGCTTCTGTAAATGGCCCTGGCTTGATCGATTTGAATATGAAAAACTTAAGTGATGGCTTTTATAACAATGTCCATATGAAATGGTGGACTCAGGCCGCCGTTCTTATTGGAATTGGTGTTGTTATCGGCGGATACAGACCTGCAATCAATGGCGTGAAATACGTCATATCTCGGGCTAAGGGTATTCAAACTAAAGCCGTCGCAGTAAAGACTGATGAACTTTCTCCTGAGATGACCAGATGGGCAGAAAAGATGACCCGATGGGCTGACAATGTCGGATTTCAAAAAACGCCTAAAGCTGACGAATATCATGTAGGACTTCTTAAAGGTGATATCGAAGCCATGGCAGAAACAAGTCGTACGCAAGTGACTGCGCGCAGTAAAAAAATTGAATGGGCGAATGCTGAAGTTTTAACTGCAAATATCAATATCTCCGCACAACTGTTAGAGCAAGAAGTCGCGAGCATTGCGGCCTATTGGGCTTCCCGAGGTCAGAAATTTTCTTATCAATTTAAATCTCTTCATATACCAGAAGGTCAGTGGGATATTCTTTTATTAAACAAACGAATGAAAGAAATCGAGCTGGCACTAAGTAAAAAGCAAATTACGCGTGAACAAGCTTGGGTTTTAAAGAAAAATTTGGCTGAACTTCAAGATGAGTTCAAACCTTTTGCAGATACAATGCTGAAAATACCAGGGATAGGCGCGGCTGTACTCGAAAGAGTCGCCACCGCGACGAGCAGAATTCAATTTAGCAGCACTGGACGTATCATGGGTTATGAAGGAGCACGCTTGCCAGAGACTTGGTGGCAACAAATGAAGACTCTACGAGATTTTTATCCAAATCAAGAGCATGCGTTCTTTGTATTTATGGAAGATTTCCGCGCCATGATGCTCAATATTAAATGGGTAAAGGACCCTGGCACTCAGCTTGTGGTTCCGGTACGTCAAACTCTTTACGATATCGAATCCAAACGTAAGCTGATAGAAGCCTACGAAAGAGCCATCAAATGAAAACAGTAAAATTATTATTTAAATTTTTTCTGTTCTTAAGTTTAACTGCAGGAGCAACAGCTGCCCATGCACAATTGACGGCTCAGCATTTTCTCCACGCTTTTGATCAACTTGAAAAATTAGGTGAGCAAAAAGGTACGAATGCTCAAGCACTACGAATGGAAGTTTATAGTGCCTTTAATATGGCCAAAGACTTAAACCCTGAAGAATTCAACACCGTTGTTTTTGAACTGTTGCTGAAATATTCAAAAAATCAAAAAATTCGTGAAGAGATTCAAACGATTTTATCTGAACTTAGTAAAAATGTGGATGCTGACATATTCAATGCCCGACAACGATTCGAAACACCAATTGTGATAGCTCGTTCTCTCACTTGGGGATTTACTATTGTGCTAGCCGCGCGATCTGTTCGCACATTAATACACATGGCGACAGCTAAAGATGCACTGACTCCGCAAATTATGCTCCCAAAAAATCCAATCACAGCTCTTGAAGCAGCTCAACAAACGGGAAAGTTATCGCTCAGTGCTCGCATGACTTCGCTTTATCAAAATTCTACGCAAAAGTGCTTCAATTCATCACTTTGTTCGAATTGGATCGCGGGTATTGCGACAGGTGGTGTTGTTGAGGGCATTAGTTATTATTTAGATTCTTTAGATACAGCTAAAGTGCACCCTTTAGAAGCATTACGGTTAGTACAAGCAAATCTTGCCTGTGAGTTACACTGGAATATTTATGATTTTGGCCAAACATGGGACCAAGATTCCGACTGGAAAAAGACTCGGCAGCAATTGTTCTCTTATGCGGAACAAGCCGACCAGTTTCAAAAAAGTTATTCTGCATTGACCGATGTCTATCGTAAAGACCTCAGTGCTTTTATTAAAAATTATCCAAAATCTCAAGATTGGTGGAAATTGGCCTCAACGATTGTGGACTCAAAAGGTCGCACATGTCAGCAGATCAGCACAATTGCTATAATTATGGATATTCAGCGAATCAATTCAGATTTGACCCAAAAGCATCAAATCGAGATCAAGGCAGAGGAAGATGAAATGCTGAAAAAACTAAAAGATGCGCTGGAAAAGAAAAAGGCAAAACCAAGCGCTGAAAATATCGATGATAATAAAACGAGTGACGTGGAATCTACAGAGCCAATTCCTGAATTCAAAGGAGAGGGCTTGTGATCAAAATTCTGTTGGCTTTAACTTTACTTATTGGTTCGATTGCGGCTCAAGCTCAGACTTTGACTGATGCTCAAGAGCTCATCGCCAATTATTTAAAGTCAGCACCTAAATCAGGAGATGTGACCTCTTCAGCCGAAATGCAGCAAATCGGAAGCATTCACCAAGCACTCGAAAAGTTATCGAAAGAAGATTACAAAAAATCGATTGAGTTTTTACGTGATAATTGGATGATGAATTCACAAAACTCACAAAGATTATTTATTTTTCTACAAAGACGATGGCAAAGTGATTACGGAACAACCTTGGCACTTACTCAGCAATCAAAAGAGCTTGTTGCAGGAGAATTGGGCCTTAGTGCGGGAACTGCAGCGACGGTTCTTTATACAGCCAATTTACTTCGCCCGGCATTGGCCTTAAAGCGCAATCCTTTTGGTTTTATGTCTTACAATTGGTCTAGCGGATTTCCTCTTGCAACGACCTATGGTGCAACTTCTCTGCTCACCCCTCTGTTGTCGAGCGGAGAAGCCGAAAAGAACTTCTTACTGAACGCCAAGCCATCTCCGTCCTCTGTTATGAAATTTCCTTATGCTGAGCAAAAAACAGAGAAGATTGTGTTAAATGAACGCGAAATTGAGAGCCTATATAAAAATGCGGTGGCCCTTGGTCTTTCTGGCTTAGCAACAGAAATCCTAAAGCTTCGTAGTCTCGCCACTGGCGTGAAAATGACTGGTTCAACCGCTGGTCGTGTCGTCTGGGTGATGTCCTTAGCAGCTGCCATTGGCTTTACAGCAGAAACCAGCATCGATATTTACGTACAAAATCATAAATTTGATAAATTACATAAAGATTTAAAGTCTGCGGTCAACGAGCTTGAAGGGTTAAATCCGCTAGCTCCAACGGCACAAATCCTGGCTCAAAATGTTTATACTCAAACAAATAATTTGGTTCTATTTCAGATGTTACCCTATTTCAAGGCGACTCAAGAAAATTTAGGAACTTTGCAAGAGCTACAGAAAAAAGTGGCCACTTCTGTCTTTCAACAATTGCCGAATGGCAGTTGGGAAAAAAATTCGACCGAAGCGGAACTTTATTTGGCCTATAAAGATATCCGCGATGGATTTTTAAATACAATCAAGAATGAAGAGTGCCAGTATCAAGTGGATCTGTACGTACTTCTAAGTAGGCTTGTTGATACAGGCTCTTTAAATATGCCGGAAAATTTTTCGCTTTTAAATGCTCGAAGCCAACAGACTCTACAATTCTTAAAACTATTTATTGAAAAACAAAAACAACAAAATCCTGATCAATTTCTCCTTCAAGAGCAAACCCAGGCTTTTACCCAAAATGTTGCAAAAGCGAAATTGGATAAGCTTAAAGCCCACTTCATTGAAAATTTCTCGCAAGGGAAAATTTGTGGTGGCGCTCTTTCCGGCCATCCCCTCCACACTCTACTTGCGGCGTCATTGTTTTTAAAAAACTTTTCGACTCAACAAACATGGCTACAAACAAGTGCTTTGGATCAACGATTTCATGAATTGTTTGTCACTCGTATCAACAACTTAAAAATAAATTTAAAGTCGCCAAATGAAAGAAAAATTGAAGACGGCGAACTGATTGATATTAGCGAATTTTGGAAGCGCAAAGGTTTCAAGAAACCCGAACCTCAATCTCAGAAATAAAATCAATTCGGCCCACATTGCATATTGAGAGGCACGGCCTTTTCTATTTGTGCTGGTTTTGCCAAATTTAAATTCGCCATAATATTTTGAAATTCTGATAGAGTGATTTTTAAATTCAAACGCGGATTGAATTTTTTCTCTTCGATGATTGTTGATACGGAGCGACCCTTGTATTCGTGAGCTGGGTAAACCATAGTGGTATCAGGCAAAGCAAACAACTTGTCCCTCACGCTATGAAATAGCTTTTCACTCGAACCCTGCTGAAAATCCGTTCGGCCACAACCGCGAATCAATAAAGTATCGCCAGTAAATACACTTTGTAATGAAGGAACATAGTAGCTCATACAACCATCTGTATGCCCAGGCGTGGCGAGAGCTTGGACGCGCATTCCAGCAAGATCCAATGTTTCTCCATCATCAAAATAGCGATCAGCCTTTTCAGCACCAGAAAATTTGGAAACTCCAATTTTGCTTTGAAATTTTTTGCGAAAAAGACTGGCTGCGGTTACATGGTCTGCATGCACATGAGTCTCCACCACCCACTCAATTTTCACATTGAGCTCGTCAATTAATGCGCAGTCTCGCTCAAATGTTTCAACCACGGGATCAATAACAAATCCTCGGCCCGTTTTCTCATCCGCGATCAAATAAGTATAAGTATGTGAAACTTCCTCAAGCCATTGCCGAAACATGGGGTACCTTCTTCTTTTTGCGCATTTATTGAAAATGATTTTCAATAAATGCTGCCACGACCCGTTATATTGAGTTTAGCGTCCGAGGCAATTTATTTATCCCTATAATAGGAAGTTGCGCATGATTAATAAAGATTAAAATTTAAAGAGTGATCTTCTTGGGTCCGACGATCTTTAGATAAATGGAATGATTTTTTGCGTAGTGCCGCACGAACGACAGATTTATTTGACGGTGATGGGTCTGTATTCAGCCACTTTAAGTTATCTACGACATCATCATTAAAGAGCATTAAATCTTCTTCCATTGGAATGATAAGCCGTGCTCCTCCCAACAAGCCATGTAGTGTTGAATAAGGATAATCCTCAACACGTTTACTTAAGCCTGCTTCAACAGGATTGCGATAAAGGTATTTATATGCGTGAGTGTAATAAAGATAGCGATCAATTCTGGACCGATGGAAGCGCGCTCCATAAATATGATTAATTCGACATGTTAAGCCTGCAATAGTACGGCTCGTTTCACGCATAAAGTAATTCATAGCTTCGCTAAGATTGGATCTTGGAGATGTGACGATAAGGTGAAAGTGATTATTCATTAATACAAACGCGTGAATTTTCAACCCGTAAGCGTGACAAATAAAATGTAAATAATCTTCCATAATTGACCACACAATCGGCATTGGAAGATCAAACCAATCTTTATTATTTGTTCTACCTGTTATGTGATACGGAGAATCCGGACAGATCTCAACTATTTGCCTAGGCATGCTCCGCTTATATTCAAAAACAATTCCATGCTCATTGCTCTTCAATTCAAACAACTTGGCCGGATTGCGGAATAGAAGAAGGTACCTTCGGAGGGGCGGACGGATTTTTTAGGAGTGAATGATGGTGCCAACAAGATCGGCAAGAGAAAAGGGCTTCGCGATTACACCGCGAGCGCCAAGCGCCAAAGCTTCTTCAACAGAACTATCCGGGTCACCAGTCACAAGAAATACAACGGGAAGTAACGCCCGCTCATCGCGCAAGGAACGCAAAATTTCAAGGCCACCACCACCGGGCATACGAATATCAGATAAAATCACATCAAAATTTTCGGTTCGGACTTTCTCGAACGCCGATTGGCTATCCAAAGAATATTCAACTTGCCATCCCAAAGACTCGAATTCGTCTTTTAAGAGGCTGCAGATCTCCGCTTCATCATCAACAATCAATATCCGCTTCATAGTGCTGTCCTCTTAGGTAATTTAAAGGAAATAAGCACCGTAAACCTCTCATCAACGACAATTCTTGTAATTTTTCAGGCTTATAGCAGCCAATCGATAAGAGATTGTTATGGGTAAACTAAATGTTATTAATCATAGGCCGGAACGCACGCGTGACTTGGGCCTGTGAATTCTCGGCTAAAACCTGCGGATTTTCTTCACGGCTCGAAATCAGGCTGAGCACTTGGATCTCAACGACCACTTCTCGGGCTTGCATCAAATGCCAAAGGTGGGGCGCAAAGCTCATGTCTCCATACCAACACAAACGGTCTCGACTGGCGGTGTTGACCGGAACCTGATCAATACTCACGTAATTAAGGCACACAGGTAAAACTTGTTGGGTGGAGTTAATCGCCGCTTGAAACAATGGCTTTCGAAAACGCAAAATTTGCTCACCATTTGTACTAGTGGCTTCAGGAAAAAAGATCACATTCAAACCCTTTTCTAAAGCCTCAGTGAGTTCATGAATTTCTTTATGAATATTTTCCTTATTTCTTCGCTCGACAAATAAACATCCGGCGAGCATACACAGATGCCCCAAGAACGGAACCTCACGAATCTCTTGCGAAGTCACAAAACAACCCGGCATTTTGGATGAAAGTATTAAAATATCTAAGTACGACATATGGTTGGAGGCCACTAAATACGGGCCCGTCGACAGATACTCAGTTTGCCCCGCAGTCTGAATTTTAAAATTCATAATCCGTATTCCAAGTCGGCAATAGGCGGAAATCCAGGGCAATAATTTTTTTCTGAAGACCCAAATGTCAGGATTCATCAACCGCAGCACAGAGGCATGCAGCATGTAGATGAATATAAAGAAAAACATGAGTGAAAATTTAATAACTTGTCTGATCACGCTCATGCAAAGTAACGGCTTTGAAACCTCTTCGTCAAGTTTCGCATGTCTAATATTGTCAGCATATCTACACATGAGAATTGGCGATCTAATGCTGGCTCACCATATACGTGCGCACCCGCATGCAAATAACTGCGCAATAACGGCGGCATCAGATCACGCGATCGGAAGGTATTGTCTCGTGCTGGATTCAAATAATTCAATCCTTTAAACTCATAGTGTGAAGTCGCGCGAATCAAAAACTCATCGCTCCAACTTTCTTGTGATTGAAGATCCGCAATTAAACATTCAATTTTCGTCTGTTCAATCGTCTTGATACTTGTGCATCCAAACAGATACTGAGATTGAGTGGCTTGAATGTAGCGCGCAAGTCCCTTCCATAAAAGATCGATGGTATTTCCATCTCGAAAATCAGGATGAATACAAGCCCGACCCAATTCTAATTTTGTTCCTGGGCGTAGTAAAAATGCGCTCATGTAAAATTCATCTTGCGAATAAAATCGATCACAAAATTCAGAGCATAGAACCCTATATGTTCCGACAACGGCATCTAATTTTTTATTGATGATCAGGATATGGTCGCCAATGAAATCAAAGGGCTCTAAATCAAGACCAGAAGGAAGTTCTCGTCCTTGCCATTCGCGAATAAACACGTCATGTCGGAGTTCAAGTACACTCATAAATTCTGGCTGGCGCTCTGCAGTTTTAACGATAAACTCATCTGTTTCGAATTGAATTCGCATTTTAGGTTGGAAGCGACGAATCCTATCTAGGCTTTGCGCCTGGTTATCTCTCTGCAAATCTGATAATGCAAATCCGTTTGCCATAAGCACCCCCATTTGGCTTTAGACTAACGCGTCTGGAGTTTCGCCTTTGTTAGGATTGTGTTGGGTTTTGTAAAAAACTGTGCTAGCCCTGTTTTATGGCGGAGAAAATTCCAACAACTGTCAGTTATTTAGAAATCAACGACGGCTCATTCGAGCGGAAAAAAGCCAATGTTGATGGCTGCTATTTTATCGAAAAGATCACAAAGCCTTCATACGAATTTTATATTTACCTCTATGACCGTGCCGGCTCCACTTACAATTGGACAGCACGAAAATTGATGCCAAAAGAAGAGCTTCTCAAAAGTATCCATGACCCGGCTGTCGAAATTTTCACTTTGATATACGAGGGAAAAATTGCCGGTTACGTCGAGTTGGATTTTCGCGAAACTCATCAAGCTGAAGTGGCCTACTTTGGTATTTTTCCTGAATTCCAAGGCTTACGTCTGGGTCCGTTATTATTAAACTGGGCGACAAATTACGCCTGGTCTAAACCCGACTTTAAACGACTGTGGGTACACACTTGCACACTCGACCATCCGAAAGCCCTGTCGGTGTATCAGCGAGCTGGATTCAAGATCTATAAGACTGAAACTGAACTCGTTGACGCACTTCCGGAAAGTTACTCTATACCTTCAATATCTCTATAAAACTTCCGAAAAGCTCTTTATGAGCATGATAGATCGTTACAAAAAAAGTGGTGGCTTTTTGCAGCTCCTTCAAGTGCTTGAAACTTGTGGGCCGCAGAAGAAAGAAAAATTTCTAAAACTGATTCAAGAGGAATCGCCGGTATGGGCGGAAGCTCTTGAAAAGAAAATGCTTTCAATGGAGCGCATTTTCAAATGGGATGCGAATACCATAGCCGAAATTATGGTGCGTATGCCAGAAGTCACTTTAGCCGTTGCGCTGAAAGGCTTTAGCAAAGAACAGGTCGAAACTATTTTCAAGACCTTCTCTGCGAGCCAAAAGAGACGCATAGAAGATCTATCATCAGAAAAAAATCCGAACCCGGGCGAAATCGCAGCTGCATTTATGAAGATCATGGAAGAAATCCGAGCCATGGTTAAAAACGGATACTTGCGTTTTGATAAATTCGATCCCGATCTTATCGTGCCAGATGGTATTGAAGAAAAGCTTGGCGGAGGCGGAAGTCCTGTAGCCAACAAAGACAGCGATGATTTCTCTTCATTGATGTTAGAAACCGCACAACAAGCGGTTGCTCAGGCCCAAACTAGCGGAGCTGATCGTGAAGCCGTCGAAAAATTGTCTTCTAAAATTTTAGTTCTGTCTGAAGAAAACAAGCGACTTCATAAGGAGCTGAAAGTTCTAAAAGAAAAATTAGAACAGATCAGAAAAATCGCTTAAATATATTATGTTTAAATTATTAGGCTGGATCCTAGCCCTAGGATCAATCACAACCGCGAATGCTTCCTGCCCCGAGGCCAACTTGCGGGTCCAGACGACGCATATTCCAGCCTATATGATTAATAACAACCTCGCTTCTTCTGAAACTATGGAAGATGGGGATTTGAAACTGGGCTATGACACAATGATTGCAATCCCGTCTCAATACGTGTCATGCCCTAATAATCAAATCGATTATTACAGGTCACTACTCAATTGGACTCAGAGAGCAAAAAACGACAATCAAACTAAAATTGCAAAGTTTGATGCCAAGCAAACTTCAAAAGATGTGTTCTTTCCTGTAGAAGTCAGATCACTTGCGGGCGGCTCTGTTGTTCCGCAAGACTCACAAATTTATATGAATCTAATGACCCTTTATACAAACAAGGTTTTAGTTGAAGCGGATCAAAATAAAAAGAAAGCACCTAATGAAAAACCATCAGCTGTTAACCCGGCCCGATTAGATTCAATCGATATGCATTACATTAGCTGCCCTGGCGGCTACTGTTCACGTATTCCAGGTCCAAAAAACTTAAGCCCAACGGATATGGATCCGGGCTCTAAAAATCATAAAAGATTAGAGAGTGAAGAGTTCAACTGCCAAATGAATGGCAAAAATGTATGTGAAGATATTAAACCGGTTGTGCCGTATATCACTCGAGATTTTTTAGAAAAGTACGCTTACAATCAAAATACGAGTGTTAATTTTCAAGACGCCTTTATTGAAACCTTTACTCCGATAGCCGTCTGGTTGCAATTACAAACAGGAATCCCCGCCTCTCAACTGTTGGCGCAATTGATTCAAGAAACTTCTCGCGGTGGCAATTTCACTTTTCAACTTGGCAATAATATTGGCGGTCTGTCTTGTGGTCGCGCAATGGTCAACTCGCAAAATGAAATTGATTTTTATGGAAAGAAATTTTTTATTGCCGACAAAGATTGCAACACAAAAAAGCAAGGCGAACCCGGTTATTATGCCTCGTTTTCTTCTATTGAAGAATCAATATTAGATTGGGCATTTAATTTTTTAACGACCGAGCACAACTATTATCCGAATATTCGAAATAAATCGATCAAAGCCAAAGAGAACGGCGCCTTCCGAGTTTTTGATTTTGCAGGCTCAGATTTAATCCGTTATGCGGCAGATGGATCTTATACGAGCGCAATTACCAGTCATTACAATTATATCGAGGGTAAGTACAAATTGAAAACGCATCCATGCCAAGTGTGTATGCAAAAACAATGGGAACAAAAAGCTTCGACACGGGCTAAAGAGGTGACCAAATGATACAACTGATTGCTCTTACTTTATTCTTTGCTGCCGCTTCGGCTCAGGCCAACGAGCTTTGTGCTCCCCAAAGTATTGAAATCCTAAAGAATGATAAATCCGCAACTTATATTGATTGCTATATTGTAAATAAAAAGCCTTTAACGATGGTGGCCGTCCAAGTTTTTCATTCGGAAAATCAGGGACGAAAAGGACTGACTTTGTCGGCATTCGAGTATGCGTTTAATTTTTCACCAACCTCAAAGCCCATCAAAGTTCAAACGCGACTTGCGGATGATGTATTGCCTTTTATTTACAATCAAAAAACAATTCAAGGCTCAATATATGCTGACGTGGATGACGATGGACAAAAAGAAATAGTCGTCAATGGCTACGTGCCACCAAAGCTTTTGCACTTTTATATCATATCTTGGAACGAAAAAACTCGCAGCTTTGATATGGAAGGACGATCGACTTTTGGCGAAGAAGAAGTTCCATTTTTTCTTGGGTCTAACATAGTTGGCTCTGAGTTTCAGAATCCACAATTAGATACTAAGAAAAAAACTCTGCTTATTCCGTTTGAAACCTATACGCCTGAAAGCAGCATGCAATTTTACAAAAAATATAAATTAGTCGGACCATTGTACGTTGAGGAAGTGAAATAATGAAAAAGCTCTTTTTAATTCTTATTTTACTTCTCCCAGCCTGTTCAACGACGACTTATTATAAATTTCCAACAGTCAACCGCGAAGAGGGCGCCAAATATTCACTTGATCGAGTGATCGTAGATGTCAAAGATCCAAAATCCGCCAGCCGACGTTTTCAAAAAGATCTTGGCTTTTCCTCTATAGATAGCAAGGCTATGCTCGCCGCATTTCAAAATGGATCCACATTAGAATTTAAGGAAACCATGGGGCACGAGGGAATTTCAGGTATTCGCATTCGCGCTACGACTTTAGAGAGCCTACGAGCCACTGCCGAAGAGAAGCAAATTCCTTTCGATGAATATGACTTAAAAGATAGTATTGGTCGTGTATATGGACGCGTTTTAGATTTTAAACGTCATGAACCTTTACGGCTATTTTCATTTGTTCGCTATGCCGCAGATTATACTCCCCCGACTTCCTTTCACCGTAATAATTCTGTGAATTTACAAGAGGCTTGGATCGTGGTGGACAGCTTGTCTTCTGCTGAGTTTGAACTTTCTCGACTTGGTTTTGAATATTCAAGCTCTCGCATTTTGCAGCCTTTACGCGTAAATGCAAAGGCGATCATGATGGATGATAGTGCCTTGGTTTTTGTTGAGCGTGGCCATCTGGAAGTACAGGACAAAGCTCATTTAGCAGGCGCAGGAATGGAGGCCGTTGGAGTTTCGATTACCGTTCGAGAAATCGAAGGGTTTGCCAAGTCGATGGAACGCGAGAAAAGAGTTTTATTTGCGACTACTCGATACAGCAACAAATCCTGTATTCTCGTACCGCCAAAGTACACGCATGGCTTGTGGCTCGAGCTTGCAAAGTCAGCGGCTTCAACGAGAAATATCACTTCGGATAGTTGGTAACTTTAGGACTAAGAGGAAAACTCTTATAAGCTCTATGAGATTTTAAGATTTTCCGTTGAAGCAGGAATAAAACTATTCAATAAATCGGCAGATGTTGCGGGCAACTTCGCATTGAACTTTAAGCCCAAAAGATCATGAATCAAATCCACAAGAAAAACACCTGCCGGCTGATGATCGGCAAGGATTCAGATTCCTCATAATTTTTACTTCAGGAACGTATAGCCACAGCATGAGTTTTCATTCGATCTTTATTTTCACGTCGATCCAACTCGACTTCTTATCTGCCCATAAAGATATAAATACGTCTCAACTTTTTCATTTATCCTAAATCCCATTACCAAGAGCTCCCAAAAGTCGCTCTTGGCGACGGTCGCATCTTCGCTTCAAATCCCTCTCCCGCTTCCGCGTTTTGAGGGTTTGCTAAGCTTTGTTTTTCTCAACATTTTATATTTTAGAGAAATTTGGTAGCGGGAGAGGGATTTGAACCCCCGACAAACGGATTATGATTCCGCTGCTCTAACCAACTGAGCTACCCCGCCACATCGAAGTCAACTGCTTGAAAAGAGGCGTCATTTGTATCGAACCGCCCCCATGTTGTCAATCGACCTTGACCCAGGCCAAAGGCTTGGCTTGAATACATTATGGATTGGCTCACGGAGGGCCGAAAAAAGGGGGAATTTTATGAAATCTTGGCGTTTAGCCTTGCTTGGTTTAGCTCTAGGAGCCGCCACCGCATGTACGGAAAATAGTTCAACGGCCGACCGCACATTGGGAAGCCTTGGATTTAAATCCTTAAATTCAGTGCTCGAAATGGAAAATGTGAATCCAGAGGCTGTCTTGGTGCGCATCGTAGACAACAACGGAAGCGGAATTTCTGGCGCCACTGTTCTTATTGGCGGAGCCTTAAATGACCCATTTCCCGGCAATCAGCTCACTACTGACGCAAATGGTTATGCCACTCCACCTGCGGCATGGAAATCAGCCCTACCCTTAACTGTGGAAGCCACTGGTTTCGTACGCACAACATTTCTTCCTGTTTCTCCAGGACAAATTCAATTGCAACTTCGTGTCGCTGATAGCCCCACAAGCTATCAAATCAGTGGTCAAACCCAAGGATTTGGCGATTTAAGAACAGATGGCAAGGTGGATTTCGGTCTTGTGATCCCAGCTATCCACAAAAGCAATATTCTACAGTTTGATGTTGGAAACTTGGTGAGCCCAGAGGTCGATAGCATCAGTGTTGTGGGCCGGACCGTAGAGATTCCGTCAAACATCACTCTACCGCAACAACGCGAATCTTATATTTTCCCTATCACTTTAAACAAACCGAATTACCGAATGTACGTGCGCCAAACTGGGAACTACAACATGGTCGCTATGCATGGTCAGTTTCCATTGCAAACAGTGGTTGACGAATTACGTGCCGGAAAATCAATGTTTGAAATGATCCGTCACTTCACTTTCTTAAGCGCTGGTGTCGTGCAAACTTACGTTGGCGATAGCGGACTTTCAGCAACCTTAAGTGTCAATGACATCCCTTTCAATCAGCCACTAACAAAAGTCGCTCCATCCTTCCCTGCTGGTCACATGATGATGGCCGTCGCACTAGCGGACGATGGCAATTATTTGTATCCGACAGATGTAAAAACGGTTCAATCCGGTGGTTCCGTTCAGCTAAATGGAGCCTCTGGAAAAGCGAGCAATATTCTTTCGATCTTAAGAGCTGATAACAACTTATCGGCCCAAAATGCGACGGAAGTTATGAACATGCTTGGAGCTGAAACATTTAACCTTCGCACTTGGATTGAAACATCCAATCGCGGCTCTGCATTTGGTCAGTTGAGTTTCGTCCTGCAACCAGCATACGACGGCACAGCCCCTCAGTTTCTTGACCTGGTTCCTGAACCTTACATCAACGGACAAACCATCAGCCTCACGCCTCCAGCACAACTCAGTGGCGTCAAGGCCGTGGCTACCTTAGCGATCTATTCTGAAATTGAAGAAACGGGCGGAGAAAAAGTAAAAACGGAGCGTCGCACTCGCATTTGGGAAGTGGTTACACCAGGATGGTCTCAGCAGCTGGATTTACCAAGTGTCGCTTTGAATCCGGATCCTAATAAAAAGTATCGCTGGGAAGTTTTATTCCTAGGCCGTACAGGTTCTGGAAATTTCTCAAACCCACTTGAAGGCATTACGCACGTGACTCGCAATGCGATTAATCTGTAGTTTTTTATTTATCTTAAGCCTATCCGGATGTGCCCTGTTTCGAGATAACTCGGGGCCACCGGAGTCTTTTGTGGTTCGTGATCAAATGTATTACGGATCTTTCGACCAAGTCTGGCGAGCAACACAGTTGGCTCTGCAGAACTACCCAATGAAGGTGAACAACATGGATTTGGGTGTCATCGAAACAGAAGCTGTAAAAGGATATAAGGTGTGGTCTCCGCCCTTTAAACCCGAGGTTTCCTCAGGCGGAATGGCCTATTCATTAAATGTTCGCTTGGTCAAAGGCCGCTCGCAGAATCGAGAAGTCGTTAAAGTCACGATTTTAAAAGAGACACAGATTCAAAAAGATTTTTTTTCAGATCCAGAGCGGATGCCATCTGATGGCCTTGAAGAAAAATCAATTCTGTATCGTATCGGCCGAGAATTGCAGATAGAAAAGGCCCTCGAAAAAGCTCAAGAAAAAGCCAACAAAAAAAATCATTCGTAATATTATTTTAGTTTCGCAAGCCACTTATCACGGGATTCAATTTTTTGTCCCGTGATTTTATTTAGAGCTGAAATCGCGGATGGATGAAGGCTATTATCTTTATCTTTTAATAATTTTGCAAAATGCTGTTCTTCCCCAGGAGACGCCATCTGCTGCAATGCTTTTGCTATATGCTTTCTAACCCACAAACTATTTCCGCGGTGAAAATTTTCAGAACTATATAACTTTTGAAATAAAATATCTTTTTTCTCAGTTCCATGGATCGCCGTTAATGTTTGTACGGCTGCAGTTCGAACAACAAGCGCAGGATCATCTAATAATTTTTCTGCCCACTTTAAAGTAAATGCACGCTGTGTGTGCTCCATTGCAACTAGCGCTGCATTTCGCATAAACCACTCCGAGCTTTGTGCCGCCTGCGCCAAAGGCGCTTCCGCTTTAAGCGCATTCACTCGAGGCAACATTGTTAATGAGCGCCAGCGTAGTTGTAGGGCTTGATTGGGATCAAAAGCCAATTGCTTGAGAGCCTCAAACCCCGCATCACCTTGATTTTTAAGAGCTGAAATTCGATCTTCGACAGGTTGGCGTAAGGCCACTATCGTTTGCTGAAGTACTTGGGGTTGAACCGCCGCTTGAGCAGATATCGAAAACACCACAAAACTGAGAGCAAAAGCACGACTCAACATAGAAAACCTCTTAATGTTAGGAACCCAGTTTGCTGGCTTCTTCGGCCATTTTCGAAATATCCGAAGCTTCTTCTAAGGCGGAACTATCGGCCGCGCCGACTTGGTTTAAACTTTCAATTTCTGCAAGCATTTTATCCGTATCCAAACCTTCGCCCGCGAATTCAGCCAAAATATCATCTGTATCTATTTCGCCTGACGGAGCTGCTGCTGCTGGAGCCGGTGCTGGTGAAGCTGGAGTCGTCGCCATTGGTTGAACTGGTGCCGAAGCTGGCTCAGGGGTAGGTGCTGGCGGCGGAGGCGGAGTTGCAACCTGCTTGACGGCCTGCTCAAACTCCGCGACTAAATTTTCATTTTTATCTGGAACAGGTTCACCTGGAGTTGGAAACTCGGGAAATACGTCTTCAGCTGTAAGCGCAGGTTCTGGCTCTGGAGCCGCGGCCGCCACTTCAGGCACCGCCTCGGCCGACACATCTCCGCCCTTGATCTTTCCAAGCTCTTGCTTCAATCGAACGTTTTCTTCTTTATACAAAGAAAGATCCGCAATATCGTCTTCTAAAATTTCATATTCAGCCAGTTTGGTTTCAAGCTCTGTGATCTTCGCAATAAATTGGGCTGGATCGGCTTTCGGAATAGATGAGAGTTGATTTTTCAATTCCGCAATTTCTTTTTCGCGTTTCTCTAATTCAGCCTTCAACGCCGGATCTGGTGAGCCTACTGTTCCGGCACTTTTTGCGTAAGCTTGCTCTAGCGTAGGAGAAGCCGGAGTGGCCACAACCGCTGAAGCTCTGTCTAAAAGTTTTTTCAAAGTGGCTTCAATTTCACTGAAGTCTGCACTTGCAGCCTGAGCCTCTGGTTTTGACTTGTCCGTAAGCATGCGGATCAGCCACAGTGCCGTGATGACTAAAATCCCCACCACCAACCACTGAATAATCGCTTCATTGTGATGAATCCAAAACTGCAATGATTTCTCTAACTTCATATTCTTATTGTCGTTCAGAGTCGAAAAAAACGTCAAGAAAGGCCTGGTCCAAAGGATGGGTTTATGTTAGCAATTTTTCCATGTCGAAGTTTGATTTAGTGATTCAGTCTGGAAATGTCGTCATTCGCGGAAAAGAAGGACTTACGACCGTTCAGACGGATTTAGGCATCAAAAATGGCCGAGTCGAAGAAATCGGCACGATCTCCGCCGACCGCGGCAACGCTGTTTTAAAGGCTGAGCACCTCCATATTCTTCCTGGGCTCATCGACACACAGGTTCATTTTCGTGAACCTGGCCTTGAACACAAAGAAACTCTCAGTGCCGGAGCCCGGGGCGCAGTCCTCGGCGGCATCACGGGCGTGTTTGAAATGCCCAACACAAAACCACTGACCATTTCAGCTTTAGATCTCAAAGATAAATTAACCCGAGCTGAAGGAAAAATGTGGTGTGACTACGCGTTTTATATTGGCTCAACCCCTGATAATTTACCGAAGCTTGCTGATCTCGAAAAACTTCCAGGATGTGTTGGTGTTAAAACTTTTATGGGCAGCTCGACGGGCTCATTATTAATTTCTGAAGATGAACATTTAGAAAAAATTATTCAAAATATTCATAAGCGCGCCGCATTTCATGCCGAAGATGAAGCTCGACTGATTGCACGCAAACATATTGTCGAAGAAAAACCAGGACATCCCGAATTACATCCCGTTTGGCGAGATGAACAAACGGGCTTTATTGCGACTGAAAAATTGGTGAAGCTGGCTCGAAAGTACAATAAACAAGTGCATGTTCTTCATGTCAGTACGGCAGAAGAAATGGAATTGTTGAAAAATTATAAAGATGTGGCGTCTGTTGAAACATTACCACAATACCTTACTTTAACAGCACCAGAATGCTATGAGCGTCTCGGAACTCTTGCTCAAATGAATCCTCCCATTCGAGAAAAGCGCCATCAAGAGGCCTTATGGAAAGCTGTTAACTCTGGAATTGTGGATGTGCTCGGATCTGATCACGCACCACATACATTAGAAGAAAAAAGAAAAGTCTATCCCCAGTCCCCATCCGGTATGACAGGCGTGCAAACAATCGTTCCGCTTATGCTTGACCATGTCAGCAAAGGACGCCTCAGCCTTCATCGACTTGTTGAATTACTGGCATCTAAACCGGCACAGTTATTTCAAATTGCGGATAGAGGAGAAATTAAAAAAGGATATGAGGCGACGTTCACTATTGTGGATTTAAAAAAGAATCGAAAAATTGAAAACAAATGGATCGCAAGTGTCAGTGGTTGGACTCCATTTGACGGAATGACAGTGACGGGATGGCCTGTTATGACCATCATTCGCGGTCAGATCGTGATGCGTGATGATGAATTACTGGGTAAACCAAAAGGACAGCCGTTCTTTAATGTGCCTGGGCCTGCAACTGTGGGCACTGATTCAAGCTCAAATCTTTCTTAAAAGTCACTTTGTTCGAACTATAACAGACTTGCTCACATTTCGTGGTGGTCTCATTGCCATTCTGAACAGTTTCCAAGTAGCACGTTGAATCGCCATTTAAATTTTGCACCTGAACAAAACTTTCCGGCGCACATTTTCGCATTAACCAAAGACTTCCAACCGCCCCATCCGGATGCTCAACCTCAAGGAGATAATCTTCACCACAATTCAAACTTTCAATTTTATCAATGGCCATTCGAAAACCACCCAGTTCACATGGGCTTGAACCCGTTTCGATAGTTTGATCTCCTTGATCATTTAAACGCCAAGACAATGAGTTTTGATCTGTGCGTTTACATAAGCCATCAATCGTCACTTGTGTTGCACTCGTATGAAGTTCTACGCGAGTTTCCAATAAGACCAGCTTTTCGCTGCTCCAGTCATCGATCACTCGAACTTGAGAGTCCGTCTCTGTAGAGGCCACTGAGCGAGGCTGATGTGACGAGCAGTTTTGATATTGAGTCAGAATGAAAAATAACGACATCGATAATAAAGCAATTGTGACATTACGCTGACTCATACTTACTTTACGGATTTACAGAGAGAAATCTTAAGACCTTGGTCTAGTCATTCTCATTCTGAGACACTTCGAGGCGACGCATTCGAGCCATGTAAAAACCATCGCCTCCACCAGATGTCGGTAAAATCGAATTCTCCGCCTCAAGGACAAAGGCATTTTGACTAGAATTGATAAACATTTGCACAATTTTCGAATTTTCAGAAGGAAATAGACTGCAGGTCGAATAAATCAACAAACCACCCTTTTTTACCATTTCCGAATAATCCTGAATGATAAAGTGTTGCAGTTCTGTGAGTTTCTTGCACTCGTCTTCATTCAATTTCCACTTGGTGTCTGGATCACGGCGAATCACACCCGAACCCGAACAAGGCACATCCAATAAGACGCGATCTGCTGTCGCTTTAAGACGCTTAATCACTTTATTGCTTTCGATCCATCGAGTTTCAATCACGTCGACTCCTCCGCGAGCCGCTCGTTTTTTTAACTCCTCCAACTTCCATTCATGAATATCAAGAGCTAAAACTTTACCCTTATTTTGCATCAAGGCCGCCATATGCAAGGACTTACCACCCGCACCCGCACAGGCATCCACGACTCGAAGGCCTGGCTTTAACTCCGCAAAATAAGCCACATGCTGAGACGACAAATCCTGCATTTCAAAACAACCATTTTTATAGCTTTGCATTTGAAACACATTGGGTTTTTGCAGCAACTTTAATGCATCATGATCACCCACAGCTTCGGACTCGATTTGTTCTTTGAGTAAATCGGCACGCAATTCTTTACGCGAAATTTTTAAAGTATTGGTGCGAATAAAAGTAGGAGCTCGTTCATTGAGAACAGGCAAAACTTGTTCCCATGTTTCTTTCCCTAACTCGGATTCTCCTTTAGTATCGAACCAATCCGTCACTGAATATTCGATCGCACGCAGAGGTGCTTTCGAGTTCCAACGTGTTAAAAATTCTTCTGGCGACCACTCAGGATCATAAACTAAATCTTTGAGTGCGAGCCAGCCTAAAACCAGTTCGCGCACTTTAACATCTTCACCTAAAGCCCAATCTAATCGTCGATACCAGCGCACAATATCATACACAGCCTCTGCCACGAGCTTACGATCGCGCGATCCCCATTTTTTATTGGACTTAAATGCGCTTTCTAAAACAACGGAAAGATGCTTTTGGTCTTGAAGAATCTGCTTCAGCGCCTGAGTAATACCATCAAAAATAGGACGATGAACTTTCTGCATTGTTAAAATGTGAACACGGCGCCAGCGGTTGTGAAAACGCTGTTATACTGACCATCAGAAAATAACAAAATGTGATTCTTCATACCGGCCTCAAAAACCAAGCCGACATTCTGCCAAAGATCAAAAAAGCGAGCGCCTGCAAAAATTTGATAATCCAATGAAAGTGATGATTCATTGCGAATTTGTTTAAAGAAAATTCCAGGGCCGATACCACCACCAAAATACATTGGAAAACGGCTCGAGGCATCTGGGAACACAATTAATGGTAAAAAAGAAAGCTTCACAGCTCGGCCTTCATTTAAAGAAAAGGTGGTTAAATCCGCACGAACCATTAAATCCATGGATCCAACCCACTCCCCGATACGATAAGTGACGCCAGCATTGAATTTACCGATATCTTCATTAGCGGAATTGCCCCACTTATAAACTTCCTCGTTCCAAAACCCACCCATCATCAACATCAAATAGCGATCTGCCGTGGTTTGAGCAGGAGCCCGCGAAGCTTTTGGTCGATTTTTAAAATATGTTTCCGCTTGTTTCTTTCCAACCGGCTGAGTTTGCGGTGGTGGCTGAACATCATCGAAAACTTCCACTTGAGCTGAAGCCGAAATGCCAAAAAGCAACAAAATAGCGATTAACCATGTGCGCATATAAACCCCGCGAGTTATTTTGCATTGTGACAATAACTTGAGACCTACCGCCGTTCAAGAAAATACTGTAAGAATTGCTGTTTATGAAATGCCCGAATTGTGGACACTCAGAAGATCGAGTTTTAGATACTCGAGTACAAAAAGAAGGTGACATCCGTCGTCGTCGCGAATGCATGCACTGCAAGGTTCGCTTTTCGACGTTGGAAACTGTACTGGCGCACTTTCCACATGTCGCGAAAAAAGATGGGCGCCGAGAGCCTTTTCATAAAGAAAAATTGCGTCGTGGGATTCAAATTGCCTGTAAGAAAAGACCCGTGAGCATTGCACAAATCGAAGGAATCGTTTCTAAAATTAGTAAAACGGTGCAGAATCAAGGAGAGCGTGAATTGGAATCAACAGAAATAGGTCAGCATGTGGTCGAAGAACTTCGACAATTGGATCATGTCGCCTATGTTCGCTTTGCAAGTGTATATCGAACATTCGAAGATATCGGAGATTTTGTGGATAGCCTAAAAACTGAAGCCAAAAACGAGAAAAACAATGAACACAACTCGTAGACAGGCCCGTGAATTGGCTCTGCAAGTGTTATTTCAACAAGAGTTCGTTGCAGAGATCAACGCCGCGCAAGCGTTAAAGAATTTTAAAGAAGCTTTTGAAGCTCCGGAAGAAGTTTGGACTTACGCCACTCAAATTTTGGAAGGCATTAGTTCCAAGAAAGCGGAAATCGACAGCTTAATCGAGAAAAACAGTGCGCACTGGCGCATGCCGCGCATGGCTTTAGTTGATCGCAATCTATTACGCATTGGCGTGTATGAAATCGTTTATTCAGATGGAGAAGTCCCTCCAAAAGCGGCTTTGAATGAAGCCATTGAGATATCAAAGAAATATGGAACAACGGATTCTTCATCATTTATCAATGGCATCTTAGATCAAATTCTAAGATCACAAGGTTCCAATCCATGAAATGGACACAGCTGTCGAACACTTCGGCCTTCGGCCCCGGCAGCTCGTTGTGGCTTTTCCCTTCTATTGAAAAATCCGATTGGGCACGCCGTTTAGATTGGTATCTGAACTTACAAATCAGCAAATCCCGTAGCCATGAAACAAAGACTTGGACAGAGGAAATTCAAGCCATTATCGCAGAAAATGAAATTGAGCTAAAGCCCTTTAAACCATTAAAAAAACAGCCACTCATGGTGGGTACGCAACGACCACTTCCCTTTCAACAAGTTGTTGAAATCCCATACGATGGCGATGGTGATTCCTGGATTCGATCTTGCGAACAGGTTTGGAAAGGTCTTGACCACCCCTCTGTTCGATTGTTTTTGCCGCCGACAGTGTCCTCTTCTGATATTCAGTCTGCCAGCCCCGCTTTCCGCGAGGCCTATGATTTTAGTTTTATTGAAGCAGACAAAGGCTAAGTGATGAGCGACGACAACAGCGGCACTATTTTTATTATTTCTGATGGAACCGGCGAAACGGCCAGCACAATGGTTCGCGCAGCCTTGGTGCAATTTTCCGACCGCGAAGTGAACATTGTGCGCTGTAAGAATGTTCGAACAGAAGAGCAAGTTGATTCTTTAATAGATGAGGTCTTTCAAAAACGTGGACTTATCGCTCACACCGTTGTTTCAACTTCTCTACGTAAGAAAATTTTTACGGCCGCATCGGAAAAGGGCATCCCGATTGTGGACTTGCTGGGTCCTTTACTTGAAACTCTAAATATCTACTTTGGCCAAAGCGCAGAAAATCCAACGGCGGGATTACTTCGCACCGTCGACGAACGCTATTTTAAGCGTATCGAAGCAATTGAATTCACCGTTAAGCACGATGATGGAAAAGTGGTCAGTGGATTGGATCAAGCGGACATCGTTTTGGTCGGCATTAGTCGGACCTCGAAAACTCCACTCTCTATCTTCTTAAGTCATAAAGGCTGGAAGGTCGCCAATGTACCTTTGGTGGTGGGGACACCGTTACCAAAAGAATTATTTGAAATTGATCAGCGAAAAATCGTGGGACTGATGATTGATTCAGAATCCCTCTCTCGTATTCGTCGAAAGCGTTTAGAAAAGTTTGGACAAGATCCAGGCGGCGAATACGCAAGTGCGGCACATATTCAAAAAGAAATCGATTACGCGACTCAGTTGTTTAAACAAAATAAACGCTGGCCAATCTTTGATGTCACCGACCGAGCCCTCGAAGAGACGGCAGCCGAAATCGTTCGCGTCGTCGCATCCCGCATGAACATCCCTTTCGGCGCTATTCTATAGTTAACCCAGTGATTGTTGCTGAAGAGCACGGTAGAACACTTCAACCATTTGCTCACGGCCTGAATCTTTTCTGTAGTACAGGTTCACATTCACGGAATACTTCATCTCATCCACTTGAATTTGGCTCAAGCGGCCTGTGCGCACTTGTTTACGAATTGAGTGCGATGGCAAAAAGCCCCAACCTAAACCCGACTCAATCACGCGCTTCAGTGTACCCACATTGTCGGTTTCAAATGCGGGCTGATAATCAATTTTGTTTTCCGCAATTTTCTTTTCCTGGAGTTGGCGAAAACCGGGATAAAATTCAGTGAACGCAACTAACGGTCTTGACGTGATGTTTTTATACTCGATGGTCGCCGGCAGCGAGGTGTCTCGTCCCGAACCAACAAGCCACATTTCATCTTTAAATAGAAAACGCTTCTCAAAATCTTGAAATTCAATTCCGTATTCTTTCTTCAGCTCTGGCAAAATAACAAAATCAAGGTTGTTGTTACGCATTTCACTGATGATTTTTTCTCCACTGCCATAGTGTAAGCGAATACGTAGCTTGCTATTGTGCTTTAAAAATAAACCCACAATCGGAGACAGCATATAAAGACCAAGAGAGTTTAAAGTTCCAATTCGTAAGTGCCCTGAAATTTCCTGTGAAACTGTTTGAATCGCTGTTTCAGCCTGTTGAGTTAGATGTAAGATTTTTTTCGCATAATCATAGAGGATTTGCCCCTGAAGCGTCGGCTTGACTTGGCGTACACCACGAACCAGAAGTTCAACGCCCATTTCTTCTTCTAAATTTCGAATCTGTTGGCTGACAGCGGGTTGAGTCAGAAACAGCTTTTCCGCAGCTGCCGTCATGCTTCCTTCGCTAAGTACGGTGCAAAATGTGGTTAATTGTTGCAAGTTCATACGGGTCCTCCGAACAAAGACTATATTTAAGAGAACATATAACACTATAAGCATTCATTATGAAGAACTCTCTAAATCGGCAATTCTGTTACTTATTTTTTACATATGAGCAAGTTAGATTACTAAATTTTTTTCATGTTGCGTCAGGTTTCTATATGATCTCAATAACTTACAGCAATATCATTTTTGGAAAAATTTACATGGTTAATCCAAATTGGAACCACCCAATTAGTACGTAAATTATTGAAATAACTAAGCAATGTATTCCGGCATAAAGAACCCTTATGAACCCCCAAAAATCACCTGAATTGAATAAAAAAGTGAAGCCTTCATAGGATAGCTGAAGTCTCTGGGGAGGGATTATATGCGAAACACTATCGTGCTACTGATCGTGTCTCTTGGAATAGCTGGCTGCGGAGAAGCTCCTTTGTCATCCTACGCTCACCGCCAGCGCCAAACAGCCCCTCAAAATGAAAGCCAGGTGGGACTCTTGGTGAGCCACACAGACCCAACTGAGCTCGCTCAACTCTTGAAGGCGGAGCCTGAAGCTGAGTTTCGAACATTAAATGAGCAACATGGTCTTTTTGAAGTGTACGGTTTAACAGCCAAGCAAATTCAAAACTATTTGCCGCATGTTCAAATTGCGAAAAATGACTTTATCCCTCTACAACAAACAAAGCTGCTCCCATTTTCAATGGAGTCGCTGCCAGGACTCAAAGAGTGTGTGAAAAGTGAACAGGCCCCTTTCGCTGTCATTACAAATTCAGATAAAATACAAGATGGTGATGTTGTCGATCGTGGACTGACATTACATCTTTCTTCCGATGAATCGAAAGCTCATCCAGCTCATAAAGGTAAACTGATCAAAGCTTGGGGAGTGGCAGCACCTAAAGGTTCGGCCATCACTGACGATATCAAAGTCTCTGAAAATTTCGAACTCAAGCCTGATAGCCTTGGGCTGTACCAAATCTTACTTGTCGTTCAGGACGAGCGAAATGTTTGTGCCGCCGAAATCTTTAATCTGGTTGTTACAGCCAATGTGTCTTTTCAAATCCCTGCACAAGATGAAAGACTGAAAACTCTGGATCCGAAAATGTTTAGCCATCGCTCAAGAATTCACGCAGATGAAGCTTCTGTCATGTCACAAGGTGAAGGCATACTAATCGCAGTCATCGATAGTGGCGTCAATTACAATCACCCATTGCTGGCCCCCAATATATACATCAATAAAAAAGAAATTGAAGGTAATGGAATCGATGATGATAAGAACGGCTTTGTAGATGATGTCTACGGCTATGACTTCGCCAATAAAGATGCATTTCCATATGATGACGTTGGGCACGGCTCTCACGTAGCAGGCTTAGCTGCTGGTCTTCAATTCGGAATGGCGACAAAAGCAAAAATCCTGCCTGTGAAAGCTCTAGGCCCTCAAGGCGGAGACGTAGGCTCGATCGCAGCCAGCATTCTCTATGCTGTGGATCAAGGCGCTCAGGTCTTAAATATGTCGTTTGGTAATTACGGCAAACCGCACCCAACCCTACTTGAAGCATTGAATTACGCCGATCAAAAAAATGTTGTGGTGGTGGCCGCCGCAGGTAACGGTCATCCGATGACCGGAGCGCCAATCAATACAGATGAAATGCCTAACTTCCCTTCTGCTGCATCCAATAAAAATATTATTTCTGTTGCAGCTAGTTCTAAAAACCAGGTGCTTGCCTCTTACTCGAATTTCGGATTGCAAACGGTTGATATTGTTCTTCCCGGCGGAGATGAAGATGACCTCCTCATGTCTTGTGCGCATGAAAATATGAAGAACGAGTTGTTTGAGGGAATGTCAGGCACATCAATGGCCACACCGATAGCGTCTGGTTTAGTTGCTGAAATCCTGAGCCTGAATCCAAATCTTTCCCCTGCAGATGTTCGACGTATCCTCATGACTACGGGCTCTGTGAAAAAAGAATTGAAGTCGTTGATCGGATCTGGAAGACAGGTGGATGCGGAGCAAGCTGTGCTCAAAGTGAAAGGTGGAGGCTCTCAGCTGTTGATGTAACCACACTTTAGTCTAGTTGATGCTTTGCATTTCCAAGCCTCACTATTTTTTGGCATACTATCCATATGTTACGACATCTTTTGTTTAGCCTCTTTGCTGTAGTTCTTTTGTCTACTCCTGCGCATGCGAAACGATTTCGAAATGCCTACGTCAGTTTTGAACTACCGCCCAATTGGACATGTAATTTAGATGGAACTGAATGGGTTTGCGTCAATGAATTCAGTCCAAAAGCAAAAGAAGCCATTATTATTCTCACAGCAAAAGAAGTGGGCCCCGCAGATACAATTCCAGCTTACTTAGCACATGTTCAGCAAATCAAAACCATCCCAGGCCCTGATAAGCAGCCCATTAAGTCTAAAATTCTACATGCAAAAGAACGACAAATTGCAGGTCACATTTGGGTCGATGCCTTACATGAAGGAAGCGAAGTCGCGTCCTATTACACACGCTACTTGGCGACTGTTAAAGATAAGATTGCTATTCTCGTTACATTCTCTGCACACCGTTCGCATTACACAAAGTATAGTGCTGATTTTATTAAAGCGATCGAAAGCTTGCGCGTCGTTGCGACGAAAGATTTATTAAGCGACAAACCACAAGTTCCATCTCGCACAAACCAAGAAACCATTGGGGCCCCAATTGGCTCATCTGTTCCTGTTGATTTGACACCAACGCAACTTCCTGAGGAATCTTCATCAGCCATGGGCGGTAATGCAGAAAAATTCCTAGGCCTCATTTTGTTACTTGCTGCAATTGGATTTTATTTCTTCATGAAGAGAAGCAAAAAAACAAAAAGCTCTTCTACAAAAAAGCCTGGTCCTAAAAAATGATTTTGCTTTTTTGCTTCCTTCTTAGTCTGAATGGACACGCAAAAACCTTCACGAACTCGTATTTAACTTTTGAACTGCCAAATGATTGGGACTGTGTTTTAGCAGGAACAGAATGGGTTTGCTCGCCAACATCTAAAAGTGGCCAAAGAGAAGCGACTCTCATTTTAGGTGCAAAGGTCGCGGGACCCGAAGATCGTCTGGAGACCTTTCAAAAATATTTAACAACTCCAAAAACTTTGCAACTAGCGAACGGCACTACGGCTCCATCTCAGGTTATTAAGATAGCTCCTGTACAATTGAATGGCCAAACTTGGATCGAAGGCATTCACTTAGGTAGCGAAATCGAAAATTTTTATACTCGCTACTTAGCTACAGCAAAGGAACGCCTGTCGATTTTGCTCACCATGTCTGCACATAAATCGGTATGGAATAATTACGAACCCATTTTTGGAAAGATGAAAAACTCTCTGAAAATTACTGCGAGCCCTCAATTATTGGCACAACCTCCAGAACAGCAACCTGTGGCTGTAGCTCCAATCAAAGTCACCGATGAGATCCCGACCATGGAAGGGGTGGCCATTCCACCTACCCATGCTCCTTTGTGGAAGCAGCCATTTGTAGTTATGGCAGCCTTAATGAGCTTTCTGGTGATTGGACTAGCCTTTTGGCTACGGAAAAAATGACATTACACCTTTCCTTTAATTTCTAGTAATATTTAGAAATGCAACTGTTCGAGTTTTTAAACGAATGGCGATCCTCTCTTTTATCTATAGGCCTTGGCCCTACGGCATTAATCGCCATCGGTGTCGTTTTACTTTTTAGTTTAACCGTCGCATTCCGTGAAACTTTAAGCTGGTTTTTAAAAGTCGACAGTTTAAGAAAAGAAGTCCGCGCATTGAAATCCGAAATTCAAAATTTACGTTTTGATCTTCAGCAAACTGAAGCTATGTCGGAAACAAATAAAAAGGCAGAAGAATTGACTCCTTCTGCCGAAACTCCGTTTTTTAAGAAGGCCAAAGCCTTCCGTATTTTTCACTAAAGCAGCTGATTAAATTCGATGGTTTTTACTTTTCCAATCGGCTCGAGCTGCTTTAAGACATCCTTTGTTGAGTACACAAGAATCTTCATGTTGTCGGGCGAAATATACTGCTTTATCGCACGATTCACTTCTTCGAGTGTTATCTTATCCATGTTGGCATTGTAATTTGTTAAGTAGGTGTCATCGATCCCATACAGTCTTAAGACCAATAGGTTTTGAGCTAAATTTTCTGGGGTCTCCAAAGCATTTGGAAACTGCCCTTTCATATAAGCTTTTGCATCCTTTAATTCTTGCTCTGTAATACCTGTTTCCTGGAATTGCTTTAATACTTTTAAAGTTTCCGAAATGGTTTCACCCACTTTATCATTGCGAGAGAACGTAGAAATGATAAACGGCCCCTCACCAAGACGCGGATCAAACATCGAAAATATACTGTACGTCAATCCCCGCTTCACGCGAATCTCTTTCACCAATCGCGAAGTGAATCCACCGCCAAGAACCAATGATGCTAATCTTAAAGGCAAGAAGTCAGGATTACTACGCTGAATTCCTTTTTGCCCAAAGAGGATTTGAGACTGATTAAGTCCAGGCTTAGTTACAAGTTCAATATCTATTCCTTTGAACTCTGGAAATTTGGCAATTTGCACATCTGTCACAACTTGATTCTTCCAATGGCCAAATGCAGCCTCCAATTGAGCCTGTATGTTCGCAGGCATCTGCCCCATCACAGCTAACATGGCATTGTTTGGACGGAAATACTGACCATAGAATTTCTGCAGATCTTGTCTTTTGATACTCGCAATACCCTTTGGCGTGCCTAGACTTGAAACGCCGTAAGGATGATTGGCTCCATAGAGGGATGTATTGAATGCCCAACCCGCAAAACCATCCGAATCATCAGGCAATTGCTCAAAATTAGCCAATGACTCTTGTCGCATGCGTGTGATCTCTTTTTCAGGAAAAATCGGATCTATTACAACTTCACTAAAATCTTTAATCAATGTATCTCGTCCTGATGCCAAAGATGAAGCCGTGATCAAAGTCAGGTCATTGCGAACATCAACTTTTAAAGTGGATCCCAAGTCCTCAAATGAACCTGCAATTTGCATGGTGTCGCGTTTTGATGAGCCCTGACTTAGCATTTCACCTGTAAATCCAGCCAGCCCTTTTTGATTTTGTGGATCCAGATAGGATCCAGCTTTAATCAACATCGTCATCGAAAAATACGGCAAGGTTTTATCTTCGAGTATTAACACCTTCAATCCATTGGATAAGGTGATTTCTTGAAAAGGCTTGAGCTGCATTTCTTTACTGCTATTCGCGCTAAGAGTACTACATCCCAAACTCGCAACCGTAAAAATAAACCAAAATATTTTTTTCATAAATCCCCTTATTTCTTTGGTACAACTTGAATGAGAGACATACGTTGTGGTTTCAAATACTGAGTTATCACCTGTTGAATATCTTTACTAGTCACCACATCATAGCGATCCAACTGCTTAAAGATTTCATTATGATCACCGTAAACTACTTCAGACATAGCCAACAAGCGAGCCTTACCTGAAATCGTTTTTAATGTATCAATATAACCCTTCATGATTTGATTTTTGGATTTTAATAGCTCGCGTGGGGTTACACCTTTTTCACGAATATTTTTTAATTCGGCTTCAATCACCGCCACTGTTTTTGAAACAGACTCTCCTTGCTTTAAGCTAACAACAATATCAAATACTCCCGCTAAACGAGAACTGTCCGAGTCGACCATAACCCCTGTTGCGACTTTCATATCGTAAACTAACTTCTTATGAAGTCGACTAGTGATACCTTTGCTTAAAATAACGGACAGCAAATCGAGCGCGAATGAATCCGGGTGACCACCTTCGACTGTTGGATACACCATGGCAAATGTCGTGGTTTGCACATCCTTTTTCAATGTCAGATTACGTTGTTTTTTCTGCTCAGGCTCTGGGGCTGGCTTTAAATCTGGTATCGGCTGAGCCGGAATACGATCATAATATTCTGTGATCAATTCCTTCGCCTTTTTCATATCAAAGCTACCGGAAATGACAACCACGGCATTATTGGGCGCATAGTATGTGCGGTAAAAACTTTTTAAATCATCCATTGTGGCCGCATTTAAATCCTCCATATAACCAATGACGGGCCAGTGATAAGGATGCTTGGTATATACAGTATGTCCAATCGCTTCGGCTAAAGATCCCATCACGTCATTTTCTAAACGCATGCGGCGCTCTTCTTTCACTACTTCTCTTTCACTTTTGATTTCTTGCTCATCAAAAAGCAAATTCTGCAAACGATCGGCTTCCAACTTAATAATGAATTCCAATTTATCAGATGGCAGTTTGGTGTAATAACCGGTGTAGTCATTCGACGTGAAGGCATTATTATCTCCACCATTCGCTCGCACCAAATGATCCATCGTGCCTTTAGGGAAATTTTTTGAACCCTTAAACATCAGGTGTTCAAAAAAATGCGCAAGCCCGGTACGGCCCGGCTGCTCATTGGCTGAGCCCACACGAAACCACTGATGGTATGTGAACGTCGGTATGGTGCGATCTTCATGTAGGATCACAGTCATGCCGTTTTTAAGTTTAAATTTTTCAACTGGAATTTGGATCTGACTTGAAAGCGGTTGCTGAGCAAATAAGCCCTGCGAAAACGCCACCACAGCCAAAAAGAATAACGCTTTTTGCATAAATCTCCCTTGAGGTGTTCTACCATTCTGAGAGGGAGCCTATATTGTGTCAATTTGTCTTAGGTCTACTGAACAACAAAATCGTTAAAATAAATATTACGCACAACGCCTTCTTTCATAAATGAATTGAGCTGCGCAATAATCTGGTTTTTCAGATGTAGTTTCCCTTGTACACTTTCAAGCTGATCATAAGCCTTGCTGTTGAGAATGCGCACGATCGCATCACGACCTACAGCACCCATTCCGATGACTTCCTCAAAACCCTCAGCATCCAGCATTTCCAGCGTAATTTCCATACGCACCAAACGACGTGGCACACCATCTAGATTCGTATTGAAAATATCCATTGTGTAAAACACAGGTTCTTTGCGCAGGGTTTCCTCAAATGAGGCCAATTGTCTTTCTGCGTCTTCGTTGAATGTGACGGGCTCGTGATGTCCCAAGGTCTGAGTATAGACGAAAAAGGCTCCGCCCAACATAAAGATCATATTCACGCCAATAAACACCAATTGCAGCAGTTTACCGACGTCTTTTGCTGGAGCACCATTTTGTTCAGCCATTGAGATATCCTCTTACCTATACTATCGGCTTAACGACCTTGGTCTTGAATCCCGAGTCTCAGATAATTTACTTTTTCAAAAAGTTTTTAATTATGTTCATTTTTGTGTCGTACTTTTTTCCAAAAATTCAATCGGCGTCTTAAAGTGAGATGGTTGACATTCATCTTTCACTGGGGCCAAATGGCAAGAATGTTTTCACTCTATTCTCCTCTGATATTCCTGGCCTTATTCAGCGTTTCTTCGATCAGTTTTGCCCAAAGCAAAGTGAACTCGGAAGAAAATGAATACTCTGCGCGTCATGAGTCTCAGAATGAAAAATCAGATGCCGAAGATAAATCTCCGGATCCAGTTGCTGTTGCTCCAGCAAAAAATTTAGTGCCGGCCGCCTTGGTTCAATTGGGCGATGGCGAATTTTATTCACCTTACGCTTTTGTCGTCGATAAAAGTACACGAACACTGACCGTGTGGAAAGCCGGTGAAAAAGGCTTAGAACTTGTGACAATTCATCCCACTGATATTGGCCGCAAGCCAGGAAACAAATTAACTTTGGGCGATCACAAAACTCCGGAAGGCCTTTATTTCTTTGACCAAGTTTTAGAAGCTCAGCAATTAAATTTTGATGAGTACGGAGAGCGCGCTTTTACGACGGACTACCCGAACTTCTTCGATAAGTTAGAAAAGAAAACAGGCAATGGGATTTGGCTACACGGGATTCCTGACAAAAAATCTTTGAAGCGCGGCTCTCGAGGCTGTGTGGTCGTTCGTAATAAAGTGGTGAAGACTTTTTCTCCTTACGTACAAGTCGGTAAAACTCCAATTGTAATTGCTGATAAAGTCGAATGGGTTGCAGCACCTGAAATTGAAAACAAAAGAACTTCAATTCTAAAATGGCTCGAAAATTGGCGCAGCTCTTGGGAAAATAAAAATTTAGATCAGTACATGAGCTTCTATGGAGATGAATTTAAATCAATGAAAATGGACAAAGCAAAATGGCGGGCATTTAAGAAAGGCCTGAATGAAAAGTATCAATACATCAAAGTAAAAACAGTCCAGCCTTATGCTATTGCTCATGGAGATGAAGTGATTATTCGCTTTCTTCAAGAATACGAATCGGATCACAAAACGGATTCAGGTGAAAAATTTCTTTATCTCAAACGTAAGGGAAATGATTTTAAAATTGTTGGAGAAGAATGGAAGCCTTTAAACGGTCCTTCACCTGCTATCGCGACGACAAAAAGCGATACCACTTCATCCTCGAATTAAATGATGACAAATTTAACTGAAATTTATTTGCACGGCGGCCCAGGACTTCCCGAATATCTGTCCCGATTTTTTCCGCCAGCACCCAATAGAATATTTTGTGAGCAAAAGAATCCCGCCAGTAGCATAAATGAATTGGTCGAGCCCTTAAGGCAAACACTGGAGCCGCTCGAGAACTTTGCGCTTATCACGCACTCATTTGGTGGCGTAATTGCCCTCGAGTATTTAAAGCGACCAGGTACACGTAAGCCTCAGGCTTTAGTGCTAATGGGAGTTCCCATCTATTACGGTTGCGAAGAAGACTTCGCAGTCGAATGCGCAAAAAGAAACCTAACAAAGCCCACACCCGAAGACGTCTTTTTATCACCCAAAGAAAAGGCCAACCCCAACTGCCAAGCCAATCTCAGAACTATTTTTGAAGGTTTTAACCCGCAAACACTTGGCGCAATCGGTAAGTATCTTTCCACTTTTGATTTTCGTATTTTATTAAATCAAACTGAAATACCCACTCTTGTAATTTCCGGCGCTGATGATGTTCGCGTACCTGCACGAGCGCAAAAAAACTATGGTGGTGCCAATCCAAAAATTCAGTATATATCCATACCAGAGGCAGGACATTTTACTTTTATGGATGCGCATAACGCGATTTTGATTCAAGAAAAAATTAACAGCTTTCTTGAAACTTTTAAATGAAGAAATTTAGTTATAATCTTCGCTCAAATTGTCGTCAGATTCGAGACTGACTTGAAGAGTATTATCTTTAAGATCTTTCAAAGATTTTTGGTAGGATTCAAATTCAGCTTTTGTAATTGTGCCGTTGTTCAAATTGCGCTCGACAAGACGAGTGTCAAATTTTGAATTTTCGAGTGCTTTAGAAAGATCCATTCGAATTCCTCCGACTTTTAGTTCCAGTATTTTGGGCCACCGGTATCTGTTTGGCCCGGCTTCTCATTATCTACCACCAATTTTAATTTGCGTCCACGGCTTTGGCCAAATGGACGCTTGGTGGAGCCACTCTTTTTCAATCGTGAGTGAACGGTTAAGAAAACAAAGCCCACCACAATACCGCCCAAATGCGCCAGGTTCGCCGTCTGCCCAGAAAGGCCCGAATCCATCATCGTTAAAATTTCCATGGCTCCCAAAAGCATTACAAAGTATTTCGCCTTCATTGGAAACATCATCATAAAATAAACGATCTTTTCACCAAAGATCATCCCGTAGGCCAATAGCAGTCCAAAAATAGCTCCTGAAGCGCCGACTACCGGCATCTGTAAGACCAAATGATTATTGCTGACGAAAAAGTACATCAGCATACAGAAGCTATAAAGAAAACCAGTTCCAATCCCACACGTGAGATAATAAGTCAGAAAAAATCGCGATCCCCAACGCTGTTCAAGCTCCGAGCCCAACCACCAAAGCAGTAGCATATTGAACAGTACATGCATCACACTTGTCGAATGAATAAACATGTAAGTAAACGGCTGCCACAACCAGAAATCATTAATTAATTTATAAGGAATCAGGCCAAACCAATTAAATAAAACGGGCTCACCTAAAATCATCTGCTGAATAATTAAAACGCCGACAACCCAAATCACAACGTTGATCACTATCAAACGCTTGGCCATTTTTGTCAGAGGCATCATCATCTGCATTTGTGGTTGGTTCATGACTTTCCCTGTTGCTCACTCAGTTCTATCAGCACGCCGCCGGTGGATTTTGGATGAATAAAAGCCACCAAACAATTGTGGGCGCCCATATGAGGCTCTTCGTTGATCAGCTGAACCCCACCATTTTTCAATGTCTTTAGTATGTCACGAATCCCTTTCACCCTTAAGCAAATATGGTGAATTCCAGGACCTCGTTTTTCTAAATATTTTCGAATCGCCGAGTCCCCCGATGTGGGCTCTAACAGCTCGATTCGAGAGTCGTTTCCTAAATCAAACATTCCAACTCGAACCTTTTCTCGCGCGACTTCCTCGACATGCATTGGGCTTAAGCCTAGGGCTTCGTAAAAGGCCTTTCCCTGCTCCAAAGTTTCAACCGCAATACCTATATGATCGAGTTCAAATTTTTGCATTACTTGATGTCCTCAAAATGTGGGCGCAATCGATTGTAAGTTTGCTCCAATGTTTCTGGTAAAACTTTTGTCTCTGCGATTAGAGGGAAAAAATTCGTATCTCCGGCCCAACGCGGGATAATGTGCCAATGCAAATGATCTGGAATTCCCGCTCCGGCTACTGCGCCATGATTCAAACCTAAATTTAAACCTTGGCAGCCCATCTCTTTTAATAAAATCTTAGTCGAAATTTGCACCAAATCCGCAAGCTCTCGATTTTCTTCCAGCTGTAGATCAGGAAGTTGTCCAATATGACGTTTTGGTAAAACTAATAAGTGTCCGGTGTTATATGGATACTTATTCATAATCACAACGCCCATAGAACCTGAGTACAGAACTAAACTTTCAAAGCCCACACCTTCTTTGATCGAATTGCAGAAAACGCAACCCTCGACTTTCAAAAGTTTGCGTACATATTTGTAGCGATCGGGTCGCTCCATAATATCACGCTCAGATGGCCATTGCAGCGGCGATAGCAACGGTTGCTTCTTCACTGCCGCTGTTTTTTTCTTTATCTGTTTGCTCTTCTTCTTTTTTACCAAGGCTTACATCACTCCGGGCATCAAATAGAGCGGCTGCCCAATTAATTTTAATTTTGCTGAAGTCAGATCCAAAGCATCGAGCCCCAAAGATGATTTCGCTTCAGAAGTAATGAATTCAACCCAGCTATCACGTTTTTTCGGTGGCTTGAAAAGCTTCGGCTTTTCACCAAGCTTCGACATCGCACCCACTTCTCGAATGGCATCACTAAATGTACCCAACTGATCAGCAAAACCCAATTTCACCGCTGTATCCCCGTTGAACACACGGCCATCAGCATATTGATCAACAAGTTCCGGAGATAATTTACGCGCTTCAATCACAGTTTGTTTAAACTGTGTATACACACCATCAATCAAATTTTGAAATAAGGCATGTTCTTCCGGAGTCATCGGCCGAAACTCGCTACCGGCATCTTTAAACTTTCCACTTTTTATCACATAGCGCTGAATTTTCGCCCAATCATAGAGCTTACTTAAGTTAGCAAATTCAGAAATCACACCAATTGAACCAAGTAAACTTCCTGGGTTTGTTATCACTTTATCCGCCGCAATAGCCGCATAATATCCACCACTGGCTGCAATATTATTAATACTGACTACTACGGGCTTCTTTAATACTTCACGAACGTATTTTAATTCCGAAAAAATCTCTTGGCTGGCTCCAACTGCTCCACCGGGAGAGTTGATCTGAACCAGAACGCCCTTGATTTTATCTTCCTTCGCGTACTCTCGCAGTCCGCGTAAAAACTCTTTGCCGTCCATAATGACGCCTTCAAGTTCCATATGTAAAATCGAAGATTCAACAACGGGCTTAGATTGCATTCCACCGTTCATCATCATCACTACACTGACAATAGATGCGATAAAACTGAGGAGAAAGACTCCACCAATAATCCACAGAATAGTTTGTACAATTTTTTTCATAAGATCCCCCTTATTTAGATACTGACTACAAATTTTGTTACGGAGGCAAAAGATCTGCGGCCCTCATTCAAGGGCCGCAAGGATAATACTTTTAGATTATTCTTGGTCTGGCTTTCCAGGCACGGATTCTTTGTCATCGAGTGACTTCTTAAGAGCGTCACCGAACAAATCACCAAGGCTGGTTCGAGAAGTTGAAGTGGCTTTTTTAACGTAATCTTCCACATCCGCTTTCGACTCACGAAGCTTAACTAACTTCGCACTTAAACCAATCTTACGAGCATCTTTATCGATCGTGATAATTTCAGCTTTCACAGATTCGCCGACTTTTACCACGTCTTCTGGTTTCTCAATGCGCTTAACACTAAGTTCAGAAATATGGATCAAGCCTTCGATGTCTGATTCAAGCTCAACGAACACACCAAAGTCAGCTGTCTTCACAACTTTTACGTCATGCTGAGAACCGATCTTGTATTTGTCTTCGATGTTGGACCATGGATCTGATTCCAATTGTTTCAAACCAAGGCTGAAACGTTCGTTCTCGATGTCGACTCCCAATACAACCGCGCGAACTTTATCACCCTTCTTGAACATTTCTGAAGGATGGTTGATTCGTTTCGTCCAAGAGAAGTCCGAAATGTGAACAAGGCCATCAATTCCTTCTTCAACACCGATAAACACACCAAAGTCAGTGATCGACTTAACTTCACCTTCAATGATCGTTCCTGGCTGGTAAGATTCTTTCAACTCAACCCAAGGATTTGGTTCAAGCTGTTTCATACCTAAGCTGATACGACGGTTGGCTGTGTCGACTTCCAAAACTTGAACGTCAACATCATCACCCGCTTTAACAATTTGAGACGGATGCTTCACGCGCTTCGTCCAGCTCATTTCACTGACGTGAATTAAGCCTTCAACGCCTTCAGCTAGCTCGAGGAATGCGCCGTAGTCGGCTAATGATACAACTTTGCCTTTGAGCTTTTGGCCCACTGGGAATTTCCCTGGAACTGAATCCCACGGATCTTCTTTCAATTGTTTCAAGCCTAAGCTGACGCGCTCTTTTTCATTATCAAACTTAAGCACTTTAACGTCGATTTCATCACCCACGTTCAGAACTTCAGATGGG
>FRDC01001244.1_pt1 | contig 108798 bp, 139 predicted proteins | sample 1106171 | NCBI WGS metagenome assembly FRDC01 (sample SAMEA3930566, study PRJEB13176) | freshwater metagenome | biome: Drinking water system; feature: drinking water; material: water | place: Singapore | collected 2014-12-20
TCAGCACACCACTTGTGTTGATTCACGGCATATCTGTATGCACTTTCGATCTCAGAGAATTTTGCATCAGGATTATTTTTAACATATCGCTTGGCGAATGTCTCCAAACCAATGATGCTCATGGAATGTAAACCACCGGCTGGAAGGTGATGGCTTCCTCTTCGATGATCTCAGAGATGACATCCCAATCCCCACCACCAAGGCCAGCGCCGATCTTTGGCATGGCGATCTCCTTACCACGAAAGCGGCGCTCACATTCCCTCATCGCCGAACGAATGCCATCGTATGAAACATATAGCTGTCCATCCTTTCCATAACGCTCCTGTGTGATGCCATTGATGACGATCTGCCAAGAAACCTTATCGAGAAGTTCAGGACGTGGTTTGACATAGGATGTGCAAATCATCCCAACGATATCCTTCCTCTCAAATTCAAGGGAGGCTTGTTCGATGAATTTCTTATATTCAGTATAGACGATTGGCCAACGTTCACGGATGGCCTTGGCGACACCTGAATTCATGACGCCCTGCGCATTACATCCATGAAGAATGTAGCGTTCCGTTGCGTCAACAAGATCACCCTTCTTGTAGATTATCTTTGTCATTTTTTCTCACCTTTCTTGCAATAAAGAATTCATTCGTGTCGGGATGTGTGAAGATACGCATTTCGTGATCATCGATCAAAACATCTGAAATACGAACGGCACCTAACTCTATCAATTCTCTGATTTCTACCTCTTCAAGATCGGGCAAGATCATTTGAAGATAATGGACGATGCTCATTCCCATATATTCGAAGAATTTGTTATCTACATCGATATCAATGACGCTAATGGTCTCTTGTCGGATCATATGATATCCTCTTCAACGTATGAAAAATTATAGAAATTCCAAAATGGATGCACTAATGCTTCTTCTTTAATATAGTCATGGTTTACCTTACACACAATGGTAGGTTTCTTCTTCTGTATCATGGTCTGAATCATATGTCCAGTGCCGCCAGATTTTCCATCCCAAATTGCCAGAAGGTCATCCCCTGCATCTGCCATCGCTACGTTCCTGAATTTTCCGGCAAAGTTTCCGTATTGTTTCCAATCGGCTGGATACTTGATGCACGGGATGCCATTTTCAGATGCCCATATCTCTCCCATTTCATCAATGCCCTTTGCACATCCGGATATGATATGAGTCACCATACCAAAGGCATAGAGTCCCTTTTCGATCAAGGGTTCGATCTCATCATAATATTGAAAGGTTCTTGAACCGGCGATGATGATCTTCATAGGTCCCTCTTTTCGTCATAGAATGCTTTCGCTATCCCAAAGCGAGGGATTCCATCAGGAGTTTCGTTCTGGTAGCATATGGTTGCCCATTTCGGCAATGGTTTTCTGTTGGCGGCATATGCCCTATTTTTGTAATAACCTCTCTTTAATTTATGATCATATTCGCTTTCGATCTGCTTATAGCACTGTGCTTCCGGGGATGTCTCATTGGGCCTTCCGATATTCTTGCCTTCACACACCATCCAATCGCCGGTGATGATTTTTCCTTCTTCAAGGCCAGAACAAACACGATAGCGAGCGGAACCAATGTTCCGCTCGACAAACCAAATTCTGATATCGCCTCTAGTGTCTAATTTATAGAGGGTAGGCAAGCGTGCGATCATACATGAAACCTTTTCCAGAATAGCGGCAATTCCAGTCACCACCGCATCATACGTGCTTCCGTTAGGGTGAAGCAATTCAACCTCTGTTCCATACGGCAAATATTGCATTTCTTTCTCCTTTAATATGCGTTCCATCGATTTCCGCTATATTTTACAGGATCACGGTTTGCCTAAATGAACGGCTGACTCATGGGGCCATTCATGAAAGGATCGATGGTTAAAAGATCACGCCATCACGATCTTTAGGAGATTGATCCCAACCATAACTCAAACTACACCGTAAACTTTAGCCCATCGCATGGTTCCCGGCTGATTCTGAACCGGAACCATGTCAACAATCTCCTTCACGACCGGATCAAGGTTCCATTTGATCCAGTAGTTCCGGCGATCATATTTCTTCCAAAACTTCCGATGATATTCCTCAACAGAATCGGCATGTTTCAGACAGAACGCCACGTCATCAGGACGGGAATACGTCTTTTCCGCCTTCTCCTTGACATAATCATCGGGCGCTTCCGGCAACCACGATTCGGGAATGGTCTTTTCAGTGATCCCGAAATCTGCCGTCACGGGCATGCAATGATGCTGCGGGTTGGTAGAAAGCGAGAATGCAACGTGTCGCCAAACATAGGCGGCAGCACCATCCTTCGGCTTGGAGGAACACAGCCGTCCCTTGATGGTGATTGCGTCAAAATAGAACTTGGCGGTCTGAGAAAGCTTGGTCGCATCGATGATCATCACCGTCTCCTTTTGTGATATGATCTCTTATCTCACATTCGATTTTGGATGTCAAGCACTACGAATTCAACCAGAAATCAACGGCGGCAACCGCATCTTCAACGGAACCCGTGATCTGCACGATGGTTGAATCGACCGTATACCCATTCATTCCCGCATACTTGAAATAAAAGTCCATCGCAATGGTATGATCGGTGAACATCTGCACGAGGGAATTCGAACCCTTGGACACCGTAACCTTCACGATGGTCTTGATCGGTGACTTCTGAATCAATTCTTTCATCGCTCGTTTCCTTTTCATCAGCGAACGATATTTTTATAACGAGTTTATCAGATGCCGTCAAGCGATTTCTATAAAGGAAAATTGAGAAAAATCATCGATTTTCAAAACATTTCTATATCCATGAAAATCTGTGAAGGTGATAAACATTTTTTCAGATAAAATATCTGTGATATAATCAAGCATTTCATCAGGAGAAATATCCTTTCTCGATTCTTCGATGTAATATTCATGGATTACACCAGTCTTGTTATGAAGTGCATTTAAACGAATCTTCATCACGGTTTCTCCACATCAACATAGATCACATTCTTACCCTCTAGCATGGCCTTGATCTTTTCTTCCGACCCCCACCAGCATTGAAGTCCGTAGACAACGCCACGCTCATCATCAAGTGTGATCCGAGGGTTTTTGAAATCCAATGCCCTATTGATCGTGGCGGCATCGGCATCACTAAAGGTCCCCCGCACGATATCTTCATATTCAGCAACAGTCATTCCGAAAGGACGATATGGGCATGACATCATTCCGTCATAAATCCCATAACCATAGAAATAAACATTCCCTGCATCGGCATTACGAATTGCACCGACACGATCACCAACCTTCGTCATTTCTTTTCCTCTCCAAAAATGACCATCCATGAAAGATTGACGAGATTGATCTTCCCATCAACGATTTGAATGTAAGAAACCACATGAACGTCTTTGAATTCAGGATAATCTCCCGTCTTGTGATTCAGGATATATGTTCCATCCGAAATGCCGTTCGATGAAATCTCCCTCATTTCAATTCATCCTCAATCTCTTCGATCAAGGATCGAATTCGCTCAGATTGAAGCTGAGTTCCATCCGTTTGAGGGTGAAGTTCTTCCATCAGACGGATGGTTTCCATCGCCTGTCTCAATTCATCGATCAATCTTTCGATCATTCTGTGCTCCATTTGATATAAATTGAAACGAGATGGTCAAAGAGAACCTTAGCCGGTCCCTTCGTCGGAACAGTATCGGTTGGATAGATTTCATTGATCGTAATCCCCTTCTCATTACAGAAGGAATTGATCATATCGGCAAGACGGTTGGCATTTCGAACACCAACGGTATCCATGATTCGATAACCACTCTTGGTTGAAACGGTCCAGTTGACCTTGTGATATTCAACCTGATTACGAAAAGACACATTTTCGATGGTAGGATGGACGATCAATTCGCCACGTTCACGGCAATGAGGGATCAATATTTTCTTACCATCTTTAATGTGTAGAAGATGACTGGTTTCATTCACGATGATTGGCATTCTTTTTCATCCTATATTCTTCGATCCATTGATTTCGATCACATATTACACGACGAAAGGGGATTGCCAAGCCCCCTTTAACTCATGAACGATTCGATTCAGATTTTCGAGCGTCTTGTAGGTCTTGCAGTAGTCATAGTTGGCGTAGAACGTTTCGTTTTTCATCATCTAGCTCCTTATTGGCTACATGATGATCATACGGATATTTTAACCCCCGTCAAGCCCTCTTGATGATATTTTCAATAAATTCTTTCGGTTCACCTATGAGTGCATTGCAGAGATACATCGTCACCGTTTCGGCAAACCATTCGGATGCATTCGTTCCAGCATACGTTGTCGGAATCCAAGCATCTGTCTTGTATCCCTTCTTGTGGTTCAATTGCAGGGTTGAATGAAGAACCCCATGAAATTCAAGATCATTTTTTTCATATGGCTCAAAACCACTGTTGATGAAGGCAAGGGCAGATTTTGCACGGATGTTGATGCCCGCTTCCATTGAACGTGCGGTGATTTCACCGGGCCTGACATCGTTGATCACCCAATCCCCCCGATAGGATGCAGACTTACCCGTATATTTAAGGATACTTCCAATCGGAAAACTGGTGAATGAGATTCCGGGCTTTCCTCCAATACGATACAGATCATTGAATTTGTGACTGATTTCCCCGACAACATTCGGGGGGAGGAATTCATACATCAGCTTGTGCGCAAACTCATGGATGATCGTATAGAGAATGGTGAGGTTATCGTCCTTCGTTGCAGGATCGATCTTGATGCTCTTGGTTGGAATATTATAGAACCCGCAAGTTGCCCCATTGATCTTGGAAAAAGAAACCTCTCCGGTAACCACGTTACCGAGACCATGTTTCTTGTAAAAATCTTTCACCATCAAGAGGATGTTGATGAATTCCTTGCGGCGGGAATCACGCATCTTTTCGGGAAAGTGGAAATGGATGCCATCAACAGTGACATCAGCGGCGGCACCATTTTCAATGCTTCCGAATAGTTCAGAGAACGTGTTTGCGGGAAGGGCATTTTCAACCGTGAGGATTTGATAGAGGCGAGATTTATTGACGCTCTGGTGAAAGGTGAAGATTGTATTGAACATCTCAAATACCTTAATTTGAGACGGAACCAGAGGATGCATCCGTGTCAATCCATTCATGGTGTTAGAGAGAAGATTATATAGCTCCCCTCCCTCCCGCTTATAGATATTGTTTTTCCAAGCCAATTCAATGGTCTTGGAAAAAAGGCGGGGCTTGATCAGAACGACATTGAACTTCTCATCAGCGGTCTTGAAGACAACGGCTGATGGAATTTTTTTATCAACGAAGAAAATGAAGATCGTGTTATCACGATTACGATACATGCGCTTCATGTCTGTCTCCCACTATTGATACGCATATAATAGCTCCTCTGTAATCGATGTCAACTCATTTTTTCCAAATCTTTAAATGATACTGATTTCCCATCAACGGTAAATTTTACTTGGTTTGTTTTAAGCCATTGAAGAAAAGGATTAACTCCAAGTTGACCTTGTTTATTTTTTTCATGATCATATATCATCACAAGGCCATCCATACCATATCCTTTGATCTGAACCTTATTATCATCATAACGAAGATCATGATCTTTAGCCTGTCCTACTAAAAGCATGAACCCATTCAATGCTTTCTGTAATTCAGATGGTGTATTTACGGGTTTCCAATTAGCAGATTCCACTAATGCCGATGCATTAAAGGATTCGTCTACCTCCCACCACTTAACCTTATCATCAGCGCCCGCTAGCCGTCTTACACGAGCTTGGTATTCGCTGTTTCCCATCTCTTTATCATATTGATATTTCAATTCGTTAAATTTTGTTTGTGAGAAGGCTACAGTATATCCTTTTTCCTTTAGTTTGTCCGTTAACCTAGGCGCAACAACCCAATTTTTTCCAAATTTATTGCGCATTCAATCAACAAATGAAATATTTTTCTCTTCCTTGAAATAGCGAAGGATGAAATTCTTCGCACCTTCACCGGATACGTGAGACCCTAGGGAAATCGAAACCTCTTTATCTCCCCTTAGATCATTGACCTTCATCAGGAACCTATCCTGATTTGCTCCGGGATTTGGACGTGCGCTGATTTCGGCGGATGTCGGTGTGAACCCATCGAAGTCCTTTTTAAGATGAGGAAAAACCTTGGTGATATCCTCTTTGGAGGAATTTACCTTAAATTTGATTGGACCTTGCATTGTTGACTCCGATGAAAAAGTGATTTCAGATATTTAGGAAATCAGAGATTCATACCATCGCTACCATATTCATCTCCGGTTTCCATTATGAGAAGATCATCGATGATGCCACTCTCATATAGGTTCTGCATAAGATGTTCACAGTCTACCGTGTCTATAATTCGATGCAACACCTTTTTCGTCATCTCTGGCGTTGCCTTACCGTTTTCCCATAGGTCCATGAATGCATGAAGGTTCATCATCATCTCCCATAAAAAGTAGTGCCGATCGCTTCGTTTGAGAAGAGATACCAACACACATTGTCCTTACCAGTCATCTTACTATCTTCGATCCATTTGACCCTACCGACCGAAACGACCTTGGAACATCTCTTCATCAATTCGGTTGATTGTTTTGTGTGCATCCAATCGGCATCAAAGAGAAGCCAAGTTGGTTTAAATTTGATAAAGTGTTCGATCATGGGGTGTAGTATCTTTCGATCCCATGGCGGGTTTGTGATGATCAGATCGGATTGTCTGAAATCCTCTTCCGTTAGTTCCAGTGCGTTGATCTTGCTGGAAATCATCATCGGTTCAATATCAGAATGTCCCGTGCACACGTGCCCGTGCGATTCAAGATGTCTCTTTAGAGCCCCATCCCCAACGCAAGGCTCATAGAACCTTGCGCCTTCCGGAAGATGAGGAAGGAGGGGAATGACTGCCGAGAGGGGGGTGAAATATGCATCCCTCTCTCTTCTCTCAAAATCACTTCTCTTGCCCATTGTAAATCCTTATTTTAATATTCCCAATACCCATTCCTCTCCGGGGCATTCTCTACAACATTTTCTTTCAATTCCATTATTCCAATGTCTTCTTCCCTTCATTCTTCCTAAACTTTTTTCACCTATTTTCTTTTTAGTATTGGGTGAAAGTGTTTTTCCTTTTGACCAAGGCTGATGTCCTTTTTCAAAGCCTTTATGTGTTCCATTTTCTTTTAAAGTTGCCTGTCTTTTTTCTATAGTTTTTAATGATAATTTTTTCCCAAGATTAGCTTGTCTCATTTTTTCTATAACGTCTGGTGGTCTAGGTTTACCCCTAATAGACTCAGCTAATTTTCTTTGATGTTCAGGGGTTCTTGGTGGTTTCTTCTTTCCTTTATTTGCTTCTGATATTTTTTGACCTACGCTCTTTCTATAATTTTCATCAGATGTCCAATGTCTATGATGATGTTTCTTTATGTTGTAATAACGAGTCCGTAATTCTTCTGTTTTGATCATAGATAACCATCTATATTCTTCATCAAGAAGGTCTGTTCTATTAGTATAGACCCTAGAGATGACACGCCTCTTAAAATCTTCCGGTCTATGTTTATAAGCTTGTTTCATCCAAGGCGATGAACAAATGTAACCATCATTTTCCCTTCCCCACCTACATCCGATATAGAATCTTTTATGTTTTTTATCTCTCCAAATGTAGACGAACCCATATTTCTCTTTCACGTAATATACTCCCTTTGATGCGATCTCTAGGAGTATATAGTAAAAGTATATATTTCAAATTTCACAAGCGCCGCCCTGACATGCGGCAGCGGCAAGAGTATCGGCATCAACCAACGTTTCATGAGACTGCATCTCTTCCCATGAAAATTCCGTGTTGCGGATGGCACTCTGAATCTTGAACCAACGATGAAGTAGATGAACATCCTTAAGGCATAGTTCGGTCTTCTCGATATCACCATCAAAAAAGTTGTCGGCAAATTTATGGAAACGGCGAACCCAATCGAGTTGCATTGGCTTCTTGTCACCATCATTGACGCCAAACTTCACGCTGTTGATGGCAAACCATAGATCATCAAATACGTGAATGGCATCAACGATCAATCCAGAGGCGAACATGGCACCTGAACCATACTTTTCGATGATCTTATCTTCCGTCAAAACCTCTGTAAATGGGGCCTGAACGTAACTTTTATCTCCACTCATACCGAGTAGTGAAATGCCAGCGAAGATGTCATGATGCTTCCAGATGTATTCGGATACCTCTCTCCAATCATCAACCTGAATTGTATTGGAGACGTTATGACGCACTGCCTTATTCACGCAAAAATCAAGATTGGTTCCGGGAATAACCCAATTTTCCTGCGCAAATTTAACGATCTCCAATTGCTTTACGCCAAGCAATTCATATTTAAAGATTGAATCAGGGGTTGAAATGACAGGATATGAGATTACCCAATCTGTTCCATTTGCCGACCATCTTGACTCTTCAACCATCTCCGGGAATTTACTCTTGATGAATTTTCCAACGGGAGATTCCTTGTTAACCTGTGTGTTTCTAATATACATCGGTGCATGTTCACCGTGAATACCAGAAGGGGTTCCTAGAAGAACGGACGCATTGCCAGAAGGCTTCACGCAAGTCAAGCGTGCGGCGGGATTGATCCCAATGATCTTGGCGACACGAATGTTCGTCTCTCTCACGATCTCGACACCCTTACGGACGATCTCCTTATTCAAAAGAACCTTTGGATTAGCCGTCCATCCCGTGATCGAAACTCCAATCAATGCCTCTCTGTCGAAAATTTCCTTCGATGTAGGGGAGAGGAATTTAAAGTCTGTGTATGCGGCCTGTAGCGTTCCCATGATTGCAGCGGCTTCACATGCCTCATAGAACTTCTCAGGAGTGTCACAGTAGCTTCCGTTGATCTCGACTAGGTTGCATCCCTGAAAACCAGAACGGCCATCTACGGTCTTCGGATACATGCCAATTTCAACACAATTATGAATTATCATACCATTTGCTTCAAAACGATGTACTTCATTGATCGTGCAATCATACACATCATCATTTTTCAAAAATTCAATTGAAACAACATCGGTCTTACCAACATCTCTATATGCTGATTTTGTTTTCATGCTAATCAAATTCAGTAGTTTTTCCTGCTTCTCAAAATTTCCGAATCCACACAATTCATTAAATGCGTTTACGTTCTCTCTTGAAAAATGCAGATCATACATTTTTTTGCACTTATACTTCTTTTCAGAACCTTTCCCATCAGGGAGAATATATTCTCCCTCTTCTCTACGATCATATATTGTAGATGTGATACCAAACCTATGTAATAGAACTTGCATAATTTTTAGGCGCAATTTATTATTCGATGCCAGTCTGATTGCAATGCCTTTGGATTTTGGCGAGCCGAATATCGTTCCGTCTGCATCAAAATATCCCTGTATGACACCAGCTAAAAAGTCATCCGATTGGTAAAATACAGAATTCTTAATATCTTTATCGTATGAAGTAATAAATTCTTGTCCAAGATGCGTTAAATATTTCCCATGAATGCTGAAAATATTGTTATATTCTTGAATACCAAGATCATCCCCGCTTAAGTCTGTAATATATGAACGAGCTTTATTTGCATATTCTTCTGCCCTGTTTCCCCAAAATCTACAATATGATGGATATTTTTCTGGATTATGCCCACCATCACCAATCATGCTGCCGATTAACCATCCTTTTTTAAAATCATTTGAATTTTGATCAGCACGATAGGTTGAATTTTTATTCAGAACAATCGAGTCGCCAGCCATCAAGTCTTTGGTTTCAACCCATTCTTCACCATTGCCATTATCGATCAATATTTTGTGATTTTCTGTCACGTCCAAATGATGGCCTCGTGACGTTGCAATTCTATATACGGGTTTATTCCCCGTCTTAAAAAACCCATTAGAGCTATATGATTTTCCATTAACCATAGCCTTGAACGGTCTTCCGATCAAGTCTTCAACCCTTCTTAGCCCTGTTTCCGTATTAATAATGGTATCAGCAGTAACGCATGGGTTCGTCATGATATCAGGATCGTCAACGAAATAGAAACCGGGTTCACCGAATTCCTGAACGGATGTCATGAGGCTTTCAAATTCATCCTTCGTCACCTTGCCACGAATGAGCACGGCTGAATTGTTCGATCTTCCTCTTTGTGGATTGGTGCGATACCAATCACCTGTCTTGGCCTTGGCCATCTCTTCGTCATCGTGAGAAAAGAGACAGATCGTCGCTGATCTTCTAACACCACCAGCAATGACGGCATCAGCGAAATGCATGACGATATCATAGACGTTGATTGGAGAAAGCTTATCGGTTGTATGGGCGATCTTGTTGAGCATATTTTCGATCTTGTTCATGGCGAGCATGAGTGGTTCAGGTCCCGGTGCGGCGAAACCACCTGAAATCATCTCCCCCTTGGCACGAATATTAATATAGTCAAAATAGACCTTGCGCCCCTCATATTCGGGATGCTTGCCGCCACCGACAAAATAGGATGATAGGAGAACATCAAGCGCCGTTGCCCAACCTTCGATTGAATCATCAATGACGTGAGTCTTTGCCTGTTTATCTCTCAGGGAAATTGCCGGTAGCTTTTCGATGTGCTGCTTCTGGACAGAAAATCCAACGCCGCAACCACAAAGGAGCATGTAGAATGTTTCACCAAAGAATTCAGGTCTATCTGCATAAGAAGAACAACAATTATAGAGCCTAGCGTGGTGCTTCAAAAGCTGATCACCACCGAATTGTAGAGCCCTCTGTGCACCTAGGAAGGACTTGTTGATATACCCCTCACGGGCCTTCGCCATCTCTCTTTTAAGGGCATCTGACATCTTGCCCTTCTTTGTGAAGAATGTATCATGCATCTTCATGACACGATCAACGGATTCATTCCATGTTTCATGTCGATTGAGTTCAGGGATGAAGCGTGAATATCCCTCATAAAACTTTGCTTCTGATGCCAGTGAACGCATATTTCTATAATTACGTGACACTGCCACGTTCTTTGTATGTGACATAGGTATTCCTTATTGCTGTTGTTTTTGATTGTTCTTTATTTATAAGAGCCGGACATTTTCAAGGCTCTTGGAACATCGTTCACATATAACGATGTTGTTGTAATTATTTGATTTTTCCCAAACTGCTTAAATTGGGCGAAAATATTTTTTTCGATCACGTCACTTTGATCTTTGGTCTCGAAACGGCCATTAGGATCATAGGAAATATCACGTTTAATGAACACGTCAACCGTGTCATACAGTTCCCATGTGTCAAGAATGACATCAGCAATTCGGTTCTTCCATTCATTAATGGTCTGATGATCCCGCTCCCATTTTGAGCATCTTTCAGGCAACATGAGATATGGGATGGTGATCGGAAGGGCAATGTCGGTAACGATCCAGTCTACCTTTCCCTGTAGAGAATACAGGCGGCGATTTTGTTCCGCAAAGATATATAATTGATCGTCCATTCTGGAAACATCACCGGACCAAGCTAGCTCCTTTGGGAATTCAGGGACCATCTCTACATTGATCCCCTCCTTCTTCATTTGAGCCGTGATATAGAATGCTGCACTAGACTTTCCAGCGCCCGGTGCTCCCCAAAATGCTAGAATTTTAGTCATTGTGAATTTCCCCTTAGTGCAACATACCCATCAACGATCTTCCAGAAATCCATCGGAAGATGTTTCCAAAGATCATCAAGATTGACATCAAGTTTTCTGCCAAACCGATCAACGAAGAGCCCATCATAAGACCATTCATGCAACATGGATTTCTCGCCATGTTGAACGAAACATGTCATCATTCTATCACTGAAATTGATGTCTAGGATGTGTTCGATCTCATTATTTGAGATTGTGAATGATAGGAGGATATTGTCCTCATCTTTAAGCCAATCGTTTTTCGATAGCTTGATGGTCTCTCCACCTTCAAGAAACTGAATCGGTAGCTCTTCTATGACTGAAATTGCCGCCCTTTTCGTGGTGCGGCAATTTGAAATCTGTTCTGTTCTCTTGATGAATTTGTCTCGGATATGATCCGGCCTTCTTTTTCTTGTCATAGCACTCCTGTCCAATACATGGTTTTCGGTAGAATTGTAATATGGCCACGGGCGAAATTCCGTGCCGGGGCCTTATAGCTTGCTGCTTTCAGAACATTACCCGTTTCCTTGCACACAAATCCAAAGATGGATTGGCGCCTACCCCTCATTTCCGTATAGATGGCTACATAACGGCTTCCTTCTGAAAACACGAAATTGTATTCCTGTTCAATTCGCCACTCTTTGTTCTCCCCTTCACCAATGTAATTGGTGTATGCAAGTTCGGCAATGTATGCGAACCAGCGATCAAAATGGTTCCAGAAATCTTCCCTCTTGTAGTCCTCGTTCATCGGAACATCGAACGGAACCTTTGTGCTGAGGGGGATAAAAACTCTAAATTTCATCGTCATTCTCCTGTCAGATATCGAGTTGATACGGGAAATTCTTTTACCATGATATCCTTGATCTGTCCAGCGATAATTTGGCTTTCTTTCTGTGCATCGGGACTGTTACGAAGATGCACGACACGGGCGAACGCCGCCAATGATCCGGTCCAATACCATTCCGTGATCATATTTTGAGGAAGGACCATGCGGGCTTGTTCAGGAGCAACACCAGAATCAATAAGATCATGATAGAGCTTCGTCCCGTGTCCTAGGACAGCGGACACACTTTCTGTCACTTCATTCGAGATGATGATATCAGATGATCCCTGTTTCTTATTGAGTGGTTTCCCCCGCCATTCGGTTGGCAGAAAAAATTCGGGGGGAGAATCGACATAACGGCGAGAGATTTCGTTTTCCGTCAATCCAACCTTATGTTTAAAGAGTTGCCGTGCAACGAAGATCGGGGCCTTCATGTGTAGCATAAGATGTGGATGGGAAAAGGGGGTCCAGTGATTGTGTGACGCCAGATACTTGATCAGCTTTTCATCTCTCTCTTCGAAGGTATCACTCTTCTTAAGGAATGACACTCTAGCGGCATTCACGGCCGTTAGATCACTCCCCATTCTATCAACCAAGGTTACCTTTAGTCCATCATTTTCATCCAAAAATTTCATTCTTCTTCCTTCTTTATCTTTAAAAGTGATCTAGCCAATCCCGGTCTGGTTAACACGAGAGTTATGGTAGGCCACGAGTCAAAAACTTCCTGTGAGAGAGTATTCCCCCATACAACGATCCCCGAAACTCCCCCTAAACTCATCTGAATATATGCGCAATCTATCGCCATTTTATCGATGTCAACGGCAGTCCATACGACCCTTGTGCTTGCCCTGATACCCCTTTCATTCAAGATTTTATGGGCAGACATAACCATACCGCCAACACCACAGGCGGGTTCAAGTGCCGTAATATATGGAACATCACCGATCTCTTCATCTGTTTTCGGTAACGTTGATTGTGCGATGAAATCCGATAAAGATGTTGAAGTGAAAAATTGCCCCAACCTTGCATTCGAGAAAGCCTCCATAAAGAGGGGACCTAGCATATCGCCGGGCCTATCTTCCATGGCAATTACAAGCTTTGCCATCATCTCTGATACGATCTCACCAACCTCCTTTGGATGGCGCAATCTCTTGTAATGGCTGAGATATTTAGCCTCATGTTCATCGAATTTTTTCCGATAAACCGGATCAACCGATGACAAGGCATTGAACGTCTGTGCCTTCAATGCTTCCGCCATTATGGTTATCCAGAGGGAGATCGCCTCACGGGTTGACATTCCCTCTAGATGTTCGATCTTTGCAGCTAGCTTGATGATGTCTCTATTAAATTGGGAATTTTCAGTTGAATTACTGGCGATATTTCTTGCCTTCATGTCAACCTCTCTTCACCCATTTAGCGAGCCTCATCTGTGCAGTTAATCCCTCCCATGTGTTCTCTTCAATGAATGCCGTCATGTTTTCAGGGAAACGCATGTTCGGTCTCTTCATGGCAAGATCATTGATGTCTTTACATTCCGTCCAATGGATCGATTCTGGCCAGATGAAGATGCGATTTCCAGAGGAAACGAACGTGTTATAATTCTTAACAACGTCCGGATTCATCGGCTGATTATCGAAAATATAGACCGTCCCTGCTTTCGGAAAACGATCAACGATCTTCATGAAATCGGAACCACCTACAGCAACGCAATTATCGATGAACAGAGAGTCTAGCGGACCTTCAACAACGAAAACGGTCTTGCTCCTATCGATCAAATTTTCACCAAAGATCATTGGTTCTTCGTCATCGGAAATCTTGGTCGCAATGTAACGAAGCTTTGAGTCTCCGGTGATATCACGTGACGTGACGCCAATCAACTTTCCGAATTGATCGAATGCGGGAATGACGATGCGCCTCTCTGAACCGGGAAGAGGTTCAAGTTTCTCACGGGCCTTCTCTGAAAGTTGCCCCATGTCCTTGATATTTTCAACCCAATAGAGACGGGATAGCCGGTCTTCTGGAATGTGCCGAGATAACGCATAGACCTTGGCAGGATGATCATCCGGAAGATCAGATACCTTGTCCATCATGGAGTCAAAGAGCCTTTCAACGGAGCGTGCCGTTGGTGATGTCGTTGATCGAATCTCCTTAAGGACCTCTGCATCAGACTTTACGGGTTCGATCTCTGTATCCTTTCCGAGTTTTTCGAGAACGTATGCCCTGTAGATGCCATGTGCCGATCCCTGATCTCTCAGGAACGTATCGAAGGATCGTCCAACGCCACAGTTATGGCACTTGTAATGGATCATACCCTTCTTTTCGTAAAGGTATCCCCGCTTCTTGGATTTGTTTTTGGAATCTCCGCAATACATGCAACGCATGTTCCATAGCTTATCGCTCTTTCGAACGAAGCCATCGAGAAAAGGTGCAATGAGGGAGATGTATTTTCGCTGTAACCATGTCATGATTGCATAATACCATGACATGGATTTTTGTCAAGCGTTATTCGGTCTTATGTGCCTTTGTGGCGACGATTTTATATACCGTGGTGATATCGTGAAGGTCAACGGAAATCGTCTTTAATGACTGAGAGATGTCCTTTAATTCTCGCACTACCTCATCAACCCCGTCACTAGGATCAGAATCTTCCTTTTTTGCATCAGTTCTCTTAATCCATGCCGCTAGGAATGTCAATAAAGAGACGATAAGAACTCCTATTGCGGCTTGTATTTCAGGTAGTAGGAGTATCGATAGCATATTTCAAATCCCTAGTAACATTCCAGATGATGATAAGTTCAAATATCAACATCACAAAATATACGACTATGAGCGCCGAGGGATACAACATAACGTCCATAGCAAATACCACCAACAACATAGACGTGACTACGGCAGATATGATCCTTGCAATAGGACTACCGACCGGAGACCTTCCATTAATCCAAAGGGCAGTGAATCTCACGAGTGACACAACAATGAATGCTATTGCCCATACCTTTAGATTAGCTAACGATAGGACATGCCCTATCCCATACATCAAATTAAACTTATCTAAGATATTTATACTATCGGGACTGGTGAAAAACAACACAATTCCCATGAAAAATAGTATAATACCATGCTGTAATTCGGTATTTCTACCTCTTTTCAAGCGAAAATTGATCATTTGCGCACCAAATTCTTTAAATAACGGGTTGCACTCCACAGGACAATTATTTCAAATACCATGAGGATAAAGTAAATCACCGCCACCCATAGACCGGTTGGCCAGATGACAATAAAGGCTGTGACAAAAAATCCTAGGAAGAGCATGTAGACGAAACACATCAACATGCGTCCAATTATAAAGACAGGTCTAGTCGGGTTCAATCTCTTTAGGAACAACAACACGATCCTCATGAATCCTATGATCATGAAGACCGCCCCCCATAGATTCCCCGCATACTGTAGAAGATCAACCGGTAGAATTTTGAGGAAAGATGTGAAGATAATGGAAGATGTTATCACACCAAAGGGCATGACAATCACGATCCCTAATAGAAGGAATATTAGGGAGTGCTGCCACTCTATCAGACATGCCTTTGGGTGTGACGGGAACATTACTTATTCGTTCCCGTCAATGCTTTTGGAACACCGGAATTCAATCCATATCCCTTTTCGATGATGCGTCCACCAAACCAGAATGCCATGATGGAAGCAAAGATGGCCTGTGTGTCAGTATCCCAAATGATCGGAAGGGCCTGAATAACCGAAAGTCCACCTACCGCCGTGACGTGGTATAGGACGTATAGTTTAATTGCGACGAATGTTGCGAAAAAAAGATAGGTGATGACTGGACGAATCGATGCTCGTAGAGCGTTAATAAACCATCCACCATCAATAGAAGAATCATGAATGCGAACAGATTCTCCCTCTTTAGCAGCCGACTCAGCTTCAATTTTCGCAATATCGAGTTGTGCACCTTGCGCTGCATACTTCGCCTTCATTTCCAGCATGTCCAACTCATGCTTCTGTTGCTGTTTAAGTTGGAAATATTCCATGATCTTTGGAGCCCATGAGCCCACTAGTCCAAGTAGTGTTCCTAGGAGGGTTAGCATATTAGCCTCTCTTTTTGTTATTATATTAATATCTATTTATCTTACGACAAGAACTGGATCGGGGGTGCTGAAAACTTTCTTTCTCATGATGGTCTTTGAACGTAGTTCAAGCATCTTTGTCTTAGGGTTCCAGCCGATTGCAAACGGAACATTGATCTCCGTAGAGGCATCACGCATGACGGCCTCCTGATCTCTTGACATAGATGCGATCTGTCTACCTCTCTGTGCATATTCCTTATTGAAAAGTGCGACCAATTCTGCAATGGTGATCTGCTTACCGTTTCTGGAATCGTTAACTCTCTCCAAAAAGTGCTTGGTAAATTCAACCTCCATCCCGATATTCTTGAAGACGATATCGAAATATCTCTCCAATTTATCTAGATCGGCCTGTATAACCGCCGCCTCTTCGGCAAGAATGAACTTATTGAACCTCATTTATAGCTTCCTTGTTTTAGATAGAGCATTGCGCCGCTCTTTTCATCTTCGATGATGATCGGCTTCTTTGGATACGTTCTTCCGTATTCTCTGATGGCCTGTCCAATGTTACAGTCACCAACATATCTCTCATATGTGTGATATCTGCCCTTACCAAAACGTGCACGGGCAAAAACATCGCTGTTGACAACAAAGACATCCGATCTTCCAAATCTCTTCATCTTAACGGGGTCTTTATTTGCGCCCGCAATATTTCCACCAGAGACATTGTTTGCAGGGGCATCTTCCGTCAAGATCATGATATCTTCTTCTGATATCAATTGGATCGTCTCTTGAAGTCCATTTAAAATCTCATCATCAGACATCTCTAGATTGACGGACTCTCTAACCAACATCCATGACGCTGCCCATGTTGCGAGCCTTGATGATCCTCCCGGAATGGTATCGAGCATGCGCTTCAATCGTAGGACCAGCATATCGAACATTTTAAGGGATTCGTCTTGTTCGGGGGTTCTGTTCTCCCTCTTGATCAGGACCTTACCAGTCTCATCAATCACACCTAGATTATACGCCTTCCATTTGACGAATGGCTTCGTCAATCTGGTGACAAACTGATGCACCAGAAACAAATCGAGCGGAGATGTCTTAGCCAGTCCTAGGGACATTATATTTCCTTTAGTTTAGCCGATATGACATAGTTCGGGGATATAGACGATGTTAAAATAGGTTTAGATTCAATCACTTCAATATATTGAGGGAGCCTGTTAAGTAATTCCAAGAACGGTATTAACTCTGGCCAATAGTCCCTCAATTTATAGAAGAGCATGATGGTCGCTGCACTACCGAATACATTATAGGATACGATAATGTGGTTCAGGACCGTCTTTTCATTTATTATCCCGGTCCTCTTAAATCGATTGAACGATTTCTTTATGAAAGAGAACCGGGATATATCTTCTTGAAATTCTTCCATGGTCATCTTGCCACATCTGCCATAATGCTTGGCGGCAAAGATCATGAAATTGTCATCATTAAGCGTAATCATCAGAAGCTTGACAATGCCGCTCTTTTGACAACGCCATTCGCCGTGCACACATAGATGTAATTATCATCCCATGTGATGCTTCCGACCGGCATTGATGCCGTTGGAAGTGGGGTTGTTTTTCCGGTAACGACCACATTGTTTGCCGATACCGTTCTCGTGGTGGCGACGTTCGATGTGATGTTACCGAGGAAGGCATCAACCGTGATCTTCTTTGACATCGGCGTTCCGGTAGGATCATCGATGATCAATAGAAGGTCTTCCCCCGTAGGATTAGTCAATGTCGGTAGAGTAGATACTTTATATGACATTGTTACTCCTTACACGACTAGCTTTGTGATCGCCCCTGATACAGAAGGAGAGATTACAAGGGATGCAGCGGTATTCGATGACGTTGCACTCGTGAAATTGATTGCGGTTGCATTGACGTTAGCCGCCGTCTGTCCTAGGACCGTGAAGGTTCCAGTTTCAGTTGGGGTGAATGTAAATGCAAGCGTGTTGTTTGCGACACGAATATTTGAAGCATTTGCAACAACCGTTGCCGTTACAGATGGGGTTGTTGCGCCGACCTTCTCATTGGTTACGGTCAATTTAATATCGCCCGAACCAGCGTTGAATTTAACCGGATGGGTGAATACAACGTTAACTGTGATCGGGTCAGATACGTTTGCGGTAACACGGCTGAAATGAATGTCGTGAATCTTTGGTGCACCGGCCTTTGTTGCAAGTCCAGTGATGTCCACAAGAAGTTCATCGATCCTGCGGGTTCCCTTATTCAAACGTCTAACATAACCAATATCGGTCATGATGACGTTTCTCTTCTCTTGACGGTTAAGGTAAGTTGGGAACTTAACCGTTGTATTTGCTGTCCATAGTGGCATTGTTTCCTCGCTTTTCGTTATTACTACTCGACATGATGTAATTAAATGTATTTATAATTTTTCCAAGTTGGCCTAAATGACTCACTCTTGTCTGATGGCTTCTTCTCCCCATCCTTCTCTTCGTCTTCTTTATCGGGGGATGTTTCTTCAAAATGCATGTTGACGGCCTTGGTCAAATATGACTTCGCCAATTTCAGCCATCCGGCACGTCTCTCAGGGTTACGATCACCTTTGGCACGCATATACATCTGTCTGAAAATGCGTTCGGCGTCCGTTGAATCCTCTGGAACGGGAAGCTTGTCCTTTGGGATCAATTCAAGTTCAGGCTTCTTGATCTCTTCATTCACGTCTCGAACGATATCATTTAATGTCGGATCGGTGATGATCTTTTCCCTTTTACCAGACAACTCGATTTCATCTTCCTTCTCTTCCTTACTCTTTTCTTCCTTTTCCTTCTCTTCATGAAATTCCTTGGTGAAGGAGTGTTCGAATTCATGCATGAGTTGAAAAATTTGATCAAAGGAGAGATTGATTTTAAGGATATTTAAATCCTTTCCGGTCTCTAATCCGACACCATATCGATGATGCCCGTCAACGATCTTGTGATCTTTGGCGATGATCACGGGCTTATCAAGAGAACGTGGGTTGTCTTTCATCGCCGCAACCTTAGAGGGGTTCAACGCCTGCATCGGAATGAGGTTGCGTGCGGCCATCTTGGTTTTAAGGATGGCTACCCCATCCTTCTTCAATTTATCAATAAAAAGCCCCAAATGTTCGGCTGAAATTTGGGGCATCTTGTTTCTGACAATCATTTATTCCTCGTATAGCTTCCATGCATCTCTAGATAGAAATAGATCAGCATTCTCTCCATATTGTTTAATATATTTAGGGCGCACTGTATTTGCCCATTTGGAGATTTTATCGCAAGGTGGAAGATACGATTCTTCTATCGTCTGTTCTGGAAACTCTGGTATTTTATAGTTGTTTTCGTTCTCCATTCTTAACACTCCCGTTATGGATAATATCATATATCAAACGGATGTTATCTTCCGACATGGTTGTAGGACAACATCCCTTGAATGAATCGAAATCACCATCAACGGCATAGCGTCTAGAGAGTGTGCCAGAATATTTGGCAATTCCTACACCGTCTCTCTCCCCTGTGGAGATCACGCAATGTGATGAGAATTCAAATTCTTTCCCATTATATTTAGTGATCATCCGATTGAAATCATCGATCCTGTCTGCACCAACCAAGATCGTGATGTCTCGATACCCTGCCTCTGAGATCGATTTGATGACATTGATTGCAGAGAACCGAGGGATGATCGAAAAGAACACATCAGGGAAGCACTGATAGAGGACCATCATCTTTTGTGATACGGTAAGGGGGTTCTTCACCATATCATAAGCAGGGGAGACGAAACAGAAGGCATCGCCTCTCATTGCCATCATCTTTTTGATGACGTGCTCATGGCCTCTGGTAGGAGGATTAAATCTCCCTAGCGTAACGATTGCCTTCGTCATGGCGTCTTCTCCCATTTCTTGAAATTATGATATGAGAATGTCTCTCTGTTAATGATCTTCAAGACCCTGTTTGTTGAAGTCTGTTTAACGACGAAGCCCTCTGAATTTCCATATTGACTTCGATAGCCTAATATATCAGATCGCCGTCTTTCGAATGCCAGATCAGCGGCCTGTTCAAACAAGGCACATAGAAACATTCGATGTCCAGCAAAAACCGAATACGCTCGAATGATCATAGGATCAACATGCATCATGACATCGACATTTTGATCTGATGACAGCTTTTTCACCGCCTCATAAAACATATCAGGGGTGATTAATGATAGATTATTCCCACTTTTTACGATACTATTGATAATTAAAGAAAATTTATTATAATGATCTGCCGTTAATTTATGAGATGTGGAAGTGTATAAATGCCAATACGATTCCAATATGGTTCTATACTCATTCAATTTCTCAGGTTTAATGAAAGGAAAGAGATCGCATGCAAAGATGAATGCATTGTCGATTTTTCCAAGTTCTTCGAACCTCTGGTTCTGTCTTTCAGTGGAAAGCTTTAATCCAGATATACCAAAAAGTTTATCATACGTGTATATCGAATGAATATACACGACAGTCTCACTTTGCGTAAGTGGTGTTTCGTATTTTAAAAGATTTGCTGGACCGGGATCATCGGAAGACCAGCGCACAACATCCCCCTGTAGAATTTCTCCGGGATAGAGGGAATCAAAAATTCCGCTTGAAATAAAGGCATCAGCAACCCTCATCATCTTGAATTTCAGGGGCTCATTATAGATTTCTTCAATCTCATGAAAATTTATGGCATACTTTGGGGTCTTATTCATGAGAGATTTTGTCGCAAAGATCGGTGAACCATCATATCCCTTACCTAGAAAAACGCTAGGTGCACCATCAATCTTTTCATTAATGATAAGTTCAATTGGGATTCCCATGAGATGAAGCGCACTTGCCGGAAGACATGGGTGCGGGCAGATGAACGTATCCTCATAATGAATGAGATGATCGATCTTGGTTTCATATGTCGCCATTGTCAGTCTCCAAATAGATTTAATGTTGATTGGTAATCATCAAGCGTATGGGAACTGACACACTTTGTCTTCATCCTGCCCTGTAGAGCAAGATTGACACTGGCAGTCTTGAACCCATGCGTCTTGTTCATCACCGAACCAGAACGTCTTAGACGGATTTCCAACTGAATATCGCATTCCAACTTATGGATGTCAAGCCCTAAAGGATTGGCGTTCATGTAAAAGAGACCACATCTGCCGATCTGTATGTAATTACAACCCTTGGATGCATAGTGATCAATGATAAACTTTTCGTTGTTTTTTATCTTAAGATTGATCGGTATCAATAGGGATTGTTTTCTGGCATTAACCCACGACTCACGTGCTACCGTGAAAGGTATCTGTCTAATTGTGGCGTCAACTGGATTGTCATTCGATCTCAGATTGGAAAAAAGGTCCTCTATCTTCTGAGACATATCATTGGCGGTCAATTCTTGAAGAACAAGATCGATCATGGACCTGTCCATAACCCCGATCTTCTTTTCCAAGAATGAAAATGAGCCGTCATTATATAAAATGGAAGTGCCACCCATCTGTGCATTTCCATCCATTTTAATCTCTATCCATTCATCCCGTCCCTTGTAAGATATCTTAACATCTGGAACATGTGCATTAAATGCACCGGAATCGTCATCATAGAGACTAAAATTTTCGTTATTCTGTTCTATTCTCTTTAGAACCTCTCTAACTCGCCTCTCATACTCTAGACCGCCATTCAAGGCGGTTTGTTGCATTCATTCTCCTGATCACATCATTTAAAATGATCAGTCAACATTATCTCCGTAGTCGGTGGTCCAATAGACCTCCTTAAAATCATACGCAAGGATCATTCCCATACAGCCGCAACATGGCTTCGCCAGCGCCCGCACGAAGGGTCCTTTTCGAGAAACCCTCTTCATCCTTGCCACATATAGAGTGCATTTCGTCAACTGATGTGGTTCAACATCATGTAGAGCACGTCTAACCGCATCAATTTCAGCATGCATATGAATTGCGGAATAGTGTCGTGCGTATCTCTTTTGTAAAGGGTGAGACTTCATACTGTTGTATCCGGTGGATATCAACTTTCCCCTGCGCCATATTTCGGCCATGACAAAAAAACCGCACGCTCCCTCTTGGGGATGCTGAATCATGCGGTTCACCATATTCGTTAGACGGGTCTTGTGTATATTCATCCCCAAACTCTGATAACCATCGGCATATAGGCTTTCGAATCCGTAAATCTCTCTCCGGGATATCCGAAAGGCATGAGTTGGGATGCATTCTTGATCAGGCGATCATCTCTCCAACAATCCGTCCACATGTTTCCAGACAAAATATCGATATTTGGAATGACGCTTCTAGAAAACCTTATTGCGGAAATACCGGCATTCTTGGAAACATAATGTTTATTCATGGGGGTATTGTTCCCAAACAAATGAGAGTGCCAGAAATCATGATTGCCATCCGCAACGTAAACGGGGATATTTAACCTATTCGAGATATACTCGAAAACGATTGCCCTAATCCTAGGATCATAATGAATGTCGCCAACGATGAAAACGGCCTTATACAGATTAAGGCTCTTCAATTCAACCCATTTATTAAGATCAAATGTCTTTTCAAGAAGCCTTTGAATCAATTCGATTTCATCGTATGTGAGAGGGTCCATGGACGGCCTAATGTCCAGAAAATTCCACCATACCTCTAGATGAAGATCACTGATCAAAGCGAATGTCATTTCATACCTTTCATATACAAATCCCATGCACGCCTGTCTGCATCACGTTCCCATGGAAGGGAGGACCAATTGGCACCGTTGATGTAGTCATTCGTGTATGTTGTTCCGTCAAATTCGATGAACCCGGAATGAAGCACAAGCCTTCCGGATTCAATCTGTTCAACATGCACCATTTCATGCATGATTTCAAGGACCCTTGTTGAAATGTCGTTACGATAAACGATGTGATAGCTATCGGCCTTGGTGAACGTATAGGCCATGACATTCGTTAGATCACGGTCAATGCCCATTCCTATTGACCGGGAGACCTCTTCGAAAGAATGCGAAGAAACCGGATGAATGACAACACTAACATTCTCGACATCTAGCTCCTTTTTAAGCCATTCCACTATCTGCCGATCCTCTAGAAAGTCCTTCACTTTCAACGGGTTTTGCAAGAAAAAATTTCGGAGTCCATCCATTGAACCCAACCCCCCTCTTTAGCTTTCTGATCAACGAAACACAATCATCGTATTCCCCATTAAGGAGGATGTGTTCCGTCTGAATCTCTAGGACAGAGAAACCAGAACGCTTATTTCCGTCAATTTTCCACAGTGCACTCATTACGTCTTCAATCCTCTCACGTCAATCTGTTTACGACCTCTGATGAATGGTTTTCTTTCGGCATCCTTCTCACCAAAGGTTGTGGTATCCATAACAGGATCGTCCTTCTCTGGCAGGAGGGTTGCGTTCGTTTCGAAGAGCCGGAACTTTGGACGATCCATGCCCATGATGAATTTCTCCATATCGTTCTTGTCGCCATAGCGGGACTTCAACTGCTTAATGAGGACCTGATTTTGTTTGTCTAGGTCCTCCGTTCGAATGACGGCAAACATGAAATCAACCGTCATCGGAAGACCGAAAGACTCTGATGTTGAAGTCATATCGAAGTCTGATGATGAAGCACCCTGCCTATTCGTCTGTGTAGCGGACCAAACCAGAAGGTTCTCTTCAACAGCTAGACCTCTCAATTCCTCTGAAACTGCCTTCACATACTGATATGAATTCTCAGAGGATTTCATTCGAGTTGACGCCATCAGATTGATGTAGTCAACGATAAGGATTCTAGGAGCCTTTCCCTTCTTCAATCTGATCTCGTTAATCACGGCCCTGATGTGATTAACGTTGCAGCCGGTGGTTGGAAATTCCTTGACGATCAACTTGCCATTCGTTGCCGTCTTGATTGCGTTCACTCTCGATACGAAAGTCTTCTTGTTGATCCCGTTGATCTGTGTTATGGGAACATCAAGAATGTTACAGTCAACACGTGTCGCAATTTTTTCCTGTGCCATCTCTAGGGTGATGTAGAGGACATCATGTCCGGACATCATATAACCAGCGGCAAGATGACACATGATCAAGGTCTTGCCCACGTGCGTAGGGGCAAGGATCATGTTCAGGGTCTTGTATTCAGCACCGCCGCCCGTTATCTTATTGAAGGTTGCCAGATCGAAGGGAATTTTCGATACGCTGGCATTCATCCCATCCCAACGGGATTCGGCATCTTCAATATAGTCATGTCCAACGCTCGTATCGAAGCTTACGGTAAGGGCCTTTTGAACAAGTGACGGGATGCTACCACGATCCAACGTCTTTGATGAGCCCTTATAAATTTCAACAGATTCAGAGATGGCGTTAAATAGGGCCTGATCTTTGCAGAACTTTTCAGCCTCTACCGTCAACCACTTCGCATCATATCGATCAATCTTAACTCCCTTTAATTCGGTCGCAAGATCAACGAACTGTTTAACCCCGTTCTCCTTCAATGATCGGGGATTATTCATCCCTTCAATGATCAAGGCATCCCATGTTGGGGTCTTGCTGTATTTGTATTGGTAATCTTTCAGGGTATCGACAATATGTCTCTCCCCCGCAGATTCGAAATATTCAGGATTAATATGAGGAATCGCCCGAGCGTTGAACTCTGGCGATTCCATTAATCCCTTCAAAATCATTTCATTGATTTTGACAGGTGATGACATCAATCGTCTCCGTTATCCTCTAGCATGGCCTCTTCGATCATGCCGTTGATGAAGTTTTTCATGAATAAATTGATATCGTCACCATCATCATCGGCCCTTGCGCCGAAGAAGGAACATGCTACAGAGCCATCATCGTTCATGATGATGGACATGCCAAGCCCTTGGATTTGGGATGGCGCTTCGAACATGATGTAGGATTGTGAGTCGGAAGTCTCTGTTTTGAGAACCCGATAGACGATATCAGAATACTGAATATCTGAATATACCACAGGTTCACTCATTGTCAACGCCCTCTTCTGCATCATCTTCATTTTCTTCGACGGCATCATTTGATCCCAATGCATGACGCTTCTTGAACTCATCATCAACCCGATCAAGGATGTCCTTGGTCCAGTATTTTTCAGATGAACTCATGAATTGCTTCACGGGAATTTCAGTGCCATCCGGCATGGTGATCACGTTACCGTAACGTCCAGCCGATCTCTTCTTAAGGATGCCTCCCTCTACAGCGACATCTAGGAGCCCATAGTATCGATCAACACCAGTGTTGAATGAGAGTGAGAGATTGACGCTCTTGTTAGGCTTCGCAAAACGACCCTTGTTCAGTTTTGCCGTGATGATAATACCATCACGTGCGACCTTTTCATCTTTGTCAAAATCGATCTTCTTCGACAGATAGACGATGGATGATGCAGCGTATTTAAGTCCACCGCCGCCGCCCATATCTTTAACTTTGGTGTTTGCATTAGGGGTCCATGCTCCAACCACATCATATGTATGGTTGATCACGAGAAGAGGGATTCTGTGCTTCCCCAAGCGTCTCGTGACGGTCCTGAAAGCTGATCTAACGATCTTCGCCCGCAAGCCCATGTCACTAGCATCATGCCCCTTGATTGAATCTTCCATCTCCTTTGCAGAGGGGAGATTGCCTAGAGAGTCTAGAACATATAGAAAACGAACGTCCTTTCGGCTACTTTTTTCCATATTGTTAAGGAGTCCTGACACTCTATTACGCCAAGATTCAATCGTGTCAATCGGAATGATCTGTGCACGTCTACCAATGCCACGAGATTGTAGGGTCTCTCTCGTTACCGAATTTTCGGTCTCGAAATAGAGCGTAAAATTATCGTCTGACATGTCGGTAAAGGTCTTGACGGATGAAAGGGCTAGGTATGATTTACCAGTAGCTTCATCACCAGCTAGAGCGGTAACCCTGTCATCAGGATATCCACCATAGATCGAAGAAGAGATGAGACCGTTCAATGCATACGAACCTGTATCAATGAACCCCGTTGGGGACTCTTCTTCTAGTTTAATTCCAGCATCCTTAAGGAAAGATTCTAGAAACGCTTCATTGGCATCTTTAATGGCCATTGTATTTTCACTTTCTCTGAGGAATAATCACTCAGTTTGCGGGGGAATAATCACCCCTTGTTGAGATTTCATGATGTATAGAGGGGAGTAATCACCCTCTGAATAGTTTAGATCAGGTCTTCAACCGTCCATTCATCCTCAATTTTCCAGCCGACATGTTGCATCATATCTTCTAGTGGAGAGAGGAAGACATCGAAGAACTGTGTGTCATAGTCAATGAATGACTCGACATCCAATTCATGGGGAATTTCATTCAATACCGCAAAGACATTCTCTGAATTAAAGAAATTCGGCGTCAACATCTTGCAAAATTTGATCTTGTCACCGGATCGAATGAGACGATATTTACCATCCAATCCCTTCTTTTTAAGGAAGTGATTGTGTATCAGAGATGCCCTAACGGCAATCGGCGTTCCCTTAGTGTATATAGATTGTGTTGATGAATATTTATCCACATCTGACACCTTGCGTGGTGCGGCAATATCCAAAAATGACATCTTGAAGAACCTATCTTTAAATTGTTTGATATGATCCATCATTTGATCTCTCGTGCCTAGAAGGATGATTTTCATTGCCTTCTTCAACTCGGTTCTGATGAGTGCCGGGGTTGAAGATTTCACGGCTGAAATCCCCTTCATTTTGATCACAGGAGTTTGATACATAATGCCACCTTCACCGTTTCGAATGGCCATGATATAGTGCTTCTTCATGTGCCATACGGCCCTTTGAATGATCGCCTCACGCTTCATCTTCATGCGTTGGGTATAGACAGACATCATGTTCCCCAACTCCGCATAACTTTTGGCAAGATGGGGTTCGATCACCGTCTTGGAAAAATGATCCAATTTTTCGGCAATCTGAATTTCCGTATCCATGTGTGAGCAATGAAGATCAACGAACCTCTTTAGATTAACGTAGATGGAGTCCGTATCACCAGCGACAACGTAATTTCCAGTATCCTGAAATTCATCGTTCAGGGTTTCCGTCAACGTTCTCGTGATCCATTGAATGGTCAACTGTCCTGAAATGGTGATGGCTTCCGCAAGGTCAACGCTATAGAAGCGAAAACCAGCGGTTCCAAGAGCACCATATGCAGAATTGAGACAGACCTTCTTTGTTTCCTGTAGGTTCTTATATTGAATGTGTTCAACCTTCTTCGCCTTGATCAGGTCCTTTAGGGCCTTATCATCAGGGGTTTTCTTCAATTGATTATCAAGATCATTCAATTCTGCCTCTATTTTCAATTGAAGTCCCTTGAAATATTCACGTTCCTTCATGAGCCCTAGGAGAATTTTAGGGATAAGTCCCTGCTTCTCTTTAGTGAAGCGAGCGCCGTTTGCAGCGACCGTGAATGGTTCATTGGAAAAGTCCAGTCTCCCGTTAATCGCATCATTGATGTTGATATCGATCTTTCCATCAAGGATCGTCTCAGGGGAGATGTTGTATTGGATCATGAGGTTCGGATAGAGTGAATTCAAGTCATAGGACAGAACCCAATCATAAGCGCCGGGAATGGGGTCCATGACAAGTGCACCACGATATTTCTCATCTTTCCCCTCCGTTGATTTACGAAGGGGGATGATCTCACCATCACGATATGCATTTGAATATATTAGGGAATCCCACATTCTGGTTTGACGTAGAACGTCCGAAAAATTCACCTTTGCCGTATATGCGAGATTAAAGGCAAGGAAGAAAAGCTTGCGCTTTTCATCGATCTCAACCAAACGCATGACATCTTCGATGTTATATTCAATGAAAATCTGATGGTTCTTGATGTGAATGTCTTGAATCGTTCCCCATTGTGAAAAATCAAGCTTCCCCTTGTTCAACTCAACTTTAGAGATGTTATCAAGAGTATAGGATTCCTGTGTCTTACCAGAATATTTCATATAGATTTGCTGATAGTCAACGTGAGGGAGCCCATAGATTTGATGGGTTAGCTGATCTTGACCACGTTCATCCTTGAACGTCACGTCTCGCACGATCTTGAATGGGGAGATGACATTTAAAGCCTTCTCACCAATCACCCTACGGGCACGCATGACGAAATATGGAATGTCGAACTTTTCAGAATTCCATCCCGCAAGAACGTCAACGGATTTATCAACCACAATCGAAATGAAGCTCTTGATCAATGCAGCCTCATCAGTGCAACGGAAATAGGTCACTTTGCCCTTCCAACGCTCCGGGATCACAAAGTCCCCATGATGGCCAAATGCGTAATAGTGGCCATCTATATGGATCGTAAGGGCAGTGATCTCATCAGTAGGGTCAAGGACGTTGGGGAAGCCATTATTAGCGGTGGTTTCCATATCGAAGATACCAACTCGAATGTCAGGAATTTTCGTGATAGAATCCGGCCATTGATCGGAAATGAACTGAACTGGCCAGTTATCCATCCCATGAATATCGATACCATGCACCTTCTTATAGCGATTGATGAAGTTGCGGGCCTCTGTAATCGATTCAAATTCAACGGGCTTAAGCGGTGCACCTGTCATGAGGGACCGAAACTTGCTATTCTGATTATTGTCTGGTATGTATAGGGTAGGACCATATTTGATCCGGTAACACTTTGCGTTCTTATCGCCGGGGGTCTTCTCACGTGTTAGGATATAATTCCCAACACGCTCGACAGAAATATAGATTGATGACATCGTATCTCCTTAGCATGAAAAACCAGAATACCACATTAAAGGGGATTGTCAAGTCACTTTTTGCGAACCATGGACCTAAAGCTTTTGTTAAGCATCTTTCTATTTGAAATGATTTCGAAAAATGTCTTAGATTCGACACCGTTCAATTTATGGAATGCTTCGATCTCGACACCTGAATAGAGCGGTCTGTAATACAGGGTCCTCTCAGATGGGATCAAAAGAATCTGTGCAGTTGTCACCATATCCCCCTTCTTGGGGTCTCCGGTTCGAATTGGGTTCAGGAACGTATCTTTATGTGGACAATGCGACATCGCCCGCAATAGACCGAAAGGAGTGTCAACCCCGTCCATTTGTGATTCAACGGCCTCGTATCGAGAAACGGTAGACTTTCTGTTTCTCTTTTCCTCTGGCGTATCACCATCCTGATATCCTGCCTTTGGTAGAAGAATGCCGTGATTGGTTCTCACATAGGACTTATCAGGGTCAAATTTGATCACCTTATGGTAATACTGATTACGTTCAAAATTCTGATGTACTGCCTCTAGCAGATAGCATGTATCACCATCAGAGATGAATGTTGCACCATCAAGTTGTGATTCAATGAGATAGTCTACTGCCTTATCGATCTTCTTTTCCAGAAGCGCCGTTCTGATCTTCTTTCCATCAGGGGACATGAAATTTGGATCACGGTCCCCTTTCTTCTTTCCATCCTTCTCATCATCCTTGACGGCGAAGGCGGCTGATAGAATGGAGATACCGAATTCGTTAAGACCTTCCGTCCATCTTGTGGTTGTATCATCAATGTAAAGACGTTGAATGCCCAAACGATTGGATTGAACGAGTCTCACCTGTGTCGGATAGTTTCGATCACGCAATTTACCGAGACACCAGCCGGTCTTTTCAAATTTTTTGGCGACAACGACACACATGGGAATACCTCTTAAAATGGGAAAGGCACGACAAATGCCTTTCCCTTATTTAGCATATAGAGATTTAAAACGATCTTAAATGATCGTCACCTTTCCATCCAATTCACTCTTGGTCTTGACGAAAGGAATGGTCAAGATTCCATCCTTCATCGTGACCTCACCAATCTTTAGACCGGGAGCTAGCTTAAAGCGTTGAGAGAATGCACGGTTTGCGATCCCGGCATGAAGGACGTTCTTTGGGGTCCCTCCACCTAGGGTCTCGGTTGGCGTTCCAGAAACAACCAACTCCGTTCCCTGTTTCGTGATCTCGACATTGATATTCTCCTTCGAATATCCGGCAAGAGCCATGCGAACGATCACAGAATCGCCATCAGACAGAACATCGTATGGCGGGAATGATGCCTTCTTACCACTGAACAGAGAGTCAAAGCCCTCTCCTAGCAAATCTGAACCAAGGAATGGCAGATCAAATTGTGGCATACTCGTAATTCTACGTTCTACTTTCCAGTTACTCATATTTTCCTCCATTATGGCAGGGTTAATTTTTGTGGCCTCTCATGAGCACCACGGTATTTTGAGGGGGTAGTTCATCCACCCCCTCAAATCTCTTTAATTACTGTCTCCCTCTAACCACATAGGAAACTTCCATCTGTGAGGGAGAAAAGAACTTCTGGACAACCTCTAGGGCGGGTCCGACATCGATCTCACGACAGGAGAAGATGTTGATGTAAAAATCACCATTCGAATCAACGAAGTGTCCGGTGACAGATGATGTCATGATCGGCTGAAAGAGCGTATGGCCCTTCTTATCCTCTTCATCGGCAAAACACTCTGCCCATGGTTCACCATAACGCACCATACCGATTGCGTCAACGACATCCTTTGCGAACTGTTTGATGTTATCCCCTGAACGAACCTTTTCAAGGTCTCCCGCCTTAGCATCGATCATCAATTCATAGCCCCATGCCTTTGGTGGGGTTGGAATTTCAACCAATCCGTTAAGCTGCTTCTCTTCTCTCGTCATCTGTTGTTTCCCGATCCGCCGATCTTACCACGATCCGCCCTGTCATAAAGTTTAACCAAATTTGTTTCCGCAATGGTCGATAGCTTGATGTCAAGATCGGCTGATAGGTTTGCGATATACCAGAGGACATCACCTAGTTCCTTCTGGATATTCTTTTTGAATTCAGGATCGTTGAAATCGCCATCAGCATCACGAATGCGCTTCTTGATCTTTTCACAGACCTCTCCGGTCTCCCCTGCCAATCCTAGGGCAGGATAAACTACCGGGGTTGGATAGATGGCGGTCTTGCGAGCCGCTTTCTGATAACCATCCATGGTCTCTGCTATGGATTGAATGTCTCTTAAAAATTCACCGTTCAATTGGTCTTCCTTCCAATATTATACTTAGATTTCAAAATCCATCCAGAGGCTTCCTTGAATGGAACGATCTTGATCTTTGACATGGGAATAACCTCTAGTGGTAGCTTTACCACAATTTTAAGTAGTCCCCATTCTTCAAGTAGTTTTGCAATGCGGTTGCGCCGCATGCGATCTTCATCAGAGAACGTCGTTTCGTTCCCATCCAACCCGATCAATTCCTTAAAATGAACGATGTAATATCTGCCCTTTTTATGAAGAATATGACAGGTTTGTGTTAATATTCGCTTGGAACCATCATTTTTGATGACCGTTGGAATACCGATTCTAGTTAATGTCTCTTTGATCTTTAGGAATGCCTCATCATCTGATAGAGTGACCTCTAGTAGAGATGAAACATCATAGGTTTCGTTTTCCTTACTCATTTTAAACCAAAGCCTCTAATGCCAAGGTCTTGATGGTTTCAATGATCTCTCTATGTTTATCGTCTGTAATATTGGACGAAAGGAGAATATTGGAAAGGTCTAGGATCGAAACGAGATTGTCTTGCATTACGTTTGTTGTTTTTATATTCATAATACACCCTCTTTTACATCGATATACTCCACAATATCATCTACAGCATCGCTTGAAAGGGTCTTGAAATATTCTTCCGCCACCTTCCTAGAAACCGAATAGTATTTCATTATGGAGGTTATTTTTTTAGTCATATTCGGGTCTGGTTTATCCCATTTGAACCAACGCTTACCCTGTCTAACTGAATTATATAGGAAAGAATATTGAAGAGAATTTGGAAGTTCAGAGGCTACACCATTCATCTCATTGGCCAATAAGACCGTCTCATAGAAGTTCCCAAAGGCTCTATTGATGATGAATGGCATATAGCCTCTGAATCGATCTTCATCGGCAACGGAAGGGTCCTTCATGGATATGGCATTCACATATTCAAATGGACTCGCTGCCTTGTTCGAATTTTCACTCAAATTGCAACCTCGCCATCATTTCAGTTAACATAGCGGTGATGTTCAACTGTCTATCAGGCGCAAAGACGTGTTTATATTGGTAATCTGCCATGATCAGAACCATCTCAGGAATGGAATTTGGTTCAACGATCCCCTCAACTTCGATGTTGGCAAAATGCCCGATGATATCCATCATATCGATGTCAGGATTGGTGTTCACCCATTTGCGCATGCCCTTGAAGTCCTTTGCCTTCAAGAACTCGACAAGTTCACCTAGCTTGATATCGATGTCCTTAACGAGTGCCGTTGTCGCCAATTCACCATTGACAACATTGTTTTGTAGGAGACCGATCATCTTGCGCATATCAGGGAAATTCTTCGTCACGATATGGGCTAGAATTTCCTTTGTATATGAAATCCCCTCACCTGTCAATATGGTTGAAAGGGCCTTCATCATTTTTTTCATCATGGCGGGCTTGTCTTTTTTTGCCCACTCAAAATTATGGATGATCATACGAGATGAACGGATGGGTTCAATGATCTTCCCTTCATAATTTGCGGTCAAGATGAACCCGCAATTTGAAGAATACTGTTCGATGAACCCACGCAAGGCCAATTGGGTTGCGGGAGTTAGGGCATCTGCCTCATCAAAGATGACATATTTCTTCCTATCATCAAATGATGCAGCGGATGCATATTGAGAAATTTCAACTCTCAGTGTATCGATATTCCCGTGAAGGGAGCTATTCAGGATGATGTATTCCGCACCAAGTTCCGTCATCAGTGCCCGTGCAACGGTTGTCTTACCGGTTCCGGGAGATCGTGATGTCAATAGAATGTTGGGGATGTGGCCAGAATCAACGAATTGTTGAAACACCGCCATCTTTTCATCAGGAATGATGCAATCCTTCAATCTGGTAGGTCTATATTTTTCAACCCATAGATGTTCGATCACAGATCACTCCTTACGTTTTGCGATTGCATACTGAACGTCCGCACTCTTCATGAGCATCAGCCCCTTTGGAGTGATCCTGATATTATAGTCATCAGGAAGGATCATGAGATTTTCGATCTTATATTCCCATGTTCCTATAACGTTCGTATCTCCCAATTCAACGGAGAATTCGTTCGCCGCCGTCTTAATCTTGCTTGAACCTGTCGATAGGATTAATCTGCCATCAGCGCCCGTGAAACGCACCAGATCACATGAGAAAATGTTGGCGACGTTGAACGCCTTGATCATGGTTGTTTTCGGAAGATCGAAGGTAATGGTTACCTCTGATGGTGAAAACACCCTGTCAATGAATGACGGAAGCTTTTCGCCGGTCTTAGGATCAACTGATGGGAAATGGTTCTCATGCCTTGGGATCATCGTCACATCGCATGGGATGAAGGTCTGGTGGAAATTTCTATCACCTGTTACGATGATCGTCTGTCTCTTTCTGCCCTTGTCATCAGTCTGTTCCCGTTCGGTAATCTCTACCTCTTTATAGAGGGAATTGATCGAAAGGAAGTCTGACAGAGATGCTAGAGAAAAATCGAACGGGATGGTTTCCGCAATACTTGCCCGTGAAAAGACCGAACCTTGCGGAGAACATGTTTCGAGAACGGTCCCCTTTCGAAAAATCTGACCACTTGAAATTGCCGAATAGTTTTTGAGAATTTCAAGTGTCCTAGGACCAAAATTAAACGTTTCCATTCTTTACCTCATCATTAAGTCTCTTCTTTTCCTGTGCATGTAGCACGAGAATGAGATGTGCGGCCTTCATCAAATCGTCAAGATTATGGCCATTCTTCTTACCATAACGTCTCAGATATTTGATCACACCACCACGGCAGAACCCTAGGGTATCACCATCGTCAATGATGATTTCTAGGGCCTGAATATTTCCCTTGGCATAATGCTTTCCATATGTGGCGTCAATATGGTTGCCAAGATCGATTAGGGAATCATGTTCCCCGAACTTATTTTTATCCATTCGTTTCTGCCTTTAATGCATTTGGGTCAACGGTAAGGGATGCACCTATACCAGCAAGGGCACGCATATTTCCCCTGAAATGATAGGTCCCGATATGAACCAGATTGATCCATGGACACACCCATACGGCATGACCACATTCCCTTGCGGTTCTACAGAACATATAGTCTTCTGAGAGATAGCGACCTGTATCGGGACAGATCATCGTGTCGAAATAGGCCATGACCTTTCGAACACCATTGAAGTCCTTATCTCTAACATGATCCGGAACGAAAAGCAAGTCCGGTCTGTTCACTCTGATGTCATTGAAAACGGATCGATGGATCAACATCATCCCCGTTCCTGCTTCCATTACCTCTACGGGATGCAAAAGAGAAATTCTTTTTCCCTTCATATATGGAGGGAAATTGATGACGAAATCACCGACATATTGTTCAAGTTCCTTTGGATTTTTAACCAATCCAGACTTGACGGCTAGATCGATCTTCTCCCAAGAGATGTCCTTTTTACAATAGGGAGCACATATGATCTTTTTGGTTGGATCATCAATATAAATTCCGATCATGGACATGATGGATGCAGGATTGAATGAGATGTCAGAATCGATGAAGATGAGAAAATCCGCATCACTTCTCAGAAACTTATCCGCACAATAATTGCGTGCACGGGTAATGAGAGATTCGTTGAAGATCGCATCAAAATGGGTTCTCACACCATAAGAACCGAGATGTGACATCGTGCCGATGATTGATGACATATATTCACCGTAGCACATTCCCCCATACATCGGGGTAGCAATCCACACCTTATACTTTTTAAATTCTTCTACGTTTACGACAATTTCATGTGAGGGGACTTGTTCAGCCCCCTCATCAGTCTTTTTTTCTTCCATTTATTTCCTTCTTTTTAGAATCTTACGGCATCTTCAAAGCTGATCTTATCATCCTTCAAGAAAGGATTGCGGTTGGACTGTTCATCCTTATCGGTCGGTGCATGAGCCTTGAATGTATCAAGGAAGCTCTTTTTGGTCGCATCATCGAAGCGATTGCAGCACAGGAGGATGGACTGTTCCATGTTGCCCGTGATGGCATAGTTCATCACGATATGGCACAGACGGCGTGTGGAGAGGATTTCATCGATTGCACCACCGAAGTAGCTCTTGCGAATTGATTCCGCAGTGAGGGTCAATTGCTTGATATACTTCTTGTCCTTATCCGATGTCAGGTTCAGAGATTCCATCTTCTTTGCGATGATCTTCTCTTCGATCTTGATGTCCGGATAGGACTGTTCAATCGTGACAGGGAAACGTTCAAGGAACGCTTCGTTCATCACGTTCGTTGCGATGAACTTGGCGGTATCGTCACCACGGCCCTTGGTGTTTGCAGTGGCAAGCACCGTGAAACCATCGGCTGGAGCGACCATTTCACTAAGCTTCTTGATGAAGTATCCCTTGCCTTCAAGGATCGATTGGAGACACATGACACGTGCCGGATTGGCAAGGTCAACTTCGTCCAGAAGAAGAACCGCACCCTCTTCCATTGCGGTGATCACCGGACCCTTGAAGAAGACGGTAGCACCATCAACGAGTCGGAAACCGCCGATAAGGTCTTCTTCATCGGTTTCGTTGGTGAGGTTCACACGAATGAGAGGCTTGCCAAGCTTGGCGCATGCCTGTTCCACCATATAGGTCTTACCGTTGCCGGATAGGCCGGTGATATAGACCGGGAAGAACTTGCCGGAAGAAAGAACCTTCACGACATAATCATATTCACCGAACGGAATATAGAGTGAGTCTTTCTTGGGAATTACGGCCTTGACCGTATCATCAACATTCATTTCAGAGACACCCTTTCCAGTGACCATTGCCTTTGCATTCATCGAAGTCATAACAAACTCTTTTCTCTTTCGTGTGTTTTTCGATATTCAAACTTTAATCCAAAGGGGGAGTTTTGTCAACCCCCCTTTGAACTTATTTTGCGATAAGATCGATGAAAATCCGGAGGAAGCTTTCCTTTAGATTGGTTGTCTTCCGAAGAGTTTCGTTATCGATGAAGAAGGTGATGGACTGTCCACCACATTCAACAGCGTAGTTAACCTTATCGATATCCTTGTTGAGGCTCTTCACGTAACCGAAGCTTTCAGCCCAACGGCGGGTATCATTCGAAGGACGGCTATTGCCCGTAAGGAAGAACCCGATCACATTCATCTGATGAACGTCCCGGAGCATCCGATAGAGGGAAGCCGTCATATAACGACCTTCCTCTTGCGGAACAACATACCGCTTCTTTGACCGAATGTCTGTGATCACAGTTCCATTCTGATCATAATACCATCTATTGCCAGCGGTTCCACTCACGCTAACGGAACCAGATTGACCGTCCGTAATTGTGATGAAGTGAACGATATCGATCTTTTCCGCCATCCGATATTCAGAGATGTAGGAAGCCATCGCCGCCACAGACTCATCAAGCGGAGTGCCGCCAAGACCAAACCCAAGGATCGACCCTGAACCACGGCCAAATGAACCAGAAGAAATCGCTTTCTTCAAGGTATTGATCGCTGCCTTGTGTTGGCGAAGCGTCATCTTACTCGAAAGAATGTTAACCAGACGCATATTGGTATTGACAACATGCGGCTTGGTTCGAAGGTCTTCTGACTTGGGAACAACGTTCTTGGTGTTCATCTTCATACAAGGATGTGTGCTCGAAACGGCGTCACTGAACCCGATGATCTCATATTTGATCTTCGCCTTGCGGAAAAATGCCGTAAGGGTCTGAACTTGTTCGATCACGTTTCCGATGACATTCTGCATCGAACCGGAGAAGTCTACGAGAACCACAACACCATGGTTCTTACCGGTAAGTTCAGTGGTCTTTGTGAGGAAGATTTGATCATCGAACTTGTAGCGATGAATCTTACCCATATCAAGACCACCCTTACGGGAAGGATTGATGCGGCGGAACTCTCGTGCCCGCTTCTTCGTTTCAAATTCCTTGAACATGTAGTTCACTTGCGGGAGCATGGATGTAAACATTTCACTATAAACATCCCGTGATCCAGACTTCTCATAGGCCGGAACGAAGTTTGACCAAGGCACGAAAGCCGTATGATGAAGGTTCCCCATGGGATCAACATAGAGCGTTCGAGTCGGACCTGTCTTAGAACGAACCGGGGGAGGAAGAACAGACTGCTTACCAGAAGCCTGTGTGGAGACAGAATCGCCAGTATCCTTCAATTCATGCCCAACGATATTGCGACCGGTAAAGAGACCGCCAACGGAAGGAATAGAGACACCGGTATCATCCGATTTTTCCCCATCACTTCCCTCTTGACCTTCGCCATCGCCTTCACCATCGCCTTCCGTCTTTTGACCCTGAGACTTTTTGGCAAAGTCATCGATGTTCGGAACAGCACCTACTTCCGATTCCTGATCACCTTCCCCATCACCATCAGAACCATTCGATTCATCATCATCTGATTCATCGTCATTTTCAGGCTTGCCCTTCTGCTTCGAAGCATCATCCTTCTTCTGGTTCTTATCATCCTTCTTTTTAGAACCCTTCTTTTGATCCTTCTTGGGATCAGCCTCATTCGAATCCCCGTCTTCCTTGGATTCGGGCTTACCATCACCGGAGCCGCTTTCAGACTTCTGGTTTTTCTTGTCTTGCTGCTTCTGCTGCTGCTTCTGCTGATTCTTCTCTTCCATGTCCTTGATCAGGCGTTCCGCAAGATCAAAGGAATCATCCCAAGTTTCAAGCTCTTCAATTGCATTGATGAAAGGGACTTCCTTTTGTTCAAAGGGAACATTAAGGAAGAAACCCATCTTGGCGAAGAGGTTCAGACGATCCGGAAGGGAAAAACGATCCAGAGACTTCCCATTGATGCCGAAATAGTTATCAGCATTCAGAGAACGATACCCACGAGGAAAGGTGAGACGAAGACCCTGATACTTGCGGCGCATCAGCTTTTCGATACGTGCATCTTCCACAAGATGCAGGATCGCAAGTTTGGTTGGATCATTCTGATGTTTCAGTGAAAACTTATCCCAACCATGCATGGGGGTATAGAGCGCATGCCCAACCTCATGGGCAATGAGAAGATCATAGACATCTTCATCCTTGATATCCCAATTCGGGAGAGTGAGAACACGACTACGCACGTTGAATTCTGCCGCCTTTGCGGTGGCAGAAAATTCAACGGCAATGTTCTCGGCAGCAAGAATCTTCGCTAGGCGGTTCTTGGCATCAACGTTGATGGGTTTCAGTTCAATGACAGGCTTCATTACAAAGTATCCTCTTTCGTGTATTTCATGATGTGATTGTAGCCTAGTTTTATGAGACTGTCAACACCCTTTTATCAAAAAGGTGGAATGGGAGAAACATTTCTATCCCAAAATCGTATGTTCTTTTCACGATCATCCAACAGTGACAATTGTATCTCTTTTAAAAATCGAGAGTCATCGATCTGTGAAATGAAACTGGTAAAATTTTTACCATCGCACCTATTCCAGAACATTACCCCGTTAAGGTGATCGATTTGATGTTGAACAGATACCGCCGCACTTCCATAAAAATCAGATTCCTTTTCGGAAATCCCATTATATGAAGAATCGAGATTAAAATCATGATATTGATGATATCTAACTCGAATGTATTCATATCTCTGTGTGACGGCAAATTTTTCTCCACACAAAGAACATCCCTCTACACATGGCTTAGCGTCATTGCGAACAAAATCAACCACAACGGGGTCCATCATCATTATGAAATCATCCCCCGGAGAATTTCTGACGGCAATGATACGTGAAAATATGGGATGTTTTGTAAAAATTGTTCTTAATTGATTCGAAGATACCCCCATCGCATTTGGGTTCTTTTTCATGTATTGCATCACGAGATTATATTCATCATATCTATAGCTCATGATGATATATTCACTTTCAAGAATTAACCTATGAATGACGATCTGTCTGAGAAGATCGCAATCTACGGAATTGTTATACTTGATTAATTCTACGGACATCCTTTACTCCAACGTAAAAATATGAACATGAAAAATCGATGTGAATGGAATATGGATGAATTTCGGTATTTCTGATGGCAAGATCATCCAGTTTGTCCTGTGCACGTGTATCATACACGTATCTGATGGCCCTGATATGCTGCCCATCAATAAATTCTTCCGGTGATTTCATCGGGCGATGAAGGAGATGATCTGGATATTCAAAAAATCTATCCGATCCTTTGAATTTAAACTTTGCCAAATCACTTCTCCTTAACGATCCTTGAAAACCCACCATGCTTTTCGAACCGGATAACATTATCGAACTTGTCTGTCAAGACCTCTGTTTTATGAGAGATGACGAATGCTCTTGTTCCAGATAAGCTATTGAGAATCTTGAACAATTCGTCCATACCCGATCCATCAAGAGAGCCGTCAAACACTTCATCCAAGATCAGGAGGTTGCAATTGATCGAATTCTTCATTCTGGCAACCGCTCGCCATGCAAAGAGAAGGGCTAGATCGATGCGGGCCTTTTCGCCCTCTGAGAATGAGTTGTAGGTAAATTCATCCCTATGTGCAGAACGAATGACCTCTGAGAAGTTCTCATCAACGTTAAAATCCACATTGAAATCCATCATGCTCAGATAACGATTGATGGTTGTGTTCATGATCGGGATGTATTGTTTGATGATTGCAGACTTAATACCGCCATCCTTAAGGAGAAGCACGGCGATGTTATAGGTATTCATAAGGTCCTCTGATGAATTCTTCTTGATGGAAAGGGCCTTGATCTTCTTTCGACACTCTATCAAATCATCTTTACATGACTGAACGTCACCGTCTTCCTCTGATGAGATATTGGAAAGCTTTCTGGCAAGATCATGATATGACTTCTCATATCCAGCCTTGATTGCCAGATTTTTATCGATCTCATGTTGCGTCTTCATCCATTTGTCTTTCAAATCAACCAATTGATCGGAAATGAGGGTGAATTCCTCTAGACGAGTTTCGATCCTTTCCAGAGTTGACGCATAGGCGGTTTTTTTAGTGGTGCGATCTGAGATGATCTTGTTCTTGTGATCATGTTCGATGCCCTGTCTGCATAGGGAGCACTCATCATTTTCACTAAAAAATTTCAACGTCTTGTTCGTTGATTCAATTTTAGTTATAATCACGGTCCTATCTGCCCTAAGCTTCTGTATCTGTGCATTAGGGTCCCCTAGATCAGCGATCTTCTTTGAAAGGGCTTCCTTTTCGGCCATTTTTTCGGCGTTGACGATATCGATGGTTGAAATCTTCTCCTTTAATTCCTCCATAGATTCGGTGAGTCCAGCGATCTCCTTCTTCACCCCCCTAGCAAGTTTCTTTAGATGGGATTCCAATAGGGCCTGTTTGTTGTTTTCCATCGTGATCTTATCGTCAATCTCACGGATGAACGTGCGAAGATCATCCATCTTGGATTTCAAAAGACCATTCATCTTTGTGAAGACGTTGATATCCAATAGGTCTTCAATGATCTCCCGGCGATGTGCAGCGGGCAGATTCATGAAGGAGGTATAGTTACCAGCCCCAAGGACAACGACCTGTGTGAAGCTCTTGTATGACATTTTAATGATGTTCTTTTCAAGGAATTCCTGATGATCCTTGACCGTAGACGCATGCGCAAGAGATACCCCGTTGACTATGATCTCGAATATGACGGGCTTCAACCCACGTCTGATGAGATAGGTCTTTCCGCCCGTCTCAAATTCAAGTTCAACGATTGCACCTTTCTTGTTCTTTGAATTGACAAGATTTGGTTTGTTGATGTTTCGAAAGGGCTTTCCGTATAGAGCGAACGTGATGGCCTCATAGAATGTTGACTTACCAGCGCCATTCTCTCCAATGATCAGCGTCCGTTCACTGAAATCAAGATCAACCGAATTCCATACGTCGCCTGTGGAGAGAAAATTCTTCCAACGAACGGTCTTAAATTTAATCATCGAAATCCCTTATTCTTTGATCTTCTTGATCTCATAATCGGCTGGAAGGGGCATTCCATTTAATTCATAGAGTGCATTCATGTAATCGTATCGATCTTTGGGGATGCACCCCTTAAGCGATATCAAATGACCTACTGCACTTGCATAGTATGTCTGCCTTCCGTTGATCTCCTGAACCTTATAATAGTAATCGCATTCCGATTGAGCCAATCCAACGAGACGGACTATGGTGGAATCATACAGGATACAGACATCCCCTAATTTATGGAAATTTTCATTAACGAACTGTTCGAATGTCATGCGATCTCCATATCCATGGCCTCTTTATACAGGTTGCCGACCAATTTACGCAAATCTTCACGGACCATATTATCAATATTCGGTATCGTGTTGATATAACTATCTAAAATCATTTCTGTTGATTGGGCACCATCGATCTCTACAGAGTCTCCGGATATCGTCATCAACTTTTCATCATAAGTTGATAGATTAAAGATGCCGACCGAATCCAGAATGTCTCTGAATCGATCATATGTGTATGCGTCATTTTTGTTACGAATGATCACCTTAACATATTTCCCTGAAAGATGCAATAGGCTTTCTTTCGTTGGCAGATTAAAACCATCGATGTCATCATAGATGATCTTGGTGAACATCGACTCCGGATTTTCGATGAATTCCAGCGTCAACGTCTCCGTATCGAGAATATGGAACCCCCTCCTATCACCATAATCAGCCCATGTTGTCTGGACGGGAGAACCAACGTAATGAATTCTCTCCTTCGATGATCGATGGTGATAATGTCCAGATAACACAAGATCGAAGCGATGCAGGGAAACGGGGTCCATACCGTGTTCCATGATGTTACCACGTTGGGTTTCAAATCCCGATAGCTCAAAATGTCCACACACGATAGAGTCGTGAGGGGCATCATTAAGAACCCGCATGCTTTCCTCTTCGTTACCGGCATTGATCCATGGAACGAATAGGAAATTTTTTCCATACATCGTCAACTGTTGCGGACGGCTGTATATACGATGCCATTTCTGATTAAGGAGAAGCGTATCGTAACAGTTTACATCCGATGTTGTCTTATAGTATGTATCATGGTTTCCGATCATGACATCATGAATGATGCCCCTCTTCGATATCTCATCAAAGAAGCATTCATGCGAAACCTTAAGTGTATTGTAATTGACGAACTTCCGGCGATCAAACGTGTCCCCAAGATTGATGATGTGTTTAATTCCAAGTTCATCAATCTTGGGGAAAAAGACGTTCTTCATGAAGCTCTTGATATCATCAAGAAAAACAACAGAATCAGCCCTACTCCCGAAATGAATATCAGAAATAATGGCTATCTTCATCAGGTGTTCTTTCTCGTGAAAGTCACCTCACGGTCAAATTTCTCTAGATGTTCATTTAGTATATCCCTTAGATCAGAGACATTGTTCCTTGCCGCCTGTCTAGTCGAAAGATGATTGTTTCGATCCAACATCATCTTTAGCCAATTTTCAACCATTGGCGGGATTGGTAGATTTTCATTCTTCATTTTTTTCCAACCTTCTTTTTCTTCTGGTTAGCCTTTTCAAATGAGTCAATGAACGTATCACGAGCCTCATTCGTCTTACTGGAATATGCCGAGGAATCGCTATCGGTCGAATCATAATACTCTGAATCATGTCCAACGATACCAGACATTCCTGACATATCGATTGCCTTATATTTAAGATACAAAGCCTTTCGCTCTTTCTTGATCGTCCTCAAAAAGGAATAGTAGATGATCGTTGAAAAATAGGCAAATGGGTTTGTTTTATCAGGATCATAGTTGTCGATGTAGCGAATACAATTCTCAACAGCATCATAGATCATATCTGTGATGAACGGATATTGAGCGAAGCTCCTTTGAGTTGCATAGTTTTGTGCGATCAACATGATGTCACGTCCTACACTCTCAGGAACTCTAGGAGGGGGCTTTCCTTGCTCCTTCGCCTCATTTTTCGCCTGTTTCCATGCCTTCAACGTCTTGTAAAGAGCATCATTATCAACGTAATGTTCCGTCTCTTTGCGTGGTCTCCCTCGCTTTACCGGAACGGTATTCTTTGTTGTCATTATTGCTTCGTTCCCGTTGTTGGATATGCCTTTAGGAATTCCATGGCCTCTTCTTCTGAAAGGGCGTCATTCGAACCCTCTTCAACCAACAAACCAGATTCTTCAACATTTGAAGTCTTTTCAATGCTATTCCTGTAGAGAGAAAGCTTATTTTCCGGAATGTTGAAGCTTGAAATGATGGTGTTACCGTTCAGCTTGACCATCTCATCAGGGGCAAGGGTCGGAATCCATGGAACGATGTAGGTCTTATACGAAAGACCATCGCTGATGGATGCGAGGGTCATGACTCCCTTTACATACATTGATCCATCAGTGATTGTGGATTGGACTTCTGCAATGAGTTTTTCACCGGAAGACAACGCAATGATTTTTACGGTTGACATATTTACCTCATATCTTTATGGTGGTTGAATTCCAATCGAACCCCTCACGATCATAGATGGAGAGTCTTTGGGTTAGATGGAGATAGGTATGGTTCTTGTTTACACCGCACATCAAATCATCGCCAATGTCAATGGCCCTAGCGATGATTTTTCCATCAGCGACCCTTAAAATTCTACCGATGGATTGTAGCAATGTGATCTTTGCCTTCAATGGATGTGCGAAGATCAGGTTATCGATCCTTGGAATATTGATCCCAACCTTGAAGGTCCCGTAGGTTGCGACGATGATGTGTTCACCATCGCCAGACTCCATACTCTCCCTCACGAATTCCCGATCATCAACATCGATCTTTCCATGAACAAGATGAACGGTCTTGTTGGTTAAAGGTTTGATCAGGTCTCTCAGAGGGATTGCATGATCATCACGGCGTAGACAGAGGATCAAAGTGTTGCCCGGTAGAGCCGTGGCGAGCTTTGCGATCTTGGCGTTTCTCTTATCGGATGTGATGAGGTATTCAATCTCATCAGCATATGACATCTTGTTCTTGATCTTGTTCGCCAGACGATATTCCCGAACGTCCTCTTTCAAATGTTCAAATAAAACGACGTTTATTTTTAGTTTGGTAGCATAACCCCTATCCATCAACTGTCTTGCCGTTTGTAGGGTGGTCCTAGGCCCAAATAGACCCTCTATAACAAGCTTGTGCACCTTCTCATCAGACAGGGTTCCGGTGGTTCCGATCTTACATTTAATGTTTCCGGTCTTTTCCATGATCTTCATGAGTGCCGTTGCCTGAAAGGTGTGCGCTTCATCACCGATCATGACATCGAATTGATCGAACCATGATTTATCCATGTCCTGTAGAGACTGCCAAGTTGATACAACGATATTTTCGTTGATCTCTTTGGTGAGCCCTCCCATGATCATCTGTGGCACGACTCTACCCTTCGAATAATTCGAAAAGTCCTTGGTCAACTGTTTAACGAGTTGGATCGTTGGAACGATGATCAATGTAGGTTGATCGAAACGCATGGCCAAAAGATACATCATCAGGCTCTTTCCAGATGACGTTGCCGAGATGAGCATGCATCGTCTCTCATTCCAGCCGACCATCAGTCCCTTGATCTGATAGTCCCTCGGTTCAATGCCCTGTGGAAGGTCCAATCCCCTAGCAAACTCTTCCGCCGCCTCTTGCGTCATCTCTTCATGATCGTAGAGTGGAAAATTCGAACTGAACTCCCATTCGTAACCACGCTCTTTACAGAACTCATCAAACCTGTTAAGGAGACCAATATACAGGGTCTTGTCCCGGATGTAGTAGAGGCGCATGTCTCCGTTCCAGATACCGGCCTTGTATTTTGGATGATGTTGATAGTTGACGGCCTTATATGTGAAATGCTCATACAGGTCCATCTCCATATCATAATCACCGGTAACCTTTATTCTGACCTCATCTAGGTAGGAGACGGTAAATTTACCCATATCAATATCCTTCAAACTTTCTGTATTCCAGCGCCGTCTTCAATGCAGATGGGCGAAATTCCAATTCCTTCTTCACACCATTCATGAAATCGAGACATTCATGAAATCCGGCCAATTTCAGATTTCTCTTGACCATCAATTCATCCGAGTTGACCTTACTCGTGATTTTTTCCTTGGCATGGTATTTCTGTGGATTTGGTCCTCGATTTAGTGAAACCAATTCCTCTGGCATATCGTTCAACATGCCGGTATAATAGTCCTCTAGTTTGGAGCGTAGGTTCTCTATCTCCAATTCCATGACCCTGATGTTTTTCTTCATTCTGGCAATTCTACCGGACCACTTGGAGATCATCCTAGGGTGTCGGTTCATGAGATAATCCTGTGCATCAGCATTGTTCAGGATTCGGGAGTCTTCATCCCATTCTTCAATAAGGTCTTCAAGCTTCATCATATCCTCCAAATTTCACCCATCATACACTTTTTTAAAAAAATGTCAAGGACCCTATTGACAGCCCCTTGACAAGGTGGTATATCTGGTGACTGTAGGGAATGATATACCAATGAATCAGATTCAGATTCTATTAAGTATCAGATAATCTTATTGAATCTGAAATTCGAACAAGAGAACGTAACATCACATTCGATGTTGACTGAATTATCGGTCTCCTGATTCAATGCCATTGATCCTAGATCGATTGGAAAGATGTCCTCTAGAACAATCTCATAGTTGTTCTTATAGGCATTGGTTGTCGTGATCAGTGATCCTTGGGAATAGATGTTATATTCCGTATCCCTCATACCTCTACCAATCCTAGGGTCTGTTATGAGCTTCTTATGATCGTTTGAGGATGGATCACCGACGATACCACGCATCCATGATAGAAGTTCCTGATAATTTTCCATATTCTCATCAACCTTGAACGTGAGTGATGCCGTTCCATAGGTGATCTTTGATCCAGCGATCATATGTGGTCTTGGTGCACCTGTCATGATGGGAAGTGCATCGATTGTCACATTTGGTAGAGAGATGTTTTTGCAGAGAAATGATGCCTTTGGGATTCGTTGGATACGAAGGTTCCATGCCCCCTCATTAAGGAGGTTCATGGGGGAGTTTCTTGAATCTGTGGACACTATAAAATCTGACAATTTTTTCTCCATTTTCTCTATTTAGGTGTTGACATCCATTCAAATTCAGATAGTGGATATGGTATCAGTTAAGGAGATATGACATGTCGAAAAAGAAGACCGTCGCCTTTAAAACCGTGAGCTATGAGCTTGGTCAGCTTCCACGATACGGTTCTCTTGCCGATATTGTTAAATTCACGGAAGAGATGCGTGCGTTTGATGGTGAGAAAATTGTTGATATGGTGGCGTATGAAAATCTCAAGCGTCGTTTGGGGCTTCCGACTAAATTTGTGCGGACGGAATATGATTATCCTGATGTTGCTGAACAATGCACGTTCACCGTCACTTCTGAGATGATCAATAGGGGAATTATTGATCAGATTCCCCATCGATATGATGATGGGGAATACACTGCTTTCATCATCTATCGTCCTCAATTTCAATTCGAGATTGATATTGATCTTGAACGCAAACGGGAACTTGAAGAAGCGCAACGCAAACAATTTGAAGAATTGAAGAAAAAATTTGAAGGAAAGTGATTTTTCCTTCAAAAACCTCTTGACTGTCATTTGAAGACCGAATATAAAGATGATGTCAGCTAAGGAGATATGACATGCCGATCATCGATATGAATACCAAAGAAGAGACCTTTGCGGGATACGTTCTTCAATCGGGTCTCTATCGTTATGTTGGGGATGGGGATGGTTATCACTATGCCCTGATCTGGAATGAAGAGACTCAGAAGCCCGATACCGTTATCACTGACGGTCAAGCCCGTCATGCTATCGTTGATGCGACCGATGAAGTGAAGCAGAAGTATGAAGCCCATCAGCTTCGATTGAAGAAGGAAGCTGCATACAAGTTGAAGAAGATGCGGGTTGAAGACAAGCTTCGGGACCGGAAGCGTTGGATTGCCGCCTGTGAATATATCGGTCTCCCCTATTCGGTCGTGAAAAAGAAGTTGAAGGGGAACAATGATATCCTTCGACTCCTCGAAACGAAAGTTCGTTCGGATTTCAAGAAGTCCTTGAAGGAGCGGGTTATCACGTGGTTGCATGATCCCGCTCCCAAATATTCTTTCCCCCTCTCGCAAAAGCAGCTTTCCTACCTTGTTCCTCAGAACTACTATCACAAGTGGTGATAGTTAACTTAACAGAGAATTTAGGGCCGTATTAATAGATGTTCCTAAAAGGATATTTCCTGCGGCCCTGATATGAACCCTATCGGATTGATATATCGATGTGTTCAAAGTTACGGATGGATTTCTGCAATCGAATTCAGGAATAGTTCTGGTATCAACAACAATGTCTATCCCTAATGATGCTCGATTAGCGATAGTATAATCTGCGATTTCATTAAATTTAGGATTGAGTGTTCCTGTCGAATCCCTTGCTATAGGGGTAACAAATACTATTTTTGCATTTGGGTATAATGATTTATATGAATTAATGAATGGAATGAGACAGCCTGTAATATAATTTATATTTCCGGCGTAAGTTGCACCCGGAGTTCCAAGTGGAACGGCTGAAAGTCCGGGATTACCGTTATCATCTCCATATGCGACATCATTCGTTCCGCAAAAAATTACACATACAAGTTGTTGCGTAGGATGAAGGGATAGAGAATTCATGTGTGCAATATTGTTGATCCATGGAGAACCTAACGTATATGTAAACCCGGATTGATTTGCAATTCGCCAGCTATCCACTCCATAATTATAAACAATCCTTGATATAGGATGTGTCCATTGGCATGTATGTCCTCTATCAGGACAATACTGTATTGGATTTAAAATAAAGGAATTTCTCGTGTTAACGCTTTGAGCTACAGGTTGTGCCCATAGCTTATTGGTTAAAATTGTTAATTCTGCATGTGTTCCAGAACCAACGCCTGAATTTGTAATACTGTCTCCTACCATCATTACAATTTGTTTATGGAGACCGGGGTTCCATAATGGAGGGATTTCAGATGTATTTGTCAGTGTTCCGGGAGAATTAGGATCATTTCTAAGTTCAGATAAAAAATTAACACCACTTGAAACTAAATTAGAATACACTAAATCTGGAATTTCGATATGTCTTTCTGATGTGTTAAAACTTCTAATTGTTCCATATTGGGTTGTTCCTCTTTTTAATCCTATAACATCTGTGATCCTTTTATGTAATGATCCATGATCAACGATCCCAACAGAAGATAATGTTGAAACGGTTGCAGTCTGTGCACCATATGCTGATGAAGGTCTGATGAATTGGCTCATTAATTTAATCCATTCAAATAGGTAAAAATTTGCTGTCTTCTTGTCGAATTTGGAACGTCAGCTAATACTATCATTCCCCTCATCTCCCCATATAATGGAGAATTATTAGATTGGTTCTCTAATACCCTGACAACTACAGAATCAGATGTGTTAAAAATCCATGGGGTAGATTCTGCCGGTGTCCATAATTCATTTCGAGATGATGTTGTTGAATTGTGAAAAAGATCAATTGAAGCCTGTGCTCCTGATAGATCAATTTCAATTCCAACCGTTGCAAATACATCGTTCGCTAATTGCGGTCCTAGGGTGGTTGATGTGTTTCTAACCACACCATCTCTTACGGAAACGGAAGAATATAATCTACGTCCAGTTGTTCCCCCAGTCAAATATATTGCAAATCTTTCGACACCTGAACCAGAACCGGGGGGAGTTGAGGTCGTAGCCGCTTCTGATATTGCAACAACCGTTCTTTTTGCAGAGCCAATATATAGATCAGAACGAAGTCTAACTCTTGCCCAAACGGAAATCTTATTATATCCGTTGATCCATCCTAATGCACCGGGTTGAGGAATTAACCCCACACCTATACCGTTATTTGTTGGTCCTCCCGATGCACCAACAATTGGTTGAAGAGATTTATCTGGTTGGTATAACGAAAACCCATTACCAGAAAGGTCTTCCATTGCGGATACTGTATTATATCCGATATTATCAGTATATGAAAATTGAGAGCTATCAAACCATGCGACCAAATTCTGAGAGCCAAAAGATGGAATTGGTAAAGAAATACTAGGATTAGAAATAATAGAAGGAGCTACATTTCCTAAAACTAGTGATCTTCTTGCATTAATCAAAATTGGCATCAGTCTCTATAAACCTCTAGACTCACTGTAAAGGTTTCTTGTGCTGTAGGAGTATATGTTCCTACCGCTTCTAGTAAACCAAAAACATTGGTAGAATTTGTAGTTGAGAGATCAAAATTTATGGCCGATCCAACAATAGGAACTCCGTTTCCAGCCGCCCCATCGGTAAATGCACGATCAACATTAATTAATATAGCACCGATATAATCATTGGCATTACTAGTTAACCATACTCCATTATCACCGTTTGAAATAGTAACTGGTGCAACTCTATAGAGATGAATTCTAAAAGAAGCGTTTGATGTAACCGTTGATGTTTTTCTAATTCTAGCTCTAACGATTGAACCGGAACCACCATTTGCCTTTGCAATAGAAAAAATCATAGGTGTAACAGAAGTGTTGGTTGTGCTGTTTGCTACAAGATCACCAACCGCATATATCGTGGTATCATTTGGTCTCGTAAACGAGGCAGATACTAATCTTGTGCTACCACCAACAATGAAGGAGCCATCGGCTCCTAATGTTAATGCATTGACACGATTCGTGTCTACAGGATCAAATCCATAAAGAACGCCCGCTTCGCTTATTCCAGAGGGAGTTTTTGTCTTTCTTGCTGTCATTTTATCATCCTTATGTTATGGAGACGTATTAAAGCGATTGTCGCCATATGTTATATGTTTTATTTAGCATAAAGAGAAAATAAAAAAGGGGGGATTTCTCCCCCCTAGTCTTTTGTCTTGGCTTGTTGCCACCAAGTTATAGAATGTTCGAAATCGTGAAGATTCTGTAATACTTGTTCTTCTTGTTCGCTGCAACGATACCATCGGCGTCATTCGTAGCGAATGGGTTAGCAACGAGACCATAGCGGGTCTTGAAGCCAATCTTTGGCTGGAAGGACTGAGGATCGGTTGCACGGAACATCTGTAGTGGAACGTATGGGCAGTAGAATAGTCCTGCATCATAAGGATTTGCGCCCTTATAACCAATCGTTGCATACTGGAGTCCAGTTGAAGAAGAGAAGTAAGGATCGATGTAAACCTTATACTTTCCGTTAAGGATACCAACGAAGGTATTTCCGGTGTCATCGATGTCTAGGTTGTTGTTTAGAGCCGGTGTATAGTCGAGAACGCCTGCCATCTGTAGTGCGGATGCAACATCAGAAGAACATACGATCACGTTACCTCTGCCACGGCGGGTGTCTTTTGCAATCGCATTGGCTTCACGTTCGATCTGGAACATGAGACCCTTGAACTTTTCAACAGACCAGCGCCCGTTAGCGTCTACGTCAAGGTCGAAGGTTCCAGCGTTTGCAACGTTTTCCTGTGCACCGATGGTTGCGGTTGCGTTGATCTTACGAACGATCTCACGGTTGGTTTCGAACGCAATTTCAGTTGAAAGAATGTTTGAAAGTTCGGTTTCTGCATCAAGACCGTGAACCATCTTCAAGTCCTGTGCAAGTTCTACGGTATATTCTGCCTTTAGAGCACGTGAACCAGCGGTAACCGAAATCTTCTCGATTGAGAATGACATTTCAGGGAAAGAGTTACCAGCAGCGTCACCAAGAGCTTCGGCAGCGGCAGTTGTCATTGCACCACCAGTGGTGTATGGGTTTTCTCTAGGAGAAGCACCAGCATGAGTAGCCTGTCCAGCATACGCACCAGAGGTAGAACCAGCGGCGTTAGTTCCAGAGAAGGTCGTGTTAGCTTCGTTGAAGAGAGCTTCCGGACCAGTCTGACCACCGTAGCGAGCACGTAGAGCGAAGATCAAGGATGTTGGACCATTCATGGCCTGAACACCAGCAAGATCGAATGCCTGTAGGTTAGGAGCGGAACGGCGAAGGAGAGAAATCAAAACAGGATCAACATACTTGATCTGTCCATCACCGAAATTGTTTGTTGGAGCCGCTTCTGAAAGCACAGACTGTTCAGAACCATTGGAAGCAGCTTCCTTTAGTTCTCTCTGTGTATTCTCTAGAAGCTGAGCGGTTACGAAACGACGATGACGATCCTTGATCGGTGCAAAGGCATCGTTATCGAGAACCTTTCCCCACTTTTCCGTCAACATCTTAACCTTTGATTCACCGGACATTTTATTTCCTCTTGTTTTTGTTATTGTATGATATTATATAGTATTAATTAGTTTTTGAGGCTAAGTCTGCTTAGGTGCTGAGATAGATAATCCATCTCATCTACCGGAGCGGTCTTCTTTTCTTCTACAACCAATTTAAGTTCTGTCGTATCTTCGTTGATGCTCTTGCTCTTATCCTTAAAGAAAGTCTCTTTAATTGTAGCAAGCTTCTCAGAGTAGGTAGCTACGTCTGTGAATTCTACGTTTTCAGCAAGCGTTCTGAACTTCTCTGCATCAAGTGCAGTCATTCCATCCGCCGCTTCGTTGATCATGTCCTTGCGATAAAGAAGATCGATCTGATCATTCTTTTCGGAAAGGGTCTTCATCGTTGACTCTAGGAGTTCTGATAGTTCAGCCTTCTCTCTCAGAGTGGTTTCTAGCATATCTTCCTTGCCTTCTGGCACGGTAATGTAGTTGGATTCGAATAGACCCTTAAGACCTGTTAGGAACCCTTCGGCTAGATCAGCACGGATGGTTGAACGGATTGCAACTTCATTTTCTGAATACCACTGTTCAGTGATTGCATCCATGTAGTTGTCAATGCGGGTATAAAGGGTGTCGAGATGTTCAGCATACGTATTTTCAATCTTCTTGGTTTCTTCTGCTACTAGGGCAGGAACCTTTTCTGCCACGATCTCTGCCACCTTGGCACCAACCGTCGCTTCGAAGATCGTCTTCGTCTTCGTCTTGAAATCTTCCGTTAGATCAACGCCATCGAAAAGCGCATTGATTTCTTCTGACATGTCGATTGAAGCTACAGTTTCAACCGATTCTGTCACATCTTCCTTGGTGGACATTTCTGTTTCCTCTTTAGTTGTTGCGGAATCGGCTTCCTTTTCAACCTCATCTAGAATATCTTCCATACCTTCTAGATTCTTAGCTTCATTCTTCTTAGCCATATGATGTATCCTTATAAGTTGTTTTATGAATATATTTAGATTTTTGGATTCTTTGCCAGATTATTCAAATAACCTTCAAAAATTCCAATGAGTTTCTTTTCCGTTGATTCCCCGGTCTTCTTGGCGAGGGTTTTCTTTGCATTGTCTGCAAATTTAGGAACCCATGTTCCCCCTGCATAAACCCACTCTGCCTCTTCAACCAATGCGGTTACGAGTGCATCAGGGGCGGATGGATCGGCAACAATATCGGCAGCGGTCGCAAGATAGAAATTACGTTCAACGATATTGACGCCATCCTTCTTTTTTGTCGTTCCAAGACCACGTGAAGAAACCCCTAGCGTGATACCTTCATCGATCAATCTCTTTGCTGTCTCTCCCATGGGAGTTGAAAGAATTTTTGCCTTACCGATGAAATTATCCCCTTGACGATCAAGGGAGATGATCTTATGTGATACTCTGTCGAGATTAATCGTAGGTCCTGCGGGATGGCCAAGTTCGCCCATGGCTCTACCGGTTCGAACGTATTGTTCGTTGTATCTATTAACTTCACGTTCCAGAATTTCAGTAGGATACAAACGGCCATTTCTGTTAGGAATGTTCGCCTGCATAAAGATTCCGGTGATGTAATAATCCTTGCCGCCCGATGTCTCTACGGTCTCTGTTAGAACTTCAACGGATTCATTGATCTCGCAAAGGAGTTTCATTAAATCATTAGCCCTTCTTTACTTCACCGAATAGACGTGATGCTTCCACCATCTTCATCTGTTCGATCTTGATTTCCTTCTTGATCGCAAGGGCTTCCGATACCGCATTTTTAAAGCCTACGGGGTCCTTGTTCGTCAAAGCGTCCATGATCTTCTCTTTAAGTGTCTTCGTCATTCTGTATGTTTCCTCTAGGTTCAGGGGTTTCGAAATTCAGAATATCCGAACCATCACCCGGTTGACCAACTTGATTATTTATTAAATCATTCTGCTTCTCGGTTGCGATCTGTTTATCCATCTCTTCGATGTCCTTATCAGATTGCTGTAGAACATGGCGTCTTACCCATTCTCTCGAATAATAAACACCAACATGCTCCTTCAACGTATCGAGAAGTTGAACACGTTGCGTTAGAATTTCATTATCCTTTAATTCCGCAAAGAAGTTATCGGCACTGTAAACGTAGGTGATATCGTTTTCGATTTCTTCCCAATCCTCTTTAGAGAGAATACCCTTTAGGATAAGCTGAGTCATAAGGAGGCTATCGAAGAGACCTGAGAACTTGTTACGAAGCTTTCCGATGAATTTTGAGAACATCACTTCATCTCTGGTGATCTCAGAAGATCGGCCTAGATTGAAGGTGGAGTCTGATTTGATCCGTGAAATTGGAACAGAAAGAGCCTCATATAATTTTTCCTTAAAATAGTTCACGTCTGATACATCAGAGAGGGTTCCATCACCCTGTAGGGTGTCAACTTCCGTTGTTCTTCCACCCTCACGTCTGGCGAACCAATAGTCCTCCAACATCGTCATAAACTGTTTATCGTTCCTGATCTCACCAGTATTGGCGTCATAGACGGTCTTCTGTCTGTGGCGTCTCATGGTTTCCATCAGATATTGTTCGGCCTTTTGCTTTGGAAGAGACCCTACATCGATATAGAACACCCTGCGCATGGGAGCACGTGTGAAGCGTGCTAGAACCACTGAATCTTCCATCGTTCTCAATTGATTGTATGTCTTGATGGCCTTATGGATATATGAGACCATGAAACGGTTAGTCGGGTCCATCACACCAGAATGCGTATGCGAAATACAGTCCGGAGCGATCATGATCGTCCCGGTTAAAGATACATCATTTGACGCACTGTCCAGAATGCCACGTTCGTTATAGATGTAGTATTCTCTATACCCTGTCACAATGCTTCCAAGAGGGGTCGTTGGGCTCTTCTCTCTGATCTCTTCCCTGATCTTCCTGATCTTACGGGGATCGATGTAGCGAGCCTCCCTGATGCCCTTGCGAGGGTTCTTGGAATCGATGATCATATGATAGTAAAGTCTTCCGTCAATATACCATTTACGGAAAATCTCGTGACCATCTTTTTTGAAATTTAACATCCGAACGATGTTATCGAATTCGTCAATGATCTTATCCTTGATTTTGTCAGGGATATTGACATATTCCAGATTGATGGAAACGGGAGAGATATTTCCATCATGAACGATTGCTTCATTGACGATATTGTTGATGGCCATCTCAAATTCGGGAGTCATGGCGATCTCACGATACTTGGTTACAAGTTCGTTTTCAGAACGCATAGAGCCGTCAAAATCCATTGACGTTGTATATGCGCCGCCATAGTATGATCCATCACCAACGACAACAGCGCCGTCTGTGTTATCAGGAACCGTGAAACTTTTTAAGGTTTCTTTGTCCTTGGTGACCTTTCCGAATTGCCAGCCGAATATGTTAATTGCCATATCGAAATCCCCTAAAATACGCTAGAAGGATTAGATTCCCCCGGCAAGTCCGGTTACGCCCTGATTCACATAGAAATAATCATATGCAAAGGTTACCTGAAACGTCTGGATTCCTTCGTCTTCCCAATTCAATTCGATCTCGCCAACAGAGGTTGGGAATAGGCCAACGAATGTGTAAACTCTCAGAATTTCACCTGTCTTAGAGAACTGTGTCACTTGTGCATCGGACTTATATTCTGATGGCGAAGATGATCCAAAGCGCATGAGGTTGCCCTGTGGTGAATTGATGTCGTTTGCCCACTGTTCAAGAGCATTGCGCACCAAGAAATCTTCATCGTTGAATACAGTCACGTTCCAGTCTTCATATGTTCTCTTACCATTCAACTTGATCTCTCTTCCCATGTAAGGAACTGGAATAGATTCCGTGTTGACTGGTGGAATAGATGCAGCGGATACCATGAAAGGAACGATAGAGTCTGCAACACCATTGGCAGGATTCGTGATCGTTACTTCGAACTTTGACTTTCTTGCGCCACCATACTTAAGTGACCCTTTGAATCTGTTGATGTCGAATGACATTCGTTACTCCCTTTTAGAGTTTAAAATTATATTTAGGATAATCCTAGTTCTTTATTTATGGGGGGTTCGATTTCCGTCCCGTCATCACAAATGATCTTTGGAAGAGGCGGCGGGGGAGGGGGAGGTTGGATGTCGTAAACCTTCTCCCAATATCCAATCGCTTTATATGCCAGACATTGTGAACATGCGCCGCATGGAAACACGTTCGTTTCATGATAGTCCGGAGTTGGGAGGGTGAAATTATATCCCTCCTGAATAGGATCGATTGAAAATGGATTGGTGCATCCCCATACGAGTTTAACCAACCCTTCCGGAAGATCATCAAATGTCTCCTTCTTCGTCTTCCAACGATATGGCGAAGGCATTTTGTATTTTAAGAACGGTTCTCCACAAATCTCTTCAAAGGCATGGTATGCGCCGTCCCAAGAGACGGTAGGGGATGAATCGTCATCGATGCATCGTCCCGTAATGATGCCGGTCGTTTCCGGATGTTCGAGAACCGTAAGGGCAGCACCTTCTAGGAGACGATAGGCATAAAGCCTCATCATTTTCTTATGGTCTTCCGGAACATCTTCAAAATGAAAATGAACGGTCTTTTCCTTTAAATTAGGATAACCATTGTTACGAATCCATTCAACCATATCCATATGGTATTGATGATTGAGAAGATCATCAGCGGAACGAATTCCTGCTTTATCTGTAGTGATATTCAAGGCCATGACATCATGGCCTTCTTGTAGCATTTTCCATAATGCGGCTGTAGAGTCGGCACCCGCCGAATGAATGACTATGATCATGTTTGATTAAACCATAAAACGTAAGTTCCAGCAAGATTAGGCTGTGGTCCGCTATACACACCCTGATATGTTCCGGCACCACCTAGACCTATATATCGTTGCCAGAAGCTTCCGTTCCAAGCAAATTGTGATTTGGTAAAAGTTCCAGCGGGTCCAGTTACATAGTTGAAAGAGGACCATGCGGCATCGTTATTTATACCGATATATCCTAACTGATATTGCCAATAATCTCCACTGTTTCCAATTCCCGATTCACCGCCGCCACTAGGAGGAACATAACTTGACTGTGCCGGTAGCCAATGTAATGTCGTATTTCCTCTATCAGGAATACCAACAACACCCGAACCGGGAAGCGCTCCTACATTAAAGTTGAACGTCTTGATCCAAGATCGGCCATAAAATTCACCTATATTACATGCTGATCTTCCGAACCACTGTGTTCCCAAATACCCTAGATCGGCGTTTGACACGCCCATTTCATTTCTGATACTGTTTATATCATATCCTGTTACTGCCATCATGTATCTCCGTTGTTTAATATATTTAGTCTCGATTTTTGACATGAAAAAAGGGGCCGTAGCCCCTTTGATCTCGATTGGAATTTGTTTAGATTAGAACTTTCCCGTGATCTCAGAGAAATCAACGCCCGTTCTAACGGCAACGAAGTTCAATTGAATGAAGTTGATGCTTCTAGCGGGCTTAATGTAGATATCACCAACGAATTCATTTCTATCGATCACTTCCGCCGTGTTATTGGTGGAGTCACATACAGCACGGAAATCATAGATGCCTCTTCTACCCTGAACATCTCTTAGATATGGTTCAACCATATTTCTGAACTGTGCACGAGTGAAGTCATCGTTGAATTCGAATAGCGTATACTTAGCCGCTCTAGAAATTGCCTTGCGTAGAACAATGAAGAGACGGCGAACGTTGATGCGGTCAAATGCGGATGGCTTTGCTAGGAGCGTCTTGTCTCCATACAGAACCGTTCCATCACCGGGGAAGGTTACAACCGGATTGATACCATTCTTGTAAAGAAGATCACGATCCGTCTTTGAAGGGTTATATGCAAGACGTAGAACGTTCTTGATATTACCACGGTTGAAACCAGCCGGTGACCACCATGGATCACGAGTATTGTCGGTCTGAACCATCAATCCAGCGATATCACCGTTCAGAGGAACGAAACGATAGACATCATTGTATTTGTCATACTGATACTTCCAACCCGTGTCCAGAACCGCATAGGAGGTTGATGGAAGGGTGTTTCTGTATGCGACGATCTCAACTGCTTCCTGTCCAAGATTGTCAACCACGGTCGCTCTAGGAGGCGATAGAACCGCTAGGCAATCCTTACGGAATTCAGCAATGTTGTTTATCAGATGAACAGATACGGTCTGTGTGGCATTTGCACCTAGAAGAAGGGACATGTCCAATTCTTCTGGATTTTTAAACAGGTCGTATCCTCTGATCTTTTCATCGTTTCCGATTGCAGAACCATTTTTACCACCGCCAAGAGATGCGGAGATTGGTAGATTGGAACCACCATATGTGATTGCAGCGGCCTGCTTACCGTAGTTTGTCTGGTTAGCGTGGCCAGCCCAACGGATATAGCGAGACTTCTTGTTGATCACTTCCTTGTAATAGTTACCTGAACCATCATCAAGGCGAGCATCGGAAGCCTTTGAAACCTTCTGGAATACCTCTAGAATCGTTCCTCTTACACCCGTGAATATACCATTTTCATCGATCACAACCACGTGCATTTCATCATTCGAACCGCCCTTATTGGAAACCCATTCGGTTGTTCCCGGAGCAAGATCAACTTCGTTGTAGTATGCCCAACGATGATATGCTACGTTTGCAGAAGCACCAGTTAGGTGAGGCTTCTCTAGGGTCAAAGAAGTGGTGTTGGCGATACCGGCGATTCTGTGAACCTCTTCGTTGATTACGATCAATTCACCAACTGCGGCTTCTGTCGTGAAAGATGTTCCTGAACCTGTCACAACAGTATTGCCAGCCTGAACCAATACGGTTCCAGCCAATGCATGCTGATATGCATTTGCAGAATCACAGACAGACACTCTCAGAGAATTTCCAAGATCACCGGGAAACTTTGCGATCCAATCACCAGTGTTATTGCTTGTCTTTAGAGAACCATCAGAATAATTTGTTTCATAATGATAGTCGTTTTTCACCAAGAATCCGACATTGTTTGCGGATGCATTGGATGCTCTAAGCGTAGTGTTAGAGTTGGTAGAATCTACCTCTCTCACAACCCAAAGCTGATTTCCGTAATCTAGGAAGTTTGAAGCAGTGAACCACTCTTCATAGTTATTAATGGTTGGCTTACCGAAAACGTCCACGAGTTCATCGGCGGATTCTACAAGAACCCTTTCACCTACCGGTCCCCAAGAAGCGGGGATGGTGATACCACCTTCCGTTGTCGATACGGTAGGGATAACGGTCGTTAGATCGATCTCAGATGCGTTTACGATCACACTTTGGAAACTTGGCATTTTTCATCCTCATATAATGAATTACTGTAAATATATTTATGTTTTCTAGTTTCGTGAGAGCTAAACACTAAAACCTATAAATATATCAATGCACAACGAAAAAATATCCAAACATAGATCAAATGGAAGATGGATATATAACCCCAAAACGGGGAAGAATACGTTCGTTCAAAAAGAACATGTCACACAATACATAAACAAAGGATGGAAATTAGGTCGTGTTAAAAGATCGATCTGGATATACAATCCAATCACTCATGAATGCAAATTCATAGACAAGAGAGAACAGTATATCTATGAATTTGATGGATGGGTATTGGGAAGATCAAATGAAAGAGGTTGAGGTTTCTCTTTCATCATCCCCGGCATAATATGAATCGATGAAACCGAAAGGTGTTAGGGTAGCATCAGACCATTCCGAATCTCCCATGATCTTCTCTCTGAGATTTTCATCCGTTAATGAAACGAAGAAATCTTGAGTCGTCATCCATGCATGAAGAACCAAACACATGGCCATATCATCATGTTCACCATCAACTGCCCTGAACGTCTTTCCATCAGAGACGAAATTGCTCAATTCATTGAAAATGCGATGATCGTTGATGATGAGCTTATCAGCTTCGATTAATGTCTTTAAATTTGTGCATCCAATATTTTTAGTTGATTTTGTCGTTTTGATACCGAGGCGATGGATCGAACTGTTCGACATCGAAAGGAGCGTCCCTTTCTTCTCTTTCACGGAAGTTGAGAAGATGTTTTCATATTCAAGTTCATGATATAGAGACCATGCAACATGTTCCCCTAGATCATTGGTTTCAACAAGGACATAGGCATCATTATATTGCTTCGCCAGAGAATGGATCAAAACCGGAAAGTAGAATGCCGTCACCGTGTTAGAACGGAATGCAGCGACAACCTTATGTGGATAGTTCGTGATATCCACAACGATGAATGCAGAGTAGTCACCACCAACGCCCCTTGCTACGTCAACAGATATGGCATAGGTTCTACCCTTCTGTTTTTCCTCAAAAATCGAAAGTCCACCAGAGGTCGTGGTGTCATTAATCGGATCGGTCCAAGTTAGCATCTGCAACTTGGTTGGACGAATGAGTGTATTGCTTCCTCCAATGAAAGAGGTTGCATATTCTTGTTCGAAATAATCCTCACCATAAGAAGCAATGATCTTCTTGCGGAATTCCTCATCTCTTCCCGGAACATCATTCCATTTAATTTCAAGGGGAGTTAGCGTTGATTTGCCATCAACAGACTCAACCCATAGTTTATAAAAATGGTTTAATCCCTTTGGAGTTGAAACGATCACCATCTTTGAATCTTCGTCTTCCGCTAGGGTAGGGTGAACGGACTGGAAGAATTCATTCGCTAGTTCAGAATCGATGTGTGCAAATTCGTCAAGAAACACGAGGTTGAAGGTTTCACCACGAATGGAGCTAGATGTCGTTGCACCTGTCTTGATCTTCGCACCATTCTCTAATTCAATATCACCCTTGTTCCAAACCTTAACCCCTTGCTGCATCCATTTAGGAAGCCTCTCGTATGCTTCCTGATAGCGTTTAAGGATGTCTCGTGCCAGAGGATGCTTGTTTGCCAGAATGGCGATCTTGAACGCCCCCTGAAAGAGTGTGCACCATAGGAAGAACGCAACGGCTGTCGTGGTCTTTCCGCTCTGTCTCGGCATCTTACAGATGGTCTCTTTGTTATCGATGAATGCCGTCATCATGCGCTCCTGATATGGACGCATGGGGAATGGTTCAAATTTACGCTTCGATGGAATGAAGATATGAACGTAGGTCTTTGCGAAGTAAATCGGATCGTTCATGCACTTAAGAAGTTCACTCTTCTGTGCAGCGGTGATGCTTACTTCAATACCTTCTTTCTTGATCTTAGTATTACCGAGATACCCGGTGGATGGATTAATTGCCATTCTTCTTTCTTAAAGAATTAATAATATCATCGGTCGTTCCAACCAGAATATTTTGAGTTGTTATATTCTGTTGTAGCTTGGATGCTTCATCCGTTGGCTTATCGATACCGATGACCTTCTTCTTCCTCTCATGTGCTTCCAATGCGGCCATGTTGGATTTGGTTAAGGTGTCAATAAGTTTGGACATAGATTCAATGATCCTCGAATCTTCCGTCTCAGCCGCAACCATTGCGAGTCTCTCGAATACCTCAACTCCCTTTTTATTGATCGTATCAAGGTTAGCTCTAACCTGATCAAAATCATCAAGAATTGTCGTATCATCTGATCTCATCTTTTCCGGTGAAAGATCAATTGGAGCAAGAACATCCGTTCTCTTTGGTTCTGATATATCTAGGACTGCATTTAGGTCTTTATCAATTTTTGACATTTTTATCGTTTCCGCTCACTGGATCGTATTTTTTACCATCATTAAACTCATCATATACTTCTATGTAGCCATAATCATCGGTTGATGTAATGTCTTTATATGGGATGGTGTTATCAGGAGATGTCGTTGGTTTGCCATCAGTAGTCAAACCGGGGATCGTTACATTTCTGGCAATTCTAGGGGTATCCTTCACATCCGCATCTGTGATCTCTCCACTTCCCGGTGGAATGAAGAAATCAACCTGTGCACGTTTGATCACCCCGGAGATGTTGTATGGACCAAAGAACCATCCCTGCATCGTGAAATTAAGGGTCCAGATGATCGTTCTCTTCTCATCATATGATCCCTCGAAATTGTCCTCCAATGAAACGTCATTCAAGATGGTTTTAATATCAAGAAACAGGTTCATGTTTGGAAGCAATTCAACCGAATGAGATTGATGGTTTCTGAAATAGGGGAGAATCTGTTCGATGATCTGCATCCCGTCATCGATGTTTTTAAACATGATGTCGAGTGTGAATGAGATGTTATATGGGATTGGAACGAAGACCGTTGTTCTCTTATCCGGATCATTTTGGTTTTGAACCGATATTTTATTCACCGGAGAAATCTTGCGGCTAGGATCAAATGTCAATCCCGTCACCTGAAACGCCATTCTCGGAAGCTGTATTGCAATCGGTCTCTTGGTGTCAGGGTTCTCTTCCGTGCGTCTCAGGAACTTCTGAGATGGACCATATCCAATTGGCACAATTTCCGTATGAGAAACGTTTAAATTGGCATCAAATCTCTTGACGGTAATATCATTGAACATATTACCGAAAAGGATCACATATTTACGGATCGTTGAATGATAGTAATATGATGCCAAATTTCATACTCACTTTATGTGCTTACCGTCTGTGAAAGATATCCAAAGTATAGAGAGACTAATTCCACGATCTCTGTTTCATCCCATAGAGGCTTGTCCTTCTCCCCCGCCAATCTATATAGTTCAGACTCTTGAATTGGAATATCATTGATTATGATGTCGGTTCCCATGATCTTTACGATCAAAGATACCCTCACGATACTTTGCGAAGGGTATCCTGTATAGGATGTGATTTTAACACTTCCCTCCATTTAAATCTCCTTAAAATACGATATATCTTGTTAAAACGTTAGAATTTTGCGCCAGCATATAGAGATAGGTTATAGTTGTTGCACCATCAATATATCTCTGTAGAAACATCTTATCGCCAACAACAGCAGCGCCTTGTGGAACGGGAGATGTCGTGAATGGTTGTAGTTCATTTAAAGCAACATCAAATTTATAAATACGTCCCGTAGCTTCTTTCATGATATAAATCATACCATTTCCGTCAACGGCACATGATCCTGTCGTGAAAGTTTCATTTTGATTACCGTATAAAATATTTGAAATCCATGTGTTCGCCGCAATATCATACACATCTAATGTGCTCGTGCCGCCGCCACGGAAAGAATAAATATATCTTCCATTTTGGCAAATCAAAGTTGTTGTGTAATGGTTAGGATATGCTCCTGATGTCCATGATGAGTCTGCAACGGCATCGATCCAGTCAGCGGTTCCACCGGCAGCAAGAGCACCCGCACGGGCAGCGGTCGGGGAAAGTGTTGTCCAAGTGTTACCGGAGATAGAATAACGATACATTGTAACAGCGTTGTTTCCTAGAAGGTAGAAGAAATCATCGTTACCCTCAATTCTGAAAACAGATGTTGCATCTGGAACGGTTGTCCATGCTGATGAAACTGTGATAACGCTATTTGCACCAGCGGTGTTTGATGAAATGGTTCTGATCTGTCCAGCGCCGGTTCCAGAAATGATGCGAATCTGATAATTAGTCCATTGGTTCAGTAGAAATGTGAATCCAGTTGTTATCGTTGATGTCGCACCAGCAGAAGCGGTTCCATTTACGAATCCAAGACCATTATTAGATGAAGAAGATGGGGTAGAAACAAGTTGTGCTTCTGTTCCCCATGCTGTAGGGAGACCTGTGACGGAACGCTGTGTCCATGTATTAGTCGCAATATCATAGACTGCAAATCCAACTGCAACGGTTCCTGCGTTGAAAAACCAAAGTGATCCTGAAAAAAACTGAAATTGCGTTGTTGCCGAAAAAGCAACAGATGATGCAGGGGTCACCGTAATTATGGCATTTGGGCCGAGAGTTACACTGGCAACGGTTCCGATATACCCTGAACCGGTTCCACCCACCGCTCTAATCTGTGATCCTACAATATCACGAGTTATTGTTAAATTTGTTGTTAGAGTTGTCGTTGTTCCAGCGGTTGCGGTCAAAGTTATAGCGCCGCCCGGTGCGGAGATCGCCCTAAAATCTCCACATGATCCAGCGGCGAAGGTTCCAGCAATACCAGAAGGCGGGATTGCAATCCATGCATCTTCATCAGCATAATAATTCCAAATTGCAGAAGCACCACCGACGAAATAAGTTTGCTTTTTCCCCGGAACAATATCAGACTTATCTGAAACAATGAACGTTCCAGCCGCAGTGTTACCAGCCGGGTTTGAGTTGCAAAGTTCAGGGGTCTTTTTATGAAGGAGTCTCTTTAAATTTACTGTAGTTGGCATCAAGTCACCTGTATTTGGTTATAAAGAAGTGTTGCTGACATATTGGACATATTTAGGGGGATCATGTTGCCGGTATTCATACCAGAAGCAGAACCAATGTTATTCACTCTTGTAACATCAGCGCATGTCGTTACGGTCGCTACTGTCGTAACAGTAGCCAATGTCTGCGATGCTGCAATTGCTACAGTAGGGTTAGATTCAGCATGAGTGACAACCATACGATCAAAGTTGTCGCTTCTTGGTAGCTTTTCAGCTATCGTAGCGAGTAGGTAGAGCATCGTCTGATTAGTCTCTTCCTGAGACATGCCAGCGAAAGGTTTAATATCTGCCATTGTTAATTCCCATCATTTATGGTCAAATCGATGACATTCCCGGATGCATCGGTTTCATACCAAATCCATGGACCGGGAACGGCGGGTCGTGTCTGTTGAACGAATACCTGTTGACTTCCCCCGCCCCCACCAACAAAGGCAGACGCATTGGAGCTATGTCCTTCTGCTACGATATCAACAAGAGCCTTCATCTATTATCCGATCACGACAACTCTAAAGGCATTTGATGTAGGAGCGGAACCAAATCGAATGGTAACAGTATTGACGGTCGTTCTTTCCTGATCAACGATAACCTCATCATATGATCCTGAATTACGATATGTCGCCACATGCACATCTCTCGTGTTCAAGTTATGAGTCACGGTATACTGTGTTGCAGAACCATCTCCGATATCAGCGGTGAACTTGCGAAGCCTTCCAGCCCATCCCGCAAGGGTCTGTGGAGTGACGGCAAGGTTTGCAGCGGAGCCCGAATCAACTTCCGCCTGTGTTGCGATTTCAATGATACCAGCCGTTGAATTCGTAGCACCCGGGGCCGTTGTTCCGAAAGATGCGAAGGTAACCGCACCAGAATCAAGCGTGAAATTAAGAGACTGTTGACGGAACGTCGCACCAGCGGATGTTCCTTCATCAACGGTCGTGATCGCATTTTCAAGTTCATCTGCCGTTGAAGCATCCGATGCTCTTGTCATGGCAACGGCGGCACCGTTCCAGATGTAGATACCGTTCTGTGAAGTTGTGGTTTGCCCCATCACAAGAACACGGTCGTTGACGGACATCGTGATACCATCAAGCGTTGTGCCCGGCGAAGCGAGAGATATGTTAGAAGTTGTAGCAACCCTTACGTTATCTTTCCATTGAAGGGCTTCGATGGAAGAATCGACATATGCTTTAGTTGCAGGGTCCTGTGCGGATACTGGATTGGGAAGGTTAACGATCCTACCAATGTTATTAAAATCCAGTGTATTTAAAACTTGACGAGGCATTACTTTACATTAACCTTTCCGATTACTGGGGCATTGAAGCTTATTATTGTTTGATTAGTTGACACGTGATGAACATCCCCGTCCATCTCCACACCACCTATCGTAGTTATATTTATAACAGGAACGTATCCTAGGTTATGATTGATGATCCAAGTATCAGATGGTGAAGAGAAAGTATATTCTGTGCTCTCATCAATTTTATTGGTAAGTTTATCGATTGGAAGTCTCTCTAATTTTGATCCATTATTTGGAACAAACATCACATATCCCGTATCAGGAACGTTCTGAGAAATGGATAGCTCTTCAATTTTTCTAGATGGGGTCTTTTTCATTTTAATCCTCTATGAGTAGAATTGAATCGTCATCAAGGGTAATATTTGAACCGCTTTCAGGAGCATCCGAAACGTCAATTCCAGAACGGGCACCATCTGTGGTGTATAGACCTTCTTCCTGAGAGAATGGATTTTGTTCAGAGAAATCTAGGAAGGTGTTAGATTCTCTTTCGATGATCTCGTTATCAGCAAATGCATCATTGAATGATAGACCTTCGACATCATCAAGACGATATTCAATATCATCTTCCGCCAAGATCATGACTCCATCTTCCGTAAGATAACCAGAACCAAGGATATTGTGAGAAAAAACTGTCTCAACATTATCAATTGGAGCGATACCAGTATTGATCTTCTCAGAGGAATAATCCATGATCTCGCACGTGATGTTATAGACGTTCAGTTTCCCTAGAGGGTAGAACATCTTCTCCATCGTCACATATTTGATCTCAAAAAGGCGTTCTACCATCGGGAACCATATCAGGTCCCCCTCATTAGGACGGGCCTGTGTAACGTCCGCAACCGTTCTGGAACCATCTTCTAACAGGATCATTCCAGCGGTTGAACCATGAAGATATGTGTTCGTTCCTTCGATCACCAGAGGCCATCCGCTTTCATCCAAGATGTGTTCTACCCGAACCTCTTCAAAACGCTTCTTAGAGATGGTGAACTTGATCTCATCTTTCATGAAATCACCAAATTTACTCATCATGGCAGGGTTGGCATCAAAGCCCTCTACATTTTCAGGGTAGACTTCAACCAAGATGGCGGCATTGAATTGGGATAGGGGGTCTTCACCGAATACAGGGTCTTTTGTCACATACTCACGGGGGATATAATAGACATCAACTCCATATTGCTTGATCGCCTCTATGATGAGACGTTCAACCAAAGCTTGCTGTCTTCCGTGTGTGTATTGTGTAAAGAGCCTGTTTGTGACCATTATTTCTTAATACGTCCTAGTATCCATTCTTCTCCCGGAGAAAATTCTCTTCTTATATTTATGATACCATCATTCCACCATTTTAATTTACTCATGTTATCACTTCGTATTTTCTTCGATTTTTTTAACGATTCGCTTATTTTCTTACCGATTTCTTTTTTATCTACTCGCTTCCACCTTTCAGTGGTCTTCAATGCCATGTTTTTTTGATATTCTTCTGAACCAAATTTACAACGAACTTTTCTATGCTCTTTTGGAAATCTATCTTCCATTCGTTTGATGTGAAGTTCGGTTCTTCGTTGAAGTCCTTCGGGAGAAACATAATTTTTTCTACCAATCATCCCCTTAAGATATTTTTCACGAATTTCAGGAGACCACATCGCCGCCTTGGTTTTTTCTGATATTTTCTCTCCGATGGTCTTTTTCTTATCTTCATCAGATGTCCAATGTCCCCAGCGATGTTGTCTCAAATTATAATATCGAACCTTTAGTTCTTCCGGTTTTATCATAGATAACCATCTATATTCTTCTTCAAGAAGGTCTGTTTTATTACTATAGACCCTAGAGATAATACGTCTCTTGAAGTCATTTGGACGATATTTATAGGCTTTCTTCATCCAAGAAGAAGAGCAAATGTAACCATCATCCTCTCTTCCCCAATGACAGCCGATATAGAACCTCACATGTTTTTTATCGAACCAAATATAAACAAACCCGTATTTTTCAGACATAAAAAATATACTCCCTTTGATGTGATCTCTAGGAGTATATAGTAAAAGTGTTCATTTTAGCCAATTAGTGCATTGACCGGAAGTGAGTATGAATTCAACATCTCTTCTTCTAGTTTTTCGATCTCTTCCTTAGCCTCATCATAGATGGTCTTTCCGTCAAGGGTGATTCCGTTCAGGATTTGAACCCCCTGAAATTTTTTAAGATTTTCTCCCCACTGTCTCTTGATCAATGCGGTCGCATATCTCTTCAACCACCTATCTGTCCATACATCAGGGTTTTCTACAGGATCGATTTCCTTATGACAATCGAGAAGAATGTATTGCCCCTCTCTGATCTGTGTCCCCCATGCGGCATCAATATAAAGCTTGTCTGTGTGACGATTGAAGCGAAATTGAGGGGTCTGTGAGAAATATCGTTCCAGAAGGGCGATACGTTCCATTGCCATATGCCATGGAATGATCGAAACATTGTTCAAATCTGCCACGGCTGAATTGATGTAGTGATATTTTAAATCAAAAAGATAGCTTGTTGAGGACATCAACGTTGCCGACAGGGGGAAGAGTGCCGAAATACCAGAGATATATTCAGGAATTGGGATATATCGATTCTGCATATCCTGTGTCGTGATCTGATGGCGATATAACAATCTCTCAGAACCATCGTAATGATAGTCTCTGTAATACTGTAGAGCATCCTCAATTCTATCATCAGCCTGTTCAGGTGTAACGTCAATGGAGATTTCTGGTGCACCTAGTCTTCTCAGGCAATACTCCATGAATTGTTCTCGATTGACGGGTTCAGCCATTACGCAACTACCTCAACTTTAATCTGTCCACCAAAGGTCTTTTCTGCCAATTCCTTATCAAGAAGCTTCTGATAGCGTGAGATCAATTCGAATTCAATCGTCTCACGATACATGGCATCATCCAATACTTCGATAAGATCATCATGAGACATCTCATTGATTGGAACAAATCCAAATTCCTTTGGAGGGCCAACCCAAGCTGTTCCCATCATCTGTGGTGTTTCTCTGAGAGAGACCTTTTTGCCAGCATCATCGTATACGTTGATGACAGCATGCCATTCCAAGGATCGAATGACGCCCTGTCTTCCGTCAAATTCTCTCGCAACGTTGACCTTGGTTACGGTCCATGTGAACGTGTATTTCATTTTACAATCCTAGCTTTTTCTCGATAATGGCCAATCTGTCTTCCAATTCCTTGTTCTTCTTCTTCAATTCTTCGTTTTCAGAAGAAATATCCTTCACGGCTTCAATTAGAATTGGAATAAATTTCTCTAGACGAACGGTTCTGAGAGGATCATCTTCTGTTACGTCAACCCCAAGATCAGAACGAAGTGTCTTTTTAACCCCGTCAACCATCTCGTATTGAAGTTCCTGAATAGGAGCGGCTTCCGGAAGAACCTCAAATACTTCCTGTGCGATCATGCCGAGTTCTACAGAATCATCCTTATGTAGGAGTCTTTGGCCATGTTCATTCCATTGATATCTGACACCAGAAACCCCATCAAGGATCGTCTTCCAATCATCGATCTTGTTGATGTTCTTCTTTAGACGTTTATCTGACCAATAGGCCGTTACGTTACCGGCAGCATAAAAGTTTCCAGCACCTTCCATGAGCCATCTTGTGACATCACCATCCTGAGTCTTGAATTCAGTAACCCACTGCGAAGTTGCACCGCCTTCGATGACGGTTGCGGCGGTATTGAACCACTGAAATCTCTTCCATCCATCAGCCGATGTCCACCACGTATTAACATAACGTCCAATGGCAAAATTATGAACTTGCCAATCTGCAACGTTTGCCGTAGAGTTTGACTGTCCAGAGATATTGATATTATATGTTCCTGAAAGTCTATTTGTCGGAAGAGTTCCAGCATTCTGGTTAGATGAATTAAAGAATGCAGATGAATCATTCCCGTCCAAAAGATCGGCATCAAGACCTGAACCGGCACCATCATTTAATGAATGCCATGCATAAGCAGTTCCGGAAGAAGGATACACTAATCCGATAGCAGATTGAACAGACCCCCCTCTATCAAATCCAGTCCAATATTCAAGCAACTGTGTTCGAATATTGGCATCATAATAAGAAGATATTGATCCGGTTCCATAAACACCATTTTTACCATATGCATTTTGAACGTATCGGTTATTAATGATAAAGGACCAATCTGTACCGGTAGAAGATTCCATAATTCCAGTCCAAGTTGTTCCTGATTTTACAACATAGCGGCCATCACCATAAGACTGATCAAATGACAGAGACAGGTTTCCGGCATTCAACGTTCCGCTCTTAGAAATGCCAGTTGATACACCTACATCTCTAGATGAATTCATTGGCGTATATTCAAGAGCACCGGTAACCTGTCCAGATGAAATGGATGATACGGTTGCGGCGTTGCCGCTCACGTTGATGTTATATGTTCCTGATAATTGTCCAGTAGGGACTGTTCCGGCATTTAGATTTGAGGCATTTCTAAAGAATGAGGAGTCATTGCCGTCCAGAAGATCAGCATCAAGACCTGAACCGGAACCATCATTTTCAGAATTCCAATATGTTCCAGATGTTCCTGTTAACACAGAACCGTGTAATCTGATTCTACGTCCCTGTGCTGCAACAGTTTGAACACCAATAATATTTAAACCGTCGCCATGTATCCCTGTGACAATCGATCCATCATTTCCATCAAATTGATTAGCATGATTGAATCTAACCGTAATACCTTGATTAACTGTATAATTTCCAGTTATTGTTCCACCAATAAGGGTTTGTGCATAACCAGCCGTTACGTTATCATAGTTACCGAACATGCGTGCTGACGGCACGATTCCTGCATTTAAATTATCGGCGTTCTGATAAAACGATCCGTGCTGACCATCCAAAAGATCGGCATCGAGACCGTTATCAGCGCCCGTTCCAGCTACCGGAAGGAGGGGAAAGAAATTCGTTCCATTATTGGTGAATTCCCATCTGTCAGATGTTTCGTTCCAACGACATGAAACGGCGGGAAGAGTGCCCCTGTTTACTTCAATTCCGGCATTCTCTGTAGGAGCCGATCCAGCATAATCAGCGTTCAGTGTAATAATGTTGTCCCCAACATTCAACGTCTGTGTGTTGAGATATGTCGTGGTTCCAGATACGGTCAAATTCCCGGCAACAGAAAGATCGTTGACGGCGGCGTTACCAGCCGTTAGAGTTCCTGTCGTAACGAGATTTCGGGTCGTATGAAGTTGAGTGGCACTAACGGTTAAAACATTAGTAGCGGTCGTATATGCCGTCACCGCTCCCGTTTGTCCCGTCAATAGACGGAAGACGATATTTGAACCTGAATTTTCGATTGCAAAACCAGTGTTATTGGTCTTTGAAACATACTGAGAACCGTTCCAGCGTGCATTAAAATGGATACCAAATCCATTCGAAACACCATCAACAGATAGAGATGGGGCCGCAATGGCAGTTCCAGAGGTTAGCCCCGTGAAGTTGCCACCGCCATTGACGGCGATATTTCCAGAAGAATCTACCGTAATTCTATCGGTATTGGATGTTCTAACTCTAACCGTAGAATGAGACGATCCTAGTGTAAGGGTATTCGATGCAACATCAACGGAGATGGTATTCGCAACCGCCCCGCCCGTTGTTGCTGATCTCAATTCCCCAACGAAGGTCACGGTTCCGTTCGCCACGAGTGAAGATGTCGTATGGACAGGACCGGCTAACGTGACGGATTGTCCGGATGAATTTGCAGCCGGGGTGTTACCACCAATAACAACCTGTCCAGTTGGCAGGATTCTTGCTCTCTCAACACCACCAGCGGTTACACCTATCGTATCTGTAGCGGGTCTAAAAAATCCGGTGTTGTTATTCGCCGCAAATCGAATTCCGGCATTCGCCGCCGATCCATCAGCAAAACCAGCCGAGATGCTGTTCGTAAATGCATCAATGTTTGCAATAGCAACATTGATTGAGGCAACGGCAGTATTGATGCTCGCCACATTTGCAACGGTCGCATTCAATGTAGTTGCATTAGCCGCTAGATTCGATACTGTAGTATTGAGTGTCGTTGCATTAGCCGCTAGATTTGATACTGTAGTATTGAGTGTCGTTGCATTAGCGGCAAGATTAGCTACGGCAGTATTAAGGGTCGTAGCGTTAGCCGCTAGATTTGATACTGTGGTATTAAGGGTCGTAGCGTTAGCGACCAGCGCAGCAGAGTTTGCGGCAAGATTTGTCGTTAATGTAACGATGTTGTTTTCAGCAACGGTAACCTGTCCATTCAAAGTATTGAAGTTCACACGCCATACTTCGATTGTATCGGTCAAGACAATATTATTAGCCATTGCGTTCCTTTAGTTTTTCTGAAAGCTCTTTTACGATAGACTCCAGATTATTTATGCGCTTAAGCATGTCATCTATTTGAGAATTTCTCTTTTTTGCCGCTCTATATGCATTAAGTGCGGCCATGTCATCGTTAAGGACAGCCGATGATGACGTATCCTTAACGAATCCAGTGAGTTCTCTGATCTTCATTTCATTCATGAAATTCTTTCACATCGATACCCACCAGAATGTGTCCTTTTTCCATTTGCAACCTTAATTAAATTTTGCTGATATAATCTGTTTTCTTCACAAAACTTATTTAGATTGGTTATGGTCTCTTCTTTCCCATCAGGGAATGTTATTTTCCACTTTTTTGACCGATTTAATCGTTGATGTTCTGACATTGGTATACCCTTGTTGGGTGGAGAACGTCCTTTCATCCTTTCACTATGCTCTGGATTAGGGCCTAAAATCATTCCAGTATTCCATGGCTTATAGTCAGTATTGTTTTTGTGCCAAGTCTTAAGTCTCCTTTCAACAACATCAGGTCTTTTCATCGGATTGCGATCACCAAGTTTAGCGTCACTGATCTTCTTTTTTGTGATAGGATCATTTAAAGATGCTTTGATTTTATCCCTAATGCTACCACGTTTGTTTTCATCAGATGTCCAATGTCCCCAGCGATGTTGTCTCAAATTATAATATCGAACCTTTAGTTCTTCCGGTTTTATCATAGATAACCATCTATATTCTTCTTCAAGAAGGTCTGTTTTATTACTATAGACCCTAGAGATAATACGTCTTTTAAAATCATGCGGCCTTCTTCGATAGGCATCTCTCATTCTATTAGAAGAACAAATGTAACCATCATCCTCTCTGCCCCAATGACATCCAATATAAAACATACATCTTTTAGAATCTCTCCAAATATAAACAAAACCGTATTTTTAAGACATAAAAAATATACTCCCTTTGATGTGATCTCTAGGAGTATATATTAATTTCGAGTGCACTACGCTTGAAGGCAAACGCCACGCATGTCCTTCACCTTTGGAACGATAGAGCTATTTGCCCCTAGGAGAACGATCTTGATTGCGTAATACTTGTATCCAGTGAAAGTCACACCTGAGCTATTGATATATTGAATCGCTCCATTAGGACCTGTTTTCATGGCATCAGGAATATTGTAGATGAATTCCTTATAGTCATCAAAATTTTCCTTATCGGAATACAGACGATCAAAGTCCTCCAATCTACTCATTTCAATCCATGCCTTTTCTCCAAAGATGTCAGAGTCTTCACCATGAAGAAGCTTTACATATACTTTAACGTCCGTTGAAGGTGGACGATATACGGATAACATAACCATAAGGTCCTCTGCATCCTGTCCATCCTTTAGGGTAACAGGACGGCACATGTAGCGTGCCTGTGCCGTCCCTCCCCTAGGAGACAATTCACCCGATGCATCATCGTTGATCAAATTTTCGATCATCAGAGAATTGAACCGAGTTATATCAACCAATGGAGAAAGCAGTGTATGGGATGTCTTCATTGCCGCATTGATCCATAGAGACTTGGTTCCAGACTCATTAACTTTAGATTGAACTAGGCGGGCGGCATTATTAAAGACAGTATCATTCGACATATTGAATGGTGCATATTCCCCTAGGTTACCGTTAAGGTCCTTGGAACGCATGGTCCAAGCAATATCGGTGAAATTAAAGATGAGAGATGCAGATTCAACGTTGATGATGTTCATCTTTTTGTTGAGGAAGCTATCGATCTGTGCTCTTCCACCGGAATATAGTCCCTGAATATATGAAAGAACACCGGCTGTTCCAGATGTCATGATGAGTGACATAGGACCAAATCCACCGGGATATTCATAGATATATCCGGTTCCGATGATCGTTGAACCACCGGCATCAGACGTGATATTCACCGGCTCTTGTCCTCTATTAAAGGATGCGGTGATATTCACGAGATTGACGAATTGCATATCATCATTCGTGATCACCAGATTTCCGGTCGTGTTCGTCACAAAGTTTGCGACATATAGGGTATATTTCAGGTCTTCCTCTTGAACGGGGGTCCAAGTAGTGGCGTTTGCAGATGCAAAGATCACACCAGAATTAGGCTGTTGAACGATGCGCTGGCCAGTTAGAATGTCGGATTCACCTAGACGTGATGTCCATACATTGTAATCGGGGTTCGATCCAACCGGCTTGATGCACACAAAGTAATCGGTTGAATTTTTCAAGAATACAGGTGCATCGAACCAAACTGTGGTTACGGCTGATGAATCTTCTGACACTGCAACCTGATAGGAATTTAGTGTGACGGAAGAGAAAGGCACAACCTTATTAGTAGGAATACCATTTTCCATCTCTCTAATTTCAACCGTAACACCTAGAGTTGGATGTTTGGTTCTGAAATATAGATCGATTTTGGTTGCAAATACACCAGTCACATACGGGTTGTTTGTATTGATCGTGAAAGACTGCCCCATAGGATCGGCTGGACCACCACCGCCGCCCTCTGCCTGCGTAAATTGTGTTTGTGCAGGAGGAACGAATGTAGAAGAAACCAATCGAGTTGAGCTAGTCGTTGATGTTGTCAATCCTGTTGTTGTTCTGGATTCTGCGACGGTCGTTGCTGAAACGTTCGGAACCTGTGTTGACAGGATGGTATTCTGTTGAGTTTGCACTAGCCCTGATGATGTGAAGCGGGCTTCCGCAGCGGTAACAGTATCGGAACCGGAATTCGTTGGGCTATCACACAGACGGAATACCTTCGTTCCTACAGGGAAGCGGAGTGCATTGGAGTTCGGAATTCTAAAGTATCCATAGAAATTTCCGGAAGAATCAACCAATAGGCTTGATCCCTCTGCACCAATTCCATTATAGGAAGAATCGGTTGGCGTAACATATGATGTGACATTCGTTCCATCGAAGAACGCATATAGTCTTGCGCCGGGTTTCATTCCATATGCAGCGACCTTAACGTAAATCGATCTCATATATGGAACGACGCTCGTATCAATCACACGAGTTCCAAGATTGTATGACTCTGTGGATGATGAGATATTAAGGCGAGTTCCCGTTCGCATCTCATTATTGGTCGTTTGGAAAACGTTAGTCGTTTCAGAAGAAACGAACGTATCAACGCCGCCAGCACCATTAAAATTAACGGTTGACCATGTTCTATCGGTCGTTCTGGAATCGACAAGTGATGTTCCGCTCCATACAGTTTGCCAAGAGCCCCAATCGGTTCCCCAAGCGTTGGCAAGAGCGTTCCATGCATCCATATTACCGTTCTGGTTAACCCTTAGATCGGGCACAGTATATGTGTCCGTCCAAGTATCAACGGCGGGGTCTAGGCGAACCTCTCCCTTCCATGCCCAAAACAATCCAGCCGCATTACGTGTCGTTGATGCGAGAGGTTGATTGATCCATGGGGAATGGGAATAAGGAAGGGTGATCGTTTTGCTATCAGGTGATAGTTCAAAATTTAATAGATTTGATGACATTCCGGAAGTTGCACCGATCAAATTTTGACCAGCGATGAACGTTCCAGAGACATATTCAACGTGTAGGATGTTCTGTCCCTTACTTCTGATATATGCCGATGCCGTCTTATTTGAAGGTGATCCCTGATATACCTCTTCATTTGCAACATAGTTCGCTGGATTTGCAACCCAAAGTCTTGCCAGAAGATGGTTCATCTGGATATTAGATGAGTTATTCTTGTCTGCCCTAATTTTAAGTGCTTCAATATTTGCTCTAGGTCTCAATTCCTGTCTGCTTCTGTCGATAGCAGCCGAGAAATCAGGATTATAGACATCGGCAACATTATGTCCGGTGAATGAATCAACGATGATACCATTCTTGAAGCGATCAAGCCCATTTTCATCAAGAACCTTAATGTCAGCCGTCTCTCTTTCCAAAAGTGAGAGGGATGTGTAATATTCAAGATTTTCGATTCGTCTCTTCATAACCCTAACGTCACGCATGGTGGAACGCTGATTATCTGCCATCTTATATTTGATGGCTAGATCAGGTCTATTCACTGAACCAGCGACACCCGGAGCGAGAGATGGGTATGGGGTGATCGAAAGGGTAGCGAGAACCATTGCGTTTTCAGGTTCAGCCGGGGTGATCGGCGTCACATCTGAAACACCAGAGATGATCTTGTAATTTCCTTCAATATCGAGAACAACTAGGTCTTTGCGTGCAAGATAGAATGTGATATCAGCAACGAAATTATAATTAGGCGCTGGATAATATACGATGCCTGATGAATTGATGAACGTTGAAGATGTTCCCGGATTTACCGTAGCACCAGATGGGGTCGTTGCAGACGTTGCAGCATTCGTTTTCGCCGGTCTGAAATCAATACAATCTCTAAGATCATATGATCTTCCGGAAGAAGGAGATGTGAAGACCGGAATGCTTTCCGTTCTTATTGTCGTTGCAGTTTCACCTAGATTGTCATCGATTGGGTATGAGTCAATCGAGAAATAACCATATCCCTGAGAGGTATCATGATCGAAGTGATCAAGCTTTACCAGAATCTTGCTATTTGCCGCAACAGATACACCGCCCTTTCGAGAAAGAACACCGTTGTTGTATGCATAGTCTCGGTTACCATCATCAATGATGAAATTGCCGGTAACATCAGAACCTTCTGAACCGGTCGTGAAATTAGAGGAATGTGATCTGATTTCAGTGACACGGATGATGTCAGAAATACCGAGAGACCATGGACCTACGTTTGTATTAGGATGCGTTGCCGTATCGATCACAACATAGCGGTTTTTGCGAAGAAGCTTTCTCTTCTCTCTCGCATCAATACGAGTAATGGTTGCGATCAAAGTTGCTGATGCGGATGATGTCAATGTCTCTGAGATATCGAATGCAGCGAAACGGGAGGTTTGAACATTCACAACTCTTCCCTGAACGGAAAGATCGATGATATCCCCCGGAATGAAACGCTTATTATATGTCTGTCCAGATACCGTAGCAGCGGCGGTTCCAATGATCGTTAGGGTCGTATTATCCGTCACAGAATTGACGATATAGACATTTGAACCGATCTTAATTTTTTCACCAGCGGAGAAATTTGAAAGGAATGCCGTCCCTGAACCTGAAACCGTAGGAGACCCTAGGGTTGTTGAGACCGTTCCCCCTAGATTTGCCGTATCAACAGTTGAATTAACGGATAGGATAAAATTAGTCAATTTTTGAGTTGCGTTCAGGGTTCCGATTGTGTTATAGACTTCGAAATCTGAACCTGTATCAACCGTGAATTGACCATTCGTTCCGATAGAAACGTTATACGCATGTGCATACGTCAAGGACGTATCGATATCGTTTCCAGCACCACGAATTGTTTTGGTGAATTTGGTCGTTAGAGGGAAGATCGCCACATGATATGCCGTCTCCTTAAGATAGGAATTTCCGCCCTCTAGAACAATGTCCGCTCCAAAATCTGCCTCTGAACCCGGATTATTAATGAAGATAGAACGTGCTGTTTCAAAAGCACCAGCCGTCATTTTTACATCATGTACATAAACACGATAGCGGCAATCCGGATGTCCCGGAGAACCGGAATCCCAAACGATTGCCCTAACAGATGCAGTTCCGATCAACGTCCCCACCGGAGATAGAGTTGATCCTGCTAGAGATGTGATGCGGGTTCTAGGCGCATTATAAATTTCAACTGTAGGGAGGGTATTGGTATTCACGAATCCAGTCAATTCTTTGACCAAGATGTAGTTACCATAGTTTGTTGAAATTGGCTGTTGTTCAACGATCTTCGTTGCAGTTCCCTTATCTACAGGAATATAGCGAGTGACAAGATTCTCATGCTCATACCCGCCAACATATGCTTTACCCGGCTCTACACCTACGGCAAGTTTCTGTGAGCTACCACCATCGCCTGCTAAGAACGCACCGTTGTTTGTTCCAGTGTTGAGATGTTCCTTGATATTAAGACCTAGACCCTCAACCGTGTAGTGTCCGGATTCATCGAACGTGCGGCGGGCAAATTCTTCCCTGATCTTTGCGTAATCAGGCTTGTCCTTTTTGGAAATGATCACACCATCCTGAACATCGAAGAGGGTAGAGAACCCCTCTGGTGCTTCATTCGGAAGATACTTTCTCAGAACGGCATTGATCCTCAAACGATTAGCGCCCGGTGCGCCGTAGTTAAAGCTTCCGTTTGCAGGATCAAGAAGTGAAGCATCATCATTGGATGTCACTATGCTTTCAACGATATCGAACCCAACCTTGCATGTGGGGGTGATTCCATAGCGATCAATGACGATCAATTGTTTATCGAAACGAATGAAGTGATCATGGGAGAATAGGATTCCTTCCGTGATCTCGAATAGATAGCCAAATCCAAATGAGGACGGGCTGTTGATCATATTAAATGTAATTCCGGTTGAAGATACGATATTTTCAGTTACAGAAAATTCCTTGATGCTTTCATTCGCCTTGGTATATGCGATATAGATCGTCTTAGTATTGGTTCCTCCCTCTGCACCATCAAGAACATGAATAACCTTGGCTTCAACGCCTGTCGTTGCACCAGTGAGCGTTGCGCCCGCTAGGTTCGCCATGTTGATTGGATTTGAGAAAATATCAGCATCTTTAATTTTAATCAGAGGGGTTTTCGGCATGATGCGGAATTCGCCGCCGTTAACCAGAGAACCATCCTTGAAGAAGTGTTCTGCCATGCGGTCAATCTGATTTTGAAGGATCGTCTGACTCTGTGTCAATTCACGGGCCTGCACCGCACGAGTAGGAATGAACAACACTCTATGAAAATTCTTCGTTTCATTGAAGTCATCATAGTATGGATGAACATTGAAATCCGTCTGTAGCGATGTCGTATTTGCAGATGGCATATAGAAACCTCTTGTTATGAATATTTTGATTTATTTAGTTGCGTTTTTATAAATAGAAATGATAAATGGAGGACCATATGACAAAATTGTATCTTATCATCAGAAATGGGAAGTCTATCCTTCCCCTAGGACAGGTTGCTTCTTCCGAGGGCATGTGGTCCGTTCAGAATTTTAACGTCTATACGTCTCAGGACTATACGATACATAAGCTAAAGGAACTTGCGGTTGCATATGGTGCAACTCTGTATGATGTCACTGATTTCTATCCTTCATACATCACCTACACGGGAGAAAGAACCCGTTATCACATTAAATACAATACCGTTTGGGATTTCATCAAATCCAACAAAGCGAAGTATGAGGTTAGATAACCTCTTAAATCGATAGAGACGGGTCTAGGAGCCCGTCTCTTGTTTTTCTGGTATCAGGATAGCCCGATCAAAAAATAAATGGCGGTTATTTTTAAGTTTCGTATTTTGTCCAGCCTTTATAAGAATTAAGCCTCCCCGAATGCACGGACGACATATTACCGCTATGTAGTTTCATCTCTTTACACCAATCGACCAATCCATGAACATTTACAACATGTCCTTCCGGTGAAATGAATGCGTAAGTTTTCTTGGAAACTTCTCTCTTAACTCCCTTTTTAGCAGTGCTCATTTTATCTATAGATTCGAGAGAATGCGATTTACCCTTAAATGCAGAAACTTTCCCTTTATTCGCATTGGAAATCTTTTCCCGTGTCTCTTCTGATACAATTGCTCCAAAACGAGGATGATTGGTTGGATCGTAATAACGTTTAAGCGCCCTTTCCCTTAATTTTTCTTTAGTTTCTTCTGAACAAGGTCCAACTGCACCACCCTTACCTCTAGCTGGATTCTGGTAGGATAATTTTTGAGACGTGCTCATTTTTTTCTTCTGTTCATTGGTATAATAGGCCAATCCGCTTCCACCGGGGTTCATATTATAGCCGTTATTAAACGCATCATATTGAGTAATCCAATATGCCTCTCTCCCATTGATCTGATCAGAATGAACATCCGATTCAATCACGGATAATGAAAACGATCCCCTCCCGTGTTTGCGAATTGCTGCATGAAACTTGTAAGGGGACCCTTTTCTAAGAGCATGTCTTAGATGTTCTTTGAAACGATGTTCGGGTGTTTTAGCGGTCCTACCAACGTAGCACTTCCCATTTTTAATATTTTCAACTCGATAAATCGTAAAAGTCTTATGCATAAAATATACCTCCTTGATGTGATCTCAGAGGTATATAGTAAACTTAAAATTTTATTCTTACTTTTATCACAAAAAATGAGATATATGCTAAGTCTTTGATTTATATCAAAAACGGATTGTGATTTTGATTAATTCTTTTTGATCTTCACCACGGGCAATAGGCGAACGGTTCTCGAAATATAGAAGTTTTCCAGAATATGGCTGGATCGTTCTAGGTGTTACGGAAACGATGGAAGAGTTTGCCAGTGAGATGGAACCAGAAACGATTTCTCCCGTAGTAAAGTTGATCGTTGATGTCTGGATAACTCTGATTTTGTTGTTTGCAGTGAAATCAACAACCTTTGCGGTCGCACCAGAGGTCAAACCAACCAAGGGTTCATCAGGGATGTATTGTGCGGAATGTCCGGTAACATTTAGCTTTACCGTCTGATCATAGGAGTCAGATGTCGCAAGGGTTGAAGAACCATTCAACGTTGGGTTCTGAACCAATCCAATGGTTCTATATTCGTTCGAAACGGTAAAGTTTCCGCCCTCATCAGCCGATAGAACGATGTTGAACATGATGTTCGAACCACCAAGTTCAGATACAGGGTCCTTACCATGTCCACCAACGGGAGGAATGAAGGTTCTTGCCGTAGCACCAGTTCCAGAATTGGAGATCAAAACGATATCTGCCACCGTGTAGTTTGCGCCCATGGTTACGGGGGTGATCTCGGTAACAACACCGCCTGAAACGGTCGTATATGCAGATGCACCGGTTCCATCTCCATTGATGTTCACGGCGGGAGAGACGTAGTATACGGATGCATTCGTTGGGGCAGGAGAGAACGGCTGATCAACAGTGATCGTTCTGGTAGGACCACCAACGTAATCTGTGATCTTTCTAACCTGTCCAGCGCCGGGGCCTGAGACGATATAGATGGCTGAATTCTTATACGAGTTGTTGAATGTGTTCGCACCAAGTTCAAGTTGCATGACGGTCGTATTCGTCACAGATGTCAGTGTTCCGGAATGAAAAATATAGTTCGAACCGCCTGAAATGACATCATAATGATGAAGAGCACCGTTCACCGCATTGTTCTGAACATTCCACTGTAACGAACCGTCATCTGATGCGATCCTCTTCACAGGAATGAATGATGTGGTCAAGAATCGGATAGCATCAGTTGCGCCGATCTGATACATGAATTTCCACTTATACCCATCGGCGGTATTGAAAATATTCACACCAGTTCCGGAAGGCTTGATCGTTGAAGGAGCGCCGTTGCCATTTGAGATACATTTATAGACATTGAAATCTTCCGTCATGACATAGAAGTTTGTCGTTTGAAGATCAGGAAGCTTATCATTATATTCCTGATAAACCGTTCCAGTTGTCCAATTGTAACGAGGGATAACATAGGAAGCTTCCGATGGAACAACCTTCTTGAATGCAAGAATTTCCTTCCAATTGTCATATAGAGCCCCTACGGTATCCTGTGTAGCGGGAGGTTCTGCTTCATTTACCCATGGGGTTACTCTTCCAATGAAGAAGTAATAGTTGTCGTTCTGTGCTTCGTCAATCGATTCCTTTAGCTGAGTAGCAGCATTAATTCTGAAATCTCTCGTAAAAGTCCCTGCCATTAATCATTCTCCACGATATTATAGGTTGCCAGAGCAACCTTATCGTTATTAAGTGCCCTTGTTCCGTGCCACGGATACGCCGTTGTGACGCATACGTTCGATGAAATTGCCTTCAAGCGATCTATCGCCAGAAATTCATTTGTATTTAGTGCCGATTGAAAGGCGATGTTCTGCCCAACGAAAGTTCCAACTGAAAGATTTGGATGATTTCCCTGTGGAGCTAGGATAACCCTATCGGACATCGCATCGCCGGGAGTAACGTTCTGTAGCTCCCCTAAAGTATAGCCCTGAATTTGCGTCAAACTTCCATCATAAAGATTGACAACTCCGGGCCTATTCTTAATTACGGTAGTTTCTCTTCCCTTTGTGGCAAAGAAAGAGATTGAAAACTCATACAATGCCTCCAATAGATCAGTGAAGTCATCGTAATCTAGACCGGTTCCTACTTCCTTAACCAATCCAGATTCATTAGTGAATTCAATTTCCAACGAAACCTTGTCACGAGATACCTGTTGAATTGGAACGATGATCTGTCTGTTAATATAAATCTGCCCAAACATCAACATGCCAGATGGATGAACAAGTTTATCTACAATATCCTTGTATTTGTTGACCGGCTGTCCTGTTCTCAATTCATAGGAGTATTCCTGATAATAGTAGCTATCCTGAATATACTTGTTTGATGACAAGAACCCGTCCGTTCCCTGCCAATATCCGGGAAAAACAACATAGCTATTGATGTTTCCGATAGGTTCTTGATTTAAAGAATATAGAATTTCGTTTGAAAAAACTCCGAATACGTTGGAGAGATACATCTGGAAAACTTGAACCCCCTGAGAGAAGAATGAAACTACTCTCTCTACACGTGCACGTGCACCAGATGTTGCCCCTACAACGTCTTTACCCAAATAACGAAATAGTTGAGACCCTACACCAGAAATAGGGGTCAATGTGATCAGTTTTTCGACAACCCATTTACCATCGGATGCCCTAAGAATATCCGTCGCTGGATAGTAAAATTCAATCTCTTCATTGAAGAGAATGCGGAAAAGAAGTTCGAAGCTCTTTTCCGAACCCCTTGATCTAAAGAAATCAGAGATGTTCTTAAGCAGAAGCCTCTTGTCAGTCACGATCTTCTTTGGAACATCGGCAAGAAATTCGTTGCGTAAAAATTCAAAAAATAGATCAGGAGTGATATCAACGTCTTGATAATCAAGAAGTTTTCTTGATACATCTATTGGATTTCCCTGAGATTCCAGCCATTCGTAATACAGCGTTATGAATTGAATGAACTTTGGATGCTCTTCCCTAATCCATTGCGCTATTTGCTGTTCAGTAAATATTGACGTTTTAGTGAATGTCATCGTCACACCAGAACATTACTTGCATCTTGCAATGCGACATTAAATGAGCCCTGAGTCTCTGCCGTTCCGACATAGGTGATCTCATTCTTGTTAGCATCAATGATCTCGATACGTGGTGCCGAAAACAAAACGATCATGTTGCGAACGGGAGTATAGTCTATATCCTTTGGCTTCATGAAAATTGAAATGGAATCCTCTTCATGATCAGTGATGATCACTCCATTAAATTTAAGGATACCATTGGAATAATCAATCGTTCCGATGTTCTTTTTGATCATCACTTCCACACCTGTTTCCATTGAAATCAGATTGACGTTGCCGAACCCATCGTCAACGATCTGACACCATAGATTGGTCAGAGTGCATTTGAAGCGAGATGATGAAATTGCCCCTAAAATACCATCATAAGGATGATATACTTGTGCGTTTGCAATGACTGTATATGAGACATTTTCATTGATACGGGGGTTGAACCGCTTTTCGATTAACATCGTCATTCCAGAAGACACGATGCTTGAATCTGTATCATCCACCACCCCCAAGAGACGAGATGAACGAAATGAACGTGAGAATGTCCCTAGGTTATCCCTCTCAAAGGTGATCAGCTTTTCAGCAATCTTGTTCGCCAGTCCATCAGGACCTAGGGTCGTTACCTCTGGATTATATTTGACGATGATGGAAGGTTTAATGAATGTGAATGCAGCGTCAACGATGACAGGTTCGATTGTCAGCACGTTATACTTTTTAAGCTGTTCAACGATCTCCAATTTTCTCACGATTGTAAGATTGTAGCCATCGAATGGTTTTGCACATACGAAACACTTCCCATAAATTGGAGGGATATTGTTTTCTCCACCCCAAACAGAAACCGCCTGTAGGTCGGAATACTTTTCAAGAAGGAAGCTTTCATAATCGCTTGAAGTGACGTTTCTATTCTGTCTCGTGTAAAACTTAGGGGCATTGAAACGAATGGATTCGATGCTCTCTCTAGTCTGTCCATCTTTAGCGGGCCGGATCGTGAAAACAGAACTAGCCGTGTATTTAACGATAGGGTTACCTGTGTTATGGGCAATGTATCCCTGTGGTGAGAAAACGCTAGCGCCGTTCGGCAGATTGGCGGAACAGATGCGACCGGTGATCTTGATCCCCGCATCCTGTTCCGGATTTTTGCCGAGAACATCGTCACCAAAAACGATCTGATAACGTCCCGATGTGTTTTCCTCTAGGAAAAACTGTGTCGTATCGGGGGTCATTGTGGTTAAGTCAGACGCCTTTAAATACGGAACGATATCGGTTGAATTGAAATCCGGACGAACATCCACTTCAATCGTGTCAGTATCGATATTCGGGTCCAGAATTTCATACGTGCGCTTGCCCGTGCGATTATGCGTGTAGTTGTATTCGATGATATAACCTTCGGCAACGTTCACCTGTGCCACGAATTCATCATCTGGATTTTTAAAGACAATCGTATCATCTTCTGTGATGAACGTATATGTTGATCCATCGATCTTGGTCGTAAATTTTGCGCCCTTGAAGATGGTGATCGAAGACGGATTATCTGATGGAACGATCTTCACTTCCAAGATGGCCTTGGCACTCTTGGCGCTTCTTGGGGTATAGCCAACCATCTTCGCCTTGGATGTAAGGTTCTCTCTTCGGATGGCAGTATCAATGAACGATTCGTTCACGATCATGTTATTATAGAATGCATTCTGATAGGTGTTCTGTGCCAAAAGATCAATGAGAACAGACATACCGGAACCTTCAAAGTCATAGTCCTTGAATTCAGACTGTCCTTTAAGGTGATCCTTCAACGATTGACGGTTTTGATCGAAGTCTAGGGTAGAGACATCAATTTTTCTTTGTGCCATTATCTCACTCTTTCTAGGAAAAACGTTACGGTCTCAGGCTCTAGGCTGTTCTTTGTCGTGTAGACAATGGAGACCGTTATCTTATTATTATCTAGTTCGTCCCCTACAGTAACCTCTAGTTGATCAACCCTCGGTTCGTTGTTGCGGATGCAGTCAACGATATCTCTTCTCAGGACCATAAGGGTAACGGGATCGAAATTCTCGAATAGACTCGCCTTCACATTCGATCCAAAATAGGGAAGCTTGTAGCGTTCATTAAAATTTGTCAGAACACAATTCTTGATCGATTGACTGATGGATTTGTTGTTCTTGACGGCAACGAGTCTGCCCGTCACAGGATGTGCGATGAAGCCTAAGCCTAGATCAGAATAGAGCGTGTCATTCACGATCCTTGTCATTTATTTCCAAAACCCTCTTGACAGACCCTTGACAGAGTGGTATAACTCATGACTGTAGGGAATGATATACCAATGATTAGATTTATTTATAACTTAAATCACACCCCTGAAAGCAACTATCCCTTCTTCTTTCACATTGTTGATTAGATCAACTGACATGATTTTAGGAGGTTCAATGATCCTTGATGTTGAATTCACTGATAGTTTCTTTTGATTGATTCCGATATGCATCCATGAATCACCAGCAAAATTAAGATCAATGTTTGATGCATATTTACAAATTCTCTGTATATCCTTTGCCACATTGAACATGTTAGACTGTTCACCAGCGATCTGAATATCAAAACCATTACCGAACTGATGTTGAATCTCTCCCTTAGAATTGAGATTGATCTTGAATGCCTGTCTCAGGATCAAGTCACCACCATATTCCTTTAAGAGTGGTTCAAGGACAAAGATTGCAGACTTTGACATATTCGATGCCAGTTTCCATACAGGGACATTAACGAACTGTGATTCATTCCAATTCTGTGTGACGAACGGCATGATGTCATTTGTAACGGGATGTATTGCACCGGATGAACAATGTTCCAATAGGAAATTTGAAGAGATTGCAAATCCCCTATCGATGAAGGTCTTTTCGTTGATTTCAGGAACGATCATCAGGCATCTCTCGTGATCTTATCCGGAACCATGATGTTGTATGGTCCAGCCGGGGTAAACTTCCTCATCTGGCGATCATAGAATTCCTTCCATGTGCGCTTCTCTCCCGTATGATTGTTGTATACCTCTGATCTGTTACCACGTTCAGGGACCGTATTTGCGCCATTAGGATTGTTTTCAAGTTGCTTGATGCAATTCGAAGCACCACCCGCACCAAGGAAGTGAATGAGATACATTTCACCAACCTTAACCTTGCGACCGATTGATTTTTCAACCGTAGGTTTTTGTGACATGAGATAGATGATCATGGACTTGGCCTGTCCATATGAACCACCACCGGATGTTGATAGGCCGTTTTGACTTGCGAATTTGTTCACGTCCGTCATTGCGGCATTGGTCAACTGGAAGAAGCCGCTAGCGGATGTCGAACTGTTCCCAACATTGCGGAAATCAGATTCATAGGCGGCGATCAAGAATGCTAGACCGGGAGGAAATCCTAGTTCACGGCAAGCTCTATTGATACCATCAACAAGGTCCTGTGACGGCTTGTTAACCTTTCCACCACGGAATTGCGGATAGATTTGGTTCACATAATTCTGAACACCCTCTGATGAGGTAAGGGACTGATCAAAACCAGAACCGGTCGTTCCACCGTTTGATCCATCGATACCGATGCCCCTAGGTTCAGTGTGTGATTCGTCTTCCGTTCCGCCCGTAATATTTTTGTCTGTTCCCGGCTTTGCTGCACCTGTCATATTGAAGTCTCCTGATTCCGGTCTCGTGTTTCTTCCAACACCTGATGTTCCAGCGCCCTGCATCGTTGAAAATCCGGGTCTGGTTTCTTTGGTTGAATCTGATGATGGTCTATTTTGAATCTTTGATCTCTTTAGATCATCAAGACTGTCTGCTAGATCATCGGCGTTCTTAGGTCTCTTTACGGTCACATCACCGGCTGATACCGCCCCTGATGCTCCTAGGGTGATGACGGGGGTAGATTTAATATCAGAACCCTTTAAATTCATGGTTCCACCGGCTTCGATGTTCACAACACCATCAGCCTTGGCATCAATTCGAGTTCCCTTTAATTCCATCGGTGCCGTAGAGTTTACGGTAAATCCCTTGGACTGAACGTTCATGGCATCATCAGCCTTAACCTTCACTCCCTTTGCCTTGATATGTAGTTCTTCACCTGCCTCGAAATACATTCCGTTCTTTGCGAAGAAATGCATGTCAATTCCATCAAAAATCAAGGTCTTTGCCCTGATCTTGATCGTATCACCGGATAGAAGTTTAAAATCTCCATGGGATGTAAGGGTCGCATCACCTTCCGTTAGGATTTGAACATCACCGATTGCCTTAAGGTTCATCTCTGAACGTGTGGCGATATTCCATCCACCATTATACGCACCGTAAAAATCACCAAGAACACCGTGATATGAATTCTTGTTATCTGTTCTATAGGCATCGCCAACGGTAGCATCCACACGTCCACCGTTCACATCGATCTCCGTATGTGTCCCTGATTTATGCGTGAGCGCAACTCTAGCAGCACCCGGAGAGTCGTCTAATTCCAGTGCCGCATTACGTGATGCGAGAACCGTATTATGCCCCTTTTGAGCGGCATAGGCGCTTCCCGGAGTTGACCATGTTGCACCTGTAGGGGTCATGAAACCACCCGCCCTAGCGGTCTCCTGTGCCGTTGGGAGAGGAAATGAGTTCTTATCATCCGTCACGCCACGTGCGAGGAAGTTAGTGGACGGCTGGCCTCGATACTCTGTCGTTGGCCAGCTATTTGTAGGATCACGAAAACCTAGGGTGTAGTATGGGGTCGTGAAATGTGATGCACCGATGGATGATACCGATGTCAAAAGCGGTTCGGTTGTCGTTCCACTAGTCGTTAATGGGGATGGGGGAGAATTCGTCTGTGGAAGACCACCTTTGAACTTTGGCTTCATTCCCTGTCGCCATCCATTGGCCTGTAGCTTTGCGATCCATTCGCCGGTAGACATACCTCCACCAGACCATGCGGTTCCCCCGCCCGCACGGGTATCAATGTGAATGAATGAATTATAATGCCCAAAGGAAACGAAACCACATTCAATTGCATTCTTGATGAACTGATCAAGGTTCCCGATGGAAGATTTTGAAATATCGAATGCTCTACCGTGAGTATGTTGAGAGTTTCTAGCACCACCTACGCTTGCATTATATGAGGGGGATCGATAGGCAGAATTGATGGCGAAAGGTCTTCCTCCATTCTTGTCCGTCAATGCTTCCAATGCCATGGCAGTTGCACGATGAATTTTAAACTGTCCATCCTTACAACCCAATCCATTATTACCCCTTGAAGGGCCATTGGTATAATAGCGCAACGGTCCCTTCGTTCCCTTTCCAGCCGGAAAATCACTGTCCTGTAGCATTGATCCATCATCATTGATCGATCCATGAGTAACCGCATTTGGAAGCGTCGTTGCCGAGCTACCGGGATTACGGAATGAATCGCCATGGTGTTTCCCGGAAGAGTTCATACCCTGCCCCTGAATACCATCAGAGTTTCCGTAACCGGTTGGATTTGGTTTATGGACACCCGGAATACATCCCATGATGATCGGCTGTTGAGCATCCTCACCATCTGCCCAAAACCCAATCACCCATGTTCCCGGTTGAATGCGGGCATGAAGACCGACACCGGAATTAGACTGTCCATTGGGAGGCTGAACCACCATCGCCCATGGAAGATCATCCGTTGGAAGATCGGTTCTCTTTTCAGTGTGCCATCCAAAGATACGAGCCTTGATCCTTCCCAAGTCTAATGGATCGGAACTGTCCTCACAGACACCCATGAACCATATGACATTAGAACCGAAAAACTCGTGCTTATATGGAAACATTATTTAAGATCATCCTTATCCAGTGGCGTATACTTATTGATCCAATCAAGAATCTGCTTTCTCATATCTAGGGTGTGATCAACGGGCTTACCGGGCTCTTTGATCGTGATATATGTAAATGACTTTACAACACCCGCCTGTTTCGTCTCTTTATTTGGCATTCTCCACCAGATGGTGTTCTCTCGGTTGTTGAGAACGATCACCACCCTACCGTTAACACCCCTTGGAAAATCTCCATGGATCATGTTCTTCATGGTCGTTGCCGCTCCCTTATGTGTCAGGAGCAAGATGTCCTCTGGAACAACACGGGCTCTTCCGGCATTGTTCTTGATGGCAACCTGATAGTCTGTGAGAACCCAAACGATATGGATGTTCTTTTCATCATACCCTACCTTTAGTAGATAGGGGAGAATTTCAGTCACATCTCCTTCATCCTTCAACGTGATGTCGAAAAGAATGTTGGGAAGCGTTCCCTTTGTTGCTGAACCATTCGAGATGATGTCCGTCATCAGATTATGAAAGGAATTCTCCTTCACACCAGTCTTCTTCACGAAAAGGTGAAGTTTAAAAACATCGCCCGGTTTGCGAAGATCAAGATCACGGATTTCGGAATATTTATCCATGGTTTTAGCTAGTTCAAGGAATTCTCTCTTGTATTCGTCAACATCCCTGATCTTGAACTTATCCCCTTCCATGAAATTGGAGATAACCATCCCCTTACCTGAACCGCCACCACCGGCCATGAACACAACCTGTCCGTATTTTGCTCCACCAGAAAATACGATTAGCTTTTCATTTAGCTCTTGCATTAATCTCTCACTTCCTCTACGCTGATCGTTATTTCTGATTCATAGCATGTCTTCACACATTCGATGTGTGATGTGTATCCCATTTTAGATGAATATGAATGACGAACGGCTGTCACCAGAAACCACCCTGATATGTATTTATTTTTGTTCCCCAACACATCATCGGTCGCACCATATTCAGGGAACATGATCTCGATAACATCACCGGCCTTGCGGTCGGAATCTCCCGGAATGGAGAGGTTCAACACAATGCCATCAAGTATTGCGGACTGCGCAATCGAATAGGCTAGGAAATCCTCTTTCTGAGACGGATTGACCCTATACTGACTCTTATGGTTCTTGTTCGTTAAGATCATACGAACATGGGCCGAATCGTTCGATCTATCATTCTGTGCGTCCAATTGACCAAACTTTGCCCATGGTGAGTTTTTAGTGAACACCTTCGATGCGAGAGTAGGTCTCTTGGATTGTCTGGAAACAGGTTCATCCGCCTCTACGGAAGTTGGATTGTTCTCTCGAATGAAATCTTCAATGGTTCTTTCAAGGATTGCCTCTCTCGTGGTTCCACCAACCGGAGATGCCGTATGTTCAAAGTTCTCGAAATCCTCATCATAATTGAACCTCTTGTATTCGATGGATTGATTTTGAGGATCGATGGCGATAACAAGATTGTTGAATTGCCCATTGATCAAAGAGTTCTCTGTATTAAAAATTCTCTTAAATTTGAACGAATTGATCTTGATGAATTCAAGGGGCTTGCCGTTCACATTCGTTAGAGCATTGCTCCCTTCGATGTCCTGTTTAAATTCCTTGGTCGTGACGAAATATTGCTGAACGTTTTTTGTTCTGTTCGCCTCTTTGATTAACTGATCAATGGTAACGAAACGAAATTTCTCATGATCTTCGAAGAAGACGAACAGTGATGATGAATCGTTGGATAGATTGGTCAAGTCTTCCGCATGTGCCTCCCGTGCGAGGAAGGACAGTGCCTTAGAGGGTGTATAGTTGGGAAGGACCAAGGTTCTATTCTCTTTGGTCCTCTGAACATCAACGCTACGATCTCTCCACATTCTCTTAAGATATGTGGTGGGATCATTGGATGGATTTGGCGTGAGATGTTCCGTGACGATCTTCTTCACCATGTCATGGATCGGCATATCACGATATGATCTCGATAGCTTGGTTCCAGCATCGATCAATGATTCCACCGGAACGGCAGTGATACGAAATCTCTCTGTCGTTGCGCCCGTTGAATCCAGTGGTTCAATTGCGGACACAACCATCTTTAATTCGATGCTGCCATATTCGGGGAATGGGGTCTTGAACTTGACGAAAATGATCTCTTCACCGATGATCGGAAGGACCGTGAACAGAGAAAGAGAGTCTTCGATGATGATCTCCATTTTCATGAATGGATCATAGATCGATTGAAAAATGTCCATCTCTTTCACAACGGTTTTGATGTCAACGATCTTTGCATCACCATCAAGCTTAGTCATTGGAACAATCGATAGCCCGTTCGCCAACCAAGCAAACGATTGGACGGCGGCGGCGTTCACCAGTCTGATGTATTCAAGTTCGATTGCCCCCGGTCTATGGACCAATGAGGCTGAATCGGATTGATTAGCCATAAATATTACCCATTTCTCTCACGATTTGAGGGACATAACGTGAATCAAGGATTCTGATCTCCCTCTTGGCATCATTTCTCTCACGTTCCCATTGTGCGAATGTCAATGATCGTCTATTGACAACGGGGGTCGCATTGAATGTGAAGATATCAACCTCGATTGATCTTTCAGGGACAATGGTTCCGTCTGGATTGACAACACGATGTTCAACGATCCGGCGATATTCTTTCACCGTTTGTTCAGCATATTCAATGCTCCCATACTTCTCTTTGATGTATTTTGGCCACAAGGCATCAGGAATTGGCCATTCGAAATATGGATCATAGATGTCATTTGCGTATAAGATCAACCAATCCAAATCAACGTCACCATAGAATTTGAACGCAAGGATGTCTGGACGATCACCATCTTGTATGGTATACGTATAAAATAGACTCGCTCTATTCAACAGAACATTTTTGATCCTTGATCGAAGGATGATGTTCTTGGCCTTCTTTCCATCATAAACGATGTCTGGATAATTTCTAAAGTAAGCTAGACTTTGTTTTGCCATTAGAAGCCGTTCCTAATCTCTTCACTCGTTAGAATTACACATTCGCTCGCCTGAATATTCAGGGTGATGATAACGGGCTGTCCATCATCATGCCAGAAAACGCCACTATCCCCGTGGTAATTCATCGTCGCACTTGTTATAACCAGAGAGGCGATCTTTGGAATCTTCTTATCGGCTGGAAACTCAACTTGGAAAAGATCGGGATATTTAAACAGAAGGGTGATATCTGAACCGGTTGAATTGTAGCGTGTCGGATGCATCCCGATCTTGATTTCCTTGACGATGTTCTCGATTGCGGTTGCTTCGGCCCTAGAACGTGCCACAAGCTTCCAAGACCAATCAAACTTACGGAATTCAGGGTTGTTGAAGAGAACCGCCAAGAATGGATTTCTCGCAAATCCAAGGGCAGATGAAAGTCCCTGTCTAATGTTCCCAACAACACCGTTACCTAGATTGTCTGAATCGAGCGCCATATAGGCTAGGATGTCTTTAGATGCTCCCGTAGCATTTCCTGTAGCACTTCCGATAATACCAGACATATATGATTTTCCAGCGTTAAAAGCACCCATGATCGAATTATCACCGGACTCCTGCATTTTCTTAACGATCTCCGCAGCGCCCGTTCCCGCTAACCCTAGACGTTCCCCGGTGTTATAATCCATGTTGTAAGAAAATGTCAGATCAGAAGGTAGGGGAAGAACATACGTCCCCAACTTATTGGCATTGGCAGGAGCGGACAATGATGGTCTTCTGTATACATATCGATGCAACATCATGAAGTTGCCACTTTCGGCAACATTCGCCGGGAACCTGTATGTTGGTGAATCATCGGTTCTCTGAGGTCTAACTGTAATATCGAGTGCCACTTAAATGTCCCCTAAATAAAAAAAATCAATTCTATTTAGTGGCGAAATGAGAACATTACAAGGAATATACAAACCTAAAAATCTTCAAAAGTATAAGGGTGATCCAACTAGGATAATCTATAGGTCTAGTTGGGAGAGAATGCTTATGGTTAAATGGGATACGAACGAAAATATTCTAGAATGGTCTTCGGAAGAGATTGTGATTCCCTATCGTTCACCTAAGACAGGGAGAATTCATCGTTATTTTCCAGACTTTTACATTAAGTATACCGATTCAAGTGGACAGATACAGCGGGCCTTACTTGAAATTAAACCAAAGGCACAGACCGTTCCACCTACGCCACCCAAAAGGATCACCAATGCGTTCATACAGAAGGCAATCACATGGGAGGTCAATGTTGCGAAATGGGAAGCTGCCAGAAATTGGTGCGAGCGCAATGATGCAAGATTTGAGATATTGACGGAAGACACGATCAAAGGATTTAAAAAGTGAGTGTATTTTCAACCATCCTACAAAATGCCATCAATGCCGGGATCACTAAAAATGGTCTAGGGGAAAGATCGAAGATCGCTTCCGCATGGTTTAGGGCAGAGGCAAAGAAAACTTCCGTCACTCCACAGTCTCTCATGCGTGCGGGCGGGGGGAAGCTACAGCAAACCGGTAACGTAAATACCAAGAACCTAAAGAATGATAACTCCACAGGTATCGGAAAGATGTATCTGTTCGGCTATGATCCTAAACACAAGACCACTCTCCCATACTATGATCGCTACCCTCTGATATTCTTGGTTGGACCGGCTAAGGGCGGATTTTATGGGATCAACATGCATTACCTTCCACATAGACTAAGGGCCGTCCTGATGGATGCCCTTTGGGATATTGCCAATACGAAGAAGATCACTCCCGGAACAAAACTAAAGTTATCATATAACGTGTTGAAGGGAACCGCAAACCTAGCTGGATTTAAACCCTGTTTTAAACACTATCTCACCAAACATGTCAAGACACGATTCCTTCAAATTGACGCAAAGGATTGGGATACGGCCATCTTCCTACCTCTCGAAACCTTCGAAAAGGCGACGAAGCAGGAGGTATGGAATGATAGCAGAAGGAAGATTTAATGCCATTTGATATTAACAGATTTTCCGGAGAACTGAGAACGAACGGGGTCTCAAAGAACCATACATATGAGTGTGTTCTGACAAGAAACCCTAGTCCTGATACACAGATAGAGAGGCGTATTGCCATGCGGGCTGATACCGTCTCTCTACCGGGAAAGACGATCAACACAACTGACATTCATTATTCAGGACCGTTGATGAAGATTGCGACGGATGCGAATTATGAACCTCTTCGAATGAGCATCATCCTATCAGAAGATCAGGCTGAGAGGGAATATCTTGAAGAGTGGTTTGATCTCATTTCCGGCAATCTTCGAACGGCTGGAAAAAACAATCCTTCGGCATATGCCATCGGATATCACGATGAATATGTTGGATCGTTGAGGATCAATCACTATGATGAGACCGGAAACCAGATTTACGCATATGAATTTATAGACATCTGGCCAGTCTCTATTGGTGAAATCGAACTATCATATGAAGGGGGAGGCATCAATAAGCTTTCCGTTTCATTTTCATATCATTATTATAAGACGGAGAAACTATGAGTTTACCTAAAATAAAGGTCAAGACCTTCGATATCACACTTCCATCAGATGGCAGTGTTTATAAATTCCGTCCATTTTCCATGGGAGAACAAAAGCTCCTGATGATGGCGCTTGAATCTGGCGAAGAGATGGAAATGATCGATGCCCTTAAACAGGTCATCTCAACATGTTCAATTGAACCAAAGGTCAACCCGAACAAACTCTCATCATTCGATCTCGATTGGGTTCTCCTTAAATTAAGGGAACGGTCGGTCGGTGAAGTGATGGAAATCATGATCGGCCATCAGGGAAGAAATGACAAGGGGGAGATTGTTAACGCCAATGGGATCGTTTGTGATCATGTCAACTTGGTTGGCGTTGATATTCGCAAGGCAGAATTAAAGAAGGACCCTAATCATAAGAAAAAGATCGTCCTACAAGATGAACCGTTGATTGGAGTTTCGATGAAATATCCAACGGCAGAGATGGTGCAGAGAATGTCCATCGTTGACGGAACCCGTGCGACGGATTTTATCTTTGAATTCGTTTCATCATGCATTGAATTTGTCTATACGGAAGATGAGGTATTCGAGACATCAACCATGTCTCTACAGGAAGTTCAGGCGTTCCTCCTTCAATTTGATCAGGATACCGTCATGAAAATATTCTCAGATTTCTTCGATACCTCACCAAAGGTGGAGATGAAGTTTAAATATCGTTGTCCTAAGTGCAATACAGATGAAGAGGTCGCCTTACAAGGGCTAAGAAATTTTTTCTAATGGCATTTTCACATGATAACCTACATAATTACTTTAAGACGAACACTCATCTGAAAGTGAAACATGGAATATCTTTCTTTGAATTAGAAGAAATGCCGCCATTCGAGCGGGAAATCTACATGATCCATATTCAGGACATGTTGAAAGTGGGGGAAGAATGAACGAAGAAGTAAAGGACATGTTCCTTAACAAAAAGACATTTGAGAATAGACGAAGAATGGCATGGATATCACTATTTGCCATCCTTTTGATCGTCATTGCCTCATTCTGGTTACCTACAACCGCATTGCAAATTCATTCCGTGATTGAAACAATCGTCGTGACATTGGCGGCTGTCATCATGACATATATGGGAACGACAATGCTGCCCGTGGCATTCACACGTAAGACAAAGCCCCCGGAAGGTGAACAATAATGGATAGTGAAATTCGCCGTCAAGAGAAGGTCGTAAAGAGAGGGATCGATGATCATACGAACCTCTTGAAGCAGATTCGTGATAATACCATAGCCATGGGAGAAAATCCAGCGGCTCTAGAGGCGATGGCGAAACAGATTCATGAATTGAACAAGAAGCTTCCGAAAGCAAAGGGTGCTGAAAAGGAGCGCATCAAGACACTAGCAACCAACATTGAAATTGTCTTGAAATACAACAATAAATCAGAGAACCTACGGGCATATATGGCAAAGGAAGGTGGATTTAAAAATGCCTTCCGTATCGCCAAGCTTGGCATCTCTCAGGCGATGCTGAATAAACTTGCGACGTATAACATAAACGATCCTCAAAAGTTTGAGGAACAGAACATGCCGTTCATCGAACGTTTCAATGATAAGATGGACGAACTGATCACCGTCTTGACCGATAGCGGTAACAAGACGAAGAAGATGACTGAAATTATGGAAAAGACATCTCAGGAGGATCGTAAGAGAACGGCCATTCAATATGTCGAGACCATTCGTAATAGGGCTCAACAATTGCGTTCCAAGGTCCCTCTAAAGGGTTCCGGTGATGGTTCTGGTAAGGGATTGATCGGCGGGCTTGCGGCTGGAACAATCGCAATGGTCGCAAAGACGTTCGGCGGTCTTGCCACAATGATCATGGCACCAATCAAGAAGATTTCAACGATCCTCCTAGCGCCCATAGCGGCCATCAAGGGCCTTTCTGGTGCGGTTGGTGGTGCATTCACCGGGGCTCTATCAAAGGTCGGTGGAGGCATGTCTATGTTGGCAGGAGGACTTAGGGGGTTCGCATCGGCGGGTTCCGGTGTTGCCGTATTTGGCGGTCTTCTACTTGCAATCGGTGGTGCAACATGGCTATTCGGTTCAGGTGTAGAGAAGGTCGGAAACGGACTGTCTGGCATTGCAGATTCACTTAAAAAGTTTAATGAAATCGACATTGATCCGAACAAGATGAAGGGTGCGGCTGATGGTATGGGGACCATCTTGACTGGACTTTCCGGTTGGAATAATCTAGGTGGAGCAATCGTATCACTGTTCGTTTCACCGAATGGCATCAACGGACTTGTCGATAACATCAACAAAATAAACACCCTTAATATCGATGCAACGAAGGTAAAGACCGCCACAGATTCGATCTCGGCTGTCCTAACCTCGCTATCAGGTTCGGCGGGGATCGTCGGTGCACTCACATCGAACCTTGTCGATACGGATAATATCAGTAGGCTTGTCAACACCCTAAATCACTTTAATAACGTGAATGTTGATCGTGAGAAGGTTATGTTGGCGGCATCGTCCATCGGTTCCGTTCTACAGGAGATGGGAACGTGGCGATCATTTTGGGGATCGATTACCTCAAATTTCATCGATAACGATAACCTACAGAGATTGGCGGTATCATTAAAGACATTTGGAGACATGTCGATTGATCGTGCGAATGTCGATAATGCAACCTATGCGATTTCTAACATTGGTGCTGGACTACAGCAATTTCCAACAAGAGCACTTGCCGGTATCGTTCAATATTTAACCGGAACCAATCCTTTCATTGCCGTAGCATCTGGAATTAAGGCATTTTCAGAAATACCAGACATCACCCCTGAAAAATCAAACAATATGAAGATGGCCATGATCTCGATTGGTAAGGGTATCGAGACGATCTCTCTATATGATATGGCAAAGGCGAACATCACATCAGGAGTGATGAGAGAGACGGCAACGATCCTTCAAAATTTCCAGCAATTGGATGCACAGAAGATCATCATGGCCGGTGACGGCATGATCTCTCTATCTCGTGGTATGAGGGAATTTTCGGCGGCATCTCTTACGGCATCAGGAAGATCATTGCAGGAATCGATTCTCGGTTGGTTCTCTGGTTCTGGTGGTTCGGCACAACGAAATATTGAGATGGCAAAATCCATCACCGTCCTATCACAGGCCGCTACCGGGCTCAACACGATGGTTGATGCTGCCTCGAAATACGATACGATTGATCGTATGACAGATAGCCTCACCAGACTTGCGGAAGCAATGCGAGGGATGGGAACATTCTCAGGTCCAATTGCACCACGCATGGGAGAATTGACGGCATCAACCATCGCCACCGCCCGTGCACGTGAGTCATTCGATGCACAGAAACAGGCGATGACACAGGCTGGATTTATGGCATCAGTGACGAATGCAACCTCATCAACGACAGTGAACAACACATCATTGGTGGTGATGCAAGAGGGAGCCTTTAGGAATACATCCTTGGTTGATACCGTTGGTGGAAGGGGAGGATATCGTTAATCCTCATCAGATAGAAAATACTCTTTTATGAAGATCGGATCATCTGATGTAGGCAAAACACTAAATATAGGTTTCCAATATCTTCCATCCAAATTATTGCCATTCTGAACGAATTCATTGATATGGTTCATGAATTGAATGATCATTGGTTCTATTCTATTCATGCTCAATGGAATATTGAGGGAATTATCCTTTGGGTAACGGAAGAAAAAATCCCTGCCATTATTGCTAATAAACAGCTTGTATGCGAGAGTTTCGTCATAGGCGAACACGCATACTTTAAACATATTTTGGTTATTTGTTTTTATGAGTGCGGCTGAATAGCATGTTTTATTCTTACCTATATCATGATTAAATTGCACTGTATACCTCCCGAACATCATCAATAAAATGTCCACCGATGAACTGAACCCCGATCTTCTTGCAGGACTTATGGAGGGTTTCCAGTGAATCTCGAATGTCAAGAAGCGTCTCTAGATCAATGTCCATCTCTTCAATGAACTTCCAAATCTGATCAACGCTCTTACCCTTGTTCAGGGTAACGAATTCGATGGAAGTGATCTTGGGTTCTTTCATGACGATCTCCTTTTTCTGGAAAAAATTATCATCATTGGGATATCATGTCAACAAAAAAGAGGCAGGTTTCCCCGCCTCTTTTATTTTTAATTCAGGCTTGGGGAAAGATTATTTGCCCTTCGGCCCGAACTGTTCGGTGTTCCCAACGGTCGAAGCGAAATACTTCGGGTTGGTTCCCGCATCACGGATGATTGCGGGCGAAGAGCTTGCGGCTTCATTGACGGTCGGATTCTTGGCGAAATACTTCGGATTCGTTCCGGCATCAAGAATGAGTGCGGGAGATGAAGCGAAGGCAGCGGTCGAAGCGAGAACGGCAACGATAGCGAGTGCAAAACGGTTCTTCATGTGATATTCCTCTCTTTTTTCAGGTTTTCATCTTAGCTCATGTTGAGCTATTGACGTTATACGATACTTCTTATGGTCTGTCAAGCGGTTTTTTTGTAAGGCTCATATTTTTTTGGAAATATGAGTAGTCCACTCGATTTTTCCAGAGAGGCGTTGTGACCGTCCCTCTTTGATTGACCAAATCTCTCACATGTTCTGGAACAGTGACACCCTTTGGGGTAAGATGTTCGGCCTTCTTGATGTCATTGCTCTTTAGCAGAAGATAGAGTTCAACATATTCCGATCCGGTATACCGGATCGGCTTACATTTAACCAAAAGTCTTCTAGGATTTTCGGGATTGATCCTACACGATCCCGCTAGGATTTCCCTAACTTTTTCCATTGTCAACCTCCGGAATGATTATTCATCATCCTCTTCTAGAAGGTTCTTTAGATATGCTTCATCATCGTCATCGTCGGATGAAACGGGGGTCTTTTCAACCTTCTTACCGGAAGGCTTTTCCTCTTCTTCATCTCTCGATACCTTTGATGGTGCGGACTTGCGGCGGGTTGGTGCACCAAGGACGCTATCAAGCTTCGCCTTCAATTCATCATAGGACTTGAATTGATCGGCTGCAATCAGAGAATCAAGAGCATGTCTCTGATCAAGGACCTTTTCAATCTCCTTATCAGACAACTTCTTGCCGTTCAGAGAGATTGCAGATTCAGCATCAAATGCACAGAGATCATAGTTATTGTAACCAGATACCTTACGGACCTTCACACGGAAGTTAGCACCGCCATTGTCACCAAAAATATCCCATGGATCACGGGGGGTTTCGAATTCACTTTCAGGTGCAAAATTTGCCTTAAGCTTATCGAACACCTTCTGGCCAAATCGCCAGATGAACACCTTGCCCTCTGATTCAGGGTTCGCCTTATCTTCAACGATAAGGACGTTCGCATAGTATGAAGCCTTGCGGCCCATGGCTCTTGCAACCTTTTCAGCCTCTACATCACCGGCCTTTGCCTGTTTCCAGAGGGGCTTGATGTAGTCCTGAACGGGGTCTTCCTTACCGATGGTAGAGAGACAGTTTTCAATATACCAACCGTTCTCTCCCTCAAATCCGTGAGAATAGAGCTTCACGAATCCGGGATTCGATTCGTCATCTCTTTCGGGAAGAAAGCGAATGACTGCAAATGCATTTCCGGTCTTATCCTGAGTGGGATTCCAGAAACGATCATCTTTATTTTCATATGGGGATTTGGTAGAAGCGACGGCCTTTGATAGGCGAGCGGCGGAACGGTTACGTAGTGATGTAATTGACATTTTTCGAGTTTCCTTATTTTTCACTTTTTCAAGTTTTTCAAGTTTTTCAATTTTTCAATGTCATGATGAAGCGGGATTAACGTCAAGAGCGTTAACATTCTGCCAATGGGAGAGTGTTCCCTTAATCTGTAGTGTATTTAGACTACAATATCTCTTTATAGCATCCCAAATGAATTTTGTCAAGCGGCTTCTGCGCACTTCCCTCTTTTTTCTCATGGGGTTTTTCGTATCAGTATACCAGACAAGATTACAGTTTGTAAAGCGACAAAGGAGCGTCATAAGCACAGGATCACCATGCCAGTATGAACGGTAGATGATGTCGGTTCTTTGACAGATGACAGGTCTATCTGTTTTTGGATCGATCATGAGTTCAGCCGGGTTCAGTCCATTCATGAACTGTTCAAATTCATATTCAATGGAATCGATCTTTCCGGTGAATCTAAGGTATGCGTCATATACGATCTTGGGATCATGCAACATGTAGTGAGGTTCACCCATCTGATTTTCAAGATAGTATACGTGATATGCGATACAGGCGAGCGCAAACTGTCTCTCCGTTCGATAATATTTAATGTGCTTATCAGCAATCTCACGCCATCGGGTTCCCTTTGGGGGCCTATTGCTATGTCTAAAATCATATTTTAGAGGATCATACGTCATGGGGGTCTTGAATCCATTTTCCGTCGATTTCCAGATTTCAAAAACCCTTTCCTGTGTGAGCGATCGTTCCAGTCTATCGATGATCATAGGATAATTTCATCCGCACTTCTCTTCAAAAGATGTAAATCTAGCCCATCAGCTAGAAGGGCATCCTTCAATTGACGATCTAGGAGTGATGGAACCATTTCAAATTCGATGTCATGCCTCTCACAATAAAGGAGGGTTGCATCCAACCATGACATCTTGGTATCCATAACAATGTCTCTCACACCATTACAAAAATCAGTCTTTTTAATGATACCATCAGATTCTTCATGCATCATTTTTCTCCAATGATTTCATCGATTTTGAATTGAATTGCCTTTTTCATTGGTATGGATGTTAGATATCGCCTATCCAACTCGAATATTCCGTTATTATTCTTCATCGTGAAAATGGCGGGGTCTTCGAACATTTTATACCAATTTTTACCAAAAGCAGATTTAAACATTCTACATGTAAGGGTGTCAGATATGTCAACCATTAATCCAATTGACATTGCCTTGATGATCCTCTCATGTGAGAATTCTTTCGTTGTCTGTGGATTGGGGATCAACATCTTTCTCTGAATCGCATCGATTGCCAGAGGATGGATCGTCAATTCATGTGTTGTATAATTATACCACATCAGGGTGTGGATAAAATCGAAGTCTAGGACAATTTTATCCATCTGATAGATGTATTTTTTATCAACGGATGATTTGGATACGAACAGAGGATCACACTTCTGTTGAAATGTCGGCGCATATTCATCATGGGCATATTCAATGAGTTGAAATCTTCCCAAAAGATCAAGGACCTTCGAAGATGAGGGATAGCCGTTATTTTCGGAAATGCTTCCGTCAAGATAGCGACCTACCATGCAAAGATTTTGTTCACTGGTGATCGAATCCCAACGACAAGCCGCATTCCTTTCCGGAAGAAAATAGCCCATAGATTTGATGAATTCCGCAATGACATGAACGCTGTGATCTGTGGACAGAATAAAACAGTCAATGTCACATGATCTGAAATTACAATGTATAATTTCGGGAGAATATGAAGTGTAGATTTTATTGTGCATCGCAAAATAAACGTTCTTATAAACCGTTCCCCCTGATATTGCCGAACGATCCGTATTATGAAGGATCATCCTATATTCAGTTGGGTTCCATACAAAACCATTCCCTCTTATATGATGAGCCATGATGGGATTGTAAATTCTATCTTCGATCTGCTTCTTGATCGCATTTTTTGCATTCAAGAAAATGTCATGATCTGTCATTGGCCAACCTCTTGCATAGCTCTTCGATGATGATTGCGGTTCTCGAAACTCCCCATGCTGATGCAATGCCAAAATGAGCCGCTTCCGCAAGCGCCATGTTCAGGAGAGATTCATCACTGATGTCCTTAAGGGGACCATCCTTTTTCATCATCTCATCAAAGATGGGGTTCCATTTCACATCATCAGCCATTTAAAATCATGTCTCCATGTCAATCGTTTTTCAACGATTCGATCATCACATACCTTTAGGGATATCGTTTGAATATACAACGCTTCATCCGCATTGTCAAGGACCCTTTTGCAAGTCTGACATTCATATCCAATGACGAACCCCCGTTCATCCACGATCATATCAAATTTACACATTCTAATCCATTTTAAGATTATTCATGTCTGGGCCGGGGATTTCCTGATGAAAGAGCCTCACCAATTCTATGAGAGACTGTTCATGATGTTCTCGCTTTGACGTATAGCTAACTGGAACCTGAATCCCATCAATGGCAAACAGAAGCATAAGATCATCGATCTTCTCTCCGGTTAATTCTTCATGCATGATGGAATATGCCGTCAATTGCTGAAAATAACCGATGTTCCAAGCGTGTTCTCTAGGGGTAGAGCCCCTTGAGGTCTTGAAATCAAAGATGGTCCTACGGCCATTCGTAGACGTTCCTATGAGGTCACATCTCCCGGCAATTCTTAATTCATGGGATGCATAGGCTCTTTCCGAGATGAATTCATCCTTGAAGGAGACGTTCTGCAACGTGACTTCCTTCATTTTATTGAAGCATATCTTCAATCCCCTATCCTTCATCAGGACAGCTTTGGACCGTTCAGAGAGAACCCCATCATTCGCTAGGAGGTCTTCCATCAACTCATGGATGGTGGTTCCCCTCCTAGCGGCCTTTGCCTTGATCCTCTCAGCCTCTTCGATGCCAACCCTATCTGCCCATTCGGCAAGGGCATGGCGTTTGCCCCATCCAATCACAGTGGTAACGGAAGGATAGTATTTTCCATCCTCCTGTCTATACCACCTACCATTATTTGATTGAATTACGTTTTCTGTCATGCGTTTTGCCCTTCCTCCAACCATCTTCAAGTTTAAAGTCCTTTGGAACTCTTCGATTTTTTTCACCATCTGTTATCCATACAGTATCCGATATCCATTTGTTATATCCCATTTCCTTATAAATTTCCTTTCTTCTTATTTTAACTTCTGGAACTTTTGAAACATGATCAACTCCATATCGCTCCATTGCATTTTTTTTTCTATTTTCTTTGGCTCTTTCCGCTACATCTTTGCGTTGCATTGGATGAACAACACCATATTTTTTATGGTGATTTGTTCTTGCCGTTGCTATAGTTTTAGCATGAACTTCTGGAAGAGATAGACAGCTTTTGACACCATAAAGTTGCATATTGTTCTTTTCTGTAACTTCTTTAATTTTAGCCTTAATCGTAATATTTTGTGAAGGCCACTCTTTTCCATATTTCAAAATATTTGTTTGTTTCATTTTCGAAAGGCCATCAGAAAACTTATCGTTATTAAAAGAAGTTTTGGAAATTCTAAGATTATAGTATTTTACTTTAATTTCTTCTGGTTTTATCATATTAAGATAGTAATGTTCGATATCTCTAAGTTCTTTTATAGAAGATATACGAGATACTAGTATTCTTCTCTTAAAATCCTCTGGACGATATTTATAGGCTTTCTTCATCCAAGAAGAAGAACATATATAACCGTCATCTTCTCTTCCCCAATGACAACCGACATAAAATCTCTTGTGCTTCCGGTCTCTCCAAATGTAAACGAACCCATACTTTTCAGACATTATACCCTCCTTGATGCGATCTCAGAGGGTATTTAGTAGAAGTGTTCGTTACTCATCTACCAATATCATCATATATGACGGGGTGATCCATAATTTAAACCTTCTGTCTGAGACGTTGAATGATATACGATCTCACAAGTGCACTTCGAACGATGTCGTTTTCGGTGAATTCATGCGTTGAAAATTCTGACATTGCCTTAAGGACGGAAAGGAACCTCTTTAGTCCAGCCCGTTCATCCTGATAACGAAGATCAGACTGCCACTCGTCACCACAAAAGATGATCTTGGAGTCGTCTCCCATGCGTGTAATGATGGTATCGCTTTCATGGAATGTCAGGTTGGAACATTCATCAACCACAATGATGCAGTTATCCAGTGTATCGCCACGCATGAATGATGTTGATGTGAAGGAAACGACGCCCTTGTTTTTCATGATCTCATAGGCATCTCCCCTCCCATACAATTGAGAGAAAATGGAATGATATGGGGTCTCATAGACCTTGATCTTCTCTGCCATGGAACCCGGCAAGAACCCCATGTCTCGTGTCGGAACAACCGATCTCACGATGATCAACTTTTCATATTCCCCCGCCTCGATTGCCTTAAGGGCAAGGTAGATGGCTATGAATGTGTTATGTGTTACAATAAAATCATCTGTGATATAAAGATGATCTTCGGAATCAACAGAAATACAAACACATTCGTCGGTTCCGACATGAGTGATCGATTTAATCTTTAAATTACTAGAACCATATTGATTTGAAGTAATTCTATTTTTTTTCCTTGATAGTGTCATAAATGAATCAATATTTCTATGACGTATAGATACTGTCCATGATGGTCTACCTATTTTTTTCTCTCCCTTATATGTATAGAAATTTTTATCCTTATATGATATCTTAGCTGTTCCGCCAAGCGAGCGAACCAAGTATGCGATATCATTTATCAAAACATTAGAAGTGGTTGTGTATGACACAGAGCCATTTTTTGACACATATCCATCCGTATCAATGAGTCCTTGCAAAAGTTCAATCTTTTGTTTGGCGGATAGTTTATGCATATACATTTGTGGAATATGTCTTTCAAAACTTCTTTTGCCAAAAAGACCAAGATTTTTTATTGTTTTCCTGATGTTATGAATGGAATAAATATTTTTTGAAGATTTGATTTTATTAACTTCATATCCGAGTTTAGATATATTGTCCACTATTTCACGATCTTCTGTTGTAAAGTTAATACCGTTCGTCAATCCGCCGTCACCTATCAACACACCTAGAAGATATGGGTGTAGTGGAACATCAATATCTGGCGTTTCTTCTGGAATTATTAAGGGAACACCATATCTATTCTTTTTAAAATCACAACTGGCAATTTCTGATAATTTCATTACCTTATCGATATCACCATTTATACTAGAAGTGATTTTCCATAGATGATCTCCACATGATTTAGTTTTTCTTCCATCATAAAATTCTATCTCATAAACAGGAAGAATGCCTTGTGGGAATACCCCATTGACATTTGCGATACCACCATCAGGTGTTACAATTTTATCTCCAATTTTTAATTTTCCAATTTCCGTCCAACCGTATGGAATTTTTACTTTACTCGTGATAGGCTGTGCCTTACCCGTTCCAGCAACACCGTGAAGGACTAGATTTTTATCGGCATTCCATGCGGTGAAAGCGGCCTTCTGTGTGTCTGTGATCGGGACGATGTTCTTCAAAGCCATTCGATTTTGCTGTTGAGCGTTAGCCTCTCTCTTCTCCCTACGGCTAGGCTTCTTTTTAACAGACTTTGGATATTCTTGCGGTTGATCAAACATATCAAGTTGATCTAAAATGCTTTTTTTAGACAATGTGTCTCCTTATTGGATTATTATAGTGACACATAATAAAAGGTTTTACCTTCATGGAACCTGAATTTTTGAACCCGGAACTTTCTTATGAATGCTCTTTAGAAGCCCTCTAAATGAGTCGGCGGGCTTTTTTCGCCCCATTCTATGGGGATCACCGATGCTCATTTTTGAGAAGACCTGTGAATATTCTGGATTTTGTTCCTTCCATCCATCAAGTTCCGACATTGATAACCAGACGGTAATCTCTTCTCCCGTCTGGTTATGCACAAAATTATACAGGGGCATCCTTATTCCTTTTTGGTCTCGTTACGATCTTTGGAGTTCCTGAACCGATGATCCTCTCCTTCAAAGCCTCATAGCGATCACTCTTCTTATCAGGGGCAAGCTCCTGATCTAGACTGCGCATCATGATCTGTGAATTCACGGTCTTGTAGAGTGAGTGGAGAGAATTCAGTCTCGTTTCATTGTGAACATGACGAAGCTTCAATCCCATCGTCATCACATAGTAGAGGATCAGGATGAATGCGACATGCCAGAAGCCCATGGACGTAAAGAACGATAGGACCAATCCGGCGATGAAACAGAACATCGTCAAGATTAGAACACCGATCCATTTCAGATGGACACTGAATTCAGGATCGGTGATCAACTTGGAATTCGATCCAATCATGGACATGGTATCTTCGATCATCTTCGATGTGTTTTCCAGAGTGGAGATCGGAACATCCTCCTTCGTCTCCAAAATGGTCTTGTGAATTTTGGAGATATTCTCTCCAATCATCGTAGACGAAGTTCCAAATGCCCTGATGGCTTCAACGATGCTAGGACGTTCAGATTCACTCATACAGCATGACTCCTTGGTAGAATTTCCGAACGTCTTCAATCGTGACATCCGCATAGGTCATCGAAATTTCAGCGGCAGTCATATTTATGGCGGCTTCGGTGTTGTTGGGATAGGCGTTCAGATACTTGATCAACGCCTTTGCCATGGCGTCTTCAAGTTCTTCATTCGTTGCGGCGGGCTTAACTACAATCGGTTCCATTGACCTTTCCTTATCAGCGCATGAGATTTGATCGGGGGATTAGCCCCGGAAGTTCTTTCAATGATGGCACACGGTCATCATTTTCAGCAACCCATCCGATGATCGCTTCATTCGGAAGAGCCTTCTGATTAACACGTTCTGTGAGCATGTCAACTAGATTCTTTGCCGATTCATCGGGCATGGCGTGTGCCATGATCCAAAGGGTAACGGCGGATGAACGTGAAATTTCGGCAAGGCAATTCACCATGACATCCTGTCCATATTCACCGTTGGCGATATCAGGAACAACATCATGAAGGGTCTGCATCATCCTAAAGAATCTGACATGACGATCACGATAGAGATCGGAACGATCCGGGACCTTATCAAAGAGCATCAATTTACCCGTATTAGGGGTAAGGGATATTAAAAGATCATCAAGGCTCATCATGTGATCAGAATAGTCCAATACCGTGATCACGGCATCATGATCTTTTGAAACGGCACGGGCTTCCGAAAGTCCAACATTCGTGATGTTGAGAGAACCGGTGATCGGAACCTTGTAGAAATGCCCCCGTTCCAGACGGGGGTGATTGGAGGGATCAAGCTTTAAAAACATAGGTTCCTTTCAGATATACATGCTCGTTTCGTAGTTTTCCTTTTCAACCTGTTCAAAATTGAAATTGTAGTTGCGCCAAGCGAATTCATAGAGTTTCAGGCGGCGCTTGGTCTTCTCGTAACGGGGTTCAATCGTGACGGTCTTTTCCGTGATCGAAACGATCTTCCCAAGATAGGAGAGATTGTAGGAGTCGTATTCGGCAATATCACCGATCTTGAAGGTGAGAGGGTCCGAATCACTGTAGCTCTTGCCATTAAAGACGTTATGACGGCAAACGGTGATGCTTTCATTCCTTTCAATGACGAGAGTGTATTGATCGGAAGAATGGCCGGGGATTTTCACGACAACAGACATTTCAGGTCCTTTCAGTTAACCTATGTCTTCTTATCTCACGATCCTCTTTAGATGTCAACCGACATTTTCAAGGGAATCCAAATATTCTTCACGAAGCTTCCATGCCTTATTCGAGTGTTCCCGAACCTCTTTCATGGACATAACCCCGATCTTCTTACTGGCAATTGCATCAGCACGATCAAACCAATCGGCAAGACAGGTGCGTTCTCCCATCGTCTCATAGGCGGCGACATAGTAGTGATCCCATGCTTCCCCGAACTTCTTGCGCTTCTGTTTTTGATATTCAACGGGGTCTTTCGCCCTGCCTTCAAGAACAAAAACAACGGCATAGAAAACATTGTTTCGTTCAGAATTCGACATTCCCTCATTCGGAATGATGAAGAACGATTCTGCTTTCTTTTTCTGTTCGGGGGTCAACATCTCTATGTCTCCATATCTCTGATGTCTTTATATTCCATCAGATCGATTCAGATGTCAAGTCACGTTCCGAACTTTTTCTTCTGATATTTTGAGAACCCCTGAGACGGTTCGATGTTGAACCGCTCAAGATCAGCTTCAATATCAGGACGTTCGAAGGTCTGTTCAAACTGCTCCCAATGAGTGTCACGGCGGCGTTGCGAGCCCTTACCGGACTTGTGAAGAATCACTTCCCTTTCGTCAAGATCACGACGATGACGATAATCCTTACCCATTTTCTTCATCTGCTCCAATTGCTTTTGTTACGATTGAGGAACTAATCCCTCTGAAACGCAACTTACCCGTTCTCCAAAGGGTTGTCAACAACATTGCATCCTCTGGATCGATAGATTCTAGCAATTGAATCGCAAGAGTGTTCTTGCGTTCTCGCAAAAGACCGGGATATCCGCCCTCGATAAAAATATAGAGGCGGCGGATTTTTCCCAAAAGGGCCTGATCTAGATCGGGTCTCTTGGAAGGTCTATAGTCAAGCTTGTTAACATCTACATCCCAAACGTATGGTTTCCCGGTCTTAGGATCATTCTCACAAGCATAATGCAAGAATACACCGATACGATTGTCTTTTTGGGTGTAGGTTCTGAGAGTTTCGATCTTCTCTTCTGATGTCTTCTTGTCATTGACATCTTTGAGG
>FRDC01000102.1_pt1 | contig 108298 bp, 103 predicted proteins | sample 1106171 | NCBI WGS metagenome assembly FRDC01 (sample SAMEA3930566, study PRJEB13176) | freshwater metagenome | biome: Drinking water system; feature: drinking water; material: water | place: Singapore | collected 2014-12-20
TTATCACACTGTCCGAATTTCCGGAGCCCCCTCTACTAGCCCCAAAAACTAGTCGTTCAAAGAAGAAGATTATCGCGATTATTAAAGAGGGCGAAGGAAATGCCCAGCCGTGAAATTGTAATAAAAGCTCTTGAGGCTATAGAGCGACCAGTGGACTTTGAGTTCTTCTTTGGCGAATTGAAATCGCCAGATTGGTTGGGACCTCTTGCCGCAGAAGGCGTGTTTAATAAGCCATATCCTCCTGTTGAGGAGAAAGAATGGATCAGTTTCCCAATATGGCCTCCTTCGAGGTATTTGGCACGAATGGCTCCACAAGCACCAGATCTGGTTGCGCAGCTAGCATTGAGAATTCCCGAGATTGGAAATGTCAGAATCCACGAAGACCTTACTGATGCTGCCCTTGCGATGCCAGCGGAGATCGCTCAAGTAATCGTTCCAAAAGCGATACAGTGGGCTAAGTCAAAGTATCAGCTCCGCTTGGCGGATAAACTAGGGAAACTGGTTAGCCATCTTGCACAAGGAGGGCAGGTTGAGAAGGCGTTAGAACTGGCGAGGGCACTATTAGAGCTCCATCAAGACCAGAAGGAGCCGATGGAAGGCTTTGAAGGTGAGAAATATCAATTGCCGCCTGAGCCGAAATCAGTCCTTTCTGATTGGAATTATGAACAGATCTTAATAAAGAATGTTCCTGACCTAGTTCGAGCAGCGGGGTTGAAAGCGCTGGATCTGCTTTGCGATCTTCTAGAAGAGGCCATTAGTCTCTCAGGAAGGACCGAGGATGGAGAGGCGGAAGACTATTCCTATATTTGGCGAAGTGCCATAGAGAGTCATGACCAGAATGAAGGGCGAGACCTAAAAGGAAGTTTAGTTTCGGCCGTACGGGACGCGAGCGCAACCATTGCTACTTCTAATCCGGTGCTCCTACAAGAAGTCGTGCGCTGCTTGCGATACAACCATCGAAAAGCGATCCCTCGTAAATGGAAAGTGTTCGACAGAATTGTGCTCTATGTCATCCGCAAGCATCCCGACACGGCGAGAGATCTAATTCGAGATGAACTTGTCAATCCTGAAAACTTTGATGATACAGGTCTCTCGCACGAGTATCGCCTTCTCCTAAAAGAGATGTTTGGGGTGCTTGGTGTGTTGGAGCAGCAGGTCATTCTAGGATGGATTAAGGCTGGACCTCATGACGTGGATAGATGGGCACGGAATGTCACAGAGGCAACTAGCGAGGCTCCGAGCGTAGAAGAAACGGAAAAGTATAAGAGGGCCTGGCAACTTAAGAAGTTGGCCGTCTTTAGTGAGTCGCTTTCTGAACCGTGGGCGGGTCTATACCGCGCTCTAGTGGAAGAATTTGGTCCACCTCAACATCCAGAATTCTCCTTCTACTCGACCGGAGGAATGACAGGACCCATAAGTCCCAAGGAGGCAACTGACCTGTCGCTGATGCGAGAGGATGAACTTCGCCAATTTCTAACGGATTGGAAGCCAGGAGAAGAAGCGCTCGGCATTGTGCCGTCCCGAGAAGGTTTGGGGCGCGAGATAAGTCAAATGGTAGCAAATGATCCCACGAAGTATGTGCAATTTGCGCCCTCGTTCCAAGGGCTTGACCCTACCTACGTCCGATCATTCTTGCAAGGATTTCGAGATACGATTGGCAAAAAGAAACTGTTTGCCTGGGCGCCGGTAATCGACTTGGCATATTGGGTAGTCACCCAGCCGAGAGAGATTCCCCACCGCAAAGTTCACAAGTGGGCGGCAGATCCGGATTGGAGCTGGGCACGTAAAACAGTGGCCAGCTTGCTCTCATCCGGATTCTTTGAAGGTGATGGTTCCATCCCATGGCATCTGCGAGAGCGAGCGTGGGCGACTCTCCTTCCTATTACCAAAGACCCACATCCTGAACCTGATGATGAAGTCGAAAGAAAAGGGCTCAGTGGCGACCCGTCACATCTTGCTATCAACAGTGTTCGAGGGGAAGCCATCGAATCCGTAGTTCGCTATGCCTGCTGGGTCAAGCGGAGCCTTGGCAAGGAAGGTAAGAAGAGATTAGCCGGGCAGGGGCTAAGGTCAATGCCAGAAGTGCGCGATGTGCTGGAGGCACATTTAGAACCGACAAGAGATCCTTCTTTGGCAATTCGATCGATATACGGTCGTTGGTTCCCTACACTCTACTGGTTGGATGCCAAGTGGGCGATACGAAACGTTAAGAAAATCTTTCCCGGGTCGACAGGGTTGCTCAAGCACAGAGACGCTGCATGGGATACCTACATCATCTTTTCAGCGCCATACCTAAATATGCTGGATGCCTTGCGGGCGCAATACTCAAAAGCTGTGGCAGAGCTTAGCAGGTCATCTACAATTGAGCATGGGGTGGGAGACCCCAAAGAGAGATTGGCTGAGCATCTAATGACGTTCTATTGGCACGGCAAACTGCCTTATCGAGAAGCATCGGGGATTCTCGGAAAATTCTTCTCAATTGCTACTGATAAGCTCCGTGGGCACGCGCTTAAGTTCTTAGGGCGAAGTATTCATTCTGCAGAAAAGGTACCTCCTGCTGTTATTGGACGACTCCGTAGGCTCTGGGAATGGAGCGCCGAAAAGGCTAAGGGTCATCCGGCTCAAAACGTTAGGACCTTGGCTGCATATGGATGGTGGTTTGCTTCTGGGAAATTTCCGCAGAAGTGGTCTATGGATCAGTTGGCTACCGTTCTTCGAATGGCTAAGACGATAGAGGTAGACTTTCTTGTTCTTGAACGCCTCCTTGTTATTGCTCATAGTATGCCGCTAGAGACTATCCGTTGTGTGCATCTACTGTGCGAAGGAGCGGAAAGACAGTGGGAAATTTCAAGTCGGCTGGATGAAATTAAGCAGATTCTATCAGCTGCGATTAAAGCGAAGCGCGGTGTAGCGAAAGAAGAAGCCATTGAGCTAGCCGAACTTCTTACTGCAAAAGGGTATCGCTACTTTGATGATCTTCTTGAGGAAACTTCTGAGTTTCCCGATTAGTACATGTGCATGATCATGCCGTCTGGCATGACTATGACTTATTACTCGGGCAATCCGAGCGTTCTTCTCACGTCTTGAATCCGATCCGACGGGATTTCGGAGTCGGCTGGTCCATGAGCTGGCGGATGGCATCGAAGAGCGCCCGAATCTGTCCTCCTACGGCGTCGCCTCCTTGACCATAGCGGCTGCCTGCCCAGCCGACTTCTTCAACACCCCTTCCGTTTGACGGGCCTTGTCCATCGGAACCGTCACCGCATCGACAGCCGCCTGCCCCACGGCCTCCGTCACGGCATTGTCCGATGCAGCCGGAACCTTTGCCTGCTCCGCCGGATTCTCCTGCTTGCAACCGACCAGTCCCACCATCAATATCAATCCAACCACCACCCAAAAGTTACAGCCTGGCTCTTTCATCGAATTCCCTCCCAGATATCTCCAATTCACTGTTGGTCATTCGGTAGGCCCCACAGATCACACACAATCGTACTCGGACGATTATTCATGAACAAGAAATTGCGATAATCGCCTCTTTGCTCGCCGCATGTGTCTCCGTTATAATCTGCCTCTACTCACGGAGACCCATGGCTACTGCCAATACTGAATATAAGGACCAACTCCGCCAACTGGCTGAACTCATGCTGGCCGTGTCGGGGGAGTCCGTCACCCTCATGAAGAAGAATGCGCCTGAGCAGGCGCTCGCGCTCAAGCGGCAGGACGAGTGGGGTCTCTATCTCGAGTTTCTCAAGATTCTGTTCAATGTGGCCGACCGCCTGGCCGCGCTGCATATCCCGCTCAAGGACCAGATGGCCTTCATGAATGGGCTCGAAGATGCGGTGACCAGGCAGTTGACGCACGCGCTGGAACCGGCATTCGGACACAACGTGGATCAGATGGAAATCGTCCTGACGGTGGGTACTGCCGTCGCCGAAAGCCGGGAGACCTACGAGCCGTACAAATTCTTGATCACGGAAGAGTCCAAGGCGAAGAGCGAGATGTTCCGTGACTTCGGCGAGAAAATCGCCCAGGCCCTCGGCGCGCCCGGCAATAGCCGGCTCAGTTCGGCGGCGGCATTGTGTGCCGGCGCCATCGTGCCGGCGATCAGCGCTGTGCTCCAAGGACAGACCGCGCCCGCTACTGACGCTGCGCACAAGGCTTCCGCATCGATGGCCGACTCGCTGGACACGAAAAACCAGACCGGGCAGGAGATCAAGTTGATCAGCCTGATGTCGAGCGTGTCCGGAGAAGAAGTCGAAACGCGCTGGGGCCTCCACCCCCGATTCCGCGAAGATCTGACTCCGGCCGAACTCCAGCAACTCACCAAGCTGCTGAACCGAGTTGCAAAAATCGTTGGCGAACGGTATGCCGCCGTGGCATTCTCCGATGAGTGGGCCTCGTGGCATAAGGCGGGACACGCCTGACCCGGACCAGACAAACCGTGTCCTCGACCCCCTATCACCCCACGCGCATGACATCTCATTTATCGAAGGAGCCCCTGTGGATATTTCTACTTCCGTGAATAGTTCCCTTGCCCATCTCCCTCCGAGTCTGGGACGCCTGTCTGAGGTGGCTCATAACCTCTGGTGGAGTTGGACATTGGAAGCACGCGAATTGTTCGAAACTATCGACCCCACGCTCTGGTTTCTCACACACCATAATCCTGTCAAACTCTTGGCTGATGTGAGGCCGGACCGGCTGGCCCGGCTGGGGGAAGATCCGTCATTTCTTCGTCACTACTCGGCGGTGCTCCGCCTCTTCGACGAGTATTGCGCGAACAAAAAAAGTTGGTTCGGCGCCCACCACACGGATTTGACGAAGACGACCATCGCCTACTTCTCCGCGGAATTCGGTCTGCATACGTCCGTACCGATTTATAGCGGCGGCCTCGGCATCCTGGCGGGCGACCACTGCAAAGAAGCCAGCGATCTCGGCGTGCCGCTGGCCGGCATTGGATTCATGTATCCGCAAGGTTATTTCCGCCAGCGCCTCACTCAGGAAGGATGGCAGGAAGCGGCCTATGCGCCGTTCACCCGGGAAGAGTCTCCCATTCAAGCGGCACAGACTCCGTCCGGAGAAGCCTGCCGGTTTACCGTCGAGATGGGGGGCCGCCACGTCACCGCCGCCGTCTGGCGAGTCGTCGTGGGCCGTGTGCCGCTCTTCCTGATCGATACGGATGTGCCTGAGAACAGCCCGGAGAATCGCGCCCTGTCCGCCCGGCTCTACGGCGGCGATCAGGAAATGCGGCTCTGCCAGGAAATTTTGTTGGGCATCGGCGGCGTACGGCTCTTGCGCGCATTGGGCATCGCCCCCTCCGTCTGGCATGCGAACGAAGGCCATTCCGCCTTTCTCACCTTGGAACGTCTCCGTGAGTTCATGCAGAAGGGGGCAACACATGCTGAAGCCAGTGAACTTGTGCGCCAAAGCACTGTGTTTACAACCCATACGCCGGTGCCGGCCGGCCACGACGTATTCCCTCACCATCTAATGGACCGATACTTTGCGGGGTATTGGGAGCAACTGGGCCTCTCACGGGAAACATTCATGGGTTTGGGCGAAACACCCGAATCGCGCGGCCAGGGTTTCAATATGACCGCACTGGCGATGCGCCTGTCCGCCCACGTGAACGGCGTGAGTCGCGAACATGGCCGCGTCACCCGCGAGATGTGGCGGCATTTCTGGCCTGGATTACCCACCGAGCAAGTCCCCATCCGCAGCGTCACGAACGGGATTCACGCGCCGACCTGGATCTCTCCCGAACTCCATCGCCTGTACGGCAAATCCCTGAGCCCCACATGGGCCTCCAGCTGCGACGATCCGGCCATGTGGCAACGGGTGACGGATATCCCCGACGTCGAATTGTGGGCCGTCCGTCAGGCCATGAAACGGAAACTCATGAGTTTTATCCGCGAACGGGCCAGAACCGGCTGGATGCAAGGCCATCTCCAGCCCTCACAAGTGCTGGCTCGCGGCACGCTCCTCGATCCTGAAGCACTGACGATCGGTTTTGCCCGGCGGTTTGCCACGTACAAACGGGCGACGCTCCTTTTCCAGGATCTCGAACGTTTGAAATTGCTTCTCCAAAACAGATGGAGACCCGTCCAATTGATCTTCGCAGGCAAAGCCCATCCGGCCGATGAACCGGGACGGTACTTCATTCACGAAGTGCTCAGCTTTTGCCATGATCATAAGTTGGGCGGTCATGTCGCGTTCCTCGAAGACTACGACATGCATATGGCGAAGTTTCTCGTGCAAGGTGTCGACATCTGGCTCAACACTCCGCGGTTCCCCTTGGAAGCCAGCGGGACCAGCGGCATGAAGGCCGCGCTGAACGGGGTACTGAACCTGAGCATCCTGGATGGGTGGTGGGCTGAAGGATACAACGGCGCCAATGGATGGGGCATCCAACCGTTGGCCGACCAGGCAGACACCAAAACACAGGATCAGCATGACGCCGAACAGCTCTATCGCATCTTGGAACAGGAAGCCGTGCCGCTCTTTTACCAACGCGACCGAGACGGCATCCCTCGCGGCTGGCTGCATATGGTCAAAGAATGCATCCGCACCATCGCTCCACAGTTTTGCACCACCCGCATGGTAAAAGACTATGTGGGGATGCTCTACGAGCCCGCCACGCTGCGCGCCCCATCAACATGGTGATCACCCTCCGCGCAGCGCATCGGGGCACGGGGCGGACATCGATGCTGCATCCGGCCTGCGCCTGGGTGTTGGCCGCCGCCGTGACGCTCTGTGCCGCATTGATCGCACCAGCCCACGCCGCCGGGGCCTCGTCCTCCATAGAATCGACCGCCAACGATCTCTTCAAGGCCGGTGACTATGCAGCAGTCGCCGCACTCTATCAGACCATCCCTTCTGGCACGACGGTCTCGAACCAATTGTTACGGACCTGTCTGTTGAGTTACGTCCGGATCGGGCGCACCGATGAAGCGCTCGCAATTTATATGAGACTCGCTCCGGACGGGCGCACCCACGACCCCGCACTACTCCGTCCTCTCGCACTCACGGTCATCACGAGCCACGTCAGAGACCGCAAAGAACATGTCCGCATTGCCGCCTACACCGCCCTGGCGGAACTGGGCCTGCCGGAAACGGCCGCCGTGCTGGAAGACGGGCTACTGGACTCGTCTGTCCTGGTGCGGGCGCGGGCCGCAGAAGCGATCGGGAAAGCCGGCCTGGCCAAGAAATCCGGCGCACTCCGGCGAGCATTGGGCGACCAGATGCCTACCGTCCGTATTGCCGCAATGACCGCCCTGGGAGAGGCCAATGCCGCTGATCTCATTACCCGATTCTCAGACATCGCCCGCACTGACGAAGGCCCCGAATCGATCTTCGCCGCTGCAGCCCTCTATCGCATGGGACAATCTGACAAACTGGCCGATATCACCAACGCAGCCACGCTGCCGGATGAGGACATGCGCATGGCGGCGCTCGGTGTACTTGGCCGGCTGAAGCGCCCGACAAGCCTGGCGGCCCTCAGTCAGGCCGTGTATGATCCCCACCCATCCGTGCGTGCCTTCGCCGCCGGTGCGCTGGGAGAATTCGGCTCGCCCGGGGCAGTCGCACCGTTGACCCATGCCATTGGAGACGACATCGCCATGGTTCGCAGTGTCGCGGCCGGAAGCCTGGGCAGGCTGGGCATCAAGGAGAATCGCCCGTTGCTGCAGGCCTTGACCCGGGACCCCAGCTGGCAGGTCCGCGCGGCTGCCGCCGAGGGGTTGCTTCGTTTGGGAGAGGCCTCGGCCCTGCCGCTCGTTGCTGAACTTGTGAAACAGCCAGACCCCTCCGTTCGAGGCGCTGCCGCTCAGGCGCTGAGTGCCACCTCGAACACAGAGGCCGTGGCTCTGCTGGAACCCCTGCTCCGGGATATGCAACCGCTTCCACGACTCATGGCCGCCAAAGCCTTGGGGAACAGTGCAGGACCTGTGATACCACTGCTCGTTAAAGCCTTAGGGGACACCGACGAAGCCGTTCGGATCACCGCAGCGGGAAGCGTGCTGCGGCAGCTGGATCGGAAACGTTCACCGCCCAAGCATCGCTAACCGGCAAGGAGATCATGCTCAAATTCATCGCCGTGCTGCTCCTGGTCGCCGGCGCCTTCGCGGCTGGGTATTACGCAGGGCAACAGCCTGTCGGCACATTGCAGGCAAGCGTATCGGACCTGACTCACCGCTTGGCAATTTCCGAGGAAACGATCAGCGATGCCCGCCAATCGTTGAAGAATCTTTCTCAGAATGCCTTGGCGACGACGGCAGAAATCGAACGCGATCTCCGCCGCCGCAAAGCGCTCATGGAAGCCAAGTCGCGGGTGGTGCAAGCAAAGGCCTACGTGCTCGATCGAAACTACAGCGATGGCGCAAAAGAACTCACCGAGGCGGCCTCGACCTTGGAGGCTGCGGCAAAAGGAACTAAATCGGACGCCTCAACCCAGGCCATGCTGGATGTCGCCCGCGCACTGCGGGACACGCGGATCGAAGTCGCAATGGGAAAGTTGGTGCCGTTAAAGAAGTTCGATGACTTGCAGCGCCGAATCGATCAGTCGCTCGACAAATAACTTGGGGGAACGCGCACACACCTTGTCCGAAGAACAAAACCTCCAAATTCATGTGTGCTTGCTTCAGCACGCTCTCGCCACGATTTCACTTTTCCCCCACTATGCGACGTTCCGCCGCTTGCCCGTACTCAGACGTTGGCGAGGACTTCTCGTTTTTGCCAATGTAGCCATCTTGAGCAATACGCGAAGTCCATCGTTCACAGCATCCGCTGTTCCGAAGTGCCGCCAGAGTTCGGGGGCGATGACGACAGCATGGGCACCTTTCGGAAAGCGAGACGCGTGCCGTCCTCTAGTTGCCTTGTCCCAGTCATACCGTTCCAAGGCATCTTCAGGAGGAATTGGTCTACGATGCGTCGAGCCCTTCTTCATATTTTCTCCTTTGGATCGGCGAGGATTTTCTGGCACTGATCAGCCGAATGCTGTTCAACCGCTCCTCATACACAACGAAGAGAACCCGGCCTCTGGCTGAATTTCCGATCAGCACGTACCGTCCAGGCAGGTATCGGTCCGGCGCATCAATGGCCAACGGGTCTGCGAATGCCGTGAGAGCTTCTTCAAAAGTAACGCCATGCTTAATGAGATTGACACGCGCTTTGGCCTCGTCCCATTCAAAATCTCCAGCGCGTCGGGTTGTCACGACCCCGGATCTTACCACAGCCGTTGGTTTCATTCCGAGAGCACGGGGACCAGAAAAGGCCTCTTTTTCTTGCATCATGACTCCCGTCGAGACTCCACCCGACTGGTTCTCGTGAGTCGATCATCCGCTTGTTGGTCATGAGTCCACCACCCTGCGCACCTGAGTGAATCGCCAACAACCATTCGGGACTGCGGACGGGCAAGCACAGCCCCCGAAACCCTGGATCTCGTGTCCACCCTCCACCCGCACGGGCAACCCCGCAACTCTCCAGAAAAGTAGTTATCCCTATTTTCCCATCCGCACGTCCGTTCGAAAAGTTGCCGGCCCCATTGTCAGGATTCTTTTCAGTCCCCTACCCACCCTTTGACCTGTCCAGCGAAGCCAGCCATCAGGCAGATTCACAACCGGGGAATGGCACCGGCTGGGAGAGCGTTCTGAGGCAGGGAAGGGGCTCATTATGACTCTTCGTCGTCATCATCATCGGGCTCGTCATCTTCTGCGTCGACGGCCATGGCATCCACATAATCTCGCCTGACATTACGCAGGGAGCGGCGCGATGCTTGATCAACAAGAAAGAACCACCATCCATTGGTGGGCTTGCCGGTAATTTCCGTGGCGGCCTTTGAAGGACTTTCGAACAGCACACCTCCGACTTCAACGCGGCCATCCGGGAGAAGGGTAGCAACGCGATCGATGAACTTCTTGCGGCGGGGGAAGAGAAAAATTCCCGGTATAAGTGCACCGCCGTTAATAAGATCCGCGAGGCGTACCTTCTTACGGGCGCGTGGTTTATCCGGCTGGTAACCGGAACGGTGATTCGGCGGGACGGGCCAGATGCGGATAATGATTTCGGCGATTTGCTGGGTACGGGTTCTTATGGCCTCGTCGGTCCACTGGGTGGGAGAGGTTTTCAAAATATCGCGGTTCATGAGTAGGACATCGTGCTCTTCAAGTCCGTCTCGTTTACCAGGTGTTCCAATCCAGGGAGCGTGAGATACCTTTGAGTTCAGCTTACGCGTGAGCAATGTAAGATTCCCAAGCGTGTGTATGATGCGGTCGCGCTCGGCTTCATCAGTGCTTGAATTGTGCAATGGCCAGTGGGCATGCCACTTTCTAGGCATAACATGTTCTATGGTGAACTTCCCCCGGGGCACGCGTTCATCGCCAAGCCCGGATTGGCCGTCTTTCCAACCACGGAGGTAGTCCTCGATAGTTTCAAGGATCATGCGGAGGCGGCCACGACCAAGACGACGATAAGCAAGCAAGTCTGTAAGTGCGGCGCGTAACTCTGAATCGTCTGGCCAATAGCGACTCCCACTAGATTGGCCAGCCAGATAACTCTCAATGATGTGACCGGCTGCCAGTCGGTCGGATTGCCGCAGCAGCGCGATAAGTTCAGCGACGACTTGGTTGTAGTTTTTTGTTGTCGCACGGACGAGCATCCGACGAACCATCCAGCCTTCTACAACATTCAAGGCTTTAGTGAGTTGGGGTTCAGGAATCTTTGGCAATTCGGGATCAAGAAGACAAAGCACGAGAGGCTTTATGACTTCGCTCTCCAGCACACCGGTGCGGTAGCCAAACAGACCGAGACGATCAATGGGGCCTGTATACGCGGCTGCGCCGTCGATGAAATTACGATAGACGCGGGAAGCATGATGAACTTGCGCGATAAGGCTTGTCATTGGCAGACCTGACTCATGATCGGCAAACCGCTTGAATCTGTCGAATATCTCACGGGCGACGACTTCCTGCCCTGTGCGTGCAATGAGCCAGTGATTGAGAAAGATGGAGGAACGGGGATATAAAAAACGGCCGACGCTGATCTCGGCTTCCCAAAATCCAGTTTCAAATTCCTTCCAGTATTTCTGGTAAGCGTCCTCTACATCGGTACCCTTCTCGAGAAGGCGCTGAAAAGTAAAGTTCTTGATCAAATCGGCTGCCGTGAGCTGGGCGCCTCGGGCATTCAGAGTTTCGAATATTTCCTGCGCGTTCTCATCAACAGAGAGGTCGATGACCACCATCTGAAGCAGCTCCCGTACAGTGGTCTCAAGCGCGGCGGCACGCGCCTCAATGGCACCGGGCCCCTGCCGACAAAGCCATTCACGGGCTTGTTCGCTGAAGTAGCAGTGTGCCTCCGTCATGCGTTCATCACGGTAGCCGATGGCATCGTAATCGATGGGAGGCGCTGCACCCATGACAGCATGAAATGCAGGACGGTCGCGGTTTGTAGGCCAAACTTTGAAGCGGTCTTCCGGACGAGAACAGAAAGGCTCGGCATTGACCACAAGCGGTTCAATACGCTTTGCTGGGGCTATCGCGTTGGCGAAAAGAAGCTCGGCGTGCAGGGCATCAAGAAGCAACTGCAATGTGGTAAGCCGTTGCTGGCCATCAATGATGGTGCGTTCTTGCATCTGTCCCGTCTGTTTTTGAACTTGTTGAAGAACAACGGCCCCAAGGAAGTGGGGGTGATGCTTTTCGGAAGGCCTGGAAAGGAGTCTGTCGGCCATTCGGGCCACATCATTCCATAAAGGCTCCCATTGATTTTCTTCATTCCAGACGTAGGGCCGTTGGAAAAGCGGCACGACAAACCGTTGCGGCTGCATGAAGACCATCTGGGGGGGTGCGAACCTGTGTCTCCATGACGGAGCATTATCCTTCTTTTCAAGGCCTGAAGATAGGCCGACGGCTATTGTAGCGGCAACACGATGTTTGGGAAAGAACTTGGCGAGACGCCCAACAGGGGACGGTCGAGAGGAGGATCGCTATGAGAGGGAGGGGAAATCTAAAGATCTGGATACGCAGGGTGCTGGCCGTTATGCAAAGAACCTTGAAGGGACAGTGGTACAACCCCGACCGCTCGCATGACCGCTTGCAAGGGCGGACACCCGTCGAAGTCTGGACCGAGATCGACATCGTTGCGGCAAGAACGGGGAAGACAGGAAAACCCTGTGTCACAGCAGTGGATACAGACACGTTGCCCTACGGAGTCTATGCACAATCGGTAACAGGGGGTGATTCACAGACGAGAAATGATCGAACGGCAGAAGAAATCGTAAGCCGACGCTGACATAGTATCAATCAGTGAGGACACATTAGCTGGTTGGAGGAACACATGAGCAGCAAGTCGAACCTGCATGCCCTACCCAACAGGCGGGCGGGCCACCAAATTTATCAGGGGTACCCACACACATGAAGGACTTCAGCGGATCACACCGGATACCAACTTACTTTCTCAGACGCGTCGAGGCTCACGCGTTGGCAGTCTGGGAGACCGGCGGTTTTTTCCACTTGGCCAGAATACGCTCCACCCGCATCTTCACGACCAGGTCGGGATCTTTGAGCAACGGCTTGATGGCCTCGCGTCCCCGCTCATCCCCGATCGATTCCAGGGCCGCCGCCGCGGTCAAGCGTGTAAACCAGTCCCGGTCTCCCAGCATGCCGATCAAGGGAGCGATCGCGTCACCGTTCTTGAGGCGGCCCAGCGCGAGCACCGCGCTCGTGCGCACGTTGTCATCCTTGTCCCGGAGCGCGGTAATCAACCGGGGCAGTGCCGGCTCACCGATCTCGACCAGCGCATTGATCGCATCGTCCTTGAACTCGTCATTTCGCAGCTGCAGCATCAGGGGGTCAAGCACCCGTTCGTCGCGGATTTTGCCGAGCGCCAGAATGGCGCACTTCCGTACTTCCCAGTCGCGCAGCAGCTTGAGAAGCATCTCGACGGCGGGGGAGCCCACCTGCCCCATCGCTTCGACCGCCACTTCCCGGACCTGCCAGTCGCCGTCGCGCATCGCCTTGGCCAGCGGCTCAATGCACCGCTCATCGCCCATTTCGCCGAGCGTAATGACGGCTTCGCGGCGGACCACCCAGTCCGGATCGTTAAGCAGATCGATCTGGATATCGATCTCGTCCTTGACCTGCTCTTCTTCGAGCGAAGCTGTGCCTCCCGCGCCGGAAGGAGCGTCATCGGGCACTTGTGACTGTGCCTTGACGAGGTCGGCAGAGAAGGTGTCTGCCGATTCGTCCCCGGCCTGTTGCATCGCTGGAAGTGTGTCCTGAGAATTGTCCGTGTGCGTCGGATCCATCGGTGACCTGTTAGCGGTTTATACGTTCACTGTCGCGCGCAAACGAGTACTGACTGCTACCTATGCCGAGGCAGGTGCGGCGGCCTTGCTTCCGGCCGCGTGTTTCTTTCGCAATGCCAGCGCCCGCCGACGCCGTTGTTCTCTCTTCAGCCGCTTGACCAGCGACCGGGTTGCGCTCTTCCCTTCCGGGGTGCTCGCTCCGGTCCGCTTCGCTGTAATCTTTTTCTTGAGACGAGCTTCTTCCGACTCTGCCGAAGTCTTTTTTCCCATGCCATCAACTCCTTTGACCGATTGCCGATGAAAAGTATACGACCGGCTCGCCCTGAGTCCGGCCGAGCCAGTCTAGAGGAGAGGTTTCCCAGCTGTCAACCGCGCGAAGAGGATTGATTGAGTTATGAAAGCCCGAGTCCCGCATGATGCCGATGGGCCGGATCGCTGGCAAGGATCGCCGGCGCCCATTTCCATCGGCGTTGGATGAGGAAGTCCACAGGCCGAAGGCGATGCCCCGGTAGCATCATGGGATCGGGCATGCCCAATCTCATGACCGGCAAGGACAAGGAGGCTTGTTCATTCAACGTGTGCACCATCAAGAAAGACGGAAACTGGCTGGCCCCTTCCTCTGCATCAAGTACGAAGTCCGGCCTATGATCCCCGACCACCTCAAGCTGGATGACCGATAGCCCTCCGTCAACCATCCCTAACTGGGCCGCCGCGGCACGGGAAAGGTCGAGAATCCGTCCATTCACATAGGGCCCCCGGTCGTTGATCCTCACACGGACGTGCTTCCCGTTCAACAGGTTGACGACCCGGACCATACTCCCAAGCGGCAAGGTCCGATGGGCCGCCGTCAGCGCCTCCATGTTGAATAGTTCGCCATTGGCTGCCTGTTTTCCATGAAACTGCGCCCCATACCACGAAGCCACGCCCCGTTCCTTAATCCCCACATCCAGCAGGCTCTCGCCCTTGGGAATCCAGGAACAGGCGCCTACTGAAAGGCAGAGGACAACCGCCAAGACATGGAAGGGCTTCTGATCAGCTGACTTTTTCATTGCAGAAGTACGAAAGTTCATCCTGTTCCTTCTCCCCTCTGGATCATCCCGACGCGAATCTATTGCCAGGTTACGATCCAAGGGGAAATTCAACAATACCGACTCTGTAGCCTATTCCCCCTACCTTGGTATGAAGGCATGCTGCTCGGCCACGGATTAAAGACAGTGGGAAACGTGCAGAAGGGGCTGTACCACAATCAGGCGGTGACACTATATATAGGAGAGATACCGCTGAGTCAACTCCGTAGGCGAGGAGTACGTCCAACACCATCGTCATAACGACTCAACGAGCTACTGCTAACCGCAAGGCCGTGGGCCGGATTGAGCCGAGAACATATTCGCTCAAATACATTGATGTTTTTCATGGTCCGGCATACCGCATATCAGGGGATTCACTCACTCCAGGAGAACTCCACACCGCACAGACTCCCTTGTACAGACCGCCATATTGACTGCCTGGAACGGACTGAGTAAGATCCCTCCCGCAGATGAAATGTGTGTTGTTTCGAGACCGGCGCCGCGAGATCTTCCGCCGTTCATCGCCCTGACATCACTCACATGATCGACGTTCAGAACATTACCAAACGGTACGGACATCATACGGCTATCGACCGGGTCACCTTCTCGGTGGCCAAGGGGGAAGTGTTAGCGTTTCTTGGCCCCAACGGCGCAGGCAAAACCACCACCATGCGGATTCTCACCTGCTTCATGCCGGCCACGGAAGGAACCGTGCGAGTCGCCGGGTTCGACTGCGCCGATCAACCCCTTGAAGTCAAACGTCATATCGGCTATCTGCCTGAAACTCCACCGGTCTATCAAGAACTGACCGTGACAGAATATCTGACCTTTGTCGGCCGGCTACGCGGGATGGGGGGCCGAAACCTGACCTCAGCCCTCGATCAATCGATCGGGCGCCTCGAATTGGGGTCGGTCCGCCACCGCCTCATCGGCAACCTTTCCCGTGGCTACCGTCAGCGTGTGGGCCTGGCCCAAGCCCTGCTGCATGACCCGCCCGTCTTGATCTTGGACGAACCGACGATTGGGCTCGACCCTAAGCAGATCATTGAAATACGAGAACTCATCAAAAGTCTGGCCGGCTCACACTCCGTGATCCTCAGCACACATATCCTGCCGGAAGCCACCGCCGTCTGCCAACGAGTAGTCATCATCAGCGGAGGACGCATCGTGGCAGAGGACTCTCCGGAGCAATTGTCGGCCCGGCTTCGGCAATCTGAGAAAATATCCGTGACGCTCAAAAATCCCTCTGCGGATTGCAACGCGAAACTCCGTGAGATCCCTGGCGTTTTGAACATTTTCCCCGGGGAACAAGCCGGAATGTTCCTCATCGAATGTACCTTGGGCCGTGACGTACGAGACGAAATCGCCCGTGTCGTCGTGTCTCATCACTGGGGCTTGCTGGAACTGCGCACTATTTCGATGACGCTGGAGGATGTCTTCCTCCGGCTCACACGGCATGAAGATGGCCTGACACACCCACCGGCCACAGCGCACAAGGGAGCGCCAGCCTCACAGGAGACTACTCCGTGACCCCGGTACAGGCCATCATTGCCAAGGAACTGCGCGGGTATTTCGTCTCGCCAATCGTCTACGTGGTCGGCGCGGTGTTCCTGCTCATCTTCGGATTTCTTTCGTATCTCTATATCGTTTTCGCAGGCGCACAAGCCATCCAACTGATGCAGATGCAGGGCGGCCCGGCCTCGATCAATCTGAACGACTTGGTATTCAGAAATCTCTTCGCCAGCATGCGCTTCGTCCTGCTGATCATCCTCCCCATTCTGACCATGCGGCTGTTCGCCGAAGAGAGAAAGTTGCGGACATTCGAGTTCTTGATGACCTCGCCCATTGGCATCCACGAGATCGTTCTGGGCAAGTTCGTGAGTATCCTGCTGATCTATTTGGGCTTGCTGGGAATTACCGGCTTGGTCCCGACCGTCTTGATGCTATTCAGCGAGTTCGATTGGAATCCGGTTTTGACCGGCTATCTGGGAATGGCCCTGCTGGGCGCGCTCTTCCTGGCCGTCGGTCTCTTCGCCTCGGCCCTTACAGAAAATCAGATTGTCGCGGCCTTTGTCGGATTCGGCATCCTTCTCACGTTCTGGCTGATCTCAGGCTTAGGTGCGCTGCTCGGCGACACGACGGCGGGCCATATCATCTCGTATGTCTCATTTATGGAACACTATGACCGTCTCGTCCGGGGACTCATCGATACCAGCGACCTTGTGTATTTTGGAAGCGGTCTGCTGCTGATGCTGTTCCTCACCCATCGAGTTGTAGAATCGACACGCTGGAAATGAACTGGAAATCCTTCCCTCTCGGCCTCACCGGACTTGTCCTCGCCTCAGGCGGCGGCGTCGCCTATAGCCTATCGCCTGATCTCCTCTGGGCCATCACGATCGCCGAACTTGTGGCGCTGATTTGCCTGAGCGCATTTCTCGTCCTGCATTTCGAGAGGGTCAAATCCTTCTCCGGCCGACGCTCGACAAGAATGGGGCTGAACAGCATCCTGATGGTCCTGCTCTTTGTCGCCATTCTCAGCATTGTGAACTTTCTGGCATCCCGGCATTCCATTCGCTGGGATGTGTCTGAAAATCAAAATTTCACGCTCGCGCCTCAGACCTACCGTGTGTTGCGCGCGCTGCCGCGCGAAGTCACGATCACGGTCTTCACACGGGAGAAAGATCCCGGCTATCAAGCGTTCAAAGAACGGCTGGAGAGTTATCGGCAGGCCTCCACCAAACTCAGAGTGGAATTCATCGACCCGGAAAAACAGCCGAAACTCGCCCAGAGCTACGGAATCTTCAAGACCGACACGGCAATTTTCGAAAGCAATGGGCAGACAATCCGGGTCACCTCTCCGTCGGAAGTGGAGTTGACGGGCGCGCTCATTCGCATCTCCAAAGACGCCAAGAAACGTATCGTCTTCGTCGAAGGACACAGCGAGCGAAGCGTGGAGGATAAAGACCGCAACGGCCTGTCGCTCGCCAAAGAAGCCTTGACCAAGCAAGGTTACGACGTTGGTGCCGTCTCGCTGCTCCAGGAAGCAGCCGTTCCGGCCAACACCGCTGTGTTGGTCCTGGCCGGGCCTCGCCGCTCCATCACCACGGAAGAGCAGGACCGTATCCGGGCCTATGTCGAAAAGGGCGGCCACGTCATGATCCTGGTCGATCCTGACACGCAAACCGGACTCGATCCCTTGCTCGCCCACTGGGGACTCGGCCTGGGGCCGGGCGTCTTGGTCGACTTACAAGACAGGCTCGCCCAAGGAGATCTCACCGCGCTGCTGGTCCGCACCTTTACCGAACACGAGATCACGCAAGACCTGACGTCTGCCGTGCTGTTCCCTCTCTCGCGCCACATCACGTTCGACGAGCAGGCCGGCAAAGATTGGGAGTATGTGCCGCTGGCCCGCACATCAGCTAACAGTTGGGCGGAAACGAATATGCAAGGCCGAGTCGTGAGCCTGAGCGAAAAGGAAGACGTGAAGGGTCCGCTGTCGATGGTCGCCGCGCTGGCCCCCAAACAGACACCTGCTGAAGGCGCGCCTCGTCCGGCCATCGTCGTCATCGGCAACTCCACCTTTGCCACCAACGCCTTTTTCAACTTCCCCGGAAACAGCGACTTTTTCCTCCATACGACCGGATGGCTGGCCGAGGAACGCGACTTGATTTCCATTGCGCCGAAAGAACCGGCCCTGAGGCCGTTCACACCGAACCCGACGCAAGAACGGGCGCTGCTCTACATCCAAGTCGTCTTTCTCCCGCTCATGATGTTCCTGACTGGCCTGATGGTCTGGAGAAAGAGGCGGCGATTGTGACAAGTATGAAGAAGCACGGCGTGTTCGTCATTCGTCAACCGTCATTCGTCATGCGCCAATCGCTCCGAATCACTCACCCCTTGCCACTTGCTACTTACCACTTGCTACTCACCCCTTACCCCTCATCCTTCACCCACTGACTATGCGCTACTGGCCGACAGTCCTCATGCTTGTCATTCTGGCGGGGCTCGGAGGCTATCTTTATGTGGTGGAATTCCCCACCACGCAACGCGAGATCAAACAGGAGGCTGAACAGAAGCAACTGCTGTCGTTTCCCGAAACGGCCATCACAGGACTGACCATCACGACGGCTCAAGGCCCCGTCGAGCTCACACGCACCGACTCGGGAAGCTGGACTATTACCGCCCCCTTGCAAACCGACGCCGATATCCGCGAAGTCCAGGCCCTCGTCCGTGCACTAGTGACGGGCAAAGTGACCCGATCTGTCGCCGAACGATCTGCCGGCCTGGCCCCCTTCGGGCTGGAGCAGCCCGTAACAACCGTCACCGTCACGGCCGGGGGGCAGCAAGACACCTTGGCGATCGGCGACAGCGGTCCCCTGTCCAATACCCTGTACGTCCTCCGTGGATCGGACGGGAAAGTCTTGCTGACCGACCTGGCCCCTAAAGACTTTGTCAATAAATCGCTGCTGATGTTCCGGCGAAAGGACCTCCTGCGCTTTGTTCAGAACGATATCGAACGGGTGAGGCTCAACTACCCTCCGACTGAAATCGTGATCTACAACATGGCCAGGGGCAAACCGAAGCCGTCCTGGAAGATCCGCTACCCGATCGAAGCCGAAGCCGACCAAACGGAAGTCCGCTCACTGATGTTCCGTCTGGAAGACCTGAAGGCGCTGAGCATTATCGACCCGGGCCCTGAGCGGGATGCGGTAGCCAAAACCCTGACCACCCCGAAACTAAAGATCACTCTGCATACGGCAGAGGGCGACCAGAACGTCCAGCTCTACCAGCCGGACCCTCAAAGCGGCGATGCAATCGCAGAAACCACGCCTGAGGCCCCGCTCTACCGTGTCAGCCCGACAGCAATCAAAGACCTTACGAAGGACCTCTTCACTCTGCAAGACAAACGTCTGCTCGGAGTCGACTATACGGATATCGCCATGTTGTCGGTCCGCACGCGCGACCACCAGTATGTCCTCATCAATGACAATGGAGAATGGGTGCTGGAGGACCGCCCCACGGAAAAACTCAGCCAGGAAGCGGCGGATCTCTTTGTGAGCCGGGTGGCAAATCTTCCGGCGGAAGAGCGGGTGCTCAAACAATCCTCACCGCTCGCACCCTACGGACTGCTGGCACCGGCTGCCGAGTTCGTGGCCACCGGAAAAGACGGAAGGGTCGCCGGCAGGCTCACACTTGGCAACCGAGTAGGGAACTTGATCTATGCCACTGGCAATCGTCTGCAAGGCATCTTTCAAGCTCGTCCCGATCTTCTAACACAGATTCCCTCTAGAGCCGCCCTCCTTGCCCAGCCCCCCAATAAACCCTGAACGGGAATAACGGGATGCCGGTCTTCGTGAGATCGCCCAGAAATGTGTGTCTTGCGATCGAAGGGGACTACGCCGCCGCCAATATTTGTTGAACCCGATCCACTAAGACCTGAGGTTTGAACGGCTTGGACAGGAATGCCACGCCGGGTTCCAATACACCATGTTGCACGATCGATTCGTCTGTGTACCCGGACATGTATAAAACTTTTAACTGTGGATACTTGCTGAGCAGACGCTGCGCCATCTCTACGCCGCTCAGGTTGGGCATGACCACATCCGTCACAAGCAGATCGATCGGACCGCTATGGGAATTGCCGACCGTGACACCCGCTTCGCCATCATGGGCAGTAAGGACCTTGTACCCATAGGATGCCAGTAATTCCTGAAACAACCTCCTGATACCGGCTTCGTCTTCCACCAACAGGATCGTTGCTTCCTTTTCCTTGCAGAACGGCTTAATCAGACGGGTTCCGTCAGCCTGAGGCTCTGCCGGAGACTCCGTCTCAACTGCAGGGAAATAGACGCGAAACGACGCACCTTTACCCAACTCACTCTCAACTGTGACAAAGCCGCCGCTCTGTTTGACGATACCATACACGGTCGAAAGCCCGAGTCCTGTGCCCTTACCGGATTCCTTCGTCGTGAAAAACGGTTCGAACACCCGAGCCTTCGTCTCCTCGTCCATTCCGCAGCCGGTATCGCGGACTTCCAGACAGGCATAGCGGCCGGGCTTGACGATACCTGTCGGCTCGCCACGTTCGGGCGTGATGACAACATTGTCGGTGCGGAGAAGCAGCCGCCCACCCTTTGGCATCGCGTCGCGTGCGTTGACCGCGAGGTTCATGATGACCTGATCGATTTGCCCGCGATCCGCTTTCACCGGGGCAAGGTCGTCCGCAAACACGGGCTCCAGCTGAATGTCCTCCCCGATAAGCTTGTGTAACAACCTTTCTATCTGAGCCACAACATCGTTCAACGAGAGCTGTGTCGGCTGAATCACCTGTTTGCGGCTGAAGGCCAACAGCTGCTGCGTAAGGTTGGCGGCCCGCCCGGCAGCCTTGACAATTTCTTGCACAGCCTGCTGTAGGGGATCCCCCGGCTTGATGCTCATCTGCAATATCTCGCTGAATCCGGTAATCACAGTGAGGAGGTTGTTGAAGTCATGGGCGACGCCGCCAGCCAATCGGCCGACTGCTTCCATCTTTTGCGCTTGCCGCAATTGCGCCTCTAATAAGGTCTTGTCCGATTCCGCTTCCTTCTGCACAGTTAAGTCCCGCGTCAGCTGGGAGAATCCGATCAGCTTTCCCGCCTCGTCGTAAATCGCCGCGATGGCGGCGCGAGCCCAGAATTTCGAGCCATCTTTCCGCAAGCGCCACCCTTCGTCCTCGACCGACCCCTGTTCGGCCGCCTGAGCCAGCAGCCGCGTCGGCTTGTCGCCCCCCACATCCTCGGCGGAATAGAAGTAGGAAAAGTGCCGACCGACAATATCTCCCGCCGTGTAGCCCATGATGCGTTGAGCCCCATCGTTCCAGTGAACGACGAGACCTCCGGGATCGAGCATGACGATGGAGTAATCCTTGACCTGGCCGACCATCTGATGAAAGCGCTGCTCGCTCAACCTGACGGCATGAAGGGCATCCCGCAAGGCAGTGATATCCACCGCTACGCTCAACACTTGGTCGTGCCGGCCATCCGGCCCGACTAACGGACGTTTGACGGTGCGCAGCCACCGGACCTTTCCTGTCGCATCGGTCAGCGCTTCTTCCGCAATGACCTGCTCCTGTCCCTTCTCCACCACCGCCAGATCGACCCGTTGAATGCGCTCCGCTTCTTCGGCGCGGGCACTGAAATCGGCATCCGTCCTTCCAACGAGGGCATCCACCGACGTGCCGTACGCATCGGCCACAGCTAAATTCGCCAAGGTAAACCGCCCCTCCCGGTCCTTCGCAAAAATGAAATTGGGATTCATGTCGAGCACCTGCCGGAGAAAGCCATGCTGGCGTTGCAGCTGCCGATTGACTGATTCCAGCTCAGCCGTGCGGGCCTGAACGCGCTCCTCAAGATCCTTGGTAAACAGTTGTAGGTCCTCTCTCATGCGATCGAAGGTCCGAGCCAGGGAACCGATTTCGTCCTGTCGCCAGACCGGGAGCCTGTTCGGAGCAAAGTCGCCGCTGGCCACAGCCTCTGCGCTCTTGGTCAACTGTTCGATGGGACGCCCCAATCGGGTGGCGACAAAGATGGCCAACACCGCCGCGAGGCCGGCTAACACAAACCCGATGCCGACGATCTGTCTTTGCAATCGATAGATTGGCTCGTAGGCCTGATCGAGCGGTCGTGCAACGCCGACGAAACTTCCCGCTCTCGGCCGCCCCTGCTCCCCGGTATGCCCGACCAAGAATTGGCGACCGTCATTGGCCGTGAGGATGGCCCATGTGCGAAGTGGCGACGGCATGCCGGCCCGAGATTTCCGTAAATCCTGTAACCAGTCCTGGGAAAACAAATCCTGGCCGACCCGAACAGAATCCTGTGTCTGTCCGGGCTGGCTCAAAAATAGCATTCCTTCTTTATTATTGAATAAAAGAACAGAGCCCTGTGCTTCATGAGCCTTCGACGACAAGGGATACAAGATGCCGCGCACATGGTCATCCAGCTGAAGCGGCGACAAATAGGCGCTCAGATAGCCGATCAGGGACCGAGACTTCCCTTCGTGGATAATCGGTGCCACGAAATAGTAGCCTCCCTCCTGAGTTTTCCACTGGAACGGCTGCCATTTGAGATGCATCTCCGTCGGCTTGTGCTCAAACCAACTCTGGTCTGTTACCGATTCACCGATCCGATGAGGCAAACCCGCCGCCACCACTTTCCCGCCCGGAGAGATAGCCATCAACGAGCTCCAGACCCGCTGCCCCTGTGCCAGCGCGGTCAATGTCTCAGTGATACGCCCGGCCGGATCACCCTCATTCAGATCATGCATCACAGACAGCTTGGCCCAATCCTTCAGTGAGGCCTGACTGTTGGCCCTCAGATGATCGAGGCTTTCGGCAATATGCTCAGCTTGAGCCGAAAGCTGGAGGCCGATATTCTCTTCCAAGGCTGCTTGCCCGTTATGTAGGATGAGGACCGATGCGATGACCAGCGGACTCACTGCCAGCAGAAGAAACAGACCCGTCAATCGGCCTAACAACCCTCGAACCGATCGACCGACTGACTCAACGAGCGAACCTCTGTGTTCTGACTCCATACCAAACTGCTCCGGATACCAGCCCAATAATGAGTGAGATCGCAGAGATCGATCCTACCGGACTTTTGTGCCGGAACAAGAAAATTGCAGTTCTCGTATTACAGCAAAACCAGCTTGTAGCTCACGGGGAACAAGCACGTATCACTGATAACATTTGATGGTGAGGGTTACGGGATGAGGCGTCCGGGGTATCAGCCAATGGCGGTGTGCGCCTCGCCACTTGCCACTCAGCACCCACAACTAATTCCGGCTCAGCCATACGCCATGCGGTAACGGCTTTTCGACACTACGAGGCTCGCCTCGCAGCGTCTGCAGAGCAGACGAAGCGGGGTTGATGAACGACTGGGGCGAAGCGGAATTTACGGGCGCGGATCCAATTCGATGAGTCCTTTGCGGATCGCAAGAATGGCGGCTTGCGTGCGATCGTACACTTGCAGCTTGTGGAAAATGTTTCGAACGTGATTCTTCACGGTCTTTTCGCTCAAGTCGAGATTATTGGCAATCTCCTTGTTCGTTTTTCCATCAGCGACCAATCGGAGGACGGTGATCTCCCGCTCCGTCAAATCGTGCTCAGCCCAAGCCGACTTCTTGCCCTTCTTCTGGGCCATCAGCGAAAACTCCGCCAAGATCTTGCTGGCGACGGACGGGTGAATGAGCGATTCGCCTCGATAAATCGCCCGAATGGCGGCGACGATCTGCGACGACTCCGAATCCTTGAGCAAGTAGCCTGTGGCGCCGGCCCGAACCAGATCAAAGATATACTGCTGTTCTTCGTACATCGTCAGAGCGACGATGCCGATGTGCGGAAACTCGCGCTTGATCTGTCTGGTTGCCTCGACACCGCCCATCCGCGGCATGCTGACATCCATCAAGATTACGTCCGGAAGCAGAGCGCGGGCCTTTTCCACCGCCTCAATGCCGTCTTGCGCCTCGCCCAGAACATGGATGTCGTCCTTGGTCTTGAGAATCGCCGCCAGACCTTCACGGACCACACGATGATCGTCGGCGATCAACACCTTAATTTTCTCCATGACTCGCATCCTCCCTCTTGTCCTTATCGAACAACGGCACTTCGACGACGACCTTTGTACCTCGTCCCTTCTTGGATTCGACACGCCCTTCTCCGCCGACCAGCCTGGCCCGCTCTAAAATCCCTTTGATTCCGAAATGGTCCCACTTTTCAGGATCGCGCAGGACGGTCTCCATATCGAACCCCACACCGTTGTCGGTGATCGTAACCCGCAGCATTTCCAGACCGATCTCCAGCCGAATCGACACCCGGTTCGCCTTTGCATGTTTATGGACGTTGCTCAAGGCCTCCTGAATGATGCGGAAGAGGAAGATCTTGGTCCGGGGAAAGAGAATCTGCTCATCGCCTGTGACGGTGAACTTGGCGGCGATATGCGACTCAATCTCATACGACTTGAGATAGTTGGTCAGCGCCGGAATCAATTCCATCTTGTCGTAGTGAAGCGGCCGCAGATTGAAGATCACCTGGCGGGCTTCCTGAATGGCGAGTTTGAGTTGCGCCTTGCTCTCTTTGATGGTGGCCAGTCCGGCTTTCGGATTTTTTCGCATCAGCTGCAGGCAGAGATCGAGCTTGAAATTGACACCCGCCAGGCTTTGGATGAAGCCATCGTGGATTTCACAGGCGATGCGGGTGCGTTCATCCGTCACCACCGCACCGGTCTCTTTGACATACAACCGATAGAGGGACTGATACTTGTTGAGCGTCCGTTCGATCTCCGCCGTCGCACGGATACGGGCCTCGATCAGCTCCCACATGAATTTGGCGCTGGCGCCCCCGATGATCGTCACGCCCATCCGATGGAAGTCCTGAAGCAATTGCCACACTTCGGCATTGCCTGACACATCGATAATCAAATCGACCCGTTCCATCGCCAACAACTGCCGATAGTCTCGGGTGACCGGAATTCCCAGCTGCTTGGCGAGGCTCACTCCCGGCGCCTGCTGATCAACCTCTGCCACTCCAACGATCCGCACGAGCGGGTCGTCCGCAAAGATTTCCATCAGCGCCGTGCCGCCACGGCCTGCGCCGATGATGGCGACATTGGTGGTGCCGAAACTCGCTGTTTTTCGCCGATTTCGCTGAGATTGCAGGGTGGCCATGTGTTCGACGCTCCGCGCACACAGTTCGCTGGGACGGACGATCGAGGCCGCTTACATCAGTCGGGGGTGACGCGGAGAAACGCGAAGGCGGCTCAAAGAACCGTGGCTCAACGCTCGCGGCGCTGTTGAGCCAGAACTTTCAGCTCATCCATGAACTGATCAATGTCCTTAAACTCACGATACACGGACGCAAACCGAACATAGGCGACCTGGTCCAGCTGATGCAGCTCTTTCATCACTTCCTCGCCCACCACCCGGCTTTTAATTTCGCTCTCGCCCATCTCCTGGATCCGCTTTTCGATCCGATCAGCGGCGTCTTCAATCGTCGCGGTGCTGATCGGCCGTTTCTCACAGGCTTTCTTAATCCCGGAAAGGATCTTGGCCCGGTCAAATGACTCGCGGCGGCCGTCTTTCTTGACGACAACCGGGAGAATCTCTTCGACCCGCTCATATGTGGTGTAGCGGCGGCGGCACCCAATGCACTCGCGGCGACGGCGGATGACTTCGCCTTCCTTGGCCATCCGCGAGTCGACCACCTTGTCTTCCAGCTCATCGCAGAAGGGACATTTCACAGGCGGTGACCCTGGCTCATGAATGGGGACTCGTCAGTAGGAATGAAAGATAGGGAACCGGTTGCACAGAGCTTTGGCTTCCAGGCGAACCTCTTCCAGCACCGCCGGTTCTTGCGGGTGCTGCAGCACACGATCAACCAACTTCACAATGTGTTTCATCTCCGGCTCCCGCATCCCTCGCGTCGAGACGATTGGAGAACCCAGCCGGATGCCGCTGGCCACCGCCGGCGGCTTTTCGTCGTAGGGGACGGCATTCTTGTTCAGGATAATACCGGCCGCATCAAGAGCCGCATCGGCGTCCTTCCCCGTAATCCCCTTATTCGAGAGATTAACCAACATGAGGTGGGTATCGGTCCCGCCGGAAACAATCTTGTACCCGTGATCCATCAGCCCTTGTGCCAACGCTTTCGCATTGGTGAGGACCTGCTGTTGGTAGCGTTTGAACGATGGAGACAAGGCTTCCTTGAACGCGACGGCTTTGGCCGCAATCACATGCATAAGCGGCCCGCCCTGCAAACCGGGGAACACCAGCTTGTCGACGCCCTTCGCATACTCGGCCTTACACATCGTGACCCCGCCTCGCGGGCCCCGAAGAGTCTTATGGGTCGTCGTGGTCACAAAGTCCGCATAGGGGACGGGATTGGGATGCAGCCCCGCGGCAATAAGGCCGGCAATGTGAGCAATATCGACCAGCAAATAAGCGCCGACCGATTTGGCTATGGCTTGAAATCGTGGGAAGTCCAATACACGGGCATAGGCGCTGGCGCCGACCACGATCATGCGGGGCCTGCATTCTTCAGCGGCTTTCTGCACGGCATCATAATCGATAGTTTCTGTCTGCCTGTCTACTCCGTATGAAAATACACGAAAGAGAATACCGGAGAAGTTGACCTTACTTCCATGGGTCAGATGCCCCCCTTGCGCCAGATCCATCCCGAGTATCGTGTCACCCGGCTTCAATACCGACAGGTAGGCCGCCATGTTGGCCTGCGAACCGGAATGCGGCTGCACGTTGACGTGCTCTGCTCCGAAGATCTCCTTGCACCGTTGAATCGCAAGGTCTTCGACCGTGTCGGCGTGCTGACACCCTCCGTAATACCGTCTGCCGGGATACCCCTCCGCATACTTATTGGTCAACACAGACCCCTGTGCGGCCAGCACAGCGGGACTGGCAAAGTTCTCCGAGGCAATCAACAGCAGCTTGTCCCGCTGCCGCGTTTCTTCCGCCTCGATCGCCGCGTAGACATCGGGGTCCGCGGCTCTCAAAGCATCTACTGATTCAATTCCCTCGTACATCTCGATCTCGCTTACTCTATGCCTGGGCCGGCGCTTCAACTTCCTGTTTCTTCACGACACAGACCGTCACCGTGGCCGTCACATCTCTCGGCATCTTGATGGGCACCGTGACGGTTCCCAATTCCTTGATCGGCTGCCCCAATTGAATCTTCCGCCGGTCCACAGTGAAGCCTTGCGCGGCCAACCCTTCAGCAATATCCTTGACCGTCACCGAACCGAACATCTTGTCGTCCTTGCCCACTTGCGCCTCGATGGTCAGCGTCACCGCCGACACCTTCTTGGCATGAGTCTCGATCTCCAGTTTTTCCTTCTTGGCCTTTTCCGCCGCCGCCCGCTTGGCATGCTCGAAAGCTTTGATACTCCGGCTGTCGGCTTCAACCGCTTTGCGGCGAGGCAACAGGAAATTCCTGGCAAATCCATCGGCCACGTTGATGACATCGCCGAGGTGCCCCACCCCGTCCATCGTCTCTTGCAGAATGACTTTCATACCCCTCGCTCCTTCTCTGAGAAAGGAGTGGAGAATACTGGGACGACTGCAAAAAGTCAATTCGGATCGGCAGGTTTCACTGAATAACGGCCAGCGCCCGACCTACCTTCGCAAAGGCCTCCACAGCCCGTTCCAGCTGAACTCTCGTGTGGGCCGCCGACATCTGAACCCTGATTCTGGCCTGACCATCCGGGACAACGGGGTAACTAAATCCGACGACGTAGACAGCCTCGCTCAATAAGGCCTCGGCCATCGAGGTGGCGAGGGCCGCTTCGCCCAACATGACGGGAATAATAGGATGTTCGCCCGGAATGAGACGGAATCCCAGCGCGGTCAGCTGGGCGCGAAAAAACACCGCGTTGGCGTGGAGCCGCTCGCGCAACTCATCCCCTTCCGCCACGAGATCGAGCGCGCGCAAGGCTCCGGCCGACACAACAGGTGGAAGCGCATTCGAGAACAGATAGGGTCTCGACCGCTGACGAAGCAATTCGACGATCTCAGCCCTGCTTGATGTAAATCCTCCCGTAGCCCCACCCAGCGTCTTTCCCAAAGTGCTCGTAACGATGTCCACGCGATCAGCCAGGCCGTAATGGGCCGGTGTGCCCCTCCCCCGGGGGCCGAGAACACCGGTCGCATGGCTGTCGTCCACCACCACTGCCGCATCGTACCGCTCGGCGAGGTCAACGATCCGGTCAAGCCTGGCCAAATCCCCATCCATCGAAAACACTCCGTCGGTCACGATGAGCCGCAGCCGGCTGTTTTGCGAGGCCTTTAACCGCCCTTCGAGCTCGCCCATGTCCGAATGGGCATATCGCAATCGTGTCGCCTTACAAAGCCGGATGCCGTCGATCAGGCTGGCATGGTTCAACGCATCGCTGATGACGGCATCGCGCTCGTCCACCAGCGCTTCGAATAATCCTCCGTTGGCGTCGAAACAGGAACTATAGAGAATCGTGTCCTCGGTGCCTAGAAACTCGCTGATTGCCCGTTCCAGCCGTTTATGCAGATCCTGTGTGCCGCAGATAAAGCGCACCGAAGCCATACCGTATCCGTGGGTCTTCAAGCCGTCCACGGCCGCTTGAACTATCTCCGGGTGATTTGCCAACCCGAGATAATTATTGGCGCAAAGATTCAGGACCGGGCCTCGATCCACCCGAATATCCGGGCCTTGCGGCCCCAGGATGCGCCGCTCGGATTTGTAGAGGCCTTTCGCGCGGATGTCGGCAATCTGCTGTTGAAGAACTTTTTTAAGGGATGTGTACGCCATATCGTCGGCACAGTGGACAAGCTGACAGGTGTATTCGCTGATCACCAGCTGTTTATTAGGGCCTTGCCCGCCTGTCAGCCTGTGGCCTGTCAGCTCACGGAATCAACACCACTTTCCCGCATTGCCCGGATTGGATCAAATCGAATCCTGTCGCAAATTCGGCCATCGGAAGGGAGTGCGTAATCACCGGTCGGATATTCAGACCTGCCTTGAAGAGCCCTGCCAGCCTATACCACGTCCCGAACAAACGCCGGCCTGTCACTCCATACACACGAATGCCCTTAAAAATGATTTCATTGGGAAGGTCGAAACAGACCTGGCCGGTTGGAATCCCGAAAAGGGTTACTCGCCCGCCGTTTTTCACGGCACGAAAGGCTTGATGCAGCGCGGCAGGGTTGCCCGACATTTCCAACGCTGCATCAACCCCTTCACCGGCCGTCAGCTCACGAATCGCCTCATTGACTGCCTCAAGATGAGCGGTCTTCACATTCACCGTGAGGTCTGCACCCACTTGTTTGGCCAATCCCAGACGGTACTCGCTCGTGTCAGTCGCGATGATGACCGCCGCACCCGACACACGGGCGACGGCGATAGCAAATAGACCGGTCGGGCCACAGCCGGTCACCAAAACCGTATGGCCGGTGAGGTCTTCGGCGAGAGCGGCATCGACGGCGTTCCCGAGGGGTTCCTGAACACAGGCAAACTCCGGAGGAATCTCCGCAGCGGTGCGCCACAAGACACCTTCGGGCAGCGTGACATACTCGGCATACGAGCCGTCGCAATCGATACCGAGTATCCGGTACTGTTTGCAGACATGCGCCTGCCCGGTTCGGCATTGAAAACACGCACCACACGTAATGTGCGATTCGGCTGCGACATAATCGCCGACCTTCACCAGCGATACTTCACGCCCCGCCTCCACCACATGGCCGCATAACTCATGGCCAATGATACGCGGAGGATGGACACGCCCTTGAGCCCACTCGTCCCAACGATAAATATGTGCGTCAGTTCCACATAGCGAGGTCGCGGCAACCTTGACGACAACCTCGCGCGGGCCGGGAGTGGGGTCCGGCCAACTCGTCGCAGTCAAACCCGGCGCAGTCGTTGTTTTGACCAGGGCTCTCATGGAACTATTCTATACCAACTGCGTACATTGGGCATCCTGATCAGCCCGGCAAGGTTCGTATAGCCATCCAAGCGAATCTCGCATGTCGCAGACAAAAAAGATGAGATACGCTCCCGTTTCGTCCCACCATCCTGCACTTCACAAGGAACTCGCTTCCGGACAACTTGGTACCGGACTCTCATGCCACTACGTTTATCACGGCTTGCATGACATCGCCACGATGAGTAGGATGCTGAGGACATGCGCCTTCCACGCTTTCGATCTGTTGCGCTCATGGCAGGCCTTCTCTGGGCATCCTCGGGCGGGCCTGCCTTCCAGCCGGAACTTCACGCCGCCTCCCCTCCCAGCGCGGCGCAACCGGTCTCACAGGGAGACCGTCGGGTCGCTTTTGATTTTGCCGGTCTGGACGCGTCCGGAGATATTCGCGTCGGCAACCCGCTGAAATTGTCGCTGACGCTCTACGGAACTGTTCAGGGCTACACCCCCCTGATCGCCATTTGTGAATCAATCCACTTCGAACAGCAGATCGTCACGATGGAACCGGACTCCCGCTCCAAGGAGATGCACGCCACCGCCATTCTCGAACCCATTGCCCCGGGGAAACTCTCCGTGTCTCCAAAAGTCGCGCGCATCCAAGTCACATTCGCTCGGGCTCAGACCGGCAAAAAACCGGAGCGGGTGATGAAGCGGATCGTCTATGTCACGCTGGGAACATCTGTGCCGCAAAGCAACCACGACGATCTTCCCCCTCCACGTCTGTACGAGCCCGGCGAAGAAGACACCAGCGACGATGACCTTCCGCCCGAGGGGACACCCATCGCCGACAACTCGCTAGCGGAAGAAAATCTGTTGCCGTTGCCCCCCCCGGGACCTGGACCGGGACCGGCCTATTGGCAGCATATCAGCGCGCTCCTGAGCCAAAGCTGGGGCCGCGCGGCGCACCAGGTGCGCCATGCTCCGTCAAGCGAAACCGTTCATGTTCGGTTTCGCATGTACCCAAACGGGCGGGCTCAATTAATCCAGATTGAAAAGGGCTCCGGCTCGCGCGAAATCAACGAGGCCGGCATTTATGCCGTCGTCGATGCGCAGCCGTTTCCTCCCTTTCCCGAGAATGTGGGATCTGAGCCGGTCGACGTACATGTGCGGATGCGGACCGGCGCGCGGTTGGGCGCGCGTGATGTGAGGCCGGCCTCAATCCCGCCCACCCAGCGGCCAAATACAGCACCTCTCATGTCCAAGCCCTGATGAAGTCCAGACAACGACAACCCTGCTCAATGGAGGTAACAAGATGAATTCCCGATGGCACTGGATCGCGTGCGCGGCACTATGCGGATGGCTGGCCGTACTGCCAGGCGGCGCCGGAGCCGAAACGGCCCGGTGGGATATCGATCCCGATCATTCGCTCATCGAGTTTCGTGTCACGCACATGGTGGTCTCCAAGACCGCCGGGCGTTTCACGGACTACAAGGGATTCGTAGATATGGATGGAGACGCCAAGACGGTCAAGGCGATCGAAGCGACGATCAACGCCGCGTCCATCAATACGAGCCACGACAAACGTGACGTCCATCTGCGCAATGCCGACTTCCTGGACGTCAAACAATTTCCGACGATGACCTACAAGATGAAACACGTTCAGAAACAGGGTGACATGTACACGGTCATCGGCGACTTGACCCTGCGCGGCATCACGGAGGAAATCGCGCTCATCGGCACCTTGAACGGTGTCGCCAAAGATCCCTGGGGCAACACCAGGGCCGGCTTCAGCGCCAACGGCACACTGAACCGCAAGGACTTCGGCATGGTGTGGAACAAGACGCTCGACAACGGCGGGCTGGTCGTCGGCAACGACGTGCAGATCCATCTGGAAATCGAATGCATCAAAGCCAAGACACCATAAGTCGCAAGACGTGATACGCCAAGGGTCGGTATGAGAGCGATGGTACTGAGTCGGACCGGTGACGTATCGGACAACCGGCTTGAGTTGCGCGAGCGCGCAGTCCCGAAACCGGAAGCGGGTCAGGTGCTGGTGAAAATTCATGTCTGCGGGGTGTGCCGGACCGATCTGCACGTCGTTGAAGGTGAGTTGCCCGGCATCACACTCCCGTTGATTCCGGGCCATCAAGCCGTTGGAACCGTGGTCCGGATGGGACGGGACGTCCTTGACCTCCGGGAAGGGGATCGCGTCGGGCTCGCCTGGCTTCAAGGTACATGCAATCGATGTGAATTCTGCACCAGCGGACGTGAAAACCTCTGCGAGACGGCGCGGTTCACCGGCTATCAGGTCGATGGAGGGTATGCGGAATATGCCCTCCTGCCTGGGCGATTTGCCTATCCGATCCCGCCGGTCTTTTCGAACGAGGACGCCGCGCCGCTGCTCTGCGCGGGCATCATTGGCTATCGCGCGCTGCGGCTCAGCGGAATCAAGCCGGGCCAGCGCCTTGGCCTGTACGGATTCGGCGCGTCGGCGCACATCGCCATCCAGATCGCACGGCACTGGGGCTGCCAGGTCTATGTCAGCTCGCTCAAGGTTGAGCATCAAGAGCTGGCGAGACAGCTGGGAGCTGTCTGGATCGGCGGAGCGACAGAGATGCCGCCTGATAAGCTGCATGGGTCAATTATTTTCGCACCTGCCGGCGAATTGGTTCCGCCGGCGCTGCGTGCGCTCGAACGCGGTGGCACGCTCGCGCTGGCCGGCATCCATATGTCTCCGATTCCCCGCTTGGACTACGATCGCGAGGTGTTCGGGGAGCGGGTCATCCGGAGTGTGACCGCCAATACGCGACAAGACGGGCTCGATCTCTTACGCGAAGCGGCAGCGATTCCTCTCAAACCACATACAGTCCGTTTTCCTCTCGAACAAGCAAACCGCGCCTTACAAGAATTAAAAGCCGGACGCTTCCAAGGGGCTGCTGTCCTCACAATGTGATCGCGAGGAACTGCAAGTGATCAGGACACTACGCGTCCTAGTGATCTTGTCAACCAATCCTCACCACATTTCTGATTGACCCCGACCTCAAACAATGGTGACCACGTGCGTGCCAATAGGCGCAAGAGACGGTGCGATGACCGGCCGGTCGTTGCACCGCCCTTCAAGTTGCCCCCTGGTTCCCGTCGACCAGAACAAATTGTGCTCAGAAAATTTTACTCGCATCACAAACTCTGCTATACCACACACATAGGCGATCACAATTTTTGAAATTGAAGGGGGGTGGAGTACTCATGGCAACGAAGAAAGCAGCAAAGAAGCCTGCAAAGAAGGCGGCGAAGAAGAAGTAATCGCGCCATGAGGAGGCGTCGGTCACGGCGCCTCCTCACCATCTCACGTCCTTCATCTTTTCGAATTCCACACCACATCACACAAGTCGCTATTTGATCGAAGACTTCCTCGGCAATGTCTCCGACAGACTCGCGCACCTGAGAGAACCTCCTTCGCAGACGAGAACTCACCTTCACCAACCAGCCACTCTATTGGAATGGAATCGGCGAAGGTGCCGGGATGTAACCGGTTACGCCGGCACAGCACACATCTATGCAAAGTAAGGTAATGAAGGGCGGAGCGACCGGCAAGCTGAGATCACGACAACAGAGAGACGGCGCGGAAAAAGAAAGGGGAAGTGATGGCCACATCACTTCCCCCAGTTTCTTAGCGCCAGAGGAGAGTCCATAGCGTAAAGAAAGCAGCGGTTGAATCTTATCATGAACATTCCCTTCGACAACAAAATAAATATATCAATGTATTCAACGGCTTAATGTGTCTTCGTCGAAAAGGATACACAAAGAGCTGCGTGACTTGCCCCTCGAAAAAGCCCATTGGTCTGGAAGTTTCGACCTGCTCCACAAATGTTGGCGAATCAAGGTTTAAGAATTTGGCTTGTGCCTGATCGGTTGACGCTGCTGATGCGGTGAAGCAAACCTGCCGTGGGACCATTAGCCCACAATGAATAGTTCCGAGAACTGGAAACCACCTCTGGTCCGTGCAATACCCGGACGGTCATTGCACAATCAGCCTATGAACAACCATCAATATCGGGATACCCGGTCGTCGGATACCGGAGACGTCACTATCAGCCTCCGGAATCCCTAACAGCTTCGGACTAAATTTTGTAGCTGTCACTATCGTTTGCGGCTGAGAATACTGGAAGCCCGCTCAGACGTTTCTTTGACCAGTACACCCATCTTCGGATGCGACGGCTCGAAATCGACCGGCCAGCGATGATGACCCAGCCGTTCGCTGGCCGTGGGACCGATCGAGGCAACAACCATCTTCGTGAGCGCTGATCGAAAGGGCTCAACCTTTCCATCCTGCTCCAGCACCCGCATCACATGATCGGCCTGCGCCGCATTGGTGATCAGCATCACAGTGACGCGCCCGGCTATGATTTCATTGAGCGCATGACGGATCGGAGCAAGATCGTCCGGCAGTGCCCACTTATAGATGGGGACTTGAAAGACCTCGGCACCACGCCGCTGCAATGCCTCAAGCAATGCCGGGTTCGGCATCCCGTACTCTTGCACCGCCACACGTAACCCCATCACCGGCAAACGCTCATCGACAGTGCGAACCACATCGACCCATGTGTTCGGTTCCGGGACAATCGCTGTCGGCTGGAGACCGAGCGCCCTCAGGGCCGCGGCCGGCTTCGGCCCCCTGGCAACAATGGCCGTCCGGGCAAGAGCCTCCACGATCGACGGCCAGGGATAGCGCATCTTGAGAAGATCGAAGAGTGCGATCGTGCCGGCGCCGGTCAGGAGGATCAGCATATCAATCCGTTCAGTCATCAACCGGATCCCAAACTCCAGGGCTGCCGAATTGTCCTCCAATGGAATTTCGCGAAGGGCTGGAACGACGAGGGACTTGCCGCCATACCGTCCAATCAGGCGGGCCATCTCCACCGCCATGCGTGACTCGAATGAGGCAACCGTCAGACCGTGGAAGTCAGGTTGGCCGAAGCCGTGAATTGCAGACGTCATATCGTGTGGAATTACATTTGACGGGGCCGCATGCCGCCCCTACTATACAAATACTACGGGGACAAGGGCCAGACGAATGATGAACCAGCCGCTCCATCAAGGGTTACGACATCTCGCACTTCGCGTGACGGATCTCGCGCGTTCACGCCGATTCTACGAACAGGTGCTCGGAATGCAGGTGGTGTGGGAACCTGATCCGGAGAATGTGTATTTCAGCTCCGGAAACGACAACCTGGCGCTCCATCAAATCCCGAAGGGCGAGCTTGCAGCATACCAGCCGCCGAAGGCCCAACTCCTCGATCATATGGGAGTGATTCTCGACAGCCCGGAGGCAGTCGACCGAATGTATCACGCCATCGCGCCCACGATCGAATCACTCGGCGGACATATCGCCAAAGAGCCGAAACAGCATCGTGACGGCAGTTACTCGTTTTATGTGACTGACCCGGACGGCAACGCGATCCAGGCGCTGTACGAACCGACGATCAGCACATTTGAATTTACACGTAAGGGGTGAGGGGTGAGCCGATGTCTGCCGTATACGTATACGATTTGAGAATCCTCCTCGCCTTACACCTGGCGCCTCACGTTTCACGACCATGACGCTCTGGGACCGGCTACCGAGACATCACTACGTGGCCCTCGCCCCCTGGTGCTGGGTGCAGTTGGAAAGCGCTGACGCGCCGGGACCGTTTCCCTTTGTGGCCGGCGTCGCACCAGACGTGGCGGGAAGCCTCACCGAAGCGCACAGCCTGCTGGCCAGTGCCATCGACACAGCCATCAGCGACGTCTTTTCCAAGAGGGCGCCCGTCGACGATCCGGACCGGCAGAGGCGGCTGGAAGACGCGTATGCGGAACTGGTGAATGCGCGTCCCTACCTGAGCCGACACATCACATGTGGCCGGAATCCGGACGGCACCTTTCGCTGGGAGTTTCCGACCGACCCCACCCGCTCATCCACGGTGACGAACGGCGGCCTTCGCATATTTCATTCAGTCAAACGGCAGGCCATTCCTCTGGGATTCGACCAACGCCCCCTGGGACCAATGGTGGGAACCCTGCTCGGCATGTTAGACGGCACACGCCAGACCGACGAGATCAGGACAGTCCTAGAGACCGCGCCGCGCGAAGCCAGAACGGCGCTCACCCGGCTGATGGAATTGCTGATTCAGCATGAGTGCCTTCTCAATTCGCCGAGGATCTCGATCCGGCCACACTGGCTCAAATCCATACAGGACCGGGATATGGTGCATCTCGGCCACGCGGCGCTGCTCTATCGGCAACTGGACAATTTTTTTCTCTTCGACCCCTGGCTGCTCCCGTGGTTCGCCGAATCCTCCCTCCCCTCCCTGTGGGGCTCGCTCTTGCCCAAGCCATCGGCCGTGTTCTTAACGCACGACCACGACGATCATGTCGATCCTCGCACACTGCTCCACTTGCCGAAAGACACGCCGATCATCGTACCCAGCCGGCGCAACCGGAAGATATTCTATTACGATTACCTGCCGCTCCTACGGGAACTCGGATTTGGCCGCGTGGTCGAACTGGCGCACGGCGAGAGCTGGCCGTTCGAGGGCGGAACCATCATCTCCGTGCCGTTCTACGGCGAGGACCCCTGCGATCTACAGATGCCGAGAAACTGCTACTTGATCAGCGACCGTGGCTACAACATCCTCGTCCATGCGGACAGCGGGCCGGCCAACGACGGACAGTCGCCGCTGAAGGATGGCGTCATCGCTCAACTGGCCGGCAAGTATGGTCCGATCCCGCTGGTGTTCGCATCGCAACAACAGTTGCTCGAACTCCGTAGCCATGCCGCCCATGCGCCCTTGTCTCATCCGGGCAAGTGGCTGGAGGTGGGTGAGAACGGCTATCTCACCAACGCCTATCTGAGTGACCTGTGCCGTGCGGCGCAGGCGGCGCTCTTCGTGTCCTACGCCACCGGCGGCGCCGACTGGTACCCGGACCATTTGTCGTTCATGTTCAGCCGGCGAAACCCTGCGCGCACCGCGCTCCTCACCGCCCGGTGGGAACGTCCGGAAACACTGAAAGACCTTCTCTCCCTGCATAATTGCGGGTATCATTGCTCGCGGGCGCTGGATCTGTATCGATCGACCAGCGATGCGCGGATTGAGGTCGTCTCAACAGGCGACGCGCTGACCCCTCTGAGTCTTCACCGGCTGGATCACGGCGATCCGCCGTTTATGACAACCGGGCGACACGTGTAGCCGGATTGTCATCGCACGGTTGAAAGGATTACACATGAGCGGGCTATCTTCTCCCATCTTAGTCACAGGGTCGGCGGGTTTTATCGGATTTCATGTGGCCCGACGTCTGTTGGATCGCGGTGATTCTGTCCTCGGTCTCGACAACCTCAACGACTACTACGACGTCCGGCTGAAAGAAGCACGTCTGGCCCAACTGACCGCGCACAAGGGATTTCGTTTTGTCAGGCTGGACCTGGCCAATCGGCAAGGCATGCGGGATCTCTTTACCGACGAGCCGATTCAGCGAGTGGTCCATCTGGCCGCACAAGCCGGCGTACGCTATTCACTCGTGAACCCTCACGCCTATACCGAAAGCAATCTCGAAGGCTTCATGAACATTCTGGAAGGCTGCCGCCATAGCCGCGTCGCGCATCTGGTGTACGCATCGTCCAGCTCCGTTTACGGCGGCAACACCCACATGCCGTTTTCCATCCACGACAATGTGGACCACCCCGTCTCGCTCTATGCCGCCACGAAGAAAGCCAATGAACTCATGGCCCACTGCTACGCGCATTTGTATCGGATTCCCTGTACAGGATTGCGATTTTTCACAGTCTACGGCCCGTGGGGCAGGCCTGATATGGCGCTGTTCATTTTCACGAAAGCCATTTTGGAAGGAACGCCGATCGAGGTGTTCAATCACGGCAACATGCGACGCGATTTCACCTATGTGGATGATATCGTCGAGGGCATTATCCGGACCCTCGATCACCCGGCGACGGTCAATCCAGCCTGGTCAGGAGACAAGCCGGACCCCGGCACCAGTTCGGCACCGGCCCGCGTCTACAATATCGGCAACCACCAACCGGTGGAGCTTCTGCATTTCATCGAGGTATTGGAAAAGGCGCTCGGCAAGAAGGCAGAGAAGAAGCTGATGCCGTTGCAGCCGGGCGATGTGCCTGCCACCTACGCCGACATCGAGGACCTCACGCGCGATGTCGGATTCGCACCGGCCACGCCAATCGAAGAAGGCATTCCTCGCTTCGTAAAGTGGTACCGCGAGTTTTACCAGACCTGAAGGGGAACGGTCTTTCTGCTCGACGAGCTTACGGACACCCGATCGGAATGAACCCTCTCCCAAAGATATCCGACAGCGTCACATAGCGTGCGTTATCATAAAAGGAGTAGCTCGCCCCGCGCTGATTGCGGCCGGAAAGGTCTCCGCCATAAGACGGGTCAGATCCGAACCACAAGCCCCCACGGGTTTTCTGAACCAGCTGAAGCCATTCCATATACAGTCCACAAACCTCGCTTTGCACTGAGCCGGAATTTGTATTGCTTGCGTGCCACTCCCGAGCCCACTCCGGGACATTTTGCCCTAGCATACCCGATGGTCGATCCTGGTAGGCTGGAACTTGGTACTGTGGGGCGGCAACTGGAGCAGGACGGGGAACAATCGGCATATTCTCCAGTGACGGCACAACCGACAGCGGCCTTAACATCATGACCCGACAACCAGCCCGTTCCTTATTGGTATAGATCGTGTCCCCATCCGCCGTGAGGCATTCAAATACACCTGTCGGTTCAGGAACCGGCGGCGGAGTATCGGCCGACGCGGAACCAGAAAACATCGCCGCGAGTATGGATGCTGAAAACACGATTCGTATGAGCCTCATGGGGCACCTCCGTAAAAATGTACCGATGAGCCGCGCACAGGCTCTCCGATAATTCTGTCCTCGTCTACGCGCACACACAACTTACGTAATGGGACTTCCAAGAATCTATGCCACTTTGGGAGGGGGAAACCCAACTCCTGAGCCGGTTCCAGGAGATCCGGCCACCCGCAATCATCCGAACACGGTCATGTCCGGGCCTGGAATTGAAGGCTTTGCCTTGTTCGCTTGAGGACAATGAGGTATCCTCCACCCCATTCTGGGTGAATAGTGAGCAGCGATCCAGATCGTGGATCGGCACTCCCTTTCTCCTGTACATGTTTCCGTTCAGGCGTGACCTCCCACGGGCCTCGCAATGACCGATAACGATGTTCTCAGCAACTTGCTGCTTATTTACACCGTCTCTATTGCGGTGGTGTTTCTCTTTCACCAGTTTCGCTTGCCCTCCATCGCCGGATTTCTTGTCGCCGGAATCTTGATCGGCCCGCATGGGTTCAATCTCATTTCAGACATCGGAACCGTGCAGGTGCTTGCGGAAATCGGGATCGTCCTGCTGTTATTCACCATCGGCATCGAGTTCTCGCTGGTCCAACTCGCCTCACTGAAGCGGCTGCTCCTGGTCGCCGCACCGATTCAGGTCGGCGGTGTCATCGTCCTGGTGTGGCTCGGCGGCATCATTGCGGGAATACCAGGTCCGCAGGCGGTATTCTGGGGCTTCCTGTTGTCGCTCAGCAGCACCGCGATCGTCTTGAAAGCCCTGGCGGCGAGCGGAGAAAGCGATTCACCACACGGCCGCGCGACCATCGGCATTCTGATTTGCCAGGACCTCGCCGTGGTGCCCATGATCCTGTTGACGCCGATTCTGGCCGACCCCAACGAGGGCGCGCTCCTATCCATCCTCCTGCCCGTAGGAAAATCAGTTCTGATCGTCGCTTGTATCGTGGCGGCCGCCTGGTACGCAGCGCCGAAGGTGCTCGAATACATCGTCCGCAGCCGCAGCCGCGAACTCTTTTTGCTGACGATCATCGTCATCTGCCTCGGCATCGCATGGCTGACTTCGATGAGCGGGCTGTCTCTTGCATTGGGTGCCTTCATCGCCGGGCTCGTCATTTCCGAGTCGGAATATAGTCACCAGGCCATTGCGGAGGTGCTGCCGTTCCGTGACAGTTTTAACAGCCTGTTCTTCATCTCCATCGGTATTCTGATGGATTGGCGGATCCTGCTTCAGTATCCCGGAGTCGTCACCGGCTTATTGCTCGTCGTGCTGCTTCTGAAATTTTTCAGCGGTGCTGGAGCCGTGATGGCCGCGTCGATCCCTCCACGGGCGGCGGTCATGACCGGCATAGCCCTGGCTCAAGTAGGCGAATTCAGCTTTGTTCTGGCCCAGGTCGGCCAAGAACACGGCCTGGTGTCCGGCGCGCCCTATCAAATATTCCTGGCGGTCTCCGTAAGTTCAATGATCATTACCCCGTTCCTCATGCAGTTGTCGCCGCTTCTCGCCCGGCAAGTGGAAGCCATCCAGCGGCTCCGCCATTGGCTGCCCGACCAGACCACGGCCCATGTGCTGGAGACGGAAGGACGCCACCTCCGCATCAAGGACCATGTGATCATCGTGGGATACGGGTTGAACGGCAGGAACCTGGCCCGCGTGCTGGGTGAAACGGAAGTGCCGTACATCGCGTTGGATTTGGACGGCGATACGGTTCGCCGGGAAGCGCAGCACGGCTTGCCCCTCTACTACGGCGATGCCACGAACCCGCACGTGCTCCGGCATATGAAAATCGATGATGCCCGAGTCCTGGTGATCGCGATTTCCGATCCGTTCATGACCCGCCGGACCGTCCAAGTGGCGCGCAGTTTGAATCCGAAAATTCATATCGTCGTCCGGACGCGCTACCTGCGCGAGCTGGAAGAACTCCATCAACTCGGCGCGGACGATGTGGTGCCGGAAGAGTTTGAAACGTCGATCGAGATTTTTGCGCTGGTGCTGCGGACCTACAACATGCCGCAAGACTTCGTGATGCGAAAGGCCGAGCAGGTCCGTCGGGAAGGCTATGCCCTGTTGCGCCGGAGCGAGCTGCCCGAGTTGGCCCACCACCTTCGTGGCGGCACGCTCAGCGATGTGGAAGTGGAGACTTGTCGGATCGAGGAGGATTCACCGGCAGCCGGGAAGACCATCGATCAACTGTCCTTGCGGCCCCGAACCGGCACCTCGATTATTGCCTGGACCAGAAGCGGCATCACAGAATCCAATCCTTCTGTGAAAACCACACTTCTCCCCGGCGATATCATTGTCTTACTGGGAACGCGCGACCAGATCCGTCGGGCAATGGGTCTCATTCTCCTCCGCGAAGCAAAACCCTAGCGGGAGATCCCCGTCATAACCTGATACGCCTCTTCCAATGTGCTTGCGTGAATAAGCTGTACCCGCTTTCGATCGGCTGTTTCTTTGGTGATTACCCAGTCGGTGGTAAAGATCTGCTCCCGGGGTACGACCATCGCCCGGTACTGAGCACCGGCTGCCGCTTCAATTTTTACAGGTAATCCTCCGACCGCCTCAAGTCGGCCATCCGGAGTAATTTGGCCGGACAGGGCTACGTCCGACCTGATCACTTCGCCCTTATAGACCGCCATGATAGCCACCGCCACGGCAGCCCCCGCACTCATCCCGTCGGTCATGGCCATATGCGAACGATTTTTGATTGTAATCAGCCAATTACGGCCGTCATCGCCGACTGCGTGGGCCACGGCCCGCACGGCCCGGCGCACTCCCTCTTTCCACTCCTCACCCACAAGTGAGCCGCCCCCCAGATTGATCTCGCTGAACTGGACCGTCGGACCATCCTCCCGCGTCGTCCGCTCGAACTGAATGATGATGTAATTGACGACGCCGGGAAGCCCTTCTTCAGGCACACCCAGAGCCGGAACGAGCACCGTCCGCGCGTCGTTTCCTGCCCATACCGGCGGCACGAACAGAGCGGCAACAATGATGACGAACATGAGCTGGAGGATATTGAGACGACCGGTCAGCTTCTCCACCGCAACGTCACCCGCTCTTTGAGGGGATGTTCCATCGGCTGCCCCGTCTGGACCGAAGCGAGATGGGCAGCCTTCAGTTTGTAGTACCACTTTGCCGGCATGTCAGCATCGCCAAGAAACATCGACGATGGTTTGTGACGAAGCCCCACGGCGAGATGCTTCATGGCACGTTCATCCTGGCCCAGAAACATCTTGGTGAGCGTACGGAAAACCAGATTTCCGAACGGAAGCCAATGCAGCCCACGCCAATAGGCGGAAAAGTCAATGCGGCATTCCATATCGGACATAGGCGTGGCCATCAACCGGTTGGCCATCCATACTTTCCCGCATTCCATGAGTTCGACGCGCTGATTCGGGAGCAGAAAATCGATCGTGGTGCTCAACGGCCCTCCGTAGACACGCTCCAACCAATGAAACGGACCGCTGTTCTTGGCCGGCCGGTGCGCCGTCATCCGAAATCCATTGGGAATCGGCTCGAAGGTCTTCGTCTTTTCATGCATGCTCGCATCGCTGCGCCACCAGGAATGCACGTAGGGGCCATGGACCGGATCGATGAGGCCGATGACGCCGTCGTCTGCCGTACAGGTATAAATCAGCGAAATGTGAAACGACTGTTTCGGCTCCGATGGCAGCGGCATGCGCGGGACCGGCGGCAACGAAACAGCTTCTCCACGATCGTCGGCAAGATGCACCCAGATCATGCCGTCGGTTTCTTCAGCCGGATAACTGGTGATCCCGACCTTATCGGTTTGAAGGGAAGTCCCTTCCGGCAGCGCGGGAATGCAGCGGCAGCGGCCTTTCATGTCGAACTGCCACCCGTGATACGAACATTCGATACGCTCGCCGTTGAAACGTCCGAATGACAACGGCATGCCACGGTGGGGGCAAATATCGCGCATCGCCGCCAGTCGCCCCTCCCGGTCCCGACAGAGCACGATCGGAAGCCCCAGCATCTGCAGGGCTTTCATCGAGCCTGACGGCAAGGTATCACTCGGCACAGCCGGGTACCAGAATCCAAAGAGCGGAGCGCTTCTAGCGGAGACAATATCGGGCGTGAGCGGTATGTTCATGGACGAGGAAGGAAGCCCGGAAGATGGGGCGCACCTACGAGGGTGACTATAGCGACCGGATAAAGGAAGGTCAAGCGACAATGACGAGGATGCCGCAGGCGCATTCCTTGACACCCTCACAAACCCCATACTATTCTGTTCATCAGCTCGAACAGGGTTGACTCTGTGTATGGGAAACGAGGCCACACCATGATCGCCACACAAATAGAACCAACGACAACATTAGCGCAACTCCAAGCCTCCAAACCGGATCGAGTGACCATCGTCCTGTTGAGCGGAGATCTGGACCGGGCGATGGCGGCCTTCATCATCGCTACCGGCGCTGCTGCGATGGGGATGCAGGTCACTGTGTTCTTTACCTTCTGGGGGTTGAATACGATTCGCAAGAAAGGCGCGACCAGTTCAGCGAAGGATTGGCTCCGTCGAATGTTCGGGGCGCTCAATAAGGGCGGCGCCGAGACACTGCCGCTCTCGCGATTTCATTTCGGCGGGTTGGGCACCGCGATGATGCAGAAGGTGATGAAGCAGAATCGTATGCCGGGAGTCCCCGAGTTGATGCACACCGCGCTGGATCTCGGTGTGCGATTCATCGCCTGCACGACTACCATGGGCCTCATGGGAATCACCAAGGACACGCTGATTGACGGCATCGATCAGTTCGCCGGAGTCACAACGTACCTGGCGGAAGCCAAACAAGGCAGCGTGAACTTGTTTATTTAGTTCATCTGGTTTGTCTGGTGCGCGGGTTTAAAACCAGAGAAACCAAACAAACACAACAAACCATTCAAACAGGATTCCATGATGCAATCCGATATCAAGCTCGATACCCTGGGCTATTTCTGCCCCATGCCGATTATCCTCACGTCGAAAAAAATCAAAGAACTGACGTTGGGACAGGTACTAGAAGTCCTCTCCGACGACGAAGGCATCAAGCAAGACATGCCGGCTTGGTGCGAAACCACCGGCCACCAGATGGTGGGCATGGAAGAAGAGCAGGCCAAGTCGGGCCGGATTTACAAAGCATTCGTGAAGAAGACCAAGTAGCGACTGCGAAACCAGCCCGATCGCGCGTATGAGAGAAAGCCGGGGGGAACAACCGCTCCCTTCGGCTTTTTCGTTTTATTTAGCCCACATTATTCATGAACGCTTCTACTGCAACCGCCGATACGCTGCTGCGACAAGCGTGGCCGCACGCATCGCGCGGCCAGCGGGCAGGCTCGCCCTTCGTGACCTCAACATACTGTTTCAAGTATGCTTCGGTCTCTCAGGGCTCCGCGTGCCCGTCTCGCATGGCGTCTTGGCGGTTTCGTCACGAACCGTCATAAATAATGTGAGCTAGACTATGACGATGCGTCCATTCATCGAATGCGTTCCGAACTTCAGCGAAGGCCGAGACCCCGCCGTCGTTCACGCCCTGATTGAGGCAGTCACTGCTGTCCCCGGCGTCTGGCTCCTGCACCACACGATGGATACCGACCACCATCGGTCAGTGCTGACCTTCGCCGGGCTGCCCGATGCAGTCGGCGAGGCGGCCCTCCGGGCCATCACCGTAGCGACTGAATTGATCGACATCAACCGGCACGACGGCGTCCATCCCCGCATCGGCGCTACGGACGTGGTGCCCTTTGTGCCGATTCACGATACCGGCATGGAGGACTGTATTCGCCTCGCCCGCACCGTCGGGCAGCAAGTCGGAACACGCCTTGGCATTCCGGTCTTTCTATATGAGCAGGCGGCATCCAGCCCTACCCGCAAGCAATTGGAGTCTATCCGCCTGGGAGGGATCCGGGGGCTGGCGTCACGGATGGATTGTGATCCGGCCTGGCTTCCTGATTTTGGCCCGCCTAATCTGCACAAGACTGCGGGAGCAGTCGTGATCGGCGCGCGCCCACCTCTCATTGCTTTCAACGCCAATCTCAAGACGACCGATCTGTCGATTGCCAAAACCATCGCGCGATCCATCCGGCAATCGAACGGAGGACTGCCTTGCCTCAAAGCGATCGGGGTCAGGCTGGCCAGCCGCAACATGGTGCAAGTGGCCATGAATCTGACAGATTATCGAGTGACTCCGATGCACGCAGCCTTGCAGGCCGTGACAAGAAAGGCCTCGGAACACGGTGTGAAGGTAGCCGGAAGTGAACTCGTCGGTTTGGCCCCGCAGGCGGCGCTTGACCGGGCCGCCGTGGCCTCACTACAATTCGAGCGATTCGATCCGGTGCAAGTCCTCGAAACAAGAATGGCCGAAGCCATGTCGGTCAAGAAGGAGCAAGACCCGTCCCTTTCAGATTTCCTGCATGCCGTCGCCGCTGCCCAACCGACACCGGCCGGGGGAAGCGTGGCCGCACTTGTCGGGGCCCTGGCAGCTGCATTGGCAACAATGGGGGCTCGACTCGTCCGTCATGCAGATACAGAACGAAGTCTTGTTCAAGTGACCCACCGGCTTCGCCAACTTGTCCAGGAAGATATGGACGCCTATACCAGGCTGTTGAACGCCTACAACATCCCCAAGCAACAGCCGGATCGGCCGGCCTCTATTTCAACCGCACTCCATCAGGCAACAGAAGTTCCGCTGGAGATTGCCGAACTGGCATGCGAAGTCGGACGATCGATTCATGCCTCTGTTCCCTCAGCATCGTCTCCCCTCCGGTCAGACCTCACGGTCGGTAGGATGATGGCGTGCGCGGCAGCACAAGCTGGGCTACATACCGTTGCGGAGAACTTAAAACTACAATCTAATCAATCACTTGTAGATTCAGTGGCTCAAAGAATCAGAATAGTTGAGCAAAGCCTTGAGGAACTGAAGGGGCTATGCTACACTCCGCCCCCGAAATCGTAGGGCAATGGATAGGAACAGGCACAAGCCTGAGAAAGCGAAAAGTCGGACCGGATGGAAATCAAAGTCTTCAATAACAATGTTGAAAAAGCTCTCAAGGTCGCCAAGAAAAAGTTGGCAGGCGAGGGATTGTTCCGTGAACTTAAGCGCCGCCGCTTCTATGAAAAGCCCAGTGTCAGGAAAAAAGCGAAACAACGCGAGGCACAACGGCGACGCCAGAAGTGGCTCTCGAAGCGGAAGCCTGAGTAGTCTACGGCATCACCGTATCCACGTTTACGTCCCCGCTCTCCTCGTCAGTCGTAGATCCGCTTCATCCAACCCCGATGCGCCGGGACCACATCCACGCTGCGATCAGGATTCTTCAACGGGAGATCCGGCAATGGCAAGAGCCGGTCCTCGGCATCGTCGCTCGGAACTCCGACCGCAATCCATTCCTCATTCTGATTTCCTGCCTCTTAAGTCTGCGGACAAAGGATAAGACCACCGGCGAGGCAAGCGACCGGCTCTTTGCGCTGGCACAGACCCCGGCGGAGATGCTGACGGTGCCGCTCAAAAAGATCGAACAGGCAATCTACCCGGTCGGATTCTATCGGACAAAAGCCAAATCGATTCATGGCATCTGCCGCCGTTTGCTCGATCACTATGGCGGAAACGTCCCCGACTCAATTGACGAGTTAGTCACCTTGCCAGGAGTCGGACGGAAGACGGCGAATCTCGTGGTGACAGTCGGATACGGTAAGCCCGGCATCTGTGTCGATATCCACGTCCACCGGATCAGCAACCGGTGGGGCTATATCAAAACGGAAACGCCGGAAGAGAGCGAAGAGGCCCTCCGAAAGAAACTACCCGAACAATACTGGATTACATTTAACGATCTGCTCGTGCCCTTTGGCCAGAACCTCTGCCAGCCGGTATCGCCGTTCTGCAGCACATGCAAACTAACAGCATACTGTGATCGGGTGGGAGTCACGAAAAGCCGTTAAGCGTGAAGCGTATCTCGTGAAGCGCTGGAGAAGAAGAGATCTTCGCGAGAGACGAGCGACAAGATACGAATGCCTGCAGGGTGATCAAAAAGACCATCCAGCGAGGCCGCAGCGAGCGAGAGCCCGAGGCGTACAGTTTTGCGTACGTTGAGGGTTTGAGCGACGCGAGAACAAAGCTGGCGGGCTTTTTCATCACCCTGCTAGATGAACAGCTTGGTTTCTGCAATTTCCGTCAGCTTGAGAATAGCCGGGAGGCCCAGCACCTCGTCGACGCTTTTTTCAACCGCCTGACCGTCCACACCCATGTATTCCAGGCCGGCGCTGCAAGCAATCAGCCGGAACTTCCCGACATGTTTGGCATCCTGAAACATCTCTGAGATCTTCGGCACATTTTTCTCTTTCAAGAGACGGGCCACCTCGTCGGCGGACCCGGCATACTCCGGCGGGAAGTCGAGCTGATCGATCTTCCCTTCCGCCAGTTTCTTGATCGTCCAAAAGAGCAGAACCACGATCACATCCTTGCCCATGGCCGCCGCGGTCATGCCGATCGTCGCAACCTGATGAAGCTTGTCGTAGGTGGCGTTATGGGCGAAGATGACGAATTTGGGCGGCTGCGACATAGAATTACTGCTTTCTCGCGCGCGTCTTCACGCTGTTCACATAGTCGGCAATCGCGGCATCCACTTCACCGGGCGTCATCGGGCGATCGTGAGTCTCGCTTTCATCGACCAGATAACGCCCCTGGTCTGTCTCCTGCCGAATGATGACCGCATTGTCCGGCGTCACGTCGATCAGCATGAACCATTCCCTCGCACCCTGGGAGATGACTACCTGTTTCCCAAGCCCCTTCTTGGTGACCTCGATCTGGATCTCTTCACCGGAAACAGGCAGGCTTCCTGCCCGGACGGCAGGAAGAACGGAGAAAGCCACAATCATGAGAAGCCCGGTTGCCGTCGAGTACCGCTGGAATCGATCCATGAACAGGCTCCATACGAGCTGATTATAGCCGCCGCATGGGGCCGCGTAAACAGAGGGCGGCATGTCCTTCGCCTTGAGGGGTAGCAGGGGGCATGTTAGGATGCCCGACGATGGACGGGCTTCTTTCAACGGTTCAACAATATGTCTCGACCGAAACACTGGTGGCGCTGACCGTCCTTTCCATTGTCTTCTTCGTCGGCTCCTTAATCGCCATTCCATTCATCCTCGTACGGCTGCCGGCCGACTTTTTCGATATCAGGGTTCCCCGCCCCTGGATGGAGGATCATCATCCGGTGCTGCGAGTCATGGGCCATCTCGTCAAGAACGTGGTCGGGGCGATTTTCCTCTTCGCCGGATTTTTGATGTTGTTTCTGCCGGGTCAGGGAATTCTGACCATGCTCATTGGAATCTCCATGTTGGACTTTCCAGGCAAACGCAAAGTCGAAGCCAAGCTGATCGGACAGCCGGCAGTTTTGCACGCTCTCAACGGCATGCGCGAGAAGTTCGGCAAGCCGCCGTTGATCATTGCACCGGACCCATGAGGAAGTGCCGAGGCGAAAGTGTTGAGTGCTGAGCCTTTCTACAAGACAAGTCCGCTACTCAGTCCTCAGCACTTAGCACTCAGCACTTCGTACCAACACCCATGACATCCCCGCACACCGACAGACGCCCCACCCTCTATCTCATCGACGGCAGCGCCTACATCTATCGCGCGTTCTTTGCCCTCCCCGCCCTGAACAATTCCAAGGGCCTGCAAACCAACGCTGTCTATGGCTTCACCACGATGCTGCTGAAGATCATCCGCGAGCGGCATCCTGACGGGATCGCCGTGGCCTTCGATGAAAAGGGGCCGACGATGCGGCATGAGGAATTCAAGGGCTATAAGGCCCAGCGCCCGCCCATGCCGGACGGCATGAAGTCGCAAATTCCCTACATCCACCGCATCGTCGACGCCCTGGCGATACCCGGCCTGCGTCAGGCCGGGTATGAAGCGGATGACCTCATCGGCACGCTGGCGCGCAAGGCCGAGCGGGCGGGTTACGACGTCGTGATCGTCACCGGCGACAAAGATATGTTCCAGCTCCTCACACCGCACGTCCGCATCTACGACCCCGTCAAAGACAAGTGGTCCGGCGAAACGGAGTGCCGTGAACGGTTCGGGGTGGAACCGGCGCGGGTCGTCGAGATCATGGGCTTGATGGGCGACGCGAGCGATAATATTCCCGGCGTGAAGGGCATCGGCGAAAAGACTGCGATGAAGTTGATCGCCCAGTTCGGAACGATCGAGGAGCTCTTGAATCGGGTCGGCGAAGTGACCCCGGCCCGGATCCAATCCCTGCTGGTTGAGCAGGCCGAGAATGCGCGAATGAGTCGCCGGCTCGCGACGATTGAGATGGAAAGTCCGGTGGACTTCGACCCGGCGGCATTTCAGATCAAGCCGCCTCAGATGGAACTGCTGAGCGATCTCCTCCGCGAGCTGGAATTCACCTCGCTGCTCAAATCCTTCCAGGCATCAAACGAGCCACCAAAGACGAAGCAGGCCGCGGCAGAGATGATTGAGAGCGCGCGTGCGGCGCAGACATTTGTCGAATCCCTGCCGGCACATGGGACGCTGGCTGTGGAGTGCCTGCGCTCCGGCGGGTCCGGCATCGCAATGGAAGTTCACGGGATCGCGCTGTCGTCGGGAGACAAGACCGCCTACATCCCCCTCGACGTGCATGAATACATGAGGCCCATCACCACGCTCCTGCATGACACGACCAGGACCAAAGCCGTGCACGACCTGAAAGCGGTCTTATTGGCCTTTCATCGCATCGGGGTGAGCCTGGCCGGCCCCTATTTCGACACGATGGTGGCGGACTATCTGCTGAACCCCAATCGACGGGACCACCAATTGGATACACTCGCCCTGGAGATGTTGGGACAACGATTAGGGGGGCAGGAGGAACAGTCGAAGGCGCCGAAGTCCTTATTCGATGAAGACACCGGCTCTCGGGAGCAAGCCACGGAGTCGGCGCGGATCATCGCCGGTATCGAGCCAATCATGCTGGATCGCCTGACGGAACAGGGCAGCCTGACACTGTTTCAAAATGTTGAAATGCCGCTTGTGCCGGTGCTGGCCGAGATCAAGCGCAACGGATTCCTGCTGGATGTCGAAGGCCTGCACCAGTTGAGCAAAGAGTTGGAACATGAACTGGACAAAATGATGCAAACCATCGCCGGCCTGGCGGGCGGCGAGTTCAACATCAATTCACCGAAACAGCTGGCTGTGGTGCTCTTTGAGAAGCTCGGCCTCAAGCCGGGCCGCAAAACAAAAACCGGCTACTCCACGGACGAAGATACGCTCACGCAACTCGCCACGCAGCACGACCTGCCCGCGCAGATCCTGAGCTATCGCAGTCTCAGCAAACTCAAATCGACCTACGTGGACGCGCTGCCCCAATTGATCCACGCAGACACAAAGCGGCTGCATACGTCGCTGAACCAGACAGTCGCCGCAACCGGCCGACTCTCCTCGACCGATCCCAATTTGCAAAACATTCCCGTGAAGGGGGACTACGGGCTCCGGATCCGCGAGGCCTTTATCGCGCCGAAGGGCCATGAACTGCTCTGTGCCGACTACAGCCAGATCGAGCCGCGCATCCTGGCGCATCTCTCGCAGGACCCGCGTTTGCTCGCCGTCTTTGCGAAGGGCGAAGACATCCACATGGCAACCGCCATGGAGATCTTCGGCCTGCCCTCCGGCCAGATCACGCGCGACATGCGTCGCGCCGCCAAGACCGTCGTATTCGGGATCGTCTACGGAATCAGTCCGTTCGGCCTCTCGCAAAATCTCGGGGTCTCCCAGGCGGAGTCAAAGAAGTATATCGAGACCTTCTTCGAAAAGTTTGCCGCCGTGCGGGCGTTGATGGACCGCAACATCGCCGAGGGCAAGGAGAAAGGCTACACGACGACGATCCTGGGCCGCCGCCGGCCTATTCCAGAACTCCAGAGCGGTGATCCGGTGCAGCGCGGCTTCGGCGAGCGCATGGCGGTGAACAGCCCCATCCAAGGCTCAGCCGCAGACCTCATCAAAGTTGCCATGATCAATGTTCATAAGGCGCTTCATGCGGACCTGCCGCACGTGAAGATGATCCTTCAAGTCCACGACGAGTTGATCTTCGAAGTGCCGGATCACGATCTGGAAGAAGCCAAGCGGCTGGTGAAGCATGAGATGGAAGCAGTCGGAAAACAGCTAGGCCTGTCGGTGCCGTTGAAGGTAGATCTAGGCGTCGGCAGAAACTGGCGGGTTGCACATCCGTAGGAATCTGAAGGCCCTGTAGATACCATGGAGGTTGTATGGGCACAGGTGAAAATGAGTATAAGCTGAAGATTCTTGAGAATAAGTCCGGTGAAGTTGAAATTGTTGGCAACCAGGAAGGCCTTAGATTTCTTGCCAATGTTTGTAAGAACTTGAGTGATCTGTCTGATGAAGAAGCAAAGACCGCAGCAAACCACTACCATTTCGCTGAGTTCTTCGGCAACTTGGAAGAAGGGTCCGCTAAGGAATTGATCGTTCTTTATGATCCTGATTTATGAACAGGCTATGGAACCCATTGCCGTTCTCCCTATTGACTGCTTTGCTTTCCCATCACTTCTTCCCACACACGAATTTCCACACTGATTGCGCCATGGTCTCTCGTGGAATGGGTGCCCAGTGTGACTCACCTGATTTCTTGTAGATCGATTGACCGGTCCCCATATTTCCAGCAAACCGCTCAATGGCGACCAGGCGAAAGCGTTTATTCACACAGTCGTGTTCTTCCTGGGCGCGGGTGGAGAGGAACGTGCTGAACCCTCTGGTCTGGGCCGTCTTGAGATCATCCAACACCCAGACGCTGACCACCTCACCATTCCGGCTGATGGTCTCGGACTCGACGTAGACCTTTGCCCTGTCGTTCCGATCGACGAGAAGCCATTCAGCGCACAGTGGTGCCACACTCCATAGCTGCAGCAGCGTGAGGGCAAGGAGCATTCTAGAAGATCTCCGAAAACATGCACGGGTGGAGGGCATACCTGACCATACCTTATGCACGTTGAGAGGACAACAAAAGGTGACGGAAGTCTTTTTCTCGCCCTGATCGGTAATCTGATGGTGCGCTATCAGCACATGCCCCGGGAACTTGGGAGGATGGGCAGTCCGGAGCTTGCACTCGTCCTACCCTATGACTTTTCCGCAATCGACATGGCAGCCGCGTGGATGTGGGTATCTTAAGAATCCGGGATGGGAGAATATTTTATACGGTTGCGATAGGATCCAGTCATCCATGAAACAGGTCTTCGTGTCTCAACACTTGTTCGAAGTCGAAATGCGCAAGGAATGGCTGGAGCAGGCCGGCATCCGTTGCACGATCAAGAATCAGCGTATCTCGGGCCTTGCCGGAGAGATTCCCTTTACGGAGACTTTCCCGGAACTGTGGGTGATCCAAAACGAGGATTACGATCAGGCTCGGCGAGTACTTGACGAAGGTCTGGTGTTGCTGCCATCGAACCAGGACACCTGGACATGCGCCGGATGCGGCGAACGTCATGAGAGTCAGTTTGGAACCTGCTGGAACTGCGGGCGATACAAACCATCTACTTGACCCCTTCGCCTCTCCAAGAAGGCCACTGTGCAGAGTACGGGCAACAACCATTTCAGTCGCATTGAGCAGCGCCGCGTGGCCGTGCAGTAGTCTCAAGCGTCCGTTGATCCAGTACAATCCTTCGTCTAAGTCCACCTTGAATTCTGCAGTTATGCATTAATTATCAGCGCGTTGTGAGACTTCGTTCAAAAGCACGCGCGTGAGAACTTGCCTGACGATGGATACGCGCTGCTCATAGCATCAGTCACCACCAATCCCGTTACCATGGTAATACTGTAAATGCCTGTTAATATTTTTTACAGAACGATTGGTGGCTGCTTGAGCCAAGCAATATCATGCTTATCAACGCCTTATAAACATTCTACGGGTAATCCGCATTCTCGGCCGAGAATACAGGATTAGAGCTGTAAAGCAGATTTACATAATTTTACTTTCCATTTAAAATAAACATTGCCAATCAAATAGTTATGCGTGGCCTGCCTATTGCTTAGTTCACGTATACCTTCTACCTTCAAGGTATAGAGGGAGCAGAATTAGGATCGAATCCTATAAAAGAGGAAGGCCGGTAAATATGTATAGATTTGCATCTAGAACGATTTTGAGTCTCTTGATGGCAGGAATTATCCCGGTTCTTGGCACCTCGACGTCAATGGCTGTGACGATCGACTTTGCCGACGGATCGTGGAATGGCGCTCAGGGACAAACATCCTTTACCTCCGTGGTAGAAGGGACTACCGTTGGTTTGACGTCTTTGGGTGGGCCGATCACTGTCAATTATAACGGCGGGCCAAGCGGTGACAATTCCGGCAGGGATGGCTTAGGAATTGGCGACGACGAAATTACTCAGAGTAGCCCTGAGAGATTGACCATCTCATTTGCCGGTCCAGTAACGCTACAGACGGTCAATATCACAGACCTCTTCCGGAATGAAGGTGGCATAGGACGCCACGAAGTCGGCTGGTATAGCATCAATGGGGGAGCGTATTCGTCCTTTGCTGCTGCTTTTGGTCAATTGAATGGGCTCACCAACGGCCTGTTGACCCTCAATATTAACGCGCTAAATGTGGACTCCATCACCTTTAGGGCCAATCGCGATAGCTATTCTGACTTCTCGGTCCGAGGGCTAACATACACCGCCTCTGTTCCTGAACCCTCAACCCTCATAATGCTGGGTTTTGGATTCCTCATCGCTGCAGCGTTGTACAGGAGAGGATACTTCCAATCAGTCTGATGTAAAGAGCCTCGCATCGATTGTGTGCACATACCGCGGGGTCTCCCATCGCTGGGAGATCCCGCGTTTGTTTTACGGTCCTCCAGAATCTCTTGCTGAAATATAAAACCTTCAATCGCGCATTGTCATGCCCCAGGCCATGACTCCGCCTGTGTGATGGCTGATCTGGCAGCTGCCCCCCCGCGAATATAGACGCCAATGCCGACTTGAGAATTTGGCCTGTTGACCCGTTTCACTGCCCAAGAAGGCCATTACGCAGAATACAGACAGTGAGCAATCTCCGCCGTATTAAACAGCATCGCATTCAGGCCTGTATAGGCCGTGTGACCGTAGTAGTGATCTCGGACGTTGGTTGATCCGGTGCAATCCTTGTAGTCGGCCAGCAGGCATCGCCCCTCGCTGGGAAACCGTACCGCCCGCCGGGCGCATTCCAGCCAGCGCTCGAAGCCATCGTACGGCTCGACTAGTTCCCATAGCGCTTTGTTCGCCGCCTTGGCTGCCTCGGTCGTCGGCATCGCGTCGCTGCCGGCTACGGCCAGCTCCTGGACATAATCGCCGCCCCAGGCAATCGGCATTTCCATCGTAATTTGCGGCAACTCCATCTTCGCGAGCCACGTCTTGCCGTCGGTGCGAAGGTTTCGGTGGTTCACAATATGTAAGACCTTCCCTATTCCTGACGGATCCCATCCATACCGCACCGGCGTCCCCATCGCGACGACATCGAGCGTCGCGCCGTTTAGCAGCGACTGGGTAGACAGCAGGGGTTCGATGCGCCGAACCATCGCAACCAGATCAGTCTGGCCGTTCTGTTCCGCATAGGCGGCAAGAACGCCCAGGAGTTTGGATCGTCCCGTGATCGGACTGGGACAGAGCAGATTCGAGGCCAGCGCCAACACCAACCCCGCTTGCCCATGGGCCTGCACCAGAATCCGCTCTCCCCTGCCGAATTTCTGACTGTCACACAGGGAGTGCAATGAATCAAGCAGGCGGACGGCCCCGATAGCGCGCCCCAGGTGATGATGTTCTGAAGACCAGAGGATGCGGCGGCACACGATGGGTGAAGCTATGTGCTGATTGATGGCTTGCTGATAGAGCGCCACGTAGCTGTTCGTGAAGTTCCCCGCATCGCCGGCTTGTTCATCCAAGGATCGCTTCGTCGCGTCATCGTCGGCCAACGGGGGCGTTCTTCCTGCGGCCAGCGATTGAATGCCATTGTCTCCCTCCCGCATGAGCGAGAGCAAGGCATCCAGTCCGGACACGCCGCGCGAGTAGCCGCGCTTGAGTCCTCCGACTTCGTCCAGTCGCTGCACACCGAAGACATCGGCGCCATGGATCGATCCGTGAAGGAACACAATGGCACGAACACCGGCATGCGCAAGCGTCGCTCCGTGCTGGGCCATGGCATCCAGCCAGGCTGGAGACTCCGGCTGCGCGCCGGCTGTCAGTTCGGCTGTCGCCAGGCGATCGCCGGGATGCTTCCGTGACAGTTCGTCGTGCTGAAAGTTATTTTCGCTCGGCATAGGAAGGCGGTTCTACCCCAAGAAGGCGAGAAAGTGCAATCCTGGGCGCGTGAAAGGTGAAAGGTAAAACGAAAAAGGTAAATGAACAGGGAACAAGAAGAGTAGTGAAGAATCTTATCTGGCCACGGAGGGAACAGCATCGCCATCAGACGCCTGTTTCGGCGGCACGGGAGTCTTGGGCATCACGGCGGTCGCGGTACAGAGGTGGTTCGCCTCGTCGATGCGGCGATCGACGATCGTGACCCCTTGCAAATATTCCTGAACGATTTCTTCGCGGGTGAGTTCGATATCCTGCTCTGATTCACGCCCAGACCGCTCGCGCACCCGATCGACCATATGTTCCTTCACCAGCACCCGAATCTGCTTGGCCAGATCCGTGCGGGCCGATAGCTCGGAGACCCGCTGGCAGACGAGCTTGCCTTTGGCTAAATCACCGTTCCCCTTGCCGATCCAATATCGATCGGACGGATACGAGCCGTGGCTTATTTCAGCGGCTTGCCTGATGCCGCCGGACATATCGACAGATCGATTTCCATTCTGATGTTGTGTGAGCTGATCGAAGGAACGTTCGGCCTGCGACCGCACATCTCCCGGTTCCGCCGCAAGCACCTCTGGCACCGGCAACCATCCGGCGCCCCACAGGCCGGCCATGATGACGAGCATCTCGATCCCGTTCTTCAATTCCTACCTCCCCGCCCTTGGCCCTGTCCTCTTCCGCCTCTGCCTTCCATGGCCCCGCCGCCTCTGTAGTCGCCTCCTCCGAACGATCGAGGCGCCACCTGGGAAGAACCGCGCGGCGCCTGTTGCACCATCGGAGAACGACCTGGGTTGAACTGCCTGACCGCAGGCGCGTGGCTTTCAAAGCCCTCTCGCGGCGAAAATCTTGGCCCCGGTGGATGCCCATCGGAGCCAGGTGTTTGCCCGGATCGACCGTTCTGCTCAAAAAACTGTTGCGTGCGCGGCATCGATCGCGACGGCGCCATCGGTTGCCCCGCCGGGGGCGCAAGGAAAAGATTCGGCCGATGGGCGTCCGTGAAATGGCGCGCGCCCTGCTCCTGCCCGGCACGGGTCTCATTGCCGATGCGGGCTGGTCTTGTCGGCGCCCGGTGCGTAATCTCGTTCAATGTGCGGGGAGCGTCGGACGAGCCTGGTGCAGACACAATTTCGTACGTCGGCATTCGAGAGGGGGCATTTCCCGGCGCAGGCGGCTGCGGAGGCGATGGAGGCCTCAGCGGGTGCCCGCCAGCAATCACCCGTTGCGCCACGACGATATGCGGGCTGGCCGGATACAGAGCTTGGGCGCTCGCCAACAAAGCCAGGGCGTGCGGCGAACTCATCCAGGAATGGGAATACCCGACCGGCGACACCAGGACCCAGTCCGTCCAGACTTGGGAAATCATCGCGTTCGACTGCACACGATTGAGAATGTCCTGCCGCCGGTGTGCCGCCTCCTGTGTTTGCTCTGACGTTGAGGCCGTGCCTAACGCCTGATTCGCCGCATCGAGCTCCTGTTGCAGTTGCTCATTCTCCGACTTCAATACCGCCAATTGCACACGGGCATCTTCACTTTCCCGCAACGCCGCAATGGCTCGCGCCGCTTCTTCCGTGTCAATCTGCGCCAGAAGATCGACCTTCACGACAATGATTTCACCGTCAAGCGTAGTCCCAATGCGCTGGTCGAGGACAATCACCAAGCCGGCCGTGTAGGTACGGATCTCGTCTTTGGTGATGTTCATGCCACCCACCACCGTGACACTTTCCAGATAGGTGGCCACCTGTTCGAGCGCGTTCCGTTTGGCCGATTCGGTGGCAAGCCGGACTGCATCTTCGCGTGTATCGCGGTCTCCCATCCGATATTCTCCCTCCGCGTTGACCGTCCTGACTTCAGCCCAGGCAGAAGCCGTACCAGCGCAGATGGCGATCAGAATGAGAAGCTGGACAAGAAGATGCTGTGGACGCAGGGTTATCGGCATTTTAGATGGTACCAAGCAACCATGCAGGATGCTCAAAATGGCCACTGATCTCACCCACCCAACCCCGGCGCGCCGAGACGCGCCATGCCACGAGGCGACCGCAGCGAGCGAGGAGGCGAGGAGGTACATACCAAGCTTCGCTTGAACCGCTCGCTTCGATCAGATGCGAGCGGATAAGTTCTTACCTCCACTCGGCTCATGACGTTGAGCCTCGGAGCGATGCGAGAACGCCGCTGGCGGACTTTTTCAGCATCCTGCTAAATTTCACCATACCACCCGCATCCCCGTTTCGCCAGCGACACAACTGAGTCCCAACCATCTTGCCTTCCAGCTTGCCTTCCAGAAAATTCGCGTGCTAGGGTACCGGACGCATCTGGTTCATCTTGAGGAACATCCCGCGTGAAAGTCCTATGGTAAGCGCCCTTCGATATCTTGCTTCATACTGTGTCGGTCTCACGGTGGTATTCCTTGAAATGACTGCCGGATTCCCTGCATACGCAGCGCCGAATCCCGTCGGGGACACCACTGTATCGGCGTCGCCCACGGAACATGTCATCCTCTTCGTTTTAGAAGGCTTCGACCAGGACTCGCTCAAGGCCGGGACCATGCCGAGCCTGAGCAAACTGGTGAGAAACGGAGCGGCAACATGGTCTGCCACCGGCGTGAAACCGGCTCTCCGGCTCCCGACGATGGCGTCGTTGCTCACCGGCCTCCCGGTCGAGAAACATGGCATTACCTGGAACTTCTTTGAAATCAGCCGGGGCTACTCCCGTGCGCCCAGCCTGTTCGACTACCTCGATTTGAGCGGAGGCCGAGACAGCGCCATCTTCTTCATGGATGAATCGCTCTACCAACTGGCGAGGCCCGAACCCTACACCGATTATCAGCTCTGCGGGGCCTTGCGGCCTGAATGCAGTACGGCCAAGATCGTCTCCTACATTCAACAATATTTTCAGAAAGCGTCGAGCGGCCATGGGTACGGGCATGCGATTCTCGCTCTCCCGCATCTGTTGGTTGTCCATCTCCCGGAGCCCGGCCGGGCGGGAGTTGCGCATGGCTGGAACTCCAAAGAATATCGTGAGGCGCTGCGTACGGTCGATACGGCCATACAGTCGGTGCTGGATGTATTCAAGCAATATGCGCTGACGAACCGGACGACGGTCATGGTCACGGCGCTCAGCGGAAAGGGAATCGACCTGGGCGCCGACGCTCCGGCCGCCGATTCGCCGGTAGTCCCCTGGATCGTATCAGGCGTCGGGATCAAGCCGGGGCAAGTCATTCGCCGGCCGGTCTCGATTATCGACACCGGAGCAACCGTGATGCGTATTCTCGGACTGGACACCCATACCGAATGGGACAGTACGGCAGTCGAAGAAATCTTCCAGCCTGCGGCGACCCCCTCAACCGGATCGTCCGCCAAAAAACCGCAACGACCATGATTCATGCATTGTCTATACGCCGCCGAACCTTCATGTGCTGTGGATTGCTCCTGGGACTACTGGCCATCACCCCGATTGGGACGGGATTGGCGAGCGGGCCGCCGCCGGCCCACCTTAAAGAGCACACCATTACCATCGATGCGACAAAACTGGTTCCGCCCTCGTGGTGGCAAGTGCCGGGCGTCACTCCATCCATTTGGGCCTCAGATCCTGAATCACTCGACGCGCCGAAGACCTCTGAACTGCGAGCACTTGCGTTGAAACCCGGCACATACAAATTCATCAGCTTTACATTCGATTTCCCCTTTGCCGTGACGCTCGACGGCACACTCGATTTCGCCGCGTCACTCGATCAATGTATCGAAGGGCGCGGCACCCAGACGCTGGTCGTGCGGTGCAAACGCATGTACCCCCACGGCGGTGAACGGGATGATTACTACAACCAGAAACCATCGCCATGACACAGACACTCGAAGACCTGCTGGACGCGCTGGAAGATGTGGATGACGCCACACGCGAAGAAGCCGCCAAGACGCTGGCCGAACGAGCGGAGCCCTCGACATTGGATGCGTTGATCCGTGCCTGCGGCGACGACTTCTGGTCCGTGCGCGCCTACGCCGGTTGCGGGGCGGCCAAAATCAGCGGGCCCAAAGCGACCGAAGCCCTCATCAACCTGTTCAACGATCCCATCATAGAGGTCCGGAACCAAGTCGTCGATGCGGTGTCCACAATGGGACCGGTAGTCGTAGACCGTCTGATCAGCGCTTTGAAAGATGAGCGGTGGCGTGTGCGCGAACATGCCGCCAAGGCCGCTGGTGGGATCAAGAATCCGAAAGCCGTCGATGCGTTGATCGCGGCTTGCCGGGACCGCGACGGAGCCGTCAAGAGCGCCGCGGCGGAGGCGCTCGGGAAGATCGGTGATGCCAAGGCAGTCCCGGCCTTGATCAAGCTCTTTCGCGACTCCTCCAAGATCGTGCGCGAAACAGCGGGCACGGCATTGATCTATATCGGGCAGCCGTCGGTCGATCCGCTCATTGAAAACCTCAAAGACAAGGATTTCGTCGTCCGCTGCCATGCGGCTCGTGCGTTAGGCGGCATGACGACCGACTATCAGATTGGGCGAACCTGGGTGCGCGATGCGAAAGTAGTCGATGCCTTGATCGCCGCCTTGAAAGATCCGGATCGGGCTGTGCGGGAAGACGCCACGATTGCACTCGGCATGATCGGCGACCCCCGCGCAATTGAGGCGCTGATCGAAGCGATGAAGGACGGAGCGGTCAAGCGGCATGCCATCGCCTCGCTCGGCATGATCGGCGACCCCCGCGCCCTCCCGGCGGTCTTGGACGCGCTGAAGGGAAAAGGGATCAAGCAGGAAGGCTCGCCAACTCCCGGCTGCATCGTGAGTGAAGATGCCTTCATCAAGGAGGCCGCCGCCACGGCGCTCGGCCAATTCCGCGATCCCCGCGTCATTCCCGATTTGATCGTGTTACTCAAGGACGGCGTCCTGCGGGAAAAAGCAGCGGCAGCGCTGGCAGTCATCGGCGACACGGCGATCGAACCCTTGATCGCTTTCCTCTATGACCCAAAAGCGTCCGAAGTGGAAGCAGAACAAGAACGGGTACTCTCCTACGCATCTGTCCGGCTGACCGCCAAGGACGCGCTTCGACTGATCGCGCTCGAAACCCTGGAAAAGCTCGGCTGGACGCCTCCCGCGGAAGAACTCGACATCAGTTCCAGCAAGGCGGACAATCTCCGGGTCGAACGGCCGTTGGGTGAAACAGGCCGGTTCGGTCCGTCTGGTGACATGACCTAGCTCGCATTCGCCACGATGGAAAGAGCCTATGGCCTATGGCATCCGCACGTGAGGCGTGAGGGGTAAGGAGTGAGGTGTAGAAATCCAGGGCACGGAGCAGATAGCAGTGTTGGATTGAGAGTTCTCAGATACGCTCCACCATTTTCAATTCTCAACTCACAACTGTCCGGCTCATTCGCGTGCTAGAGGCCATCAGCTATCAGCTCTTGTCCTCAGCGGGATACGCTTCACGAGATACGAGTGACGCATGCATGAATGGGCCAAGCACGAACAGCTCATCCTGTTCGACGGGATCTGCAATTGGTGCAATGCCTGGGTCAATTTCACGATCGACCATGACCCCCATGCGAAATTCAAATTCGGCACGCTTCAGTCTGAACCAGCGCAACAGATCCTGAAAGAACTCCGTCTCCCTGCCAAGGACTTTGAGACCTTCCTGCTATTGGAACAGGGTCACATCTACACGAAATCCACGGCGGCCCTGAGAATCGTGAAACAGTTGTCCGGTTTCTGGCCGTTCTTCTACCTCGGCATCGTGATTCCCCGTCCCCTTCGTGACGCCGCCTACGATTACATCGCGCGCCGGCGGTACGAGTGGATGGGCAAAGCCAACACCTGCCGTGTACCGACTCCAGCCGACTGTGACCGGTTCGTCTGAACGATTCCGTACCGTCACCGAGAGAGCCGTAATTCGTACCACGTATCTCACGAACACAGATGCAGGCCGCCATCAGTTTGACGAACCCCCTCCCATGCAGTATAGTGTGCATCATTGTGATGCATTGATGATGCACAGGAACATGGAACCATGAAAGCGATTACGTTACGAAACCTTCCACCCAAAGTCGCACGTTCTGTTCAGCAACGGGCCAAACAGAAGAAGACCAGCGTGAATAAGGCGGTGATCGATCTGTTGGAAGAATCGACGGAGGGCAAAGCAAACAAGAAAGCCCTGGTGCGCTACCATGACCTCGATCATCTTGTCGGAACCTGGACGCAGGAGGAAGCCGACGCATTTGAGAAAACGGTCAAATCCTTCAGAACGATCGATCCAGACATGTGGAAATGAGCCGGCTGCTGCTCGATACCTCAGCCTATTCCGCCATCTTCCGAAAGCACCAATCGGCTCTCGATCTGATCGAATCGACAGAGAGCCTCTACCTGACTCCCATCGTGTTGGGAGAACTGAAGGCCGGGTTTTTACTGGGCAAAAGAGGGGAAGAGAACGAGCGCGCCTTACAAGAATTTCTACGCTCTCCCAGGGTCGAAGTACTGACCATTGACCACGAAACTGCAGACCGATGGTCCATCATTGCGGCCTTCCTCAGAAAGGCTGGCACTCCCGTCGCAAGTAACGACATCTGGATTGCCGCCAGCGCGATGCAGCATGGGCTCCCCATTCTGACATCCGACCGGGATTTCCAGAAAATTCCCCAAGTGATCGTTCGCCACTTCTCGCCTGCCTGACCCACATGATTCATGACAGCGGCAACAAATAGGTTCGGGCAATGTGTTTGAAGATCTTGGATTCGATAACCCTGAGGAGCACCGGGCAAAGGCTGAGCTTGCTCTGCACATCATCAAGATCATCGAAGAACGCGCGCTGACCAAAAAACAAGCGGCGACGCTTATCGGCGTAACACAACCCGATATATCCAAGCTCAAAAGCGGCCAGCTGAAAGGTTTTCGCTGGACAGATTGTTTTTGTTTCTGCTTCGGATGAACAGAAACATTCAGATCCGAGTGACCAAGGCAAAGGGTAAGGCAGGCAAGCTTGAAACGGTTGAGCTGAAGAGACTGAAGAGATGATGAAGAGATGGGGTCATTGCTTGACTTTGCACTCCCTGTTTCCATTCCTCTCTGCTTTCCGCTCACCACATATCAAACTTTTCATGGAATGCCTCGTCATGCTCGGATCGCACCACCCGCCCTGTCACCCAATTCTTTACCTCCCACGTTCAAAGTCAAGCAATACCCCCAGCCCACCAGCCCCAACTTTCTACCCTGGCAAAAATCGGGGCAGTGAAGTGCCGTGGGTTCAGCGCACTGTTAGGCGCTTCGCCGTCGTGCCACCGCCAGACGGTTCTGCCGAAGAACTGGTGCGAGAGCCCGGAGTGCCTCGTTCACAGACGCGCCGGTTGGAAATACGTCCAAGATATCCGGGTCAATGACTACCACGTTGGCACCCTGCGCGTACCGCGCGGCTGTGACCCCGCGCACAGCTCGTGAAAAGTCATACTCTTGGCGCATCGTGTCACGGTCGCCTGTCCGTCGTTTTTGCCTACCGCTCTTCTTCATATCGCCTCCGCTCGTGCCGAGTGGCCCGTCGTGCAGAAATGAGACGGGTCCTGGGTAGTCGCTTGGCAAACGCCACCACCAGGAGCTTCCGTCGGTTGGACATACCAAGCAGCAAAGACCGATCCTCATCATGTGAGTGATCAGGGTCTGCCATCAAGAGGTTAAGCGGACCACCGAAGACCGTTGAGGCCTCGTCAAAAGTCACGCCGTGCTTGCGGACATTCGCTTCCGCTTTCACTGGGTCCCATTCGAAGATGTAACCCACTCTCACCCCTCATGCAGCGGGGAGACAAGCCCCCAAGACAACCCCTAACCAGGCTCGTCCCTTTTGGTCTATACGCTGACTGCTGAAAGCTGACAGCTTGGCGTTACTTCCTCACCGCAATTCCGTGCACATCGGCGGTTTCTTTTCCGTCCTTCTGATTCGTGACGGTCGCCTGGCCCTTGTAGTGGCCGACTCGTCCGCCCTCTTCCACATGAATCACGCCCACACCGGGAATCGTGCCCATGGCGTTGTGCGCATCCTTGTCATTCCCGGTCAGCGGACTCGGTCCACGCAGGCTGACGAAGACATACTGGCCGTCCGGCGCCGTATCCATCAAATCCGGAGCCGGGTCCGCATTGGCACTTGTCTCCAAATCAATTGCCCCTACGCTCAGGTTACTCACCGTATCGATGATTTCGACATTGTTCCCGGCCCGGTCTGCGCTCCACACATAGCGTCCGACAGACGCCATGCCGTGCGAGTCGGCGAACTGGTCATCCCGTTGCGACACAAGCTTGACCGTAATCGCTTTGGGTAGATTCGAAATATCGAGCGCATAGATGTCGTAGGACAACGGCGCGATGGGCCAGCCGCCGCCTGAGTTGACGTACATCGTGCCGCCGGCTTGAATCCCGCCGCAGCCGGCGGGATGGATTTGGTTATTATCTAACGTCGCCACAACCTTGAACGGCGTAGCGGTCACATCCAAGACCAACAGCCCTCCTCCACGAAGCGTGACAAACGCATACTGACTGGACGATTCGGTAATGGGGCAGATCGGCGAGGTGTCCGGACGTTCCCCATTTTCCAACGCCGCTAAGTTGAGCACATCCTTCTCAGGGTCGAAGCTATATTTATGGGCAGCATAGTCCGTCCAGATCCGGATGAACTTTTTCTCAGCGATGTTGGCGGTAATGGCCATCTTCTGATCAGGCGTCGGCCAGGCGGCGTGCGCATTTTTCCCCATCGACAGACAAGCTTCCGGCTTCTTGGTCGCCGCGTCCATGAAGAGCACATGGCCGCTCAAGAATGAAAGAATGACATGGTCCTGGGCCGCGTTGAAGAACAGCATATGCGGACGGCGGACGGCCTTCTTCGTCGCATCCTCACAAAACTTGTTGATCTCGCCTGACAAATCGATGGTCTGAAGCGGTTTCGCCGATACCGGATTGGCGGCCAGCTTGGCCCCGTCGTAAATATGGAGAAATCCACCGCTTTCTTTTCCGGTATCCGATTGATCGGTGATCCAGACTTCATAGGCTTGTGCAGCAGACGCGGCCACAGCCAGCGAGGCCAACAGAACCGCTACGCATAGGGATTGTCTCAGCAGCACGGGTACCCTCACATGAGTCATAATGGCCTCCAAATGGATAACGGGAGCGCAATCGCGAACCCATATTGAACTCTTTTGCGTCAGCTTTCCAGAGGAGGCTACTCCAAAACCTCTACGTTGACCCTGCAAAAAACCCTGTGTTAGGGTCATCGGCTACCGCTGAAAGGTTGCCTGACATGGCTGATCCTGTCGCCGAACACATTATCGCCCTCAGAGACGAGGACTGGGCGATCCGGGAGGATGCAGCCGCCCGATTGGGCAGCCTGAAAGATTCCCGTGCCGTCTGTCCTCTGATCTTCTCTCTCCGGGACCATGATCGGTCCGTACGGGAAGCGGCGATCGGCGCATTGACGGCCATTGGAGCGCCGGCTGTACCGGCCTTGGGGGAATGCCTTGCCGATCCTGATCTGGCGGTGCAGGAAGCCGCCTCGGCAGCCCTGGCGTCGATTGCCGACAGCCGTGTGCTGGACCAGCTGATACGGGCCTTACGCAGCCTCGATTGGATTGTCCGCATGCATGCGGCCAAAGCCCTCGGACGCATCCGGGACGCCGGCTCGATTTCATCTTTAGTGCCGTTGCTCCAAGACCGAGTGAAAGCCGTCCGGGAAGAAGCCTCCTCGGCACTGGCGGCGATCGGCGAATCGGCAATTCCTGCGCTGGTGGGATCGTTGGCGCATCAGGACTGGCTGGTGCGCTTGCATGCGGTGGAATCGCTGGGAAAGTCGAAATCACAACATGCCGTGACGCCGCTGCTTTCCACGTTATTCAACGATACAGATTCCGCCGTGCGTGAAGATGCCGTTCACGCACTGGGACAGATTGGAGATCCACAGGCAGTTGACTACCTCTTCACCGCCATGAAAGAGCCCAGGCTCCGCACATTGGCAGTCGAAGCGCTCGGTCAAATCGGAGACCGGCGGGCCGTGCCCCTCCTGATCGAGGTTGTGAAAGGGACCGCTCCGCCGGAAACGACCGGGACAATCGAAGGCTGTGGAGATCAGTGGAGTGAGGAAACCGTCACGCAAGCTGCAGCCGTGCGGGCATTGGGGATAATCGGCGATGACACGGCACTCCCGACGCTGGCGACAGCGTTGAGCTCCACCTTCACCAGGGCAGAGGCGGCGGCGGCACTGGCACGATTCGGACAGAAGTCGATCCCCTGGCTCCTTCCCCTGTTGACCGGATCGCCGGACGACAATGTACGCTATCACGTCAAGGAGACACTGGCCCTCGTCGGATGGAGAGGAAAGGGCATGAAATAGTTTTGAGTGGTGAGCTGTAAGTTGTGAGTATTGGGGTCACGAGGCAATGCCGAAAGAAACGATTGAAACGCTGGTCTCTGAACTAGTCCACGAAGAAGACTGGCGACGCATGCGAGCCACAGCGGCCTGTGTGGCCGGCGGGCCACGGGCGGTGCAGGCCCTGGTCGAGGCGCTGCAGTCAGGCACGCCCGAGTTGAAAAAAGAAGTGGCTGCGATGTTGTCCCGAATCAAAGATCCCCAGTCTGGCGTGGCGCTCGTCAGCCTGCTTGAAGATGAAGACGCTGCCGTGCGCAAGGCCGGCGCGATGGCTTTGGAGCAAATGGCCGGCATTCTGGATACGGATACAGCCTCGGCATTGGTCGCACTGCTTCCCAAACACCAGGAGGGAGAAGCCAGGCAGCTGATGACCCATCTGGTCGGCGCGATCCCGACCGCGGTAATTCCCCTCTGTACGATGCTGAAACATCCCGATCCGGAGGCCCAGATCACGGCGGCCACGATGCTCGATCAACTCTTAGACCCCCGTTCCGTTGATGCCTTCATCGAGGCCATGGGCCAGCCGGCGATCCAAGACATCGCCGTTGGGACTTTGAAGAAACTGGGGGCGATTCGTGAGCGGATCGATAGTATGTTCGACGCGCTCCGTGTGATCGAAGGAGCCAGCGAGCGGGAAGAGGCCCGCATGTCGACCGTCATCAACCTGCTGGGCATCGGACGCCCCAGCGTGGAAATCCTGATCGAATATCTCGAAGACGACGACTGGCTGGTACGCGAGGCAGCGGCGGACTTGCTCGGGAAAATCGCGGACGTGCGGGCGGTAGAGCCGCTGATGAAACGGCTGGAGTGCGACAAGGATACCGGTGTCAAAGAACTGGCGATCAAAGCGCTTGGATTGATCGGCGACGCCAGACCCACCCGGCTCTATCTGGACGCGATCCCGATCCGCCCGTTGCGAGTCTATGCGATGGAGGCTCTGGCCAAAATTAAAGACGTAGAAGTCTTGCGCCCGTACAAAGAACTGTTCGATCGTTTGAGAACGGATCGCGATGGATTAGTGGCTTACAACTCAGGGCTCATCGCTGATAAACTCGACGCGTTGACTGAATCGTCAGCCCACAGGCAGGAAGAGATACAGGAGCATGAGTAACGACACGGAGTCCGATCGGATCGATCAGCTCATTTCAGCGTTGCGGGACGACAATGAGGCCTTACGGGACCACGCGATTACAAGTCTCGGACAGGCCGGCGCCGACGCGATTCCACGCCTCATCGGGCTGATGGCCGATGAAGATGCGGTGATTCGGGAAGCCGCAACCAGCGCAGCAGTCCGGATCGGGCCGTCGATCGTGGAACCGATGCTCGAAGCCTTACGCGACGACGAGTGGGCTATCAGGGAACAGGCGGCCTCGGCGCTCGGCAAACTCCGGGACCCGCGCGCAGTCGAACCCTTGGTCGCCGCACTCAAAGATAAGGATGGCGCGGTGCGGGCCGCAGCGGTATGGGCCCTGGAACGAGTCGGCGATGCACGCGCAGTCCCCGGCTTGATTGACGCGCTGACTGACGGCACTGTGCGCGAAGATGCCGCCCGTGTGCTCAAGAAAATCGGCGACGTTCGGGCGGTCGAAGCCTTGATTGACGGCTTGCTCGGCACGAACTGGATGGTTCGCCGCCATGCGGCGGAAGCGTTGGGCAAAATCGGCGACGCACGCGGAATCAACCCCCTGATCGAATGCTTAAAGGATGAAGACTGGCTGGTGCGGCGGAACGCCGCCGAGTCACTCGCTCGGCTCGGCGCGAAAGAAGCAATCCAGCCGCTGCTCCCGCTGCTGGACGATGAAAATACAATGGTGCAGGAAACGGTCGAAGCCGTGTTGGCCAGCTTCGGCTGGAAACCAAGCGCATAACGATTCACCAGAACCAGCAGGCTGCGGCAAAACTCGTTGCACCCATAAAATGCAAGTGAAGTCTTCTGTATGACACGGATGTCACAATAACCGCAGGATGCTCAAAAAGGCCATCCAGCAAGGCCGCAGCGAGCGAAGAGGCGAGGCGTACGCTTCGGTACGTTGAGCCTCTGAGCGATGCGAGACCGCAGTTGGGGGGCTTTTTCAGCATCCTGCTAGATAAAGGAATATGGTCATGCCAGACGATGCTCCCGTGAAATTGATTCAAATCGGCCTCAAAGGCGGAGAGAAGCAGGATGGGTTCAACCTCGTCACCGAACGGGTGGTGTCGGTCAACCCGGAGGCCAAACAGCTGGAAGTCGAACTCCTCGCCTATGACGGGAAGACGGTCGTGCTGGACGTCGCGGACGAAGCGCTGGAGGACCTCAAGAAGCTCAAGGCCGGAGACGGCGCGACCATCCGGGTCGTGGAAGAAGGCGGGAAGCGGATCGCCAAGAGTTTCAGAATTCGCGCCAAAGATCCGAACGCGGCCAAGGCCGACGCCATGTTGCTGGACCTCAAAGACCCGCATTGGCTGAACCGCAAGTATGCGGCGGAGGTCCTGGGCGAACTCAAAGACGAACGGGCCGTCGATCCACTCGTGGCCGCACTGACCGACGATGTGGGTGATGTCCGTCAGCGCGCCTACGATTCGCTGATCAAGCTCGGCGGCATTTCCGTCACGTCACTGATTCCGTTGCTGGTATCGGAGGAGGATGAGATCCGCCAATCCGCGACGGAAATTATCAGAAAAATCGGCAAGCCTGCGGTTGAACCCCTGGCCACGGCATTGACCGATGCCGACGATCGGCTGAAGACGAGGATTTTGAAAGTGTTGGACCGAATGGGATATAAGCCCAAGACAAGAGTGGACACCGGCGCCGAGCTACCGAAACTGACCTAAGAATTCTTAGGATCGTGCGCCCTGCGTCCTACCGATATATGGGTAAATCCTTCCGCGACGACCCGTTCGGGGTCATAGACGTTTCGCAAGTCGAGCAACACCGGCTTGCGCATCACTGCTTTCAATTTGTCGAACTCCAGGCTGCGAAACAGGTTCCACTCGGTCATGATGATCAGCGCGTCCGCGCCTTCAGCTGCATGATAGGCATCCCGGCAGGGTTGCAGGCCGGGAAGTATTCGACATGCTTCCTCCAACGCTTCCGGATCGTAGGCGCGGATGACCGCTCCTTCTGCCAAGAGCTCCTGCCCGATCGCCAGCGCCGGCGCTTCACGAAGGTCGTTGGTGTTCGGCTTGAACGAGAGACCCAGCATTCCAAAAGTTTTCCCTTTCAGCCCTCCGACAGCCTCACGGATCTTTACCATCATCTGTTTCCGTTGGGCCTCGTTCACCCGCGAAGCAGCTGAGGCGATCTGCATCGGATAGCCGTGGCGCTCCCCCGTCTGGATGAGCGCGGCCAGATCCTTGGGAAAACAGGAACCGCCGAAGCCTGGTCCCGCATGCAGGAACTTGGAACCGATCCGATGGTCGAGCCCCATGCCTTTGGCCACCATCTGCACATTGGCGCCGACCCGCTCGCAAAGATTGGCGATTTCGTTGATAAAGGAAATCTTCGTCGCCAGAAAGGCATTGGACGCATACTTGATCAATTCCGCCGTCGGCACGTCGGTCACCACAATCGGGGTCTCGATAAGATACAGCGGACGATAGAGGTCTTTGATGATAGCGACGGCCTGATCGCTGTCCGCCCCGATCACCACGCGATTCGGCCGCATAAAATCTTCGATGGCCGACCCTTCCCGGAGAAATTCAGGATTGGAGACCACATCAAACGGGATGGGCTGTTTCTGCGTCTTCGTGATAGCCTCTCGAAGTTTTTCTCCCGTTCCCACCGGAACGGTTGACTTGGTCACAATCACTTTATAGCCGGTCATGTGACGGGCAATTCCCTTACCGACCTCCTCGACATAGGATAAGTCCGCAGAGCCATCGCCTCTCGGTGGAGTCCCCACGGCAATAAAAATCACCAACGCCTTGTCGACAGCCTTGGCGATATCCGTGGTAAAACTCAACCGCCCTTCTTTGACCCCTTTGGCAACCAGCGCAGCGATGCCCGGCTCAAAAAACGGGACTTCACCCTTCTCGAGCTTTTCAATTCGCTTCGCATCGTTGTCCATGCAGGTGACGTTCACACCGAACTCTGCGAAACACGCCCCCGTGACAAGTCCGACATAACCGGTTCCAATAACGCTGATGTGCATGCGCGGATCTCCTCAAGACAAGAATTCATTGCTGTTGGGCGGGGAAAGTATAACAACGCGGGGCACCATAGGCAATGAACTCTTACCTTCCGTCTCAGTCCCGGCTAATATGTCTCGTTCATTGACTCACAGAAAATGCGTTGAGTAGAATCCGGCTCCCTTTCAAACGCATGCAGGACAACGGAACAGGAACGTCTTCGATATGGTTTTCTCCGCCTTAACGTGATTGCGTCTTCCACCCCATGACTCATACACCGACACACGTCTCTCGCTGGTTCCTTCTTCTGACCGCCCTGGTGACAGGCGCGGTGGTGATGGCGCTTGAGATTCTGGGAAGCCGCCTGCTCGCCCCGGTGTTTGGAAACTCATTATTCGTCTGGGGCGCATTGATCGGCGTGATCCTGGCTGCGATGAGCAGCGGGTATGCGTTCGGCGGTTGGATTTCCGACCGCTATGCCGGGGGAACCGTCCTGGCCGGGCTATTGATCTTTTCCGGAAGCTGGACCTTCCTGATCGCGTGGGGCAACCAACCAGTCCTCTTCGAGATTGCCAAGCTCGTGCAGGATCCACGATGGGGCCCCTGCCTCGCCGCCTCCGTCCTCCTTGCACCTCCCGCGTTCGGTCTGAGCGGTGTATTGCCGGCGATGTTGCGTCTCTCCGTCGCAGACATGGATCACCTGGGCCGCCAGACCGGACGTCTCATCGCCTTATCGACGGTCGGCAGCCTGCTAGGAACGTGGGGCACCGCGTTCTTTCTCTTGTCGTGGATCGGCAGCCAATCGTTGGTTGCATGGCTGGGCGGCATTCAACTGGGACTCGGCTTCTGGTGGCTTGTGAGAGGAACGCCGGCCCGCCCATTGCTAGCAGGCCTGGGCGTTGTGTATGCCGCGCTCTTGGGAGCGTTGGCACTGCATCCGCTCCAGCGTCTGAATCAGCCGGTCTATCAGGAAGACAGCCCCTACCAGCAAGTACGAATCCGTGAGGACGACTTGTTCCGGTATCTCGTGTTGGATCGAACCTTTCATGCCACGATGTGGAAAGCCGATCCCGTGTGGCTGTTTCTCCCCTATAGTCAGTTAATGGTGTCTTCGCTGGCATTGGCCCCCGAGCCGAAGCGCGGGCTGATCCTCGGCCATGGCGGAGGATCGATCGCAAAGTGGCTGGCGCAAAACTGGCCTGCTTTGGAACTTGATGTCGTGGAATTTGATCCGACGGTCGTACGTATGGCTGAGGAATACTTCGACTACCATGCGCCTGCCAACCACCATGTTTCGGTGAAAGATGGACGCGCCTTCCTGAACGGGACGGATCGCACCTACGATGTCATGTGGATTGATGCCTTTGCGCGGGACATGATTCCGTTTCATTTGACGACGGTGGAATTCTTCTCGCTGGTTCGCTCGCATTTAAATCCTGACGGAGTCGTCGCGGTGAACCTGGCATCGTCCGGCACGGAAGGCGATCTTGCTCGAGCCGCGGCAGTGGTGCACACCATGACCCGCGCCTTCCCGGTCCTGCAATCCTTCGCCGTCGAAGGCCCCTGGAAGACCGGCATGTCCCAAGCCAAAAACATTATTTTCTTCGGAGGCCGTCCGATCGAAACCGGCTCTCCCGAACGTACGATCGAGAACGTCACGGCACTGGCAATGAATCGGCAACTACCGGTGGAGGCCATCGCGCTCTTGAATACCCGCCGAACTGAACCATGGCCGGCGGGTGTCGAATTAACCGACGATTTCGCTCCCTACGATCTGCTGATCGGGCGAGAAGGATACAGTACACAGGCGGAATAGGTCTCAACCGCGCGTGGCTCAGGACGACTGGTTCAAGGAGCTGAAGAATAGCCCGCCGAAGACTATTGCAAGGATTCCGCAAAAGAAAATGCCGACCATGACCAGCAGCATCCCAGGGCCATCGCTGGTCCAGTGGGCCTGCTGCCCCACTTTGAAGAGAAATATTGCTGCCCCAGCCGATGCCAGAGTAAGCAAACCTGTGAAAAATCGTGCCAGCGCCTTGATAAACGGATGCTTCGCCATGAGCGCCCAGATGAGCAAGGCCAGAGCTCCGGCAAATACCAGTTCGAACATGGGACACCTCCGCAGGTAACCGCACCCCAGGGCTCTACAGTATGCCGGGAAAGACGATTCGAGAAGAGAAAAACGGATTAGGCCCACTGACAGAGACGAGAAGACTTCCGTAGAGTCGCTTATCCTGCGGCATCAAGGAAGAGAGGCTTCGCCTGATGAGCCGCCGGAACACACGAGGTAAGAATCCAGGCCTACTGACGGCAATGAACCCATCCGCCTCGAACTGATCGAACACGGCGAATCAAGCGAATGGAAACAGGAAATGACACTGGTGGGTTGAAGACTCTATCCGCTGGAAGCCTTGAGGTCACATAGCTGCGCGCGTCGTTTACTTAAACGTCGGAGCGTTTCGATATCGCCATCAAGCAGGCTTTGCTTTTTCGCCGCACTCCATCGTTTCAGCTGACGCTCTCGCTTTATCGCTTGAGTCTCTGTCTCAAAGGCCTCCGCATACATGAGTCGGACAGGCCGACGCTTGAAAGTATAGGTTGCCCCTCGACCGCTATTGTGAGCATGAACGCGAGCTTGCAGGTGTTCGGTTGAACCTACATAGAATGAATCATCTGAACAGCGAAGAATGTACACATAGTACATACTGCCCTCGACAAGCTCGGGGCACCATTCGACTCGCCAGCGAGAGCCTACCTCGATTCTTTAGTGGCCTGCCATGAGCGAGCAGGGCTGTGCTCCCCAGAGCACAACCCGCGAGTCGAATGGTGGAGGCGAGGGGAGTTGAACCCCTGTCCGAAGACCGTCAGCACATCAGATCTACATGTGTAGCCGATAGTTTAAGTTTCGCAGCCACCCACGCCCATCGGCTGGCTTAGAATAGCCGCTAGCCCAGAAAGTTCTCGTCCTCAGCCGCTGAGCACCAGCCTTGGACCAGCCCGCTGCATCGCGCTCCAACCACCCCCGCGGGCATCAGGTGGAGGAACGTCGCAGTTAATTAAGCTGCGAGTGCCAGTTCTTGATTGGCAGTTGCATTTTCCTAGAGGTTTAACGAGTCCCCAGGAGCTCGACATGCACCGATGACTTCAGTATCCCCGTCGATACCGGTCGCCCCCTTTCTTAGAAGAGCGTGAAACGTGAGAGGCCTCAAATTCCAAAAGGATTCGTCCGACCCTCTGCTACCTTTCACTTCTCACTTTTCATATTTTACAGCTTCATCATACCCCACAGATCAAGGGGACGCCAGCCTCTGTCCAGATTCACAGAAACCCACCCATGCCTACTTGGGATGTGGAATGATGGACAGCAGCACGTATGTCTCGCCGTCGATCTGAAAGTAAAACCGATAGTCGTCATCCACCCGCGCCTGCCAGATGTCATTCGTCTCATCGTACTTCTTGGCTCGCAGCGAAGGATGCCGCAGGTTGGCCAGGAGGAACGTCAACTGCTTGTCGAACTTGGTTTTATGCTCTTGCGAGAGTTTCTGATACTGCTTCCGAAAACGGAGCGTGAATGACGCCGTCATGCAGTCCGGCGACGGAGGGCACGAATCGTTGCTTGGGCAGTAGGAAAGGGCCCCTTGACACGGCCGCGTTTGACCTCATTGAGGGCTAATGCCAGTTCGCGGTCGATCAGACGCTTCGGAACCAGGGTGATTGTTCGTCCTTCGACCTTGGCCTCAAAGAGATCTCCCACCGCCACGCCCGCCTTGGCGCGAATCTGCGGCGGAAGCGTCACCTGGTAATGCGATTTGACTTTGACAACAGCCATGTCATTTCCCAATCAAGCTCAGGGTTGGCCCTACTGTAGGCTCGCAAGGCTCCGGCTGTCAACGAAGAGGCCGGAAACGATAAATTCCGACCATACTCCCTCCCCCTACCTTGGCTATGAACCATACGCTGATTTCACCGTGCCCATGATATCGCACAGGTCAAATGGATGCTAGGGAGGGGTTAGAATTGGGAGACAGAAGCCTACTACATGAACTTGCGGCGTTTGAAAGCTTTGATATCTTCTGCCGTCAGCTCGAACCATTCACCGTTACCACGCTTAGCCTCGAACCGTCTATGCCAGTATGCCTCGATGCCTGTTGGGTCATCGATCTTGATAACATGAATGGTATTTGCTTTCTCTGGAAGCTGGATTGCCAATTCTCGCTCTCGTCGCCCGACCACATTTGTCTTTCCAATCTTGTGGTGACGTCCAAACTTCATGAGGTATACAAAGCCGACAACCTCTTGGCCGCTCGACTCTCTGTCGTTCTTCGTCGATCTCGCACTGGTACCGGCAAGGCCCGCGCAAATATCAATGATGTCGTCAAACCCGCTGCGACACTTGCAGTACTCAGCAATTAATCCGGCAAGCTTATGTTTACCACCCAGGCGATCGAATACGGTGTGACTTGGGAACGTCGGGTCTTTTGTAGACTTGCGGCGAACTTCTCCGTGTATGGGGAAATGTCCCAACTCGCGGATGAGACCAACAAATTTTTCCAACAGCGTATCTTGATCATAGGCGGTTTGAAATTTGTTGGGAGAGAACCCCGCTTCCTGCAACGCATCACTCCACCTGAGCCAGCAATGGGGATACCAGTCCGATGATTTAATTCCGGTCTCACTCTCAAATCTCTCCCGACCAGGAGCCTTTCCGCCATTCGCTTTGGCAACTCGCTTGATCTCGTCCAGGATGTGCTGTTTGCCGATTGCCATCGGTGCTACTCCCCCTTAGTCCTCAAACACGGCACAAAATCAGCTGGGTTCTTGCTCCAATGACGCCGGACCCTAGCGAGAAGCCTTCAACATGTCAACGGCTTCATAATCTCAGAGGTACAGCCTCTTTTCCCGAAACGGTTCGTAGCGAAATTGCAAAGCCGCGTCGCGAGACCGACGCGTGGAGGCGCGCAGGACCGAGGCGTACTGAAAAAGTACGTTGAGGAACTAAGCGTCGAGCCCGTCGGCCTGGCCACACTCGACAGTGGCCAGGCTTGTCACAGCAGCGGATCTGCAATTGCAGCAGAACCGTTACGCGCTCTTGAAGCGCGTGACTTTGGCGAACATGATCGCAGCGAAAGGAAGGGCAAGCCCCAGGAGTACTTGGACGATGAGCAGCGGGCCGAGCTGGCTGTAGTCAGCCGGGGTTTGGACCACGCCGGTGGCCGCGTCTTTGACTTCGCGGGTGACGACGAAAATCTCATTCAGGTACTTGGTGCCGAGTTGGCTGAGCGAAAGCGCCAGGTTGGTAAATGACGCCATCACGGCAAAAAACGTGGCCTTCAAGTTTGCCGGCGCGCTGTTCGCGATCCAGGCCAGCATGGGGATCATGGAAATCTGGCCGAGGGGCGATTCCAGTGCCGTATCGATCAACGCGATGAAGCGCGCATCCACCACGCCGCCGGTCATCCTCGCCGTCCATTCGTGCAAGCCATAGAACATGCTCACAATCGGCAATGCCAGAAGGGTTCCGATAATGGTGAGAAAGCCGACGACATAGGCGATGGATCGCTCGGCCATGAAACGGCGGAACACAAACATGCCCACCAGCGTCAGCGTGCTCCCGATCAGCGAGAGAATCGAAAGAAATTGCTGATCGAACTTCAGATGATCGATCATCCACCAGGTCGCGCCCGGCCCGGAACCGGGAATCGCGCGGAAGAGAAAAACCACCACCGCTGTGCCGACCAAAGTAAACCGCTTGTCCGGCTCCAGCTCACGTACAAGCCTCGCCATCAGGAACAACACAATCCCCATCGATCCGGCAAACACAATCTCCTCGCGGTAGGGAAATCCTCCCAAACCAACCGTGACGGTGAAGACTGCGAATAACAGGCTCCCTCCGAGAATCCACCAGTTGGGCTGCGTCCCTTCGGCGTTTTGCTCCCGCGCATCGACCATCTGCCCGGCCTGCTCCTGCGTGAAACCCTCTTGAACCAATGCATTCCGATGCCGCCGACGGAGCAACCACGCTACCCCAAGGCCGAGCACCGAGACGAAAGGGATGATGAGCGCCAGAAGATAGATCCGTTGGTAGATCTTCACCAGCTCGGCTTGCGGCAGCCCGGCTGTGCCGGTGAAGACATAGACATTGACCATCGCGACGATGATCCCTCCACCGATAATGGCCACCCGGCCCAGTGTCTGCATCGTGGTGTGCATCAGTTTGCGCGTGGCCTCGTCGAACGGCTGACCCCGTTCGTCCACGCGAGGAACCGCTTCGACCGTCATCGCATCGGCCACTGCATCCTGAATCACATAGCCGACGGGAGCGAGCAACGCGCTCAGAACGAACCAAACCTCGGCCGACAGTACCGCCGTCATGGCTTCGCGATTTCCGATCAACGCAGCCATGATGCCCAGACTGGTTGCCAGTAGACCGGCCCCTAATCCGACCAACCAGCCCTTCCATCGCCAGAGCAGATCAACCGTATGGCCGATAGGCATCTTGAGCGCCCAGGGAATACCGGCCCAAAAGCCCAGGGCGGCTAAAAAGGAGGCGGAGAGGCCCAGGTAATCTTTGACGAAGAAGGTTCCGACAATTCCGGTAAGTCCTGAGATGCCGTAGGCCATATAGACCATGAGCGGAGGCAGATACGACAGCCTCATCTCCCGGCCTAGAGAGAGAATATTCCGATCGATCCAGGTGAAGAGTTGATTCGGCATGGGGAGGATGAGGTTCAGGCGGACACGATCGCGTCCGCTTCGATTTCGACCAGCATATCGGGGTCGATCAGGCGTTTCACTTCGACCATGGTCGTGGCAGGCCGGATGTTTCCAAAAATTTCTCCGTGCGCGCGGCCGACTTCCTGCCACTGATCGATATTTGCCATGTAAATGCGGGTTCTGACGACGTCGTTGAGCGAGGCCCCGGCTTGCTTCAGCGCCGCTTCAATTGTTTTGAATGTCTGAATCGTCTGCGCATAGGGATCACCCTTGCCGACAAGACCGGACGGCGTCATTGCCGTCGAGCCTGATACGGAGAGAACTGCGCCGACCCGCACCGCGCGCGAGTACCCGATCTTCTCTTCCCACGGTCCACCGGTCGAAACATTCTGTCGCGCCATCCGAATTCCTCCTACATAACAATGCCGCCGCCCGCTTGGATGTTCTGTCCTGTCAGCCAGCGGGCCTCTTCACTGACGACGAATGCCACTACATCGGCAATCTCATTGGGAAGACCGATCCGCTTCAAGGGCGATAGTTGAATACCGACTTGTCGATAGTGATCCGTCATCATCCCGGTTTCGGTAAAGCCCGGCGAGATCGTATTGACCGTAATCCCTCGCGCAGCGAGCTCCTGGGCCAATCCTTTCGTATACTGCTCCAGCGCGCCTTTGCTGCCGAGATACGCCGTGGCGCCGGGAAAACTCAAATGGGTGCCGGCGGTGGAGATATTCACGATCCGTCCGCCGTCTTTCAGCGATTTCGCAGCCTCTTGCATCGCAAAATAAGGACCCTTTGCGTTCAGCGCAATGATCTGGTCAAAATCCTCCTCGGTCGTCTCCATCAGCGGCTTCGGCATAAACCGGCCGGCATTGTTGACGAGAATGTCCAGCCGGCCAAATTGCTTGACCGTATCAGCAACCAAACGGCGCGCATCGGCAGCGACCCCCATGTCCGCCTGGACAGAGACCGCTTTCCCCCCCTTGGCCTGAATGACCGTGACAACTTGACGCGCTTTCTCGCTGCTCTTTGAAAAATTCACCACCACAATCGCGCCTTCTTCGGCAAAACGCTCCGCGATCGCACGGCCGATTCCGTTCGATGCTCCGGTTACGATCGCGACTTTTCCACTGAGTCCCATCCTCCACTCCTCCTCAGAAAAAGATATTCCCCCAAGGACACGTGATCCTGATTAATCCTATGAAGCCATCAGTGAAATCCAGGCAATGATAGCAGAACCAGCCGTTCAGTCATGGCGCAGGCGGTTGATTCCGACGGGCGACGAGAGCCCGCACATAGTCTCTCATCTCTTCCACGGACAACCGCACGCGATCTCCATGGCCGGCCAGCACCCATTCGAAGCGGTAATCGAGCAGCTTCTGGATCGAGTCCACCAACACCCGCTTCCTCCACACCAGGCGGGTCGGCGCCCCCAATGACTTCGACTGTGGATTCCACCACAGATGATCGCCGGTGAAAAGAAATTTCTCCCGATAGAGCAGAGCCATGCTGCCGGCGGTGTGACCCGGAACAGGAATCGCCACAAATCCGGGGGACAGTTCGGCGTCGTCGGCTCCGTCAATCACCCATTCGGCATCCGGCATGGCCTCGGCATCGGCGCGATGAATGATCCGCTTTGCGCCGAAATGCGCGGCATACTTGCCGGCATCCGCCACATCGTCTTCATGAGTCAGGAAGATGCGCGCGAGGCCGCCTGGCCGCTCAAACGCCTCGATCAAATGTTTCACATATCGGGGCGAATCGACCAGCCAGTTGCCGTCCGGATGTTCGATGAAAAAACTATTCGCCCCGAACGACTTGTCCGAATTAAAGCCGCAATAGGATACCCCGTCTTCGAGATGAAGCGGAAAGCTTGCCATCGCCGCCTGCATGCGCGAGGTCTCACTCTGCTCCGTGCCGATCGAACCGACGGGACAGGCCAGCAACGCCTGGTAGGCGCGATGAATATGCTCGTCACTTTCAGGCTGGGAGAACACTGCGGAAAACTCGCCGATTTCTTCGAACGTTTTCGGCGCCAACTGCCGACAGGTGTCGCAATTGATGCATGTGCCATCGACATAGAAATTACCGGCAATATTGGAGTCGAGCCGTTTGCTTGGATTGGCCATCAGAACACCGTCTCACCTTGTTTTGCCCGGTCGGCGGCGCGCCAGAGATACCACGAGGCGGCAGTGCGATAGGGTTTCCAACGCTCCCCAAATCGCAGCACTTCTTTCGGTGTCGGCATCGTGCGAAGACCATAGACGATCCGAAACCCGTTACGTATCCCGAAATCATCAACCGGCAGGATATCCGGCCTTCCCAGTTGGAAAATCAGCAACATCTCGACGGTCCAACGTCCGATGCCCCGCACCGCGATCAACCGCTCGACAATGGCGTCATCGTCGAGACTTCGGATCACCCGATTCGTCGGCACCGTGCCATCCAATGTTTTCGCCGCAAGATCCCGCAATGCGGCAATCTTGGGCCGCGAAAACCCCGCCTTCCTGATGGCCATACTCTTCATGGCCAACAGTTCATCGGGCTTGGGGAATCGCCGGCGGGGAAAAAGCGCGATGAAACGCTTAAGAATACTCTCCGCCGCCTTGTCATGCAGCTGCTGGTAGGCAATCGCCCGGGCCAGCGATTCGAAAGGGGACTGCCGGCTGCGCGGCATGAGCGTGAACGGGCCGACCGAGCGGATCAATCTGCGCATGACAGGATCGACACGTGCAAGATGGTGTGCCGCCTGGCTATCTGTTCCCAACGTGTTCCCAGCCTGCACGATTCATGACAGTTCGTCGCACAACTTCCCAGACACGTGTTCCTCATGGAGCGTATCTCGTGAAGCGCAGGACGCAAAGAACGTGTGCCAGCTCTTTGTCTGCGAAATACGCTTCACAAACGGCGCTTCACGCTCAAAGCGGCAACGGTTTGCCCCACTCCCCCGCGAACACGAATGTCGAGATACCGTTCCGCTCCCGCAAGGCCTGCTCACGCTGCCTGAGGCGATCCGGCAGAATGTTTGGGTCGCCCGGATATCCGATGGCAATCATCGCGACCGGTTCGTATCCGGAAGGAATCTTGAGGTCGGCGCGCGCCTTCTCCGCATCGAAACCAGCCATCTGATGCGCGACAAGCTCCAGCGCCGTCGCTTGCAACACCAGATTCTCCATAGCCATACCGGTGTCATGCAATGCATGCCGGTTCGGCTTGGCGCTATCCTCGAAATTCAAGCTGGCCACGGACAGAATCAACACCGGCGCTCGATAGGCCCAGATGCGGTTCCCTTCCAGCAAACAGCCGAACAAACGGTTCCACTCGGATTCCTGATCCTTCGTCGCGAATAGAAAGCGCCAGGGTTGCTCATTATTGGAAGATGGCGCCCATCGCGCAGCCTCGAACAGGCTGTACATCTTTTCCGGCTCGATCAGCCGCTCATCGAACGCGCGCGGGCTCCAGCGACGAGTGAGTAGCTCGTGAATCGGAAATTGAATTGGCGCCGGCTTTTCCACGAACCACCTACCCTTGCTTATTGTCAGCTGCTTCTTTATCCGGCGACCAGCCTCCGCCGAGCGCTTTGTACAGTTGAACCACCGACACCAGGTGCAGCCGATGGGTAGCAGTCATGCCGAGCTCGGCTTCGAACAAACTCCGCCGCGCCACAAGCACGTCGAGATAGTTGGCCAATCCGCCTTTATACCGGAGATCAGCAAGCTTGAGCGCCGATTGCAAGGCCGTCACCTGTTGCCGTTGAGCCTCATTTTGCGTCCGTGCCGTCCGTACCGCAACCAATGCATCTTCGACCTCTCGAAAGGCTGTCAACACCGACTGCTGGTATTGGGCCACCACCTGACGGCTTTGGGCTTCCACCGCTTCCTGCTGGAACCCCAACACTTGCGCATTCAACACAGGACCAGCCAACGCGGCGCCCAGCACGCCGAACGAAGACGCATCGGTGAAGAGCAAGGACAATTCCGGATGCGCCACACCGAGTAATCCGGTCAAGGTAATTTTCGGGAATCGCTCGGCCTTTGCAGCGCCGATCCGGGCAGTGGCTGCCGCCAACTGTTGCTCTGCCGCCAGGAGATCAGGCCGCCGCTGCAGCAACTCGGACGGTAGACCGGGCGGCACCTCTGGCGGCATCGGCTGATCCGTCAAGGCCTTCCCCCTCGGAATTGCAAACGGCTTGCGCCCCATCAGCACACTCACATGATTCTCCGCCTGCACCATCTGCCGTTCCAGCTCGGCGATCCGCGCAGCGGCGTTGGCGCGCTCCGCTTCGAACTGATCCAAGTCGAGCCTGGAGCTCAATCCTTCCCTTAACCGGGCCTGGGCGATGCGGACCGACTCCTCCCACGACTGCAAGGTGCGCTTCGCAATATCGAGTTGCGTATCGAACTGCAACAGATTGAAGTAGGCCTCGCCCACGGCACTGACCAACTGGATTGTCAGTGCGCGGCGGTTCTCTTCCTTGGAGAGCAAGTCGGCTCGAGCCGCTTCGCTGGTACGTCTCACACGCCCCCACAGATCAATCTCCCATGCCAAGTTGCCCAACAGGTAATAGTTGAACGGGCTGGCAAACCCGGGGAACAGGAAGTTCGCTTTGCGAGCGGCCGGCATACTCGCACCGACCGACACGCCAGGGAAATAGTCCGACTTGGCCAGGACCGTTCTCGCCTGAAACTCTTCGATCGTCGCCACAGCGCGTTGCATGTCCTTGTTCTCGGCAAGGGCCACCCGGATGAGCTGCTGCAACTGCTCATCCCGCATGAGATCCCACCAGGCTAGATTGGCCAGCGACGGCGCATCCGGCGGACCGTCGGCCATCCGGAAGCGATCCTCCATATCGATCTTGGGCCGTTCATAGTCCGGCCCCATCGCGCAGGACAACAGCAACAACGAGAATGCGACGACAACTAGGGCTCGCACGGTTAGTGTCCGTCCTCCATTACAGGGCGAGGGGCGGGTGATTGGTCCGCTGTCGCCATTGGTTGAATCTTGCGCCTGCTCAGCTTTCTCAGCAACACAAAAAACAGCGGAACGAAAAAGATCGCCAGGAACGTGGCGGCAAACATGCCGCCGAGTACACCGGTGCCGATCGACTGACGGCTGGCCGCGCCGGCGCCCGACGCGATCACCAGGGGAAACATCCCGAAGATAAAGGCCATTGACGTCATGATGATGGGACGAAAGCGCAATCGCGCCGCCTCAACCGCGGCATCGAGTAAAGAGCGCCCTGCCTCGTAGCGGGCATTGGCAAACTCCACGATCAAAATGGCATTTTTCGCCGAGAGACCGATCAACGTCACAAGACCGATCTGGAAATAAATGTCGTTTTCAAACCCGCGCATCCACACGGCAACCAACGCTCCGAACACGGCAAACGGCACAGCGAGAATCACGGCAAACGGGACCACCCAACTTTCAAACTGCGCCGCCAAGACCAGAAAGACCATGAGCAAGCCAATCACGAAGACCTGATTCGATTGTCCGCCGACACGCCGTTCCTGAAAGGAAATGTTGCTCCAATCGAGAGCATAGCCCTGCGGCACCAAAACTTCTTTCGCCACGCGTTCCAAGGCTTCGAGTGCCTGCCCTGAACTGTACCCAGGCGCAGCCGCCCCCAGCAAGAGGGCCGTATTGTATCCATTAAAGTGATTCACAGGATCCGGACCGCTCTGATACTCCGTGGTGACGACCGTATCGAGCGGAACCATGTTCATGCCCTGTGCACTCTGGGCTCGCACATAGATCTTCGAGATGTCTTGCGGCGTCGACCGGTATTCGGCGTCAGCCTCGGTCTGCACGTGATACACCCGACCGAATTTCACGAAGTCATTGATATAAAAATTACCGAAGTACGCCTGCAGCGTATCGAAGATATCCGAGATCGGGATACCCAATGCCTTCGCCCGTTCGCGATTCACATTGGCATAGAGCCTCGGTGAGGAGACGCGGAAATTGGTTCCGACCTGTCCGATCGCGGGCTCTTTCTGCGCGCGTTCCACGAATTGCTGCGCGACTATGGCGAATTTCTTGAAGTCGCCGCTGCTTGGATCCTGGATCTGCGCGGAAAACCCGCCGACGGCGCCGACGCCTCGAATGGCCGGCGCGTTGAACGCAAGCAGCAAGGCTTCCGGAATTTTGGCGAACTCCCCATAGGCCGCGCCGACCAACGCTTTCGCGTGATACTGAGGTTCCGGTCGTTCATCCCACAACACCAACGGGACGAACATGGTCGCCGAGTTCGGTCCTCTGGTGCCGAACACGAAATTCTGCCCGGTCAACGCATCGGTGGAGTGCACTGCCGGAATCTTCTGGAAAAATCGTTCGACTTTTTCGAGGACCGCCTCCGTCCGCTGCTTCGACGCGCCATCCGGCAATTGTGCGATAACGATGAAATATCCTTGATCTTCCTCCGGCAAAAAACTCTTCGGTAACTGCTGGTAGAGTCCGACACATGCGACGAGCAACAGGGCAAAGACCGCCATGACACGCAGCGGCCTGACAAGGATGGCGGCGGTCATACGCGTGTAGCCCTGCTGGGTTCGACTAAACCAGCGATCGAACAGGTCCCAGAATCCACTCCGCCTGCCATGCTGCTGCGTGAGGACGACGCCGCAGAGGGCCGGACTCAGTGTCAACGCAACAAACCCGGACACCGTCACCGAAATCGCAATTGTCGCGGCAAATTGCTTATAGAGGGCCCCGGTAATCCCACCGATAAACCCGACAGGAGCAAAGACAGCGACTAAGACCAACACGATCGCGATGATCGGCTCCGTTACCTCGCCCATTGCCCGCTTGGCCGCTTCCTTTGGAGCAAGCCGCCCCTCGCGCATATGGCGCTCCACGTTCTCCACCACCACAATCGCGTCATCCACCACGATCCCGATCGCCAAGACCATTCCGAACAATGTAATCGTATTGATGGAGAACCCGAGGGCATAGAGCCCCATAAATGTCCCGATCAAAGACACGGGAACCGCCACGGTGGGAATAATAGTCGCCCGCCAGGTCTGGAGGAATAGATAGACGACGAACACCACCAGTACCATCGCTTCCCCGAGGGTCTTCACCACTTCTTTAATGGAGATTTCGATAAAGCGTGTCGTGTCATACGGTGTGTCGTACGACACGCTGGGCGGGAAATTTTTCGCGAGTTCATCCATCTGCGCCCTGGTGCGACGCACGGTATCAAGCGCATTCGCGCCGGGAGACAAAAACGCGAGAACAAAGGTCGTCGGTTTGCTGTTCCATCGACCTTCTAACCCATAGGCCTGAGCCCCCAGTTCAATCCGCGCGACATCCCTGAGACGCACCGTCGAACCGTCAGGAAGAGCGCGCACGATGAGTTCTTCGAAATCCTTCACCTCCGTCAGACGGCCCTTCGTGATGATCGGAATCGTGAGCTCCGTCCCTTTTGGAGCCGGCTCTCGCCCAATCGTCCCAGCCGGGTAGTCCCGATTCTGCTCACGGATGATCGCCGTGATATCACTTGGGGTGAGGCTCAGCTTGGCCATCTGCAGCGGGTTGAGGATGATCCGCATACTGTAATTTTGCTGCCCGAACACCAAGGCATCCCCCACGCCTTTCACTCGTTTCAAATCGTCGACGATCCGAAGCGTGGCATAGTTCGAGAGAAAGACCGCGTCATGCCGAGGATCGGTCGATTTGAGCGCGATGACCAATACCAGATCAGGCGACATCTTCTTGACGGAGATGCCCTGACGAATCACTTCCGGTGGAAGTTGCGGCTCGGCGAGTTTTTCACGGTTCTGCGTTTGGACTTGGGCGATATCCGGATTCGTCCCGATTTCAAAGGTCAGCTTGATCGAGACGTGCCCGTCATTGCTGCTGGTGGATTCGTAATACAGCAGATTGTCGACACCTGGGAGGGTGACCTCAATTGGGCGGGCCACGGCTTCAGCCGCCACTTCGGCGCTGGCGCCGGGATAGTCTGCGTCGATCTGGACCACTGGTGGGGTAATTTCTGGAAACTGTGCGATCGGCAGGAACTGCATGGCGAGCAGTCCCATCACCACCACCACAATAGACACGACCGACGCAAAAATCGGCCGGTCGATAAAGACATGCGAGATCACAAATGGTCCTTATTGAGCAGCGGGGGAAACAGGTTCCGTACGTGATGCACTGGCTGAGACCCAAGGGACTGCCTGTACCGGTGCGCCGGGGCCGATCTTCATCAGCCCGTTGACCACGACACGATCGCCGGCCTTCAACCCAGCATCGATGAGCCACTGGGAGCCCTTCCAATCCGAAGCGACCACATCCCGCATTTCGACCTTTTCTTCGTCGTTGATCACGAAGACAAACGGGCCGGTGGGACCTTGCAGCACCGCCCGCTGAGGCACCAACACAGCCTCGGTCTTCACGTCCCCTTTGAAGCGGACTTTGACAAACTGTCCCGGCAGCAGGATTCGTTTGGGATTGGGAAATGTGATCCGGAACTGTCGCGCGCCTGTTTCGGTCCGAAGACCCGGCTCCAACAGATCCAAGACCCCTTCGTTCGGATAAACCGTGCCGTCCATCAGCGTGAGCGCGCCGCGGAGTTTGTACACGCCGGGGTGCTGGATGCGATGCGCCTCCACGTCCCGGCGTCGCCGTAGGATAAAGGTCTCAGGCACACTGACCACCACGTACATCGGATCCACGCGATGGATGACGGTCAAGAGATCCGTTTGAGCCGACACCAGCCGGCCTTCGTAATAGCGGCTCCGTTCGATCAGCCCGTCGATCGGAGCGGTAATCAGCGTGTTATCCAGATCGAACTGTGTCTTGATGAGATCGGCTTTGGCGCCTTGAAGCGCGGCCTCAGCAGCGAGTTCGCCGGCCACCGCATCATCGACATCCTTCTGGCTGACGGCCTGTTCGGCCAGCAGCGGTTTCACGCGCGCAAGGTCCTGCTTGGCCTGCACTAATCTCGCTTCGGCTTGCGCGATCTTGGCTTTTGCGCTGGCTGCGGCACCTTGAAACGGAATGGGATCGATTTGGTAGAGCCGATCGCCCTGCTTGACGTCCCGTCCTTCCCGATACAGGACCGCTTTCAGAATCCCGGTCACCTGCGGGCGGATTTCGACCGGCCGCGAGGCTTCCGCCTGGCCGATGAATTCCGGCTCATCCGGAACCCGTTGCGTGGCAATGGTAATGACTTCGACCTGCGGCACCTGCTGCGCCGGCATCGATTCGGCTTCCTGCTTACAGCCGACGGCAAGAGCCAGGGAAATACCTGCGAGTGGAGCCACGATATAAAATGATTGTTTCAGCATATGTGTTCGCCGTTCACCTCAAGAAAGTGAATACGCAGTGTACATCGTCGCACTTCGCATTCGCCACTATGAAACCCTGTTGCACGATCATCGCCCGACCATTCAAACAGAGATCCTGCAATTCCGGAAATCCATGACGCGCATGCTGCAACTGCATGGTCGATCTGCGATCCTCATCCCTTGAACTGATACCCGGCTCTTTCCACCGCCCGCTGCACGGCATTCATCACTGCAGGGCTGTCTGAATAGGGCATCACGTTAACCTCGGGAGCGGCTTGTAGATCGGCCAGCAGCCGGTCTACTTCCGTGGCAGGCAACATGTCGCAGGTTTCATACAAACCGTCCGGGCTTTCTTCGATCACGTTATGCGCTGCGAGAATGCCGTGAATCATTGCGATGATATGGGCCGCAGGTGTCGGCATGAGGAGCGCGGCAATGGCGCCATGGTCAAGCCGAAGCTTGGCAGCCACAGGAAACGGCGCCCCGCCACGCAACCGCTGGAGGGCAGGCATCAGGATCTTTTCTTCCATACCGATATGCCGCAGGAGCCCCGCGCGGAATTGATGGTACGTCGACTCGTCCATCGGGCCGGAATCAACCACTGCCGATTGAAGCAGCTCATCGAGACGCCGATGGTCCTCCACAAGAAACCTGGTAATCGGCCCCTGTCTTTCCTGCCCTCGCGTTCCCATCCAACTCCTGTTATTCGGTTCGCCTGCCGCTCCACCGCATCACATATCTCATGGACACCGCCTGTCACCGGGATCAATCTCCTCAGAGCCCCCACGCGCCCCTGTAATCTCCTCCACGATGCACCGAGTCAAACAGCCGGTGGCGCGAAGCCTTGCACCTTGCCGCCACAGTCTGTCCAGCAGCGCCTTCCCGGTGGCATCGATGAACGTCACGCCGGACAAATCGATGGCGGCATGCTCCCGTTGACCACCTGTCAGCCCGGACCAATAGCCGTTGAGTTCGTCCACCCATGGACCCGCCAGACGCCCCTCAAGGATGAGCGAGAGTGAATCTTTTTCCGTACCGCGCTGTCCGGTAATCTTCAACAATCTCCTGCTCCCTTCCCCTCTCGCATGCCCGTTACGCGACGAGGTCAGTCCCCAAATGCACTGCTCGCAGGTCTCCGCCATGGCGCATCAAACTCATTGCTCAGATCAAACCCGAGCCACATTCTTCTCCAACTGCAACCGGCGATTCTGCAGAATGACCGGGTCGATCACCTCACCACACTGCACGCAACGACGTGCCAGACAATCAAGTTGACCGGTATCACTCGCAAAGTCGCAGCACGATTCGACGACCATCAGACCTCTGCACCGCCAGCACCGCACCTGACCGGCAGGCGCTCCTGCCGATGCAGGGCGCTCTCTCTTCAAATCTCTCCCGGGAAACATTGCTGCCCTAGCCATGGTCGGCCTCCCTTCCATCACTGTTTGTAGATTCCACATGGCAACTCGCGTTCCAGCAGAGCTCAGGCGCAAGAGCGATCACCGAAGTTCGCGAAACTCAATGAAGTTTGACTGTTCTCACTGAGAAGTCTTCGTGTGAAGAATGGCAAATGTCGACGATGATCTGCCGATGTGACGGCACGCTGCCGAATGGTCGGCACAGGCGGGCTAGGAAGGACGGGAGATACCGAGCTTCTGCATTTTGGACTGAAGAGTCGTACGTTTCATGCCCAGCCGAGCGGCAGCACCGGCAGGCCCCCCGATCACCCATTTGGCTGCCTCAAGAGCACGCCTGATGTGGTCCCGCTCGGCATCTTCCAAGCTGGTGACAGACTGGGCGTCCGTGGAGCCCGCTACCGTCAGCTCCGCGAGCGGCACATGAAGATCGGTGCCCTGAGAGAGAATTACCGCTCGTTCGATCAGGTTTTCCAGCTCCCGGATGTTGCCGGGCCAATGGTAGGCCGAAAGCGCGGCCATCACCCCGGCAGGGATCGTCTCGACACGTTTGTCCATCCGGCGGGCCAATTTCTGCGCAAAATAGCGGACCAGCAATGGAATGTCCTCCCGACGGTCACGCAGGGGAGGCAGGGTCACCGGAAAAACGTTAAGGCGGTAAAAGAGATCGCTGCGAAACTGTTTCTCAGCCACCATGCCCAGGAGGTCTCGATTTGTCGCCGCCACCAGCCGGACGTTGACTTTGGTCGTCCTGGTGCTGCCGAGACGCTCGAACTCCTGTTCTTGCAGGACCCGCAGCAGTTTGGATTGCAGCTCGAGCGGGACATTCCCGACCTCATCAAGAAACAGGGTGCCGCCATCGGCAAGTTCGAAACGGCCGATCTTTTGTGCAATGGCTCCGGTGAACGCGCCCCGCTCATGGCCGAATAACTCGCTCTCCAGGAGGCCGGACGGAATTGCCGCACAGTTCAACTTCACGAAGGTCCGTTCCTGCCGCCCGCTCAGGTTGTGAATGGCGCGGGCAATCAGCTCTTTGCCTGTACCGGTCTCTCCCAGAATGAGGACGGTTGAGTCGGTCGGTGCGACGATCTCAACCTCCTTCAATACCCGTTTCAGCGCGGGGCTCTCCCCGATGATTTCTTCGAAGTTGTAGTCGAGACGAATCTCGTCTTCGAGGTAGAGATTCTCCTTGGCCAGCTTGTCCTTGAGCTCGGCAATCTGCTGGAAGGCCAATGCATTTTCCACAGCGACGGCTACTTGTCTGGCAACCAGTTGCAGAAACTCTAGATCCGTCTCGCTATAGGCCTCCTTCTCCAAGCTCAAGAATCCCATGGCGCCCAATCGCCGTCCCGCGGTGGTCAGGGGAACGAAGCAAAACGAGTTGGCTCCATCCTCCATCATGCAGCCGATCACCTTGGGCCATCGACGCTCTTGTGCCACATTGGGCGCGAGGAGCGCTTGCTGCGTTTGCCACACGACCCCTGCAGGGCTTTCATCGACCGGCCCCTCGTGACCGCCGACCAAGTCGGCCGGCACGTTTGCCTGAATGGTGTGCAACCGCATGGTATTCCTGACGGGATCGTGCAAGGAGAGAGCGACAAAATTGACTTGCACCACGCGGGGAAGATGCTGCGCAAGATCACGACACAGGGCATCGAGATCCCGCTGCGCAGCAATCGCCTGAGCCACTTCCAGGAGGCCTTGATACCGCTCCGCCAGACTTTCACAGGGAGAAGTGGATGGCCGATTCATAGTCGTGCAGTATGGCGCATCAAACACCGACGGCTCAAGAGGCCGTTGATCAAATCAGATGCGGTGCGAATCACTCTGCCCATTAGCCCGCATTATTCATGACAGTTCGTCGCGAAATCGCAGAGCCGCGTCGCGAGAGCGGCGCGCGGAGCCCGGAGGACCTGAGGCGTACTCGTGCAGTACGTCGAAGGTCCGATGGGCGAGCCCGCCGACCGTAGGCTTGTCGCAGCAGCGGATCGGCGATTGCAGCAGAAGTGCTCATGAATTATGCGGGTTAGAGCGTCTGGTGCGTGCCGTCGCAAAAAGGCGGCGTCTTGGTCTGTTTGCACTGACACAACGCAACGTCTTTCTTCTCCTTCACGATAAACTCAACCGGCTCGAATCCGGTTCCTTGATGCGATCCATCACAGAACGGTTGGTCTCGCGAGCGTCCGCAGGAACACCAGTAGTAGGTTCCCGGATCTAATGACAACACTGCAGGCTGTTTGGCGGCGGTGCGTGGCTTTTCCATGGAGGTCCTCCTCTGCGGTGGTTAGGATCACGCTGAGCGACAGCAGTATACCGTTTCCCCACGAACTTCGCACATCCGCTTGTTAGATCTCGCCTCCTTTTCCCCGACCTAGTGGACTGTAACGGTTAATTCGGTAGTAACTTGGGGCTGTGATTTATCTCTAGTAAGTCCACTATTCACACCCACCATCGTGTTTCCCATAGTCGCAATAGCACTATCGATCTAATCGTTACAGTCCACTAGCCGGCATCCGCAGAATCTCTCTCTTCGCTCTGCAACTGGCAGACAACTTCATCGTGGCCAATCGACTATCGCGTCGTCTTTTCTTTTGGTATGGGAAAAGCTGTTGAACGGATAGCGAAGAGCTGCCAAGCCGGACATTGATTCATTTGAGAAGGTGACGCCATTGTTTACTCTGTTTATGGTATTTACATAGCTCGATCTGGCACATAAACCCTGGCCGAGCCGGGCGTCTCGCACCGGTGCTGAAAGTGCAAACTCTCATAGGTAAGAAGACATGGCGCTGACGATCGAAGATATTCTCATCGCTGCTTCCGGGCTCCTGCTGCTCAGCGTGATCGCGAGTAAAGCGTTCGGTCGCATGGGGATTCCGGCCCTCTTATTGTTCCTCGGTATCGGGATGCTGGCGGGGTCGGACGGTCCAGGCGGCATACATTTCGACAATCCCTGGTTGGCCCAGTCTCTCGGCGTCGTGGCGCTGACCTTCATCCTGTTTGCCGGCGGGATGGACACCGATTGGGAGAGCGTGCGGAGGACTTTGGGAATCGGTGTGGGCCTGTCGACCGTGGGAGTGGCCGTGACGGCCGGGTTAGTCGGCTGGTTCGCCGTGGCCGCATTGCAGATGTCATGGCACGAAGGGCTCCTCATCGGCGCGATCGTATCCTCGACCGATGCCGCGGCGGTGTTTGCCGTGATGCGGTCCCGCTACGTCAGCCTGCGCGGCAGCTTGAAACCATTGCTCGAACTGGAGTCCGGCAGCAACGATCCGATGGCGGTCTTTCTCACCATCGGTATCATTTCCTTGATCACGGGAGCTTCCGGTTCCCCGCTCGACCTGGTACCGATGTTCATACGGCAAATGGTGCTCGGCGGAGCGATCGGGTACGGGATCGGCAAGTTGATGGTCTTGCTGGTGAACCGGCTACGTCTGGAATATGAAGGGCTCTATCCCGTGTTGACTCTGTCCTTCGTCCTCCTCACATACAGCGGCAGCACATGGCTCGGCGGAAACGGATTTTTGGCCGTGTATTTGGCCGGGCTCATGATGGGAAACAGCGAATTCGTCCATAAACGAAGCCTGACCCGATTTCACGATGGGCTCGCATGGCTGATGCAGATCACCATGTTCCTGGCTCTCGGATTGCAGGTCTTCCCCACGCAGCTCGTGCCGATCGCCGGTACCGGTCTACTTTTGGCGTTGTTTCTGATGTTCATTGCCAGGCCCGTGGCTGTGTTTGCGACCTTGGCGTTCACGCACCTCAACATGAGGGAGAAAACCATGGTCGCCTGGGTTGGATTGCGCGGGGCCGTGCCGATTATTCTGGCCACCTTTCCGCTCCTCGCCGGGGTTCCTCAGGCCACCACGACGTTTCATCTCGTGTTTTTTATCGTCCTGACATCGGTGTTGTTACAGGGCACGTCTATCCCGATCGTAGCCCGATGGCTGAAGGTCGATGAGCCGTTGTCGCCGCGTACAGAGGCCTCCCCGGTATGGGACGCGCCGACGAGCCTCAAGAGCGGGCTCCTGGAAGTGCGGATTCCGGATCAATCCATGGCGATCGGTCAGCGACTGCTGGACCTCGGCCTGCCGAAAGGGGCATTCATCCTGCTGATGGCGCGAAACGGCCGGTGTTTTGTTCCGGACGGAACGACCGTGCTGCAAGCCCATGATTCTCTGCTGGCCTTCACGGATCAACTTTCCTACCTGCGATTGCGTTCGATCCTCGAAAACCGGCGTCCGGCTTCGCCGGGCGAGGAACCTCCGGCTGACCGGGACGTCGAGGTCGTGTAATGACGCTCCGCGACGAAAACTCTCTCGTGACAAGGCTGGAACTCATGTCAACATCGGTTTCCTGACGACAACGCGCTTCAATTCATGGGCCGAGAGTTTGTCGCTCTTCAATTTTGAGATAAGTTCCAGCCCACAGCTTCCCTTCGAGAGTACGGCGACAGACATCCCTCCTGGCAATTGACCTGAGCGAAACAGGTGAACTATAAAAAGCCTTCCGAGGTGGCTGTCCCGCAGAATGACGGCTCCATCCGCAGTAGTGCCGTCATCATGCGGATGTACGAATTATTTGTGGAGTGAGCGAGGAGCATGAGAACCGCAGCGCATCCAAAGCGAGCGATTCTAGTGGCGACCGACTTTTCGAAGCCGGGCAAACTGGTGGTTCCGTATGCCTTTAAATTTGCGCTGGCATTGAATCTCCGTCTCACGATTCTACATGTCGTGAAAGTCCCTCCCGGCATTGAGCACTGGTCTCCCGGCGCGCGCCGTACCCTTCAATCCTTGAAGACTAAGGCTCTTCTTGAGCTGGGCCGGATCGTGCGTTTTGCGAACGAGAACGGCCTCATGGCCGATCACAAACTTCTGGTGGGCATTCCCCAGGATACCATCTTGGAGGTTGCACACAGTCCTGACGTTGCCTTTATCGCCATGGGAACTCACGGTAAGACCGGCTTGGATCGACTCCGGTTAGGCAGCGTTGCGGAGAGCACCGTGCGCCAGGCGCCTTGCCCTGTCCTTACGATCGGCGCGTCCGTTACCTCCCATACCTCCATCAATCCGCGCCGGCTAAGCATATCTCGTCTTCTGGTAGCAACGGACTTTTCTGCTGCTTCGAAGGCTGCGCTTAGTGCCGCCGTCGTGCTGGCAAAACGGCTGAACGCGCGGGGGGTGCTGGTCCATGCCGCCAAGCCCTCAGGCTCCCTGCAGGCTGACCCGCTTCGAGTCGATGAACTCTCGCGGAGGCGCTATGCTGGACGGTTGCAGAAGATTATATCGGCGTCTCCAGCCGATGAGGTCATCACCGACAAGAGGGTGATCATAGGAAATCCCGTTGAGGTCATTCTTGATCAAGCAAAGCACGAAAAAGCCGACCTCATCGTCGTTGGAACCCATGGTCGTCGCGGCATGAAGCGACTCACGCTGGGTGGTGTTGCCGAAGCCATGGTTCGAAGAGCCACCTGCCCAGTCTTTATTGTGAAGACTGGAGCGAGAAAACCGTTTGAAATAACCAACAGCACGAAGCGCTCCCCTCCCCGCAGCAGTACTGATTAATACGGCTCGCTTGGGGGAGTTGTCGAAACATCGCTGGCACTCCCATGGCGCCTCCCCTTAATCGCATCTCAACTGCGGAATCCGGGTTTAATTCATGAGATAGCGGTATTGTTTCACTTTTTTTATGGTATGTACGTTGCTCCAAGTCGGCCGTTCTCCCAAGAGGAGGCTACGTGCAGCCAGACCCAAAATTCTTTATAGACCTTGCCACGGTATTTCTCGCCGCCGTCGCCGGCGGCGTACTCGCCAGAATTGCCGGACAGCCGTTGATTCTCGGCTACGTCCTCGGCGGTATTGCCATCGGGCCGTTTACCCCGGGACCTACGATCTCAGAATCTCACACGTTCGATCTCTTTGCGGAGATCGGCGTCATTCTCTTGATGTTTTCGATCGGACTTGAGTTTTCCGTGAAGGACCTGATGCGCGTCAAATGGGTCGCCCTGGCGGGCGGCCCGCTCGGCATTCTCTTGTCCGTCGGATTAGCCACCCTGATAGGGAGCTTGATCGAGTGGTCTACGATTCAAAGCATCGTGATCGGAGCAGTCATTTCTATGGCGAGCACGATGGTACTCGCCCGCCTCCTCGTCGATCGGGGCGAACTTCGTTCAAAGCATGGGCGGGTGATGATCGGCATTACCCTGGTCGAAGACGTGGCCGTCGTCGCGATGACGGTGCTCATGCCGGCTCTCGGAGAGTTCGACTCGGGCCGGTTGTTACTGATCGGTCAAGCTTTGGTGAAGGCTCTGCTCATTCTTCTGCCATTGGGGTATTTAGGCGCGAAGGTGATCCCACCGATTATGACCCACGTTGCCAGGACGCAAAACCATGAACTGTTCCTGCTCGTCACACTGGCAATCAGCCTTGGAACAGCTGCCGTGACACAGATGGTCGGACTCTCTCTCGCCTTAGGGGCCTTCCTGGCCGGCCTCATTATCAGCGCATCCGATTATGGACATGAAACCTTGGCCCGGCTGCTTTCGTTGCGTGATGCCTTCGTTGCGCTTTTTTTTGTGACTATCGGCATTCTGATCGACCCGCGGATCATCATCGATAACCTTTCGCTTCTTGCCACAATGATTGGCTTGATCGTGGCCGGGAAACTCCTGATTTGGGCGATTGTCGTGCGGCTATTCGGCTACCCCTGGATGACCGCATTCCTGGTGGGGATTGGCCTCACTCAAATCGGGGAATTCTCGTTTGTGTTGGTGCAGGCGGCAAAAACGGCAGGCCATGTCGGCAGCGAAGTGTACAATGCGACGCTTGCCGCTTCTCTCATCACCATTCTCATGAACGCGGCTCTCGTGAGATATGTGCCCGGATGGCTTGTCCAGAGGCGTCTCACCCATGATCAGAGCGACATCGTGTCCTGGCCGCCGGAAGGCGAACCGCTTCAACAGCATGTCGTGCTGTGTGGATTTGGACGAGTCGGCAGCTCGCTCGGGAGAGCATTGGACGTGTTCGGTCTTTCCTATGTGGTCATCGACCGAAATCCGGACATCATTCGCCGGTTGCAAGTCCGACACACGGCCTGCCTCTATGGCGACGCCTCTCATCGTGAATTGCTCATGAAGGCCGGAGCGGCGGATGCGTCTCTGATCATCGTGGCATTGCCTGAAATTGAGCCCGCTGCACTGACGGTGGGTCGCATCCGCGACATCAATCCAAAAGTTCCGATTTTAGCCCGGGCGCATGGAACCACGGAAGCGGAACGACTCGGCGCCGTCGGAGCAACCGAGGTCATTCAGCCTGAAGTCGAGGCGTCGGCGACACTTATCCGCCATACCTTGAACTGGTTCGGCGTACCGAAGGATCGCGTTCTGGACTATGTGGAACAGTATCGGCAATCTATGGAAACGAAGCGGCACGCAAGTTAAATGAGCGCACCGCGCGCACCTGAACGGCACCAGGATATCCCAATGCGACGACATCATACGACCAATCGGCGACGAGTTGTCGGACGGCTGCCACCATGTGTCGCGCAGTCATAGTCGGCCCGGAAGGGACCTCATTCGCTGCCATTTGGAGATGACCGGCGGCCCGCCGAAATCACTCGCGCCCCCGCTTGCACAAACGCCGGAACGACTGTTTGCCCTCATGCTCCGCTTCCTTCTGTAATCAGCACGACCTTCTTGTTCAATCTCATTGCTCGCATCTCACACTCGGCGCATTCCCCTAGAAATGTCTGCCATCCGGACTTCGTCGTGTCAGTGACCTCTCGTTTCGACTGCTGCAGCGACCGGCGGTTCCCGACCAGGCTCATTGGGCAACCAACCGCCGCCGAGCGCTTTGTAGAGTTGAACGACCGACGTCAGATGCAGGCGACGGGTCGTCGCGAGCGCCAACTCCGCGTCGAACAGGTTCCGTTGCGCGATCAGCACGTCCAAATAATTCGCAAGACCGCCTTTGTACCGGAGATTCGCAAGGCGAAGCGCTGCTTTCAATGCATTGACCTGTCGTTCCTGCGCACCGGCCTGCTCGCGGGCCATGGCGACACCTGCCAACGCATCCTCCACTTCCTTGAAGGCCGCAAGGATCGCCTGTTTATATTGCGCACCGGCCTGCCTCGCTTGAGCTTCCGCTGCATCCTGTTGAAACCCAAGACTGTGGGCATTCAACACAGGACCGGTGAGCGACGGACCGAGAGCTCCGAAATAGCCTTCGTTCGTGAAGAGTTTCGACAGGCCGGGGGTCGCCAGACCAAGAAGTCCCGTGAGAGAAACTTTGGGAAAGCGATCGGCTTTGGCCGCTCCGATCCTGGCCGTCGCGGCGGCCAGCTGCTGCTCGGCTTGGATGATATCCGGACGGCGCTGCAGGAGCTCGGAGGGAAGACCCGCCGGCACGAACGGCGGCATCACCTGATCGGTCAACGACCGTCCTCGCGTGATCGGTCCGGGATTTCTCCCCAGGATTAAATTCAATTCGTTTTCCTTCTGGATGATTTGGCGTTTCAGATCGGCAATACGCGCCGCCGCGTTCTCTCTCTCCGCCTGAAATTGTTCGAGATCGAGTCCATGAATCAACCCTTGCCGATGCCGAGCCTGGCTGATGCGGACCGACTCATCCCACGCCCGCAAGGTGCGCTCGGCAATTTCCAGCTGCAGATCGAATTGTCGAAGTTCGAAATACGCCTGAGCCACGCCGCCTACCAACTGTAAGATAATAGCCCGTCGATTTTCTTCTCGCGCCAACAGATCGCCGCGGGCCGCTTCATTCGACCGGCGGATGCGTCCCCAGACATCGAGTTCCCAGGCAAGGTTGCCTTGCAAATAGTAGCTGAACGGACTGGGGAATCCGGCGAAGCGAACCCCGCCTGACCGTACAAACGGAAGATTGGCCGCACCGGTCATTTGAGGGATGAAGTCGGTTCTCGCGATGAACAGTCGAGCGGCAAATTCATCAACGGTTGCGACGACACGTTCAAGATCTTTGTTCTCCTCCAACGCAATACGAATGAGCTTTTGAAGCTCCTCATCCTGGTAAAGCTCCCACCAGGGCGTATTGGCGAGAGACGGCAAGTCGGCTGATTCCTTGGCCATACGGAACGAATCGTTGGCAGGAATATCGGGGCGAGAATATTCTGGTCCTACCGCGCAGGAGAGCAGCAGGCCTGAAAGGCCGAGCAGCGAAAAGATGCGCATCTCAACGCTCTCCTTGCGCGGATACCGAAACGAGTTCGGTAGGGTCTCCTCCGATTCCGTTCTGTTGGGCGGGTCCTGCAGCCGGCTTTCCCAACATTCGGATCAGCAGGAAGAACAAGGGGACAAACAAGACGGACAGAATCGTCGCGGCGATCATCCCACCGAATACACCCGTGCCGATCGAATGCCGGCTGGCCGCGCCGGCTCCACCGGCGATGACCAGAGGCACCACGCCGAGAATAAATGCCAATGAGGTCATGAGGATGGGACGGAACCGAAGCCGAGCCGCCTCAATCGCGGCATCTCTCAACGAAAGGCCGTGCTGGTACCGTTGATTTGCAAACTCCACGATCAGAATGGCGTTCTTGGCCGCGAGCCCGATCAGCGTCACGAGGCCGATCTGGAAATAAATGTCATTGGCCATCCCCGACAGCCACACCGCCGACAACGCGCCGAACACGCCGAACGGTACGGCCAGGATCACGGCAAACGGGACGGTCCAGCTTTCATACTGGGCGGCCAACACCAGGAACACCATGAGTAAGCCGAACGCAAACGCAACCACCGACTGGGAGCCGGCCTTGCGTTCTTGATAGGAAATGCCGCTCCAATCGATGTCGAACCCCTGAGGGGTCAAAACTTCTCCCGCCACCCGCTCCAACGCATCGAGCGCTTGGCCCGAACTGTAGCCCGGCGTCGCCGAACCCAGGATAAGCGCGGTATTGAACCCATTGAAGTGGGTGACAGGATCAGGCCCGCTGGAATAGGTCGTCGTGACCACGGTGTCGAGCGGGACCATCGCGGTCTCTCGACCATTCAATGCCCGAACGTAGATCTTGCTGATATCGGCCGGGCGCGATCGATACTGGGGCTCCGCTTCGGTTTGGACCCGATAGACTCGACCGAATTTGACAAAATCGTTGATGTACAGGTTGCCGAAATAGGCCTGAAGGGTGTCGAACACCTCGGAGATCGGTACGCCGAGCGCTTTGGCCCTCTCTCGATTGATCTTGGCATGCACTCGTGGCGCGCTCACGCGAAAGCTGGTGCTGATCGCCCCGATCGCCGGATCTTGCCTTGCCTTCTCGACGAACTCCTGAGCGACCGCGCCGAATTGCTTGAAATCTCCGCCGCTCGGGTCCTGCAGTTGCACAGAAAATCCGCCGGTGGCGCCTAGACCTCGAATCGAAGGCGCATTAAACGCCAGGATCAGCGCGCCGGGAATCTTGCCAAACTCTCCGAACGCGCTTCCGATCAGCGCCTTGACATGGTCCTGCGGACTCTTCCGTTCATCCCAATGTTTGAGAGGCGCAAAGAGGGTCGCCGTATTGGTTCCTCTGGTATTAAAGACGAAGTTCTGGCCCGACAGGGCTTGTGTTGCATAGACCGCGGGCAAGGTATGGTAGTACTGCTCGACTCGATCGACGATTGCGTCTGTCCGTCTTTTCGACGCCCCGTCCGGCAGCTGAACGACGGTAATAAAATACCCCTGGTCTTCATCCGGCAAGAAAGCCATGGGAACCATCGCAAACAGTTTGACCGCGACACCTATCACAATCCCGCAGAGCGCCACCGAGAGGACCGTGTGCTTCAACGTGAACCCTACACTCGTCGAATACCGCGTTTGGACCCACTCGAACCACCGGTTAAACAGTCCGAAGAAGCCTCTGCGCGGCCCATGACTCGGCTTCAGCACCAGGGCGCAGAGAGCAGGACTGAGCGTCAGTGCGACAAATCCCGAGATCGCGACAGAAACCGCGATCGTAATCGCAAACTGCTTGTACAATTGACCGGTGATCCCTCCGAGAAATCCCACGGGCACAAAGACGGCGCACAACACCAGCACAATGGCGATCACGGGACCTGCCACTTCCCCCATGGCTTTCTTGGCCGCCTCCTTCGGTGACAGCCCTTCCGCCAAGTGACGCTCCACGTTCTCCACGACGACAATAGCGTCGTCCACGACAATTCCGATAGCGAGCACCAAGCCGAAGAGGGTGAGGGTATTGATCGAGAACCCGAGAGCGGCCATCCCGGCAAAGGTGCCGATCAACGAGACCGGAACCGCCAGGACAGGAATCAGCGTAGCGCGCCAGCTTTGAAGAAAGAGGTACACCACCAGGACGACCAAGACCATGGCTTCCGCCAACGTCTTGACCACTTCCTTGATGGAGACATCGACAAAGCGTGTCGTGTCGTAGGGGATATCGTATGTGACGCCGGATGGAAAGATCTTGCTCAGTCTGTCCATTTCTCCGCGAATTCGCTTGACGGTGTCGAGAGCGTTGGCGCCGGGCGAGAGAAAGGTGAGCAGCAGCGCGGTCGGTTTCCGGTTAAAGCGACCCTCGAGCACATAGGATTGCGCGCCCAACTCGACCCGCGCAACGTCTCTGAGCCGAACCATCGACCCGTTCGGCATCGCTCGAACGATGAGATCTTCGAATTCGCGCACGTCGGTCATGCGCCCCTCGGTGATGAGAGGAAGCGTAAGTTCCGTGGGAATCGGCATGGGTTCCCGTCCGACGGTTCCGGCTGGGAAGTCGCGGTTCTGCTCGCGCACGACCGTCGCGATATCGGTCGGCGTCAGACCCAGCTGCGCCATCCGCACCGGATCGAGAATGAGACGCATGCTGTAGTTTTGTTGTCCGAAAACGAGCGCATCGCCGACCCCGGGCAGCCGCTTGATATTGTCGAGGATGCGCAGGATCGCGAAATTGGAGAGGAAGAGCGCGTCTTGCTGCGGGTCGTCTGATTTAAGCACCATCACCGTCAACAGATCCGGCGACATTTTTTTCACAGTCACGCCTTGCCGTACGACTTCCGGCGGAAGTTGCGGCTCGGCCAGCTTCTGGCGATTCTGTGACTGGACTTGCGCGATATCGACGTTCGTGCCGATTTCGAAGGTCAGCTTGATGGTCATGTGCCCGTCGTTCGTGCTTGTCGAATCGAAGTACAAGAGACGGTCGATGCCGGGAAGCTGCAATTCAATGGGGCGGGCCACCGATTCCGCCACGACTTCCGCGCTCGCGCCGGGATAGTCGGCCTCGATCTGCACCACCGGAGGAGTGATTTCCGGGAATTGAGCGATGGGAAGGGTCAACATCGCCACAAGCCCAACGACCACGATGATGATAGACAGAACCGAGGCAAAAATCGGCCGGTCGATGAAAAACCCAAGGTTCATTTCGACTGTTCCTCGTTACCGGCGGCCGGTACGGGAGGCATACTGGAAATCGTCGAAGCAATCGTGACCGGCTTGACCTGAGATCCGGGCATGACTCGTTGGAAGCCGTCCACCATGACTCGCTCTCCGGCACGGAGTCCTTCTTCGATGAGCCACTGGTCTCCTCGCCAATCTGTCGCCTTCACATCTCGAGCTTCCACTTGATCACCCTGACCGACGACATAGACGACCGCACCCTTCTGTCCCTGCTGGACCGCGCGTTGCGGAATGAGGATGGCATTGGGCTTCGACACGCCATGGAAGCGCACCGTCACGAACTGGCCGGGCATCAACACCCGATCGGGGTTCGGGAACACCACCCGCGCTTGCCGGGAACCAGTCTCGGCCCGCAACCCGATATCCGCAAAGTCCAATACGCCATCATGCGCATAGGTTGTTCCGTCCACGAAGATGATGGTGCCCGTCAAACTGTAGATTCCGGGATGCTGAATTCTTTTTGAAAGGGTGTCCCGCCGTCGTTTGAGGAGAAAACTCTCCGGCGCGCTCACGATCACGTACATGGGATCGACTTGATGAATGACGGTGAGAAGGTCCGTCTGCGCCGTGACCAGCCGCCCCTGGTAGTACCGCGTTCGCTCAATCAAGCCGTCGACCGGAGCCACGATGAGCGTATTGTCCAGATCGAACTTGGCCTTGACCAGATCACCCCTTGCCGCCTCCAGCGCGGCCCGCGCGGCCAGATCTTCCGCAATCGCGTCGTCGACATCTTTCTGACTGACAGCATCTTCGACGAGTAACGGCTTGACGCGCGCCAGATTTTGCTTGGCCTGAACGACCCGCGCTTCGGCTTGCGCGACTCGTCCCTTCGCGCTCGCGAATGCCGCCTGGAAAGGCACGGGATCGATCTCGTAAAGACGATCACCCAGCTTGATGTCGCGTCCCTCGGAAAAGAAGCGGTGCTTGATGATGCCGGTGACCTGCGGGCGGATCTCGACGATGCTCGACGCTTCGGCTTGTCCGATAAACTCCGGCTCATCGGGGACAGTCTGAGAGACGATTTCGACGACTTGGACTTCGGGGATCGGACGAGGCGCGGAAGGGCCAGTTTCGCCCGTGCAGCCGAACAAGCCGGATGCTCCGATCAACAGAGCGCAGCCTAACGCAAGCTTCTTACGGATTATCTCTTTCATGACCATGCGCACCCGGAGATGCCCAGTATGGCCTACCGAATTACTGATCCACAAGAGCGACCTTAATCGGAAGCCTCAGAGCCGGCAACCACCGATTCATCGGTGACCGAGCTGAAAGATGTCGTGAGAGTCGGTCGCCACATGCATGCCGATGATGCCGGCAGATTGGACATCCCCACTGACAAGGTGAAGCCGATCTCCCACGACGGCTCCGGCCAGTCCATGCCGAGGCATCGGCATCATCGGAAGTTCCGACCAGCTGTTCGTCGAAGGATCATACGCTTCCAGCGCACGAAACGCCGCCATCAGATGGCTGTCTTGATGCTCACCGCCGGCCACATAGATGCGTCCGTTGTAGACCACCCAGGCACCGCCACTTCGCTCGGTCGGCATGCGAGCTTTCACCAAGCCCCACTGATCGGTTGCAGGGTCGTATTCCTCAACCACGTTGGTGTTGCTCGCGGTAAAGATAAAGGCGCTCCCAAGACGGCCGCCGATGACATAGATTTTATTGTTCACCACGCCGATGGCAGCATGGTTGCGTGCCGTCGGCATTGAGGACCTGACAGACCATCGGTTGGTCTGCGGATCATATTTCTCCACAGTGTCCACCGACCGATGGGGCCTTGCCGGGTATAGGGCGGTCTCGCGTGAACCGGGATGAAGTGCCGCGCCGCCGATCACATAGATTTTCCCATTGACGGTAGCGGCAACCGCCGAGCCCCGTTTCGACGGCATGGGTGCCAATACCCTCCAGCCATCGTCGGCTGGGTCATACTCACAGGCATTGTTGATCGATACCCAGGCCTGTAGTTCGACCCGGGCGGAACAAAACTGCCGAACGCATAGGACTTTCCGTTAAGCTCGGCAAACGCGACGTGGTGCGCCGTCAAAGCCATCGGTGTTTTCTTCGTCCATTGGTTCGTCGCCGGGTCATACTCGTACACAAGGCCTTGAGGTATCCAACCGGGCCTGAGTCCGCCAAAGACGTAAAACTTGCCACCGACCGAACCACCGACAAGCTCTTCAGACGGCTCCGGAAATGGCGCGCCCTTGATCCACTTGCTTGGGGTTTGCGCAACAGCGGGGGCACCGATCATGAGCACGCTTATCATTGCGAGCAACAGCAGCGCTTGCATAACACCCTCCTGGTTAATGGGGGAAGGGATAGCGCGTCAGATTACAGCCTCAATGGTTTGATCGGCGACAGAACCGCCGCCGGATCGTTCTTCCAAATCGACTCGTCGGCATCCACATAGAGTTCCACTTCGTTCCCGTCGGGATCTTGCAGATACAGGCTCTGACTGACCGTGTGATCGCTCATGCCATCGATGGCAATCCCCGCGGTTTCGAGCTCGCGCTTGGCAGCCCGCAGCTCATCAAGCGAATCACCGACCTTGATCCCGATGTGATAGAGCCCGCGTCGTTTCCCGGGCGATGGCCCCGGCGCGTCACCGACTTGGATCAGCAATAGCTCGTGATGCGTGCGACCCGACGTGAGCGCCGCTGCCATTCCATTGAAGATCCGTCCGACTTCCTTAAACCCCAACAGGTCGCGATAGAACCCGAGCGATCGTTCCAAATCCTTTACGTAAAAGGCGACATGACCGAGATAGTGGGCTTTCATTGGACTCACCCCTTGTTGGGAACAGACTGCATGAGCAATGCTCTGGCCGCCGCATGTGCCAGCACCACATCGGGGCTTCGTTGAAGCGCGTCATGATACTGCCGGCTGAATCCCTCCCCCGCTTCCGTCGGCGTCAAGAGCGTTCGCACGGAAACGAGCAGCGCCGGAATTTCCTCGCGGGCTGAGGGCTCATTCGCCTCGCTGAGTTCATCGAACTTGGCTATGACTTGGGACAACGGACGTAGCCAGGCGAACCAGGCGTCGTTCAACACCAGCTGCAAAAACTCTCCGTTGGATGAGATACGTCCATGCACGCGCTCATAAGCCACACGCTCGTCGCCCAGCAAAGCTTTATGCAGACGAAGCAGCGCGTGAAACACATTGTCCAGAGAGACGTCTCTATTCCTTTGCCTCGGCATGATGATTCCTCGCAAGGACCATTCTCGTTATCCGGTGGGCTCACTGTCGAGCTGATGGGCCTTGCGCCCGCCCCGGGCAAGCGGATGTTCAGGGAGCTGCCCGCCGACCATCAACTTCGCCATATCCGCAGCACGTGCAACAAGCGCCCGTGCTCCGTCGCGCAGCTCCCGACTGTTCTGCACCTCAAGGACATTCCGTTCCATGTCTTCGGCGCTCCAGCCCCGCGAATGCGCGATGAACGGAAACTGCGGGAACTGACAGCCGACTTCGCTGAAAAAAGTCATCAGTTGTCCGGCTACGCCCTGCACATTGTCCTGACCACCCATAATAATGAATGCAGCCACCTTGTTTTTCAGCAAATGCTTATTGGCAATGGTCTCCTGGTTCTGAATACAGTTCATACGCTCGACCATTTTGTAATACAGACTACTGGCGTTGCCCCAACGAATCGGTGTGGCAATCAGGATCACATCGGCCCAATGAACGATCGCCTCATACACGCGATCAAGTTGATCGGTGGAGTCCATCTGGGTAATCGAACAGGGCCAGGTGCAGGCTTGCGCCGATTTGGAGTAATACCCCTCGCAAGCACGAAAACTCAGATCGCGTAATTTGATGCACTGAGTCTCAAGGTGCAGTTCGCTCCTCGCATGCCCTAATGCTGTTTCAAGGAGCGCATCCGATCCGCTGTAACGGGGATGGCCGGCAGTCATCACGGTCGTAGAAATACCCACAACCCGGATCGGTCCTGCCAGGCGGATGATCGGACGAGCTAAGGGATGCGGCTTGTGAGCCTGCTTCGTGCGTTTCGTCGCAGAAGAGAGATCGACATACAGCCGGCCGTTTTCAATCTTGGTCTCGTAGGACGGAACCTGGTCCTGTTCGTACCCTGGTTCTCCTCGGCCTGTCTTGTGATGGAATTTCCAGTAATGCCAGGGACAGACGACATAGTCGCCGTCAAGGGTACCTTCGCCCAACGGCCCACCGACATGATTACACACACCGGATATGGCATTGAACGCTCCGTCCTTGTACGTCAGGGCAATCGGCGTTGTCCCGCATAGGACCTGCTGTAACGGCTTCGTCTTCAGGTCTTCTACATTGCCAACATCCGTCCATTGTGCGTCCGGCATGAGCACTCCTTGGATATGTCGACCCACCGCCAATCGAACTCACCGGTGTCCCGAGAAGACGATTCCGGCTTTTTGGACTTCCTGGTAAGGCAGCAGCCAGACCAACGATTCATCGCTCAGATCCCCGACTTGAATGCGATTACCCCACGGGTCTCGAAAGTCGCAGCGAAAGTCCGGATGGAGCGTCAGTTTGTACTTCTTCGTCAGTTTCCGACGAACTTCCTTGATCTGCTTTGCATCACGGACCATGAGCCCAAAATGCTTCGTGCGGTCCGGCTGTAATTGTTCGACTTCGAAAATCGCCATGAACTGATGCTCGCCCAGCTTGCACCAGGCCGCCCCTTCTCCGCCCTTGAGCATCTTCAGGCCGAACACATCCGAGTAAAACTTCACAGCTTTCTTCGCATCAGTGACTTCGATTACGACATGATTACAGCCATAGACCTGGACCGCCACACTTCACCTCCCGCCGGCCGAGCCTGCTTCCTGCTGGCTACAGGCTTGCTCCATCGCCGCCGCAAGCACCTCCGCCGGCTGCGCGCCTGAGATCCCACGTGCCCGGTTGAGAACAAAATAGGGAACCCCGCGAATGCCGAGTCGATGCCCCGCCGCTTCGTCGGCTTTCACCTCTGCGATTCCCTCAGCACTGCGCAGAAACGATTCGGCGGTGAGACCGGCCAGCGCTGCAAGCCGCACCAGCGTCGGAACCGATCCGATATCGGCGCCCTCTTCGAAATACCCCTTGAACAGCTGATCGACCATCTCGTTCTGACAACCCCGTTGTGCCGCATACCAGATCAACCGGTGAGCCGTGAATGTATTCGGAGTCCGCGCGATCTTCTCGAAGGCAAACGGGATGTGTTCGCTTGCCCCAGCCTCCAGCAATCGCTGCTCCATGTCCTTGAAGATATCCAGGCTCCCAAATTTCGCCTTGAGATAGACCGTTCGCTCCATCCCGCCCACTGGCATCGTGGGATTCAGCTGAAACGGCCTCCATGCCACATGAATGGACACTGGTTTGTTCACTTGCCGCAATGCCCGTTCCAGCCGCCGCTTCCCGACGTAGCACCAGGGACAGATCACGTCCGAGTAAATATCGATGTGGACCGCCTCGCTCTGTTCGCTCATCCTGTCCCAGCCTTACTAACTTCTCTTTCCCGACGAGATACGCTTCACGAGCGACGCAGGTTAGGACAAATGCCCCATCTTGCCTGCTCGATAATCTTCCACGGCTTGTGCAAGTTCCGCTTGCGTATTCATGACGAACGGCCCATAGCGAGCAATCGGTTCATTGATCGGCTCTCCGCCGAGAACGAGCATTGTCGTGTCCGCTTCAGCATGAAGCGCCACTCGCTCACCCTTGCGCCCCAAGAGAGCGATCTCGGCCTCTCCCACCGCCTGTGCCCCGTTGATGACGGCCCGCCCCTGCAATACGAATACGGACATGGTGAATCCATCAGGCAAGGACAATTCCGTCTGATGCCCCGCCTTCAATTGCAAATCATACAGATGGACCGGGCTGAAAGTCCTGGCCGGCCCCTTCCGCCCGTGACTCTCCCCGGCAATGACCCGTAGCCGGCCGGCTCCCCCGGCGAGATCAACGATCGGGATCTCATCGCGGACGAGCGTTTGGTACCGGGGAGGGGACATCTTGACCGACCTCGGCAGATTCACCCATAGCTGCACCCCTTCCAGCGTGCCTCCGTGCTTTGCAAATTCGCTCTCGTGCAACTCTTCATGCACGATTCCGGATGCGGCCGTCATCCACTGCACATCACCCGGACCGATGACGCCTCCGCTTCCGGTTGAGTCACGATGCGCCACACTGCCTTGATACATGATTGTGACAGTTTCAAACCCCCGATGCGGATGCTCACCCACGCCGAGACGCCGATCCGTGGGCGGGAAAAACTCCGGCCCCATATAATCCAGGAGCAAGAATGGTGACAATTGCTCGCCTACGCCAGAGCCCGGAATCATATTACGCACGGGAAATCCATCCCCGACCATATGCTGAGACCCTGCTTGGTAAAGTCCGACCAGTTCCTTTGTCGCTGCCGCTTCGGTCATATTGTGCTTGTTCATCGGCGTCTCCTTCCCTTCGTTCAGCGATGGACCCGCGCGTTCCGCTCAGAACCGCTTTTCTTCGAGGTCGTACACATCGAACCACACATAGACCGGACGATGCGTCGGCACGAACTGGGGAATATACTCTTCCAGGTACTGCTGAGCCTGAAGACTCATATCGCTCAACCGCGTATCACGCATTGCATTATTCCATTTCATCACTTCACCCGCGTCTTTGACCTTGGACGCGTCCGCAATCCATGTCGCGAGTTCTTCGTCGGTCGCTCCCGTCGAAACGACGTCCTTGAACTGTTCGGGCGTGATGCCGGCGAAGGAAAACCACTGGTTCGCAAGCGAACAAGGCCAGTAGCTGTATTCGCCGTTCATGCCCAACAAAAATGCCCGACACTTATCCGCGCAACGAGCCGCAATGACGTAGCCGCCCAGCTTCGCGCGAGGACTCCGCGGGTAGTCTTTTCGTAAATCTTTGGCCAGCGTTCTGACCTTGTCGAGGTCTTCCTTCATGATGATCTCCTTCTGTCTCGCGCACGCTCGCGCGACGTTCATTCGGCCTTCAGAAATTCTTTCAAAGCCTCGGCCAGCGTCACCCGGCCCCGAACGACCGATGCAGGCTGCTCGTAGTGAATCGTGCCGGCCGAGAAGGCAGCATACATCTCTTCGAACAGCCGAGCGGCTTCATCCGAAAAGCCGAAGGCTTTGAATGTCGGAACCACGGCACTCAGAGGCGCATGTTGGGCCGTGACCGTTTTCCCCAAAATGTGACCGAGCGCTGACGCGATCTCCTCAGGACTGTACTCTACCGGACCTGCCATTTCCACGACCTGCTTGCCCCGTCCACCGGCAATCAGGTGTTCCGCCACGATCCTGCCGATATCCTTGGTCGAAATCATGGAAATCTTCACAGACGGCGCGATGAACGTCGGCAGCACACCGTGTTGTTTCACCATGCCGATGCTCGGCATCCAGTTCTCCATGAAATAGCAAGGCCGAAGGATAGTCAGGCGTTTGGCAAGGCAACCAAGTGCCTGTTCTCCATAACTCGCCGCCCGAATCGGACCGGTCCCACCATGCAGATGCCCTCCAACCGAGGACAGAAACACAACATGTTCAACTCCACTCTTCTGGACGGCTTCTGCCACGCGATCCATCCTCTGCCGTTGATCCGCTAACCAAGACTCAGCCCCGTAATTCGGCGGCACTAAGAGATAGACGCCGGCCGCTCCTTCGAACGCTTTTGCTAGAGCTGTGCCATCGTCCAGCGATGCCACGGCGACATCGGCCCCTTTGGCCTTCCATGGCACTCCCTTGTCCGCCGACCGCACCACCACTCGCACAGCCTGTTTCTGATTCAAGAGAGTTTCCGCAACCGCTGACCCCGTATTGCCCGTGGCTCCAACAACAACAAACATTGCCGCTCTCCTTCCGATGGAGGTTTCTTCCCTTGTGCCCCGCGAGCGTGCATCGCAAACCTGGGGGACGCCGCCGACAGTTGTCACCCGCATCATGAAGCATGACATGGGTACGCGGCTGACCTGTATAATAATACTAGATAGAACTAAGTCAAGTGGAGAAATCGCACCGGTCCATGGAATCCGGATGTCTCTCCGGATCTGCGGTCCGATATCGCGTCGATAGTGCGATGGTAGGGTTATCTGCCTTGGACCAAACCAGCTGGCGGCATCTCAACTCTCCGCCGACTCATTCCCAGCCACTGACTTCGTAACCTCTCTCCTTCAAACATTTTGCGACAGCGTCGGCATACGGCGGGTCCGGGACCAGCGGCTTGAATGTTCCTCCGAGCAGACCAATGATCAGGCCAATGCTGGCGCCGGCGGCTGCTCCAATCGTCACGCCGGGCAGACCTCCGACCATACCGGCCGAGGCCCCCACAGCCCCGCCGAGCGTGACACCGAGCACAGCACCCGTTGCGGCATTTCCACTTTGACGCACTCCGGAGCGCAACCCGGCGCCCTCCACCTTCATGCGGCAAATATCGATCTCCAGTTGAGCCTTCTCTTTCCCATAAAATTGCAGTTGCTTGTTTGAACGCAACTGGGGTTCCGGCCCTACACAAGCCGTGCACCATGACAGCAGAATAAGAACGGCCACCGTTCTGCGACAGGTCGTCACAGGTTCCCTCTCTGATTATTCGCCAAGAGGACTCTCTTGGGACTGATATTGTCTCACACACCATTTTGTACCCTATTTGCTCGCGCTCCGCCCTCTTTTTCACTTTCTCGCACCACGGACGCAGACCACACTCCCGCGCACATTGTCCGGGCACAGGCCTTCCCACCACTCCTCACTACTCCGGTTGGGTACCGAGGTTGTTTCCCCTGCGCACATCCAACGAGGGGCACCCATCTCACCCACCCACCCCGCGGATACCAGGCCTCCGCTCTCCCGGTGGCCGCGCGTTGAGTAAGCACTACACTCTATGTATCTCTCCGACTTCTAACCTCTTTCACTCTTTACTACAGACCGGATGGGTAGGTACTCCATTGCGCGCATTGGCCGAGCACATTCTGATCGTGCGCGGACAGCGAGCACGAGTACCCACCCA